>Ga0268265_10001207_pt1 | contig 22447 bp, 24 predicted proteins | sample KBSSwiS52_FD_190355 | JGI IMG/M metagenome (GOLD analysis project Ga0268265, IMG submission 190355) | Switchgrass rhizosphere microbial communities from Kellogg Biological Station, Michigan, USA - KBS Switchgrass S5-2 (SPAdes) (version 2) | ecosystem: Host-associated > Plants > Roots >... | reverse complement strand
GCCGCTGCTGGAACACCCAGCCGCGGCGATCGCGATGACGACGATCGAGGCGACGGTCAGTAATCGGCCGGTCCAGAAGGCCATGTGGTCCCCCTCGCAAGTAGTGACTCGGCGCAGCGCAGCCGTGGTCGGCACAACCTAATGCGGTTCGCGTGATAACGCAACGTCTGGTTATCGGGGTGTTCGGTCGTTGCGGCGGTCCAACTGCGTCCGGCGCGGGTGCATAGGGCTGTGCGGGTCCCCGGCGCGGGGACGGCTCTGGACGCACTGGGCGCGTAACGTGCCGTTGCATTACTGCGCTGTCAGCTCTACTTTGCTTCTGACGCCGTTACCCGCGTCACATCCGGCAGCCGACTCTCAACTTCGGAGAACCAGATGCTCATGACGTCAGCACGAGCGGCCGGGCTCCGGTGAGCGCCGCGGCCGTGGCCACGAGCTCGTCGGTCGACGTCGCGAGCGACCAGCCGGCAGTCCGTCTGAGGCAGGTCCGGAAGCGCTACGGCGGAACGCTCGCGTTGAAGGGCATCGATCTCGACATCAGCGCGGGCAGCATCCACGCGCTCATCGGTGAGAACGGTGCCGGCAAGTCGACTTGCCTGGGTGCCATCGCCGGACGGGTCCAGACCGACGAGGGCGTCATCAGCATCTTCGGCCACGAAGTGGGCGACACCTCCCCGCGCCGAACGCGAGCACTCGGTGTCGTGTCGGTCTACCAGGAGCTGACCACCATCCCCGGGTTGAGCGCGCAGGCAAACGTGTTCCTCGGCCAGCCCCGGTCCCGGTGGGGCTGGCTACGCGACGCGGCGATGCGCGCACGGTACGTCGAGCTGTGTCGCGACCTCAAGGTCGCCTGCTTCGCCGACACGCCGGCCGGCGCCCTCTCGGTCGGGGACCAGCAGCTGCTCGAGATCATGCGTGCCCTGGTGGCCGATGCTCGCATCATCCTGCTCGATGAACCGACCGCGTCTCTGGCTCCGCACGAACGCCGAGTCCTTCTGGACCTCATGCGCGGGCTGCGTGACCGGGGCGTCACGGTGGTGTTCGTCAGCCACAACCTTGACGAGGTTCTCGAGGTGTCGGACACGGTCACGGTGTTCCGGGACGGCGCTGTCGTGCGGCAGGACCGGGCGAGCGAGGTGAGCAAGAAGGTGGTCGTCGAGGCAATGCTGGGCCGGAAGCTCAGCGAGGCGACGACCCACCACCATCCCCGGCCGGGTTCCGGCCCGACCCGTCTGCGTGTCGAGGGGCTCAGCGTGCCCCGTGCACTCACCGACATCTCCTTCGAGCTGCGTGCGGGCGAGATCCTGGGCCTGGGCGGTCTGGTGGGATCCGGCCGGACCAGCGTCCTGCGCGCGCTCGCCGGGGCCACGCCCTCAGCATCCGGGGAGGTGTGGATCAATTCGGCGAGGGTCCGGTGGCCGCGTTCGCCCCGGCGGGCGCGGGCACTCGGCATCGCCCTGCTGCCTGAGGACCGCAAGACGCAGGGTGTGAACCCGGCGCGCAGCGGGGCGGAGAACATTGTCATGAGCGATCTGGGCGCCGTCGCCCGTGCGGGGTTCCTGACGACGCGCGACATCATCGCGGCGGCCGAACGGGCAGCCACTGGGTTCGGCATCAACGCCGCGGTCCTGAGCAAGCCGGCCGGCACCCTGTCCGGGGGGAACCAGCAGAAACTGTTGCTCGCGCGCTGGGCGCACTCGCTGCCTACCGTCCTGCTCGCCGACGAGCCCACGCGGGGCATCGACGTCGGCGCCAAGCAGGAGATCCTCGCCCATCTGGAACACCTGGCCGCGCAGGGGATGTCGATCATCATCGCGTCCTCGGAGTTGGAGGAGGTCGTCCAGATCAGCCATCGGATCCTCGTGCTCGCCGAGGGACGCGTGGTGGGCCTGCTCGACAACTCCGAACGCACCGTGGCCGAACACGACGTCCTGCGGACCATCTTCGAATCCGACCGCGAAGGGCATGGCGATGAGCACGTCGCAACCGGTTGAGACGACTGAGCCCCCAGGCACGACCGAGGCCGAGACGCTGACCCCGGCGTTGTCGACGGGGTCGCACCGGTTCTCGGGCGTGCTCGGGGTGCGCGGACTGTTCCGGTACGGCATCGTCTGGGCGGCGGTGGTCGCGGTGGTAGCCGCGAGCCTGCTGTCGGGCAGCTTCCTGACCACGTCGAACATCCAGAATGTCCTGACGCAGAACGCGGCCCTGGCGCTGGTCGCGCTCGGCCTGACCTTCGTCATGATCGGCGGTGGCTTCGACCTGTCGTCCGGCCCCCTGGTCGGTGCCTGCTCGGTCGTGGCTGCGGAGTTGGCGAATCACACGTCGACAATGGTCGCCGTCGTCGTCACGATCGTCGTTGGGGCGCTCGCCGGCGCGGTGAACGGGATCGTGGTGACCGCGTTCCGCATCAACGCCTTCGTGGCGACGCTGGCCACGGGCTCGATGTTCACCGGCCTGGCAGTGCTGTACACGGGTTCCCACTCGGTGTTCGTCACCAACTCGTCGTTCAACAATCTCGGACTCGGCTCGGTGTTGGGCGTGCGAACCATAGTCGTCCTAGTGGCGGCGCTGTACCTGATCGGCGCCTTGGTGCTGGCCAAGTCCGTGTTCGGGCGTGCGCTATACGCAGTAGGAGGCGGCGAGGTCTCGGCCCGTCTCGCTGGACTTCGGGTCAATCTGACCAAGGCGCTGACATTTGTGATCGTCGGGGCGGCCGGTGGCGTGGGTGGCGTCATTTTCGCGGCGCTGCTGACGAGCGGCACGCCGTCCACCGGTTCGTCGATTACCTTTGACGCGATAACGGTGGTCATCATCGGCGGCACTTCGATGTTCGGCGGTTCCGGCGCCGTCTGGCGCACCGCAGTAGGTCTGGTGCTGCTGGCCACCATCACCAACGTCTACGACCTGCTCGCGATCAACAGTGCGTGGCAGCTTGTCACGAAAGGCTTCCTGCTGGTTGCCGCAGTGGGCCTGGACTACCTGACGTCGCGGAAGCGCGCTTGACACAAATGATGATTGGTCGGATTCAGCACATGGCGCGCTACCTCGCGGCCGACGTGTTGGCCGGCCGCGACAGCGCCGTGAGGCTGTACCCGGACAGCGAGGGCTTCGCGCTCGACGCCCCCCTTGGCGACACGGCGAAGGCTCCGCGGCGCGCAACCTGGCCGTGGTGTCAGCGGACGGCGTTCCAGCAGGTGGTTTTCTGACCGCCGAGACCTGACACGTTGACCGTTCAGTCGCCGCTGAACGGCGGTGGTCGGATCGCGGTGCGCCAGGTTTGTCGAGCCGAGGAAGGGCCTCCGGTCGCCGTGTCCGGATATGCCTGTCCGGACACGGCGATGGAGTTGATCGGCTTCTTTACACGTTGCCTGGGCCGAGCGGGGTCTGCTTGGCGACGGAGCCGGCGTCCACGCGTAGCTGCAGCCCGCTGACGTAGCGGGATTCGTCGGAGGCGAGGAAGACGACGGCGTTGCTGACGTCGACGGGCTCGATGAACGGGATCGGCAGCGCCTGCGGCGCGGGGAAGGCAATCAGCGCGTCGTCGAGGGTTGGCTTCTCCAGGTCGGGCCGGAAGATCTTGTACATCGCCTCGTGGTGCAGCATCTGGGTGTTGACGTTCGTCGGATGCACCGCGTTCACCCGGATCTTCCGCGGCCCGAGCGCCACCGACAGGTCGTGTACCAGTTGGGCGACGGTGCGCTTGGCGAAGGCGTACCCGGCGCCGCCGGGCCCAGTCGTCGGGTTGTCGACCGCGCCCGGGGTCATTCCCCCCGTGGAACCGGTGGCTATGATCGACGCGCCGTCGGGCAGGTACGAGTAGGCGGCCATGATCGCGTTGTAGACGCCGACGAAGTCGACATCGAAGGTGTCGAGGAATGTCCGCGGCGGCAGCGGCCCGAGTTGGCAAATGCCGGCGTTGGCGACGACGACGTCGAGCCGGCCGAACTCGCGGACGCCCTCGTCGACGACCGCCGCCAGGCCCGCGCGGTCCCGCACGTCGGCCGGCCGCGCGATGATCTGCCGGCCGAGCTTTGTGACAAGCTCGATTGTCTCGTCGAGGTCCTCCTGCGTTGCCGTCGGATAGGGCATGTCGTCGATCGGCCCCGGCACGTCGACACCAATGATGTCGGCGCCTTCCTCGGCTAACCGGATCGCGTGGCTACGGCCCTGCCCGCGCGCGATGCCCGTGATGAAGGCAACTTTGCCTTCGACTCTTCCCGCCATGACTTCTCCTCGCCTACTTGTTCGCCTCGCGGTCCGCCCGAGCGCAGACCTCCTGACGGGCCTACCAGCTCCGACGGCTATACAGCGTATATTATCCCGGTTTCTGCAGCAGGTGGGCACACTCCTTCGGCGGCTGGAAAGCGTCGCTGTTCGGCGACGCCCCGATCTACGGGCCCGAGGGAATCCGCTTCTACACCCGGCCGAAGGTCGTCACCTCCCGCTGGCCCGGCGCCACGCCCAGCCAGCTCGACCTCGGTTTCCCCACCACCCGCTGACATCATCCGCGAACGGAAAAGGCAATGTTGCATCGGCGGAGTCCGTTTCCCGCAGCTCCTGAGCGGTCATGATCGAGTGATGCGTCGACGTCGTGTCCGTCCACCGGTTCCGACGTCGGAGCTCGCCGGCTCCTCGCCGAACGCGGCCTCGAGGACCTGCCCTACGCAATGGCCAAGGCCAGCCTGAACGCGCTGACGCTCGGGCTGGCCGGCGCCTGGGCACCCATCGCCGCGGCGGCGGTGAACTATCCCGACCTGCTGATCACCGCACGTCCGGTGGTGTGGGAGGGGTCCTGGGGTGACCCGGGGCCCCTACCCGATCCTGGGGGTGTCAGTCCCGGCGGAGCAGCATCGCGCCGGACGGGACGCCGCCGCCGGAGGCGACGACGGCTACGCGTGCGTCGGGCACCTGGCGCCCGGTCGCCTCACCGCGCAGCTGCAGCACCGCCTCCCGAACGAAGCCGTAGCCGTGCAGCCGACCCGCCGAAAGCTGACCCCCGGAGGTGTTCAGCGGCAGCCGGCCGTCGAGGGCGATCGTTTTGCCGCCGTCGAGGAATTCCGTGGCGCCGCCGAACTCGCAGAACCCGAGCCCCTCCAGCCAGGAGAGCGCGTTGAACGTGAAGCCGTCGTAGAGCTGGGCGACGTCTACATCCTCCGGCCGCAGGGACGTGCGGGTCCACAGGTGCGCTGAGGGTCCGAGCGCCTGCGGCATGTGGGTGAGGGTGTCCTGATCCCAGGACAGCCGCTCGAGGATCTGCGTACCGACCGCCTCGACGAAGACCGGTGGCTTCGGCCTGTCGTGCGCCGTCTCCACGGCGGAGACGATGACGGCGACCGCTCCGTCGCACGGTACATCGCAGTCAAGCAGGCCGAACGGCGTGGACACCATGCGCGCGTTGAAGTAGTCGTCGAGCGTGATCGGGTCGCGGTAGAGCGCCTCGGGATTACGGGCGGCGTTGGCTCGGTTGTTCACCGCGATCCAGCCGAGCGCTTCGCGGCCCACGCCGTAGCGGTGCAGGTAGTGGGACGCGTGGCAGGCGATCCACTGGGCGGCGGACATCGCGCCGAACGGCGCCCGCCACTCCATCATCCCAGTGGCGCGCTCCATCGACGTGTGCCACCGGCCCGAGCGCGCCATCCCGTCGAAGGAGGCCTGCCACACCGTGCGGAAGCAGAGGACGTGGCGGCACAGTCCCGAGGCCACGGCCAGCATCGCGGCCATGATGGAACCGTTCTGCCCGGGGGTCTCCGAGCCGCTGTTGACCCAGGTGGGCCGCAGTTGCAGCGCTTCCTCGACCGGGGTGATCCCGCCCTCCGACATGCCGGCCTCCGCGGCGCCCGGGTACGAGCAGATGCCGTCGATCTCGTCCAGGGTAAGCCCGGCGTCCTCGACCGCGTGCAGGGCGGCCTCGACGGTGAGCGAGACGGGGTCGACCATGAGTCGGCGGCCGACCTTGGACTGCCCGACCCCCGTGATTGCCACCTTGTCTTCGAACTTTGCGGGGCTGGCCATCGCGCGCAGCGCGGCCTTGTAGTCGCGCGGTGCCGGGAGCGGTCCCGGGTCACCGGCGCGGTCTGGATCGGGCTCGAACAGAGGCAACCACACGTCGTCGTGCTGCTCGAACAGGACCCGTACGCGTTGGCCGATCGTGACCTCGTCGCGGGGGCAGTTGACTATGTTGGTCATGAGCCGTGCGCCGTCGTCCTCGTCGATCGCGACGATCGCGACGACGTAGGGCGGTGGGAACGTCGGAAGCCACTGCTGGTGGTTGACGCTGAAGGCGACGATCGTCCCGCGCCCGGACACGGGGTCGAGCGCGACCTCCCGGCCGCGGCAGTACGGACACATCGGCCCCGGCGGATGGAACCATCGGTCGCACGACGCGCAGTGCGAGAGGCGTAAAACGCCATCTTTGCCCGACGACCAGAACCCAGAGCTGGCGAGCGTCGGCTGGGGGAGGGGACGGGTGAGCCGCGGTTCCGGCACGGGCACTCCTCTACGCGTCGGTGAATCCGCTACGCCGCTCGGGCGTGGCGGGGCGTTTCGCGTCGATCTCCGCGGGGTGGCGCGCGGGCGGGTCGATGATGACGGCCCTCGCCCCCACTGACGGTCTGGAGCAGGTGGTGCACGAGTACTCGTCGTAGCGGTGCGGGCGCTGATGACGGCATAGCCCGCGGAGCCCCCGCCGTCCCAACACAAACATCGGACGCGCCCGCTCCTCGATTAGGTGTACCTTGCCGCGAAGCCCGGGAGCAATAGGCTCACTCGATCGTTGGCCGCGGCCGGCGTCAGCGTTTCGCGGACTGGGCGAGCAGGGCTCGCAGGCCGCGGATGGTGTTCTGGAGCCCGAAGGCGAACGCCTCGTCAGCCGTCACGGAGAACGGGTCGATCTGGTCGGGGGACTCCGCGTCGATGCCCGCGGGGCTGTCCGGCGAATCCCAGTGCCGGTAGTGGAGGATGGCGCCGCGCGCGGACAGCCCTTGGAGCGGTGATCCATGAACTCGAGCGCGCAGACGGTGTCCTGGCTGCCGGGCTACCACCGGGAGGACGACGCGCTGATCACCCGTATCGGCGAGCACCGGTGCCGCTGGCAGGCCGAAGAAGGCGCGGGCGACGCCCGCGTCCGCGAGCCGGGTCAGCCGGGCGGCATCCAGCGCCGGTCCGCAGGGTCACACCACCGAAGACATCCCCGCCGCGGGGGCCTGCCAGCGGCAGGCCCCCCGTAGATCAAGCAGGTCACGGCCGTCCTCGGGGAACCGCTACGGCCGGCGGAACACCGGCTTGCGCCGCTCCGCGAACGCGGCGAGGGCCTCGGCGTGGTCCGGCCCCTCCTGGAGCCTGCGGAACACGGCATCCTCCCGCTCCCGGGACGCGCGCGACGCGTCCAGCCGGTTCGCCAGCAGTGCCTGCTTGGTGGCGACGAGCGACGCCACTGGCATTGCCGCGATCCTGGCGCAGAGTACGGACGCCTCGGCCCGCAGCACGTCGTCCGCCACCAGTGTGCGCACCAGACCGCTGGCAGCGGCCTCCTCGGCCGAGATCCAGTCCCCGGTGAACAGCGCGTGCGCGGCGTTCTGGGCACCCATGCGGGCCGGCATCGTGTACGACGCCCCCGCCTCCGGAGACAGCCCGAGCGACGCGAAGGGCATCCGGAACCGGGCGGACTGTCCGGCGAGCACGATGTCGGCGTGGCCGAGCAGCGTGACGCCGACCCCGACGGCCACCCCGTTGACCGCCACCACGAGGGGTTTCGGCAGGTCCTCGAGCCTGCAGATGAACGCGTCGTACACCGCCCACCGCTCCTCGATCGGCAGCTCGGTGTCGGTGAGGTCGAGCCCCGCGGTGAACGCGCGGCCCGCGCCGGTCAGCAGGACGCAGGCGATGCCCGGGTCCGAGGCGGCCCGGTCCAGCGCCTCCCGCAGGCGGATGTAGATGCGGGAGTTCACCGCGTTGTGGACCGCGGGCCGGTTGAACGTGAGCGTCAAGACCCCGTCGGCCTCCTCGACGAGCAGCTCGTCCGCGGGCGCCGCGAGCTCACTCATCGGGCAGCGCCTCGGCCCGCTCCCACTCGCGCCGTAGGATGCCGTCGATGTAGGCGGCACGGGCGCGGCTGTCGAGGAAGTCGAACTGGCTGGTGCCGAACGGGTCGATCTGGGTGCGCAGCAGCTCGAGCTGCTCCTCGGTCGGCAGCTCCGTGGTGGGGATGTCGTCCGGCACGATCAGGGCGAACCCGGTGTTGGCGACGACCTCGTCCGCGGACACACCGGGGTGCAGGCTCTCGATCCGGAACCCCTCGTCGTCGGTGTCCTTCACCAGGACCGCCAGCGGCGTGATGATCCACACCGGCCCGACGAGCAGGCCCCGCTCGCGCCGCGCCTCCGGCGACACCGGCCAGCGCCCGCCGGTCGCGAAGTCCACCTTCTCGACGAGCGTGCGCGTCGAGTGGGTCCCGAAGTACGCGATGATCTTCTCGTAGTTCTGCACGACCTCCGGCGACCCGGTGCCGCCGGGCAGGCGGACCTTCGGTCGCTCGTAGTCGCCGATCGCCGAGGTGTTGAAGGCACCCGTCCCGTCCATCTGGGCCGGCGACACGCACTCGACGAGGCCCCGGCCGCCGAGGTGCACGGTCTGGGTGTTCTCGATGAAGGTCCAGTGCGCGGCCGCGCCCTTGTAGGAGGCCGCCTCGGCACCGGTCAGGCTCAGCTCGACCGGCTTCATCCCGATGGCGTTGTACCCGATGAGCGGCGCGTCCGGCGCGTGGGTGAGCTTGGCCAGCATGTAGGAGGCGTAGGCCAGCGGCGTGAACGAGCCGAGGACCGTCACCCCACTGTCGTCGACCTCCCTCGCGATGCGGCAGATCATCAGTTCATCGATGCGGTAGCTCATGATGCTGCGACCTCCAGGGCCCGTCCCGCACGCGCCAGATTGCGAACGACCCGCGCCCGTTCGGGAGGCAGGACACGCGCGCGGTACTCGTCCTCGGTTTCCGTGCGCAACCGCTCCAGGTACGCGGGCCACGCCTCGAGGTCGTTCGCGGCGGACGCGTAGTCACGAAGCTCCCAGGCGTCGAGCCCATAGCAGGGGACGTGGGTCAGCGGGTGCGCCCCGAACGGCGCCTCGATGACAGCGTCGACGAGGAAGCCGGGGATCTTCGTCATGTGCGGGTTCGCCTCGATGACGTCCTGCGACACGATCTCCTCGGCCGTCACCACCAGCCGGCGTGCCGCGCGTGACATCTCCGGGTCGATGGCCATCGGGCCGTCGTACTGGCAGTCCCCGTTCGCGCTGGCCCGGCGGACGTGCAGCAGCGCGACGTCCGGCGTGAGGGCCTTCACGGCGAGCAGGTCCCGCCCACTGAACGGATCCTCGATCCGGGCGTACCAGCCAGGCTGACGGCCGGGCACCTCGGAGAGACCGAGGGACGCCATCGGCAGGAAGGGGATGTTGCGGGACGCCGCCTCGAACGCCGTGTTCAGCGCGAGCCCCGTCAGCTCGGTGATCGTGATCTCGCCCTTCTGGACCGCGCGCCGGAAGTGCGGAGGGAGCCCGAAAGCCTCCAGCGAGACCATGGAGAAGGTCACCGCGGCGGCGACCCCCGCACCGACCAGCAGGTCGATGTCCATGGAGCCCATCGTCTCGGCGAAGTGCAGACCGGTCCGGCCGTCACGGACGAGCTGGCGCACCGCGGTCATCGGGTGGTTGGACAGCCAGGCGCCGCCGAGGCCCACCAGGCTCCCGTCCGGCACGAGCTCGGACAGCTGGTCCAGAGAAACGATCTTGTTTTTGGTCATTCACTCTCGCCGTTCGGGTTGCTCATGCTCACCGAGTCCTTTCGAAAGCTGTGCAGTCCGTCGGTCCGGGGGTCAGTGCTGCCCGACGCCGCCGTCAACCACCTGGACGGTCGCGGTGATGAAGCCCGACTCGTCCGAGACCAGGAAGGCGGCGGCGTAGCCGATGTCCTCGGGCTGGCCGATGCGGCCCATGTGGCCCATGGTCGCGAGGTCGCGCGACGGGGTCGTCCCCCCACCGGCGTGCTTGGCGCTCGCCCGGTGGAACATGGGCGTCTCGATCGAGCCCGGGCAGACCACGTTGCACCGGATGCCGTGGCGGGCGTACTGGCCCGAGATCGTCTTCGCCATCGCGTTGATCGCGCCCTTCGAGGCGCCGTAGGCGATCGAGCTCGGCGTGCGCAGCGAGGCGAGCGAGGAGATCAGAACGATCGAACCGCGCCCCGCCTCCTTCAGCCACGGGATGGCGCCGCGGACCACGAAGTAGTCACCGAAGAGGTTGACCCGCAGGGTCCGCTCGAACACCTCCGTGGCGTGGTTCTCCAGCAGGCCGTCCGCCAGATCGAGGATGCCGTGCGAACAGACGACGCCGTCGAGCCGGCCGAGCGGCGCAACGGTGTCCTCGAACAGCCGGGCCACCGCGGCCTCGTCCGAGACGTCCGTCTCCTGCCAGGCCACGACGCTGTCACCGAGCTCGTCGGCGAGCGTCTTCAGCGCGGACCCGTTGACGTCGGTCACCACGAGCCGGGCACCCTGCGCAGCGAAGACCTGGGCGGTGCCACGACCGATGCCGGACGCGGCGCCGGTGATCAGCACCGTCTTGTCGCGCAGTCGGGTGCTCGGGTCGATCAGGACGGAGCTCATCATCGCCTCGCAAGGTCGTCAGTGATCGAGACGGGTGTCTGCTCCCGCGCGGCGGCGGAGGCGGCGGAGGCGGCGGCGAAGCGCTTGCGCGCGAACGCCCCGATCTCCTCGACCGCCTCGGTCGCCTCCGGGACGCGGCCGGCGAAGACGTGCCACACATGCAGCATCTCGGGAACGTGGCGGTGGGTCACATCCACGTCCGCCGCCCGGGCGTGCATCGCCAGCGCCGCGGCGTCGTCGCACATGACGTCGCCGCCGCCGCTGTGCAGGACCATCGGTGGCAGACCCCGCAGGTCGGCGTGGACCGGGCTGATCCGCGGGTCCGTCGGGGAGTGGTCACCGAGGAACCAGTTGCGGTAGTTGGCCAGCTCGGGAACCGAGGTGATCGGGTCCCCGTCGGCACGCTCGACGAACGACGGGCCCGCGCACAGATAGTCCGTCCAGGGCGTGAGGCCGACGAGTCCCGCCGGAACGGGCAGCCCAGCCTCTCGCAGCCGTGACGCCGCCAGCACGACCAGCGCTGCCCCGGCCGAGTCACCCGCGAACAGGACCGACTCCGCGGGGTGGCTCTCCAGCAGCGCGCCATAGACGGCGACGAGGTCCTCGATGGGGGCCGGGAACGGGTGCTCCGGGGCCAGCCGGTAGTCGACGACGACGCAGACCGCGCCGCTCGCCCGGGAGATGTCGCTGGCCAGCTTGCGGTGTGTGACCGGGGAGCCCAGGCAGAACCCACCGCCGTGGGCGTAGAGGACCACCCGGTCGGCCTGGGCGGTGCGGGCGGCGACCCGCTCGGCGGGGACGCCGCCCACCGTGACCGCCTCCACTGTGACGTCCTCCCCGGCGGGGAGGACGGCCTCCGTCATCCGCCGCCGGAGCTCGATAATGTCTGTGGACGGCAACGAGGCGGCGCGCCGCTCACGGAGGATCCTCCGCACCTTGTCGTACTGCGGGCTGACCATCAGCGCTGGATGGCTTTGCCGACGATGTCCCACATGATCTCCGTGGCGCCACCATAGATCCGCAGAACCCGCGCGTCCCGCCAGCGGCGCGCGATCGGGTACTCCTCCATGTAGCCGTACCCGCCGTGCAACTGCAGGCAGCGGTCGACGGTGCGCCACTGCAGCTCCGTCGTCAGCGCCTTGAGCCCGGCGGCCTCGGCCGGGCTCAGCGTCTTGTCGTTCTCGGCCAGGATCGCCTTGTCGACGTAGGTACGGGTCGCCGCGATCTCCGTCCGCAGCTGGGCGAGGGCGAACCGGTTCGCCTGGAACTCACCGATCGGCTTGCCGAACGCACGCCGCTCGCGGACGTACTCGAGGGTGAGCCGCAATGCTGCCTCCGCGGCCGCGATCGAGCCGACGGCGATGGCCAGCCGCTCCCGGGCCAGCGAGAACTTGAGGTGCTCCATCGCGCCGCCGACCCTCCCGAGGAGGTTCGCGCGAGGCACGAAGACGTCGTCGAAGAACAGCTCGGCCGTGTCCTGCCCCCGGTGCCCGATCTTGTCGAGTTTGCGCCCGTGGGTGAACCCGGGCATTCCGGTCTCGATGAGCAGGAGGCTCAACGCGTTCGGTCCGTCCTCCTCGCCGGTGCGAGCCAACGTGATCACGAAATCGGCCTGGATCCCGCTGGTGATGAAGGTCTTCGCGCCGTTGACGATCCAGCCCTTGTCCGTCTCGCGGGCGCGGGTCGCGACCCCGCGCAAGTCGGACCCGGTGCCGGGCTCGGTCATCCCGAGTGACCCGATGAGCCGCCCCGCAGTGAAGCCCGGGAGGATCCGGGCCTGCTGCTCGTCGTTCGCGAGGTGCAGCAGGTAGGGCATGATGCAGTCGTTCTGCAGCTGGAAGGAGTCGCCCGACACTCCGACATGCATGGCCTCCTCGTTGAGGATGGCGTTGAACCGGAAGTCGTCGAGGCCCAGTCCGCCGTATTGCTCCGGGGCCTCGAAGCCGACGAAGCCGCGCTCGGCAGCCTTGATCCAGTAGCCGCGATCGGTCTCTCCCGACGTCTCCCAGCGCTCCTGGTGCGGAAGCGCCTCCTCCTCGAAGAACTGGCGCACCGATTTCCGGAAAGCCTCGTGCTCCGGCTCAAAGATGTCGCGCCCGATCCACGACGTGTCGGTTCCGGCCATACTCGCCCCTCTCCGCGGCGCCGGCTCCCGGCGCTCGCCTCAACCTGCCCTCAGGGGCGTACTCGTCGCCGGGCATGCGGACCCCGCGGTCGCCGAATGCCCCGGCACCCCTCAACGGATCGCGATGGGCGTGATCGGTGAACCGACTCCCCCGGGGACCAGCAGCGGCGGGGCGGTCAGCAGGAAGTCGTAGGTGCCCTCCCGCGCGCAGTCCTCGCCGAGCGCCTCGAGGTCCCAGATCTCGCCGAGGCTCATGCCCATGTCCCGGATCGCGAGGCAGTGGAAGAGCAGGAAGTGGTTCTCGACCTCGGGCGTGATGACCTCGACCGCGATGTTGTCCGACGCGATTGCGGCGATCTTCTTCTCGTGCAGCCAGCCGGCCACACGCCAGCTGACCCCCGGCGAGCCGGCGAGCCACGCGTCACCGTCGGCGTGCTCGACGAAGTGCGTCCGCCACCCGGTGCGCAGGACCAGGATGTCTCCCTCGCCCAGCTCGACCTCCTGCGCCGCCACGACATCGTCGAGCAGCTCGGACGAGATCACGTACTCGGGCTCGAGACGGTCCAGCTTGAGGTGCCGGGCGACGTCGAGCAAAACTCCCCTGCCCACCACGCCTCCCGAGCTCGCGACGACATCGATGCCGTCCTTGGTCGCGCCCGCGCTGGTCACGGCCGAGGCGGGGTATCCGTTGTAGAGCTTGTTCTCGTAGTAGACGTGGGCCAGGCCGTCCCACTGGGTCCCGGCCTGCAGCGGCGTCATGATGTAGTCGTCGTTCCACCGCAGCGGCCCGGTGTCCCAGAGAGCGGTGACGCCCGCTTCCTGGACGCCACCCGCCTTCCAATTGCGGATGGCCTCGTTGATCTCGTTGTCGCCGCCATCGAGCGCCATGAGGTGGATCGGGTTGCGCCGGTACCCGTTGCCGCTCTGCGGCCCGTAGGCGCTTAACGGGATCGCCAGCGGGAAACGTGCCCCGCGCTGCACGGCCTGGGCGGCGGCGGCGACCTTCTCCGGGGTGATGAAGTTCAGGGTGCCCAGCTGGTCGTCCTCGCCCCAGCGACCCCAGTTGCGGATCTGCTCCGCCATCTCACGCCAGCCTTCTGCCATCAGACTTTCTCCTCGCCTGGACCCCAGCGGGACGGCCCACTGCTCCGCCCTGAGCGCTGCCGGCCACGTCCTAGCGTCCAGGCAGCGATCCAATCAAATCCCGGCGTCAGATTATCTAGGCGAGCGCCGCGGCGTCAAGGACGTGGCTCAGCTCGACAACGCCACTGGCAAGGAAAACGGGATTGTGTTATGTATACGCTATCGCTGGAGTCTGACGTCGCCACGCTGATCGATGTCCAGCGGTCCGAGGTCGGCGGGGGCACCGGTTGACGCCTGCCCACAACGAGGATGTCCTCATCCGAACGACCCGACCAATGTCCGGCCCGAGGTGTCGAGTCGATGTCTCGGGGTGCGATCCGAGAGCTGGAGACGATGCCACGCACTTCACGTCGATCGCCTTCTTCAACCACCTGAAGGCTCGCCCCGAGGCCGAGCGCGAAACTCACTACACGCGCGTCCACGTTCCGTTCGTCATCGAGATGATGCGTGCGACCGGGTGGCCGTCGTCGGCAAGGTCGTGCAGGAGTCGCTCCGGCTGGAGACCGGCATCGCCTTCGCCGTCGCCAACCGGGTCCGTCGGCAGGAGCGGGCCAGGCCACTCGACGACGAGCCGCGGTCAGCCGGTGACGGTCGACCCCAAGCCCGAGCCGAGCAGTGCATCCGTGACCGCGGCAACCTGGTCGTCCTCGATCTCGGAGTCCCACCCCAGGACGATCCGCGTGTAGGTCGGACGCTCGAACAGCAGGACCGCCAGTTCCGCGGTGAACTCGATGTCGAGACCCGGCTTGGTGACGCCGGCCCGCTCCCCGCGTTTGAGAGCGGCCACGAAGCCCTTGCGGTAGCCTTCGTGCACCTCGGCCCAGAGGTCTGAGAACTCGTTCGGCGGGTCGAGCAACTCCCACCACACGCGGTACAGCGCGGCGTTGTCGCGGTAGAGCTCCAGGAACCGCAGCACGGCGGGCCGGACGACCAACCTGCCGTCGCCGTCCACCGGGATCGTCGTCTCCTCGCGGATCACCTGACGGAGCTGAGTCACGAGGAAACGGAAGATGTCGGTCTTGTCCTGGAAGTACTTGTACACGGTCCCGGAGGACAGACCCGCCTCGCGGCCGATCTCCTGCATGGTCACGTCGACCAGACCGCGTTCCTGGAAGACACGCACCGCGGCCTCGAGGATCCGGTTCCGCGTCCGGTGCCCGCGCTTCGACGCCGGCGCTCGACCTTCGCTCGGAGTCCATTCGTACTGCACGTTGTCCTGCGTGGTCGTCACGCGTACACACCCTCGAGGACCATGCCGTGCAAAGCGGCGGCCACGTCGACCGCGTCCCGCCGCTCGGTCCGGTCCATAGACTCCATCAACGTGTACTGATCGAGGACGTCGATCAGCATCCGAGCCACGAGCCGCGCGTCGCGCTGGGTCAGTGGACCGCGGAGGTGCCACGCGATCAGACCGGCGCACGCCTCCCGTAGACGGCGGCGGGCCGCCGCGTGATCGGGGCGTCGTGGCAGGATCCCCGCCGAGGCGCGCAGCACCCCGCGGTACTCACGCGACACCTCGATCCACTGCACGAGCTGCGCTTCCAGCGAGGTGCCGGCATCCAGAGCGCGAGTAATCTCGTTGCCGTACAGCTGGAACAGTTCCTCGAACAACGCCGCCTTGCTGTCGAAGTGCCCGTAGAGCGCGCCGGTCGTCATACCGGCCTCCGCTGCGATGTCCGTGACGCGGGCGCCGTCATATCCGGCCCGAGCGAAGGTGGCCAGGCCGGCGCTCAAAAGAACCTGCCGCGTCGGGAGTGTCCCGGCACCGTCCGTGACGCCGGCGCGCGCGCGCTCACTCCGCGGTTTCTCCGGCACCACTCAAGCATACCTCACGATGATAAGCAGGCGCCAAGTTCGCGAGATGAGCGTGCCCCGGTCGAGCGACCGCACTGACAGCGGCCACGAGGCCGCCCTCGCGACCCGTAACCTGACGTCGGGCAGGCCATACCTTGAACCCCGACGGGGTGGGGCCGAGTCCCTCCGCCGGGCTGCGTTCGAGTGCGTGAACAGTGGTCGATTCGACACCCGTCTGCCTGCCGGACGAAGTGGGGGTGGCTGGCGAACCTGGCGTCGGGATATCCTCGTGACATGGAACGCCGCCGCCGAGCTCGCGCATCGGAGTCCACGACACTCGAACGCAGCGGCGATGACAGCCGACCCCGGAACGCCGGTCCGCTGGGCGGAGGTCCGCTGGCCCGCGTCATCCAAAATGGGACCTCTCGCCGCAGGTCCGTCCTGAACGCTCAGGGAGGAGCACGCTATGTACAGCCACCTCGACCAGGGCGCGTCCTTGCCGGCGATGTCAGGAGATGAATTGAGCGACTCGGCGCGATCCTCCGTCGACGTCGTCCGGCGGTGCGTCGCGCCCGACGTCCCGGTCGCCGACGGCGCCCTCGTGCTGGCCCACCTGGAAGGGGTCGCCTCGTGAGCGCGAACCACCTGGCGACGATCTTCGACGTTCTCGACGAGCAGGCCGCGCTCTTGAACGATCGCACCTTCCTGCACTGCGACGCGGACTCGATCTCCTACACCGGCCTGCGCGAGCGCGCCCGGCGTCTCGCGGGGGGCCTGCGGGAGCTGGGCCTCCGTCGGGGCGACCGGCTGGCCGTGCTGTCCGAGAACTCGATCGAGTTCGTCATCACGCTGGTGGCGTGCGCCCGGCTGGGGCTGATCATCGTCCCGCTGAACATCTACCTGCGCGGGGAGTTCCTGCGCTATCAGCTCGCGAAGTCCAGTGCCGCCGCCGCCGTCGTGGACCCCCCGGGCCTCGAGGCATTCCGCGGCATCGAGCAGCCCCCGACGCTGAAGCACCTCATCGTGACGGGCGCTCCTGTCGTCGCCGACGGCCTGGCGTTCGACACGGTCGCGGACGCGGCTCCGGTCACCGACCCGGTCGCACTGACCACGTCGGATCCTGCCGCCATCATGTTCACGTCGGGGACGACCGGGATGCCGAAGGGCTGTGTCATCCCGCACGGCGGGTTCACTCGCCTGCACCCGATCCACCAGGACGCGGGCTACGTGGCCCCCGGTGACCTGCTGATGACGCCGTCGCCGATGTTCCACCTCGGGTTCCTCGGCGCCATGCTGGCCCCCGCGCTCAGGAGCGGCGCCTCCGTCTACTCCATGCGCCGGTTCCGGGCGTCGACGTTCATGAGCACCGCCCGCGAGGCTGGCGCCTCGGTGATCTACGCGGTCGGCTCCATCGGGATGCTGCTGCTCGCCCAGCCGCCCAACCCGCGGGACGCGGACCCCGGCAAGCTGCGGGTTGCCCTGCTGCCCCCGATGCCCGCCGAGAGCCAGCGGATCTTCGAGGAGCGATTTAAGGTTCCCGTGGTGGCCGAAAGCTACGGTCAGACGGAGTGCCTGCTCATCGGCATGGCCGGGCTCGGCAGCCCGCGCAAGCCCGGCTCCGCCGGGCAGCCGACGCCGAACGTGGAAGTGGCGATCGTCGGCGACGACGACGAGGTCCTCCCGACGGGCGAGATCGGCGAGATCGTCGTCCGCCCGCGGACGAACGACACCATGTTCACCGGCTACTGGGACGAGCCCGCCGCCACGCTGAGCACCTGGCGGAACCTCTGGCACCACACGGGCGACCTCGGACGCCAGGACGCGGACGGCGCGCTCTGGCTCGTGGACCGGAAGAAGGACGCCCTGCGGCGGCGGGGCGAGAACGTCTCCTCGGTCGAGCTGGAGAACGCGATCCGGCTGCACCCGCTCGTCGAGACGGTCGCGGTCCACGCCGTCTCCAGCGACGTCGGCGACGACGACATCAAGGCGTGCATCGTGCTTACGGCGGAGGCGACGGTTGAGCCGGACGAGCTCTTCGCGTTCCTCAAGCGGTCATTGCCCTACTTCGCCGTGCCCCGCTACGTCGAGTTCCTGGACGCGTTGCCGACGAACGCGGTCGGCCGCGTCACCAAGCAGACCCTGCGGGAACGAGGCGTCACGGCCACGACGGTGGACTTCGAAGCACTGGGGCTGTCGATCGACCGGGACGAGCGGCGCGGCAGCGTCGAGCCCGCGAACCGCCCCTGACGGTCTGGGCGAGGGCGAGCAGGCGGCGTTCGACCAGGACAGGGGCCACCAGGACAGGGGCCCAGGCGGCGGGCTCACCCCGCCGCCTGGGCCGTCCGTCAGTGCTCGGCCGCCCGGGCGGCAGCCTGACGCCGCAGCTCGGCGCGAGCCAGGGCGTTCTTGTGGACCTCGTCCGGGCCGTCGGCGAATCGCAGGGTGCGGGCGTTGGCGTAGGCCGCCGCCAGCGGGAGGTCCTGGGACAGTCCACCCGCGCCGTGGGCCTGGATGGCCTTGTCGAGAATCCACTGCACCGTTGCGGGGCTGGCGATCTTGATCGCCTGGATCTCGGTGTGTGCCCCCTTGTTCCCGACGGTGTCCATCAGCCACGCCGTCTTCAGCACGAGCAGCCGCAGCTGCTCGACACGGACCCGGGCCTCGGCGATCCACTCCCGCACCACGCCCTGCTCCGCCAGCGGCTTGCCGAAGGCGACCCGCTCGTCGGCTCGCGCGCACATCAGCTCGATTGCCCGTTCGGCCGCGCCGATCAGGCGCATGCAGTGGTGCACCCGGCCGGGCCCGAGGCGGGCCTGCGCGATGGCGAACCCGTCCCCCTCGCCGCCGATCAGGTTCTCCGCGGGTACGCGCACGTCGCTGAAGGTCAGCTCGGCATGGCCGCCGTGGTAGTGGTCGTCGTAGCCGAAGACCTCCATGCCGCGATGGATACGGATACCGGCGGTGTTCCTGGGGATCAGGATCATGGACTGCTGCCGATGCCTCTCGGCGGCCGGGTCGGTCTTGCCCATCACGATAAGGATGCGTGCATTGGGGTTCATCGCCCCCGTGATCCACCACTTGCGGCCGTTGATCACGTACTCGTCGCCGTCGCGCTCGATGCGGGTCGCGATGTTGGTGGCGTCCGAGGAGGCCACATCGGGCTCCGTCATCGCGAACGCGGAGCGGATCTCACCCTCGAGCAGCGGCTGCAGCCACTCCTTGCGCTGCGCCTCATCCCCGAACATGGAGAGCACCTCCATGTTGCCGGTATCTGGCGCGGCGCAGTTCACCACCGCGGGGGCGAGGTGCACACTGCGTCCGGTGATCTCGGCCAGCGGGGCGTACTGCAGATTGGTCAGCCCGGCGCCATGCGCGCCAGGCAGGAACAGGTTCCACAGTCCACGGCGGCGCGCCTCGGCGCGCAGCTCGGCGAGCACCGGTACCGAGTCCCACGCCCAGCGGTCCTCCAGCCGGGCCAGCTGCTCGGCGAACACGGGCTCGGCCGGATAGACGTGGCTGTCCATGAAGTCGAGCAGCCGGGCCCGCATCTCCTCGGTCCTGGCATCGAACGTGAAGTCCATCAGTGGTTCCCTCGAAGCGCTGTGAGGCCGACGTCGAGCACGGGCTCGACGGCGGTGCCGACGTCCTCGAAGCCCGCGCCGACCGTCTGTCCCTGCAGGTGGCGGAAGTGGATGCCCTCGAGGATGACTGCGAGCTTGAACGCCGCGAGTCCGAGGTAGAACCCGAAGGAGCACGGGGCGTGACCGGTACCTCCGGCATACCGCCGGATCAGCGCCTCCTCGTCGAGGAAGCCCGGAGCTCCGGCCGCGTCGGGGATTACGTGGCCGAGCATCGTGCCCAGCCGCCGATAGACGACCAGCAGCGCCACGTCGGTCAGCGGGTCACCGAGGGTGGCCATCTCCCAGTCGATGACCGCCGCGGGCCGGTCGTGCTCGTCGACCAGCACGTTGTCCAACCGGTAGTCGCCGTGCACGATCGCGGTGGCGGACTCCGGGGGGACGGCCGCGGCGAGCCGGGCGTGCAGCTCGTCCGCGGCGGGCAGGTCGCGGTTGTGCGAGGCGTCGAGCTGCGTGCGCCAGCGGCGCACCTGACGCCCGAGGAAGCCCTCGGGTCGACCGAAGTCGACGAGCCCGACCGCCGCCGGGTCGACCGCGTGCAGCCGGGCCAGGGTGTCGATCAACCCGATCGAGATGGTCCGGGTGCGCTCCGCCCCGAGCGGCTCGAGCTCCACCGCGCGCCGGTACGTCGTCCCCTGGACGCGCTCCATCACATAGAACGGAACGCCGATCACCTCGGGGTCCGTGCACAGGGCGTACGTCTTCGGCACCGGAACGCCCGTGTCCTGCAACGCCGACATCACTCGGAACTCGCGGGCCACGTCGTGAGCGGTGGCGAGCACGTGCCCAAGCGGCGGTCTGCGGACGACCCACGTTGACGCCCCGTCGGTAACCTCGTAGGTGAGGTTGGACCTCCCACCCGCGAGCAGCCGCGCCGTGAACGCGCTACCAGCGACCGGCACCGTCGAGGTGAACCACTCGCCGAACCGGACCGGGTCCAGGCCCGGCGGAGCCTCCTGCGTCGTCATCACGGCATCAGCAGGCTGAGTGCCTCGACGACACAGGCCGGCTTGTCCGCCCCCTTGCGCTCGACGGTGACGAGATCGGTGACCCGGTAGCCGCCACTGCCAGGCTCCACCGAGAGCAGCTCGACACCAGCCCGGAGCTCGCTGCCCACCGGCACCGGTGCGGGGTAACGGACCTTGTTGGAGCCGTAGTTGATCCCCATGCTCAGTCCTTCCACCTCGTAGACCTGCCAGACGAGCATCGGGACGAGCGACAGGGTCAGGTAGCCGTGAGCGATGGTGCTCCCGAACGGTCCGGCTACCGCCCTGTCCGGCTCGACGTGGATCCACTGGCGGTCGCCGGTGGCGTCGGCAAAGGTGTCGATCTGGTGCTGAGTGACGGTGTGCCAGCCCGAGTACCCGAGGTGGCTGCCGACTGCTTGTCGCAGTTCGTCGATGCCGCGGAAGACCCGGCCGGCTGTCACCGGTAACCTCCGGCGACGTAGAGCACCTGGCCGGAGACGAACCCGGCGCCCTCACTGGCGAAGAAGGAGACTGCATGGGCGACGTCCTCCGGCACGCCGGTACGGGCCACCGGTATCTCCGCCGCCGCGGACTTCTTGAACTCCTCGAACGGAATGCCCATCCGCTCCGCCGTAGCGGCGGTCATCTCGGTCTCGATGAATCCCGGGGCGACCGCGTTGACCGTCACCCCGAACTTGCCGAGCTCGATCGCCAGAGCCTTGGTGAAGCCCTGCAGCCCAGCCTTGGCCGTCGCGTAGTTGGCCTGCCCGCGGGCTCCCAGGGCCGAGGTGCTGGAGAGGTTGATGATCCGGCCCCAGCCCGACTTCACCATGAAGCCCTGCACCGCCCGTGACATCAGGAACGAACCGCGCAGATGCACCCCCATCACCGCGTCCCAGTCGTTGGTGGTCATCTTGAACAGCAGGTTGTCCCGAATGATGCCCGCGTTGTTCACCAGCACCGACGGCGTGCCCAGCTCGGCAGCGACCCGCTCCACGGCCGCCTGCGCGGCGCCCTCGTCGCTCACGTCGGCGCCGACCGCCACGGCCCGCCCTCCGGCCGCCTCGATCCCCTCGACGACCGGCTTGCCCGCGGCCTCATCCAGGTCGACGACGGCGACGGCGAAGCCGTCGGCGGCCAGCCGCGCGGCGACGCAGGCCCCGATGCCGCGGGCCCCGCCGGTCACGACAGCGGTACGCGTAGTGGTGGTCACTCGATCAACTCCTTCGATTCCGCGGTACGCCCCACAGGGGCTGAGAGGCGACGTCACCCACGTCAGACGCCGCCAGTCAGCGTCATGCCGCCGTCGACGACCAGGAGCTGCCCGGTGATCCAGGCAGCGTCGTCGGACAGCAGGAACGCCACCGCGCCGCTCACGTCCGTGGGCACGCCAAGTCGCTTGAGCGGGTATGCGGCGGCGACCTCGTCCTCACGACCCTCGTAGAGCTTGGTGGCGAACTTCGTCTTCACCACGGCAGGCGCCACAGCGTTGACCCTGATGTGAGGCCCGAGCTCGACGGCCAGCGCTTGAGTGAGGCTGGTAAGCATCGCCTTGCTGGCGCCGTAGAAGCCGATGCCCGTCGCGGGACGGATCCCGGCGACCGAGGACATGTTGACCACGGCCCCGCCGTGACGACCCATCCACGCCCGATGCACCTGCTGGACCCACGACACGGCGGCCACGCCGTTGACTTCGACGATCTTGCGGGCGGCGCCGAGGTCCAGCTCGACCAGCGGACCGTAGGCGGGGTTGATGCCGGTGTTGTTGACCAGTAGATCGGCACCGGCGAAGGCGTCGATTGCCCGCTTGACGACCTCGGCCTGGTGGTCCACGTCGTCGGCGCGCCCGGGTACCCCGATCGCGTGCTCCGGCCCGCCCAGCTGCTCGACGGCGGCTTCCAGGGCCTTGGGCTCCCGGGCGGTGATCACCACCCGTGCACCCTCGGCCACCAGGCGTTCGGCGACGGCGAGGCCGATTCCGCGGCTCGCTCCGGTGACGATGGCCGTCTTGCCCTCGAAGCGCTTGATCACGAAAGGCGCTCCAGCACCATGGCCATTCCCTGGCCGCCGCCGACGCACATGGTCTCCAGCCCGAGCTGCTTGTCGTGATCAAGCGCTTCGAGG
>Ga0268265_10001203_pt1 | contig 22514 bp, 28 predicted proteins | sample KBSSwiS52_FD_190355 | JGI IMG/M metagenome (GOLD analysis project Ga0268265, IMG submission 190355) | Switchgrass rhizosphere microbial communities from Kellogg Biological Station, Michigan, USA - KBS Switchgrass S5-2 (SPAdes) (version 2) | ecosystem: Host-associated > Plants > Roots >... | reverse complement strand
TGCCAGCGAGGAGAACGGAACCGTCCGGCGCTCGCGCTCGGTGCGCCGTCGCGCATGGTTCCTGGCGATCCCGAACAGCCATGCCTTGAAGGTGGAGCGGCCCTCGAAAGAATCCAGCCCCTGCAACGCGGTCAGCCAGGTCTCCTGGACGATCTCCTCGGCGACCGCCTCCGTCGCGCCGAAGATCCGTGCGAAGCGGCGGAGCGCACCGTGGTAGCGACCGACCAGCTCGGTGAAGGCCGCCTCGTCACCGCCCCTGATCGCGGTCAGGAGCTGCGACTCGTCGAGCTCTTGCGGTGACAGTGGCCTCGTCTCCTCCGCGCTTCGACGCGATTCTATGTGCGCCGACGTGGGAGGCGAGACGGCTATGGGAAAGGCTGCCGAAGTCACATCGCCATCATCGGCTCGCGCTCCTCGCCACGGTCCGGCCGGGAGCCGGTGGTGTCGCCGCCGCGGAGCAGCGAGAGGCCGATCAGGGGGAAAAGCAGGACGGAGAGGAGCCCGGCGCCGATCAGCGCCGCTCCCTCGGCGGCGGTCACCAGTTCGAGATCCTGCCCGATCGCGACCGCAGCGACGATGAACGGCAGCGAGGTCGCCTGCATCAGGCCCGCGGTGACCGTGTGCCGGGCGTCGAGGAAGCGGCGGTAGAGCAGCGCCGGGACGCCGCGGGCAATAACGAGCGCCGCGAGGAAGATCGGGACCATGATCACGTTCGAGGCACTGGAGAGAAGCGCGTCGAGGTCGTAGTTGACGCCGCTGGTGACGAAAAAGACCGGAATGAAGAATCCGAACCCGATCGCCTCGAGCTTGCGGCGGAAGTCGGGATGGGTCATCTGCTGGTCGCGGTCGAGCAGCGAGAGGATCGCGCCTGCGATGAACGCGCCGAGGATCGACTCGAGCCCGAGCTGATCGGCGATCGCGGCGAAGCCGACGAGCAGGACGAGCGCGCCCCGGACGCGAATCTGGGCGGTGGTGTCCTGCAGACGGAGCAGATCGGCACGGATCGCGCCGAAGCGCGCCGCTCCCTTGACGGAGATCAGCACAACAACGGCGAGCACCACGAGCGAGCCGATCAGGAGGAGGGTCGAACCGATTCCGCCCTCGCCGGAGAAGAAGATCGAGAGCAGGATCACGGCGCCAAAGTCGGCGATCGTCCCGGCCGCGACGATCAGCTGGCCGAAGGTCGAGGAGATCTCGCCCGCGTCCTTGAGGACCGGAATCAACACGCCGAGCGAGGTCGCGCAGAGGATGATCGCCACCAGCAGCGGCGTCTCGATCAACCCCGAGGCCTTCAAGCCGAGAGCGACGACGAAAGCAAGGGCGAACGAGAGCACGAACCCCGCGGCGGTCAGGCGGAGGACCGGTCCGCGCAAGCGCGAGAAGTCGATCTCGAGGCCGGCGAGGAAGAGCAGGAAGGCCAAGCCCATGACCGAGATGACGGAGATCGTCTCGTCGACTTCGACGATGCCGAGGACCGAAGGCCCGATCACGATCCCGGCGATGATCTCCAAGACGACCGAGGGAAGCCGGACCGACGGGAACAGGCCGAGGACGAAGGGCGCGGCGAAGGCGACCGCGACGACGATCAGGAGCCCGGTGAAGGACGGCATGGAGTGTCCGTGCCACTGGGCCGTGATTCGTTACACGGCGACCGCGATCGGTCGCGGTCGGGCAACTCGGGCGCGGGATAAGCCACGAATGTCGGCGAGGCCCTTGACGACCGGCTCCCACTCGACGCCGAGCCGCTGGGTCAGCTCGTGGCGGAGGTGGGCCTCGTAGATGTAGCTCGCGGTTTTCGCGTGCTCGTAGATCGCGGGGTGGTAGAGCCGCGACCAGCGGCCGTCCGGCCCCTTCGTTGCGTTGGCGATCAGGACGTGGGTATGAAGCTGGGGATCACCGGCCCGCGAGGAGCGGTGGACGTAGCGGCAGCAAGGAAGCCGTTGCCGTGAACGAACTGGGCGCCGCCTTTGCCCCGCCGCGCCCAGCAGGCGTTTCGCTCCATGTAGGAGAGGGCTTCGGCGACGGCGGCGTGGTGGGCCTCCTTGACCTGACCGGAGACGGGATGGCCGCCGAGCGCCCAGGTCAGCGAGACCGACTTCGGCGCTGAAAAGGTGATGTCGAAGCCAGGGACCGGCTCACGTCCGGGCGGCGACTTCAAGCCGAACGGCTCGCCGTCAACCGGGTTGCGTCCGGTCAGCATCGCTCCGAGCTGTTCGGGTTCGACCTTTCCATCGAGGCCAAGGTCGGCAGCAGCGCGGCCGAGCCAAAAATCCCTCGGCCTCGCCCTCGCCTGCGTAATAGTCCTCGATGCCTTCGGCGACTTTGCCCAGGTAGTAGCGCTCCTGGCCGGCACCCATTTTCCCGATCGAGACCATTTAGAAGGCGTGTCCTTCTGAGAGGCCGAATCCGTCGCGGGCTTCCATGCCTTCTCTGTCAACACCGCGGCGGGATTGGTTCGCGGCATCCATCCCTCCACTGGCCAAACTGCGCCGTCTGCACCGGCTTGTGACGTTAGGGGACAGGCGGTCCATGCCCCTCTTGACCCATGAACAGGCCGGCTGCACCGGGCGGTGGCAACGCAGGAGAGGGGCATCCATGTCCCTCCTGTCCAAAAAGGGCCGTAGCTGTACCGCCGGAACTCCCCGAAGAGCCGCCGGGCTTGGAAGGCCGGCAACACGCGACTCAGGCTGCCGCGATACTCAGCGACGCGCCTCTCGGGCACGACCGGCGCCTTTGCCTTGTCCTTGTGACGACGCCCGTCGGCGTTCCGGCGTCGTATTCACGCCGACGAACCTGATCTACAACCTGATCGCGATCCCTGGCGCCCTACTGCGCTTTCCGAGCAGCAGATACGTCGCCATCGGTCCCTTTCCCTTTACCTCGATCGTCCCTCGCCGGCGCAGCTCATAGCGCTCGCGCAGCAGCTCGTAGGTGCGCTCGGTGACCTGGATCGCGCCGGGAACTCCGTGGGACTCCATCCGGCTCGCCGTGTTCACGGTGTCGCCCCAGAGGTCGTAGCTGAACTTGGCGCGGCCGATCACGCCGGCGACAACGGGTCCGCTGTCTATCCCGATCCGCACCTCCAGAGGCGGGCCACCCTCCCCCACGCAGCGCGCGGCCTCACTCTCCATCTCCAGCGCCATGTCGGCGATCGCATCGGCGTGGTCTTCGCGCTCGCTGGGCAGGCCGGCGGCGACCATGTAGGCATCGCCGATCGTCTTGATCTTCTCGGCGCCGTACCGAGCGGCGAGATCGTCCCAGCCCGCGAAAACCCGGTCGAGCAGGACGACGGTGTCGGCCGGCGCCAGCTCCTGCGCGAGCGGGGTGAAGCCGACGATGTCCGCGAACATGACCGTCGCGGCGCCGAAGCCGTCGGCGATCACCTGATCGGACACCTTCAGCCGGCTCGCCACCGAGGCCGGCAGGACGTTCAGCAGCAGGCGCTCGGATTTGGCCCGCTCGACCTCGAGTTCGGCCAACGCTCGCTCGCGAGCGCGGACGAAGTACTGCAGCAGCACGTAGGTCGTGGTGCAGACGCCGAGGAAATTCAGGGCGAAGAAGGAGACCGCGACCCCTTCGGGAATGTCGGGGGCGCTGTCCGCCAGGGTGGGATCTATCAGTCCTGATAACCCGACCAGCGCGCCAAAGGCGAGGAACCAGGGCACCGCCTGGCGGGCGCCAACGAACAACATCGCGCCGACCGGGCTGGTGAACCCCCAAAGGGCGACCGCGGAGGAGGCAGCGAAGCCTCCCAGGCTCCACTGCAGGGCGAACGGCAGGATCAGGCTCATCAGCAGCTGGCTGGTTCGGAACAGGTGGAAGCGGCGGCTGCGGGCGAAGGTGTGGATGCTCGCCCCCGAGGCGAGCTGGTAGGCGAACGGGATTGCCGCGGAGAGCCAGAGCCCAAGCACCGCGTAGGTCGCTACCCAGATGCAAGCGAGGGTGGCCATCAGGCTCGACGACAGCACCAGCACCGACTTGCGAAGCCGCAGCTCCTCGCTGTCCGAAGGCAGGCTGCCGAGCGCGGTCAGCCGACGAAGCCAAGCAGGCACACTCCCCCAGCCCGGACGGCGCCGAAGCGCATCGGCGAGCATGGTCGCAGCATATGCGCTGCTCAGGCCGCCGCTGGAGCCTATCTGACGGCCGCCAATCATTCGTACAGCTATACGGATGTTTGTAGGATAGGTAGGTGCCCGAAGACCCGGACTCATGCGACCTCCTCTGCCTCGATCTGCCGAAGGCCGAGCGGGTCAGGAAGTCGCTCCCGAGCGCCGCTGACCTCGGCGCTCCCGCAGCCGCGGCGAAGGCGCTTGGCGATCCGACGCGGCTCGCGATCGCCCTGGCGCTCGCCGGCTGCGAGTCGGCCTGCGTCTGCGACCTAGCCTGGATCGTCGGCCGCGACGAGAAGCTGGTCTCCCACCACGCCCGTCAGCTCAAGGGAGCCGGCCTGGCGACGTCGCGGCGTGAGGGCAAGATGGTCATGTACGAGTTGACCGAGCGCGGCCGAGCGCTGGTCGCGGCGGTGAACCCCGTAGGGGTCAACGTGAAGTGAGCCCGGTCGACCTTCCAGTTCCTCGATCTTCGACGCCAGCCGCGGCACCCCCGGTCGCCTCGATCAGCAGGGAGCGCTACGAGCAACTCGCCTGGAGGGTGCGCCTCCTCTCCTGGCTCTCGCTCGGTTGGATGACGATCGAGGGCGCGGTCGCGATCACCGCCGGGATCGTCGCCTCCTCTATCGCGTTGGTCGGCTTCGGCCTCGACTCGGTGATCGAGGGCGTCGCCAGCGTGGTCATCATCTGGCGCTTCACGGGGCACCGCGTCTTCTCCCATGCCGCCGAGGAGCGGGCGCAGAAGCTCGTCGCGGCGCAGTTCTTCCTCCTCGCCCCGTACGTCGGCTTCGAGTCGGTGAAGGCGCTGATCGACGCCGAGCACGCAGCAGTGAGTGTGGTCGGAATCGCTCTCGCGGTCGGCTCGGTTGTCTTCATGCCGATGCTTGGGATCGCCAAGGAACGTCTCGCTGACCAGCTCGGCTCGGCGGCGACCAAGGGCGAGGGCCGCCAGAACATGCTCTGCGCCTACCTGGCCGGTGCCCTCCTCGTCGGCCTCCTCGGCAACGCACTCGTCGGAGCCTGGTGGCTCGATCCGATGGTTGGACTGCTGATCGCCGCCGTCGCCGTCCGTGAGGGGGTCGAGGCCTGGCGCGGCGAGGGCTGCTGCGTCACCTCGCCGCTCGACGCCACCGGCTTCGCGGAGGATGGCTGCGAGGACGAGTGCTGCGCTCCAGCGGCGCTCGTCCCGGCGTGCAGCCTCGACGGCAACGGCATGGTGGCGCAGGGCGCCCGCTACAGCGAGATCGGCCAGTCCGTTTTGCACTCCGAGCGCTCTCCGCGCTCCCTCACCGTCGCTCTGTCGCCCTCAGTCGACCTCGCTCTGGTGGAGGAGACTCTTCGCGTCGAGCGCCGGTGCTGTGAGTTCTTTGACCTCGACTTCGACCCCGACCGCCGACTGCTCACCATCGCGGTCCCCACGGAGGAGATGGCCCCAGCGCTCGAAGCGATCTCCTCCGCGCTCGGAACTCAGCCGACCCACTGAGGTACGCGTCGGGCCTAGGCTTCTCGGCATGACGACTAATGCCGAGATTGCCAAGGACGCGATCGAGAATGTCTGCTCGGGCCGGGAAGCCGAGCGGGTAGCCGAGGTCTACCACCCGGAATTCCACGACCACGTCAACACGTTCGAGTTCCACGGTCACGACGGCGCCCGCGAATCCGTCGCGCTCTACCGCCGCCTCTTCCCCGACCTGCGTTTCATCGTCGACGAACAGGTCTCCGAGGGCGACCGCGTCGCGACTCGCTGGACTCTCTACGGGACCAACCGTGGCCGGACGGTGAAGCTGACCGGCAACACGATCAGCCGCTTCGAGAACGGCCTCGTGGTCGAGGATCATGGCTCGACCGACACCGTCGAGCTTCTGCGCCAGCTCGGCCTTTGGCGCTCGCTGGTGATGCTCGCAACCGAGTGGCGGTTCCTGATGAGGTTCGGAAGGGCCTAAGAGGACCGCGCAGGCGGGCTCGATCAGCGCGTCGCCGCACCCACTCGCTGGCGGTGCAGCAAGCCGTAGATGAACGAGGGCAGGCACCAGTTGGTCGTCGCGACAATCGCCGCCGTAAGGAGTAGCGGCACAGCAAGGACCCACGCCACCGTCGGCGCCTCCGCGAGGAAGGCGACGGCGATCGCCGTGATCCACGGCGTCGCCAGCTGACAGGCGAATCGCATCTGGCGCGGGCTCGCCGGGATGCTCGGGCCCCCGAGCAGCGGCCGCAGGGCGAGGTCGTAGAGGTAGTCGAAGGGGTGCTTCGGGGTGATGAAGCCGCCCATGAGAGCGGTGGCAGCCATCCCGAGCAGCAGCGGCGGCGAGGCGAGCGCAGTGCCGAGCGCGATCCCGAGCAGACAGAGCGCTGGGGAGAAGCGCAGGCCCAGCCGGAGGCTCCTCCGCTCTCGATTGCTCAGCTCGCCGTAGCCCTGCATCGTGAGACAGCGACGCGACCATGCTGTTATCTGGCCGGGCATCGCGAGCTCTCCTAAGTGCGGTGCCCTTCCGCGCCCGCGGCGAGCGCCGCCAGGAAGGCATCAGTACCCGAGCCGCTGCCGAGGTCGACAACCACCTCGCCGGGCTCGATCTCCGCCAGGTCGAGGAAGTAGCCGACGCCGGCGAAGGATTCGATCGCCGCCGCAGGGATGCGGTCGAGATCGGCCGGCGGATAGCCAAGGTACTCGGCGAGCGGACGGCCCGTCTCGAAGTGGAACTCGTGCTCGGGGTGGAGGGCGACCTCCTGGTACATGTCCTTGACTCGCTTGGCCAGGTCGGCGGTGTCCAGCTGCGCGGTGATTTCCATCTGTGCTCCTCTCCTCACTTGGTCTGCACGAGCTGCCCGGCCAGTCGCCACTCGGGCCAGCCGTCCTCCAGTCGCCGGGCCTTGCGGCCGGACTCCTCGAGCCGGCGAACCGCTTCGTGCGCATAAGCGCAGAACGGGCCACGGCAGTAGGCGACGATCTCGTGGTCGGCGGGCAACTCGTCGAGTCGCCGCTCCAGCTCCCCGATCGGGATCGAGCGGGCGCCCTCGATGTGGCCTGCGGCGAACTCCTCCTCCGGCCGAACGTCGATCAGCACGACCTCGCCGCTCGCCAGCCGCGCCCGCAGCTCCTCGCGCCCGACCGTCTCCACGTCGGCGCCAAGGTAATTGCGCGCTGCACGCTCCACCTCGCCAAGCCGGGCGACCGACGCGTCTCGGAGGGCGAGCCAGAGGCGCAGCGCCTCGTCGCCGGCGACCGCGTAGCGAACCCGCGTGCCTTCGCGGGTGCGCGTCACCATGCCGGCCGAGTGCAAGGCCTGAAGGTGTTGTGAGGCGTTTGCGATCGACTGGCCGCTTGCCTCCGCCAACTCTTCGACGCTGCGCGGCGCCTGCGCCAGCAGGTCGAGCAGCTCCAGCCGGCGGGGGCTTGAAAACGCCTTGCCCATCAGCGCGATCGCGTCGAACAGTCCCTGCTTTGCCTCTCTGGTTGCCATGTTTTGCTATTCAATAGAACTCTTGATAGCTTGTCAACCCCGACCCGAACAAGAGGAGGTCTCCGGTGTTCTTCCGACAGCTGCTCAACGACGAAACCGCCTGCGCCTCCTACTTGCTGGGCTGCAAGACCCACGGTCAATTCGCGGTCTTTGAGCCGCACGTCGACCTGGTCGACGACTACATCGCGCTCGCCGAGGCCCAGGGCTCACCGATCGTCGCGGTCTTCGAGACCCACCTGCAGGCCGACCATGTCTCGGGCCTGCCGGGCCTGGTCGAGCGCACCGGCGCCCGGCCCTACCTCCCCGCGGGGGCGGGCGTCGAGTTCGACCATCACTCGCTCGCCGACGGCGAGGTCGTCCAGCTCGGCAACACTGAGATCGAGGCGATCGCCACTCCCGGCCACGCCCCTGCGCATCATGCCTACTTGGTCACCGACCGCACCCGCGGCAAGGAGCCCTGGCTTGTGCTGAGCGGCGACGCTCTCTTGGTGGGCGACGCAGGTCGTCCCGATCTCCACGCTGCCGCCGAGCGCAGCGTCGAGGAGATGGCGCGCGTCCTCTACCGCTCGTTGACCAAGCGCCTGATGGCTCTTCCCGACCACCTCCTCCTCTACCCCTCGCACTACTCGGGCTCGGTCTGCGGTCGCGGCCTCTCGGCCAATCCGGCTTCGAGCATCGGCTTCGAGCGCCGCCACAACCGGGCGCTGCAGCTCGGCTCGGAGGACGAGTTCGTCGCCGAGCTCATCGAAGCGATCCCGCCGGCCCCCGAGCAGCAGGCGGCGATCGTCGCCGCCAACCGGAGCGGCAGGCCGCTGGCAAAGGTGCCGTGAACCGATCAGTTCGCCTCGGCCTGCGCGAGAACGCCGCGCAGTTCTCGCTGCTGGTCTCCGTCAACGCCTTCGTCGGCGCGATGGTCGGCCTGGAGCGCTCGGCGCTGCCGCTACTCGGGCGCGAAGATTTCGGCCTCTCCTCGAGCGTCGCGGTGCTCTCCTTCATCGTCGCTTTCGGCTTGGTCAAGGCGTTCACCAACCTCGGCGCCGGCGCGCTGGCGCAGCGTGTCGGACGTCGGCGGCTGCTGATCATCGGTTGGGCTGTGGCGCTGCCGGTGCCGCTGCTGATCGGGGCGGCGCCGAGCTGGGCCTGGATCGTCGCCGCCAACGCCCTGCTCGGGATCAACCAGGGATTGGCCTGGTCGATGACGGTGGTGATGAAGATCGACCTCGTTGGTCCCAAGCGCCGGGGGCTGGCGCTGGGACTGAACGAGGCCGCTGGCTACGGCGGCGTCGCTCTCGCCGCCGGGCTCAGCGGCCTCCTCGCCGCCGAGTTCGCCGCTCGCGACGTGCTGGTCGTCGCCGGAGCGCTGATCGCCGCGACCGGGTTCCTGCTGTCGGTCCTGTTCGTTCGCGACACCGCCGCCCACGTCGCCTTGGAGCAGAGCCAGCACCACGACGCCCAGGGCGTCCCGCCTACGCTGCGGCAAGCGTTCGCCCAGGCGACTTACCGCGTGCCGGCGCTACGAGCCTCCTCGCAGGCAGGGCTCGTCAACAACCTCAACGACGGTGTCGCCTGGGGCCTCGTGCCGCTGTTCCTCGCCGCGCACGGCGCCGGTGTCGCCGAGGTGGGCCTCGTCGCCGGGATCTACCCTGGGGTCTGGGCCGTTGCCCAGATCGGCACGGGCGCCTGGTCGGATGTGGTCGGCCGCAAGCCGCTGATCGTCGCCGGAATGCTGTTGCAGGCGGCAGCCCTGGGGGTACTGGCAGTGAGCAAAGGTGCGATCGAGATCGCAGTGGCATCCGCCGTCCTGCTCGGCCTCGGAACGGCGCTGGTCTACCCCACTCTGATCGCGGCGATCTCCGACGTGGTCTCCCCAGTCGCCCGACCGCCGGTCGTCGGGGTGTACCGGTTCTGGCGCGACCTGGGATACGCCCTCGGCGCCCTGATCGCGGGCGTGGCGGCAGACGCGCTCGGCTACGGCGGCGCGATCGCGCTCGTGGCGGCGCTCACCGCCGCCTCGGGCCTTTGGGTGCTGATCGACATGCCCGTTCAGCTTCACTTGGCTACGCCTGGTGCTCGAAGCCAGGACCAACCACGGGACGATCGACCGGGAACAACGCCCGAGCCCCAGCGAATACCCGGTCATGGACCGTGAAGGACTGGGGCCCGGCCGCATCTATCGGTGCTCAGCTGTCCGCAGCCTGGGAGAGCCGAAGACCTTGGCTGCGCCACGACTGAAAGCCCCCGACCACGTCGGTCGCGTCTAACCCGAAACGGCACAGGGTCGCGGCGACCAGGCTCGACTGATAACCCTCGTCGCAGATCACGATCAGTTGCACGTCCCGGCGTGCCAGCGCCGGATCGCAGTGCTCGCTTCGGGGATCGAGCCGCCACTCGAGGACGTTCCGCGGGATCACGTGGGCATCGGGCAGGGAACCATCGCGCTCGCGCTGGTCGGCTGGGCGGATGTCGATCAGAGCCGCCCCTCTCTCAATCGCCGCGAAGGCCTCATCGGGGGTAAGACGTTCAATCGTCGAGCGGGCCGCGGCCAGCAGCTCATCGACGCTGACGAGCTCGTCCCCCTCGTCGAAAGGCATGGGGGGATTGTCCTCCGTCCGGGGCGCGCCCGCCACTCCTGCAGGGACCCGCGAAAGAGGGCCGAGGCACGTCGATCACCATTCGGTGATAGGGCGTGTGTGGGTGGGTGGTTGCTTTTAGATTTGGCTGTTGGATTGGGCCTTTTTTGAATTGGCTTTGGCCTTGAATTTTGATTTGGGCTACTTGGGTTTTGCGATTTCCTGAATTGGCTCTTAATTCGGGCTTTGGGTTGATCTGGACTATTGCGTTGATTCTGGCTTGATCTGTCACTGGGTCGTGATTGATGTAGAGATGCGAAAGCACCAGAATCAACGTGGCGACAGGCCGCTAGGGCGTCCCCGCCAGTCAACGATGCAAGGCCTTGCCCTTCCCGGCTGGCCGGTCAATCACCGCACACCCTTCTTCGCGCGGCCGGCAAGCCTTGTTTTTTTGCCGCTCTTGCAGGAGAACGAGAGCTGCAGGCGGCCTTGGCGAGAGGACGGCGAGTGCAGCGCCGACGTCGCATTCAGTCGTAGGACTGAGCCTTCTCCGCACGGCCGCTCAAGACCATCGGGTGCCGTGGAGGCCCGGTGACGATCTCCTCGCGGTCGGGCTTCAGGTCAGGGCCGACATGAACCAGCTCGCCGCTCGAGATCTCCTCCCAACCCGGTTCGTCGCTGATCTGCTCGCTGGCGATCACGACCAGCGGCGTGTCGGCGGCGTCGTCGGAGTGGAGCCGCAAGGTTCCGGCGGAATCGGCGTGGTCGAGTTCGGCTTCACCGCTGGGTCCCCCCGCCTGCCGCTGAAAGATCAGCAACGGATTGTTATCGGGGTAACGAAAAGCCCATATGTGCCCGAGTTCTCCGAGCACGAAGTTGAGGCTGTAGAGCTCGTACTCCTCGACAACCTCGCGCACGGCAGCGGTGATCCCCGCGCGAACGTCGCCACCGGCGTCGCGGATTGCCAGCGTGATCAGCGCGAAGAAGCGCTCGGAGTCGGTTTCGCCCATGACCATCGCGCGATTGGAGCCGAGGCGCTTCTCGATCCGGTCGAGGTCGCCGACCACGCCGTTGTGCGCGAAGGCGCGGCCGTCCTGGGTGAACGGATGCGTATTGACGAGCGAGGTCCCGCCGGTGTCGGCGTAGCGCAGGTGGACGACCATCTCGGCGGCGACGAGCCGCTGTGCGACCTGCTGGTAGGCGTTGTCGCCCGCCGCTTCGACCGGGTTGCGCATGATGATCATGCCCCTCTTTGCCGTCAGCGCCGCCAAGCCGTAACCGTCGGCGTTGATTTCGCTCTGCCGCGCAATCGAGTCCGGTGCATTGAGCAGCCAGAAATCGGCGGCAACATCGCGATCGCCGGCGTGTAGGGCAAAGAGGCGACACATCCGGGGCAGTCTAGGCGCCGTTTGCAATCTCGCCTGCGGCCCTTTACCGCGTCTGACCGCCAGGTTACCTTTGTCACTTGGACGGCCCCCTCGGCGTCCCATCCGGGAAACGGCCTTCCAAGGCCAGTCAAAGGAGTGAAGATGGAGGCTGGACGAAGTTCTCCGCCCCTTGCCGGAGGGCAGTATTCCGGTTGGATCGCCTTCGCCGGCATCGTGATGATCGTCCTCGGATGCCTGGATGTGCTTTGGGGCATCGCGGCGATCGCCAACGACGAAGTCGTAGTCGTCGGTGGCCACGGCGTGATGATCTTCGACATCACCACCTGGGGCTGGATTCAGCTGATCCTCGGTTTGCTCATCGGTCTCACGGGCCTCGGTCTGTTGATGGGGAATGAAGTAGCGCGCGTCCTGGGGCTCTTTCTGCTTGCCCTCAACGCGGTCATGCAGATCGTCTGGTTCAGCGCGGCCCCGCTCTGGGCGTTCCTGATGATCATGCTCGACGTCTTCCTGATCTACCAATTGACGGTGAACTGGACGCCGCAGTCACGCCATGCCGCTCGCTGAGATCAGCTTCGGCGAACTTCTGCTCCTCGTCCTCGAGTGGTTCCTGCTGTTCGCCTGGATCTGGCTCGTGATCACGGTCCTCTTCGACCTGTTCCGTGACCACAAGCTCTCGGGGATAGCGAAGGCCGTCTGGGCGTTCTTCCTCATCTTCATCCCGTTCTTCGGGGTGCTCCTGTACCTCATCGTTAGGGGCGGCGGGATGCAGGAACGGAAACTCAAAGAGCAGGCCGACGCCAAAGAGCATTTCGACAGCTACGTCCGCGAACAGGCACACGCCTCGCCGGCAGACGAACTCCACAAGCTGGCCGAGCTGAAAGACAAAGGGGCGCTGTCAGCCGAGGAGTTCGACAAGGCAAAGGCCAAGCTCCTGACTTGAGCTGTTTGATGCGGACCGCGGGCGGAAGCGCGCTCCTGTGAGCTTCCTCCCCGGTCCGCTTTATCGGGCCCGGTTTCGGTGACCGAGCGGACCCGGGAACCCTCCGCTCGGTCCTGGCGGCGCCTCGTTCCGATCGCGAATTGGCTGCCTCGATACGACCGGCGCCTGCTGGCCGGCGACCTCGCGGCCGGCGTCGCGGTCACCGCGATGATCGTGCCCAAGGACCTCGGCTACGCGGGCATCGCCGAAGTGCCGATCCAAAATGGCCTCTACGCGGCGGCAGCCGGCGCGATCATCTACGCCCTCTTCTGCACGTCGCGGCAGATCTCCACCGGTCCCAGTTCCTCGCTTGCAGCCGTGGCGGGCGGAGCCGTTCTGGTGACCGGACTCGCCGGTGAAGCGGCGGCCGAACTCGTCGCCGGGATCACCCTCCTCACCGGAGTCCTTTTTCTTCTGCTCGCCCTCCTGCGAATGGGTTGGATCGCCCAGTTCCTATCGAAGGCAGTGGTCACCGGCTTCCTCGCTGGCTCCGCCCTGAGCGTGACGATCGGCGAGCTACCGAAGCTGACCGGGACCTCGTCGGATGGGGATACCGCATGGCGAGAGCTTGGCTCGTGGATCGGTGGCCTCGGCGAGATGCATTGGACGACGCTGCTGGTCGGTGCGGCAGCCCTGGCGACGATCCTCGCGCTTCGCTTCCTCCGTCCCAGGATCCCGGGTGCACTGGTGCTCGTCGTTGGCGGGCTGCTCATCTCCCACTTCTTCGACCTGGGATCGCACGGGGTCGCACTCGTCGGACCGGTCCCGCGTGGACTGCCCGACCCCCAGGCCCCGAGCATCGAGGTGATGACCGACCACCTCTCGGAGATCGGGATCGCCTCGGTTGCGCTGCTACTGATCGGGTTCTCGCAGACCGCCGGAGACGCCAGGGCCTTCGCGGCGCGGCACCGCTACCGCATCGACGTAAACCAGGAGTCCGTCGCCCAGGGAATGGCGAACGTCGGCGCCGGAGTGCTGCAGGGCATGCCGGTATCGACCAGCCTCTCGGCAAGCTCGCTGAACGAGGCATCGGGAGCGAAGACCCCACTTGCGTCACTGATCACCGGTGCCCTCGTCCTGGCGACCCTCTTCGTCCTGGCACCATTGTTCTCGGCACTGCCGATCGCCGTCCTCGGCGCGATCATCATCGACGCCGTCATCTTCGGGATGATCGACTTGGGTGAGCTGCGCAGGCTGCACCGGGTGTCGCGGTTCGACTACTGGATCGCGGTCGCGGCGATCCTCGCGGTCCTCTCCGCAGGCGTCCTCGCCGGGGTCGTGATCGGGGTCGTCCTCTCGCTCGGCTGGCTGATCTACGTTGCGACGCGCCCTTCGATTCCGCTCCTGGGTCGCGAGCCGGGGACGCAGGTGTTCCGTGACGTCGCCGAGAACCCCGCCGACGAAACGCTGCCTGGCGTGGTCATTCTGCGCCCGGACGGAGGCCTCTTCTTCGCCACCGCGGAGGCCCTGGAGGAACGAATTCGTGAACTCGAGGATGCAGCGGACCCTCCGCTGCAGGCACTGGTGCTTGACCTCGAGGGCGTCAACTTCGTCGACTCCCAGGGCGCTGCGAAGTTGACCGAGATCGAGGAGTTCACCCGTCTCGACGACATCTCGCTGCGCCTTGCGAGGGTGAAGCCGAAGGTCCGGACGGTTCTGGAAGCGCAAGGATTCATCGACAAGATCGGGAGCGACCACGTGCACGGCAACGTCGACCGCGCCGTGGAGGCGCAGTTCGCCGAGGGAGCGCACGCGAGGCAACGCTCACCCTGAGGACACCGCGCCCTTAGCTCGACGCTCCCAGGACATCGACTTCGAGCCGCTCAAGCTCGACTCGGAGCGACGGCACAAAGGGAGACGCGGGCCGTACTGCTCCGATCATCTCGACCGACTCGCGGTAATGCGCGGTCATGCTGGCGACGCTGGTCCCAAGCCGCTCCTCTAGCCCCCCTCGGTGCTCTTCGATGCCCCTACACAGCCCGCGGATGTCGGAGAGCTTGTCGGCGGCATAGACCGTCACCGCAAGCCTGCCCGCGCTTTCGACCTGGCGGCGTAGTCCCGCCTTTCGCCAATCGAATGAGGCGATTCCCGGGTCCTCGCTCAGCGCGAGGACAAGAGCGCTGATACCTGCCCCCATCTCATCTCGCAACCGCCTCTCGCTGAGCGTTCCCCGCTCGACGGCGTCGTGGAGGATTCCCACGGCGACGATCTCGTTGTCGAAGCCGGCTTCGTGCAGCAGCTCGGCGACCTCGAGCACGTGCTCGAGGAAGAGGCGCCGATCGGACGCACGCCGTTGGGCGCCGTGGGCCTCCTCGGCAAGGGAATAGGCGTGGAGCAGGAGACGCGAGTGGTCAATCCACTCCGGTGGAGTCGTCCGCGAAGATGCGGCCACGCCAGTTGAGCCAATCAGCTCGCGACTAGCCATCGAGCGAGTATCCGCTTTTCCCCTCGCCGCTGTCACATTTTTTTACAGAACCTTTGGTTGACCTTGGGAGGTTGCATTGCCGGGATCGTTGGTGCCCGGCGAATAGGCTCCACGCGATGACCGCTGATGCGCAGCAGCAAGCCCGAGCCGATTCGAAACGCGCTCAAGTGGATTACGAACGGAACGTCAAAGAGGCGCGTGAGGCCCGGCGCAAGAGCTTCGAGCGAGCGCAGAAGGCGGGTCTCCCCTCCGAGAAATAGGGCAAGCGGCCGGGCTGCATCACTCGCGAGGGTCACGTCGCTAGAAGTGGTGTAACGAGCAGGGCCACGTAGGGGCCGGAACGAAGTTCCGGCCACCGCGGGCCCCAGACTCGTCGGTTGACCTGCAAGTCGACTGACGAAGGAGCACCACGATGGCCGAGAGCCAAAGCATGACGAGCGCCGGGGTCGTAGCCAAGGCGCTGATCGACGAGCACTCCGACTTCCTGCGCGAGAGCGTGGCGATGATCGCCGCCAAGATCATGGAGGCCGAGATCGAGCGCCAGATCGGCGCCGGCAAGGGTGAGATCACCGAGGCCAGGACCACCCACCGAAACGGCTACCGGCCGAGGCCCTGGGCGACCCGGGTCGGCGAGATCGAGCTGGCGGTTCCCCGCAAGCGCTCCGGGGAGAGCTACTTCCCGAGCTTCCTGGAGCCCCGCAAAGAAGCGAGAAGGCGCTGCTCGGCGTGGTCATGGAGGCCTACGTCAACGGCGTCTCCACGAGGAAGGTCGACCACCTCGTCTCCGAGCTGGGGATTCAGATGTCAAAGGACCAGGTCTCGCGGATCTGCCGCGAGCTCGACGGCCAGGTCGAGGCCTTCCGCACCCGCCCGCTGGAGGGCGCCTACCCCTACCTATGGCTCGACGCCAAGCACCTGAAGGTCAGAGATCGAGGCCAGGTCCACTCCAAGGCGCTGATGGTCGCCTTCGCGGTCCACGAGTCAGGACGGCGCGAGGTGATCGGCATCGAGATCGCCGAGTCCGAGACCGAGGCGGGTGGGCAGCCTTTCTGCGCGAGCTGCGCGCCCGGGGGCTGGAAGGGGTGCGACTGGCAGTCTCCGACGACCACCTCGGCCTGAAGGCGGCGGTCGCCAAGGTGTTCGGCTGCCCCTGGCACCGCTGCACGGTGCACTTCATCCGCAACATGCACGGCCACTGCAAGAAGGGGCAGCGCAACATGGTCTCGGCTGCCCTGCGCGAGGTCTTCAACGCCGAGGACCTAGACGATGCCCGCGAGCGCTCGGCCGCGGTGGTGGAGCGCCTCACCCCGACGGCGCCGAAGGTGGCGGCGCTGCTGGAGGCGGCTGAGGAGGACCTGCTCGCCTTCTACCGATTCCCGGTCGCCCACTGGCCGAAGCTCCGTTCGACCAACAACATCGAGCGCGTCAACAAGGAGATCGCCCGGCGCTCGGACGTCGTCGGGATCTTCCCGAACGACCGCTCCGTGATCCGGCTGGTCGGCGCGCTGCTGATCGAGCAGAACGACGAGTGGCTGCTGACCCGCGGATACCTCTCGAAGGAGTCGATCGCCCTGGTCCTCGAGGACCAGGGAGGAGAGCGGAAGCGAGGTGGCGACCCTGGAGAGATGAAGACGTGCCGGCGAGTCCGTTACACCACAACTCGCGACTTGACTCTCGCGAGTTGCAGAAATCATTCGCGGCGAATGATCAGGCGTCGGGGATACCCCGACGAGCTTGTTAGACTCGGTTGATCAACAAAGCGGCCCCCGGCCGGCGGTGGTGCGCCAACCGAGGGCCTGACCACAAGGAGGCGAAGCTCCTCATGGCTGACGCGAACCCTATGGCGGGATGGCCACGGCAGCGGACGACGACTTGCACGACCAGGCCCTCGTCCTCGACCGGCTTCTCATCCACTGGCCAACCCAGCTGCAGGAGGCCGATTTACAGCGCGAATTGGAACTAGGTGACGACGACTTCGACCACCGCGACAGGGTCGACCGCGCCGTGGCCCAACTGCATTGGGCCGGTCTCGCGCTGCACTCGGGCGCGATCATCCTGCCAACTCGGGCCTCGCTCCATTTTCATCTGCTGAGCAACGAGACGCCGGTCGATCTCTGATGGCGATGGACGAAGGGCCAAAACCCCGCGATACGCTTTTCGCTGAGGTCATGGGCAAGAACATCGCCCGCCATCGCGAGGTGCTCGGGGTAAGCCAGGAAGACCTCGGCCTCCTGGCCGACCTCCACCGCACGGCGGTCGGGCAGCGGGAGCGCGGCGAACGGCCCGCTCGCGCCGACACGGTCCTCAATCTATGCGGATCGCTCGGCATCGAGCCCAGTGCCCTTTTACGAGGGCCTGAGCTGGACCCCGGCCGAATACAGCAGAGGCGAGCTGATCATCCAGCTCAAAGAGATCGCGTGAAATCCCGTGGGCCAGTCGTGGGCCAGTTTTACACCGAATCAACCGGCAACAGCCGGAATCAGCCGGAGAAGCCAGAAGCCTCGCAAACCGCTCTGGCAAGCCAGAAACGGCTTGCCGGAGCCAAAGGCGCCTACCGGAATCGAACCGGTGTAAACGGCTTTGCAGGCCGCTGCGTAGCCACTCCGCCAAGGCGCCAGAAGGGCTCTATCAAGCGATTTCTGACGATAGCTCTTGGACCTGATCCTCGATCATTGGCCGGCTAGTGCCTTTTCGTGCCTTTTCGTCGGCTACGGTCGGGAGTTCAGCCCAGGCGAGCGCTCTGTCGTACTCGGCCAGATAGGCGCCGGACAGCTTAGACCGTCGCTTGACCGCCTTGCTGTAGACGTTGAGGGTGAAGCGCACGTCCTTGTGGCCCATCTGTTCGGAGACGTAGAGCGGGTCGTCGCCGAGCGCGGCCCGAAGGCTCGCGTAGGTCCGGCGGAGGGAGTGCGGCGTGACCCGCTCCGAGACGGCCTCGATCCCGAGCCGGTCAAGCCGTTCGTTCGCTCGCTTGATCGAGGTCTTGAGTCGGCGGGAGATGTTGGCCTTCGACTGCCCCCGGACGGTGCCCGCGTACCTCGTCAGGAAGACGGGCGCCCTTGTGGCTTTTCTGCCACTCGACGAGGTCGCGCTGACTCCGCAGCTTCCACTCCGTGGCGGAGCGGCTTCGGAACTGCCCGCGACCTCGATTTCAGATGACGAAGAAGGCGTGCGCCTGGGAACCCCGGCACTTCAGGTCGAACTCGCTGAGCTTGCCGAGGGGCTCGGCTTGATCGGCATCGGCCAACCAGGAGGCGGCGTCTCCCCGCCCTTCGCCACTTGGGGCTCGGGGATGGGTGTGACGAGTTCGACTGTCACGAGTATGACCGGCACTGCGCTGGGCCGAGACCTGGCCCGCCTCGGGAATCTCGAAGACGTGGTACAGGTTTCGGAGCTGGAGAACCTAACCGCCAACCTTTCAACACCCCTGGAATCGTGACCGTGCCGCCGGACCTGTTCGAGCTGCGGAGCGAGGAGGGAAAGGCGCGTTGGACTGCTGGATCTATGACTGCGGCTAGGGGAGCAGGGCCTCCGCCTCATCGAAGAAGCGGTCGGCAGCGCGTCGGCCTCGTCCCCAATCGGTGAGCCCCAGCGTCTCGCTGGTGAAGGCGAGCGCGTGCGTCCCCTCGTCACCTTCATCTCGGAGCGTCACCGTCAGCTTCGACCCCCAGGAGAACACCGAGATCCCCTTCTTAAACGTGAGGAAGTTCGGAGCCTGGCTCTCGCCCTCTGCGAGCGACCACCCATGTCCACCAGCGGCCTGGCGCATCGCCTCGCTGGTCTGGTCGAGCGGGGCGTTGAAATTGCGTTGAAACGAGGCCATCTGAGGATTCCTTTCATCGGAGACCACCGACCCGAATTTGCTCCCGACGACGCTAGCCGATCCGGCTCAAATCAAAAGCGCGTTTCCCGGGCTGGATCAACGAGCACGGCCTATATAGATAAACAGCGGCGCCACAGGATCGGGGTCTCCCCTCCCCCCACGCGTGGCTGAGCACGAGATCGAGTTCACGGCTTCGGCCGGACTGCCGGCCAACAGCTTCGACCTCGACGGCCGGGGCGAGGAATACATCGATGCAAAGCCCGCGGGATTCCGCATCGCACGTCGCCGCGGCTTCGGCGTTCTGGCGCTCTGCGCGCCCGCTAACGGGCCACGCTGGCCGCGTTGATGGGAGATGGACCACACGGGCGCCCAGCCGGCGACCGGGAGCCCTGCGAGGCGATCACCGTTGTCGTGGTCGCCTGCTCTACAGGCAGGCGCGCACCATGGCCGTCGAGCGGCTGTCCGCAGCCAAATTCCCGGTGAGAGCTCAATGCACCAGCGACGTTGGTGCCATTCGGGTGCCTAAACTCCGCTTGGGTTGGGTTGGGTTGGCAAGTGGCGTGATCATCGCCCGGACGCACGTTCCGAGGTATGACGGGAGGGTTCCCTGTCATGACATGACCTCGCAGTCCCGTCTCGAGAGACCGAAGGAAGGGCGACGAAAAGCGGGGCAACCGCTCAGTTCCGAGCTTGCATCGCGCGCACGTTTTATGGGCGCACTATGAGGTCAGGGCCGGCAATCGTTCCAAGCCCTCCGCTCTGAGACCGCCACCGCCAGCTCGTGACGACTCAGCCCGCCGCCCATTCCCGCTTGGACGACGGGCGCTTCGACGCCGAGGCGCTCGAGCAGCGACCCGCCTGCAGTCTAGGTTCGACGACCTAGAGACTGACCCGCAGACCCGGAGGGTCGTACTTGCTCGCCAGTCGAGCCAGGGTCAGCGCCGCTAGCATCAGGCCGAAGTCGCGCAGAGCGATGTCGTAGTAGCCGGAGTAGGTCAGCAGGTTGATGACGATGCCCGCAAGCCAGGCCGCGACGATGTAGGCGCCGTAGCGTGGCTTCAGGGCAATCGCGATTCCGGCGACGATCTCGACGATGCCGACAAGGTGCATCGCGGTGGAGGCGCTGCCGGGGACGATGTCGTTGATCCAGGAAGCCAGGTAGATCTCCCAGTCGACGAGGATGTTGAAGAACTTGTCGAGGCCGAAGAGGATCGGCGCGACCGTGAAGGCGATGCGGAGCAGCAGAAACGCCTGATAGCCAGGGTCCCCCAGCCGTTCGGAGAACGTCGGCGATAGGCGGCCTACACGACCGGCCGGATCGAGGGTGGCAGTAGTGGACATGGGACCTCCAAAAGTGTTTGTTGGTGGACCGTCCCCTCTCTGCGTCGCTAGCGCGCCCGGTCTTACCTCTCGCTAGTACTTGCCGAGGGATCCGCCCCCTGGGTAAGGATCACCCGGCCGGGATCGCTAACAATGCATGGTGCCAGCGACCATGGCGATGCCGATGACTACCAAGATCCGATCCGGGGGTCCTTCCGCGGACGATTCCTCACAGCTCTGGCTGGAGAGACTTGCCCCCTCGAGCCCTGAGCGCGAAGCCGCGGTGGTCGAACTGCACGCACTGCTTCTAAGCGCGGCGCGGTTTGAGGTAAATCGCCGCCGCGATGAGCTTCCCCACCTCCGCGGCGACGATCACGAGGATCTGGCTCAGCAAAGCGCAGACGATGCCCTGATGGCAATACTGCGAAAGCTCGATGATTTTCGCGGCGAAAGCCGCTTCACCACCTGGGCTTACAAGTTCGCGCTGCTGGAGGCCGCCGTGAAGGTTCGACAGCGAGCCTGGCAAGGCAGGGAGATCCCGTTGGAAGAAGAGGGATGGGCGGTACTCGCAGACGTCGCGGCTCCCGCCCAACGCCAAGCCGAAGATGCCGAGCTCTTTGGGGCCCTGCGCGAGGAGATCGCACGAGGCCTCACCGCCCGCCAACGCGACGTGCTCGTCGCGGTGACGCTCAACGAGGTTCCGATCGACGTCCTGGCCGAGCGCTTGGGCTCCACCCGCGGCGCGCTCTATAAGACGCTTCACGATGCTCGGCGAAACCTGCGCGCCGCCCTCCGGGAGCGAGGGTTCCAGCTCGGTGCCGGAGAGGAGTAAGCATGAACGACCCAGATAGACCAACGTCGCCGGCGGAGGTCCTGGCCCGACTTCTAGGACCCAGCGGAGCTGAGTTGAGTTGCGAGGAGTGCTTCGCCCAACTGGACCGCTACGTCGAGCTGAGCATCGCCCAGGCCAACCCCGATCAGCAGGTGCCCGGGATGCGCGCCCACCTCGAGGGCTGTCCCGCCTGCGAGGAAGATTTCCGCAGCCTGAGGGCCCTGCTCGAATCCCACGGAGGCTCGACCTCCCGGTAGCGGAAAGTTTTGTGATCTGGGCTGCCCGCTCACCTCAACGTCCCTTGGGCGTGTCGGCGAGCAAGCTGCCGATGACGACGCTCCACGCCAGGGCGAGGATCGCGAGGCGGTAGAGGAACAGGCGGCCGCGCCCATTCGTGGGAGCTGGGCCCGCACCGAGGGCGAATCCGGCAAGAGCGGCCAACAGAACCACGCTGCCGGTGATGACCAAGCCGACTGCGCCGGTGAGGACGCCTGCTGCGACGGCGGCGTTGCCGGCGTTCCACAGTGTCAGCTGGGCGCGTCTCATTCGAGCGGAGAGCCTCGGCGCCGGCAGCGCCAGGCAGCCAACGCCCAGGACGAGCTGGGCCACACCGCCAACCAGGACCAGGTACGCGGCCAGCCAGGAGCCATGCGCAAACGGCGCCGCGCTGTTGATCGCAGCGACCAGGCCGCCGGCGACGATCATCACCCCGGCCAGGGCGACAAACGCCCAGGCATAGCCGTCGATCGATCTCGTAATCGCGACGTCGATTCTGCGTGCGCGTTCCCCGTCATCGCGGCGAGGCCGAAGAGGCCCGGGCACGGCCGCCGTGCCGAGGCGTGTATCGGGCGATCCGCCTAACGGTCCATTCTCGCCCAGCAAGTCGCGCCTATCCACTGAAATCGCTCCGTCCGCCATGTGGAGCCACCCGGGAGAGGACTCGCCATTCGCCATCGTCTGCTTGGGCCAGATGATGGAAGTCCGTCTGAAGACGAGACTCCAGGTCTCGCACCGCGGCATTGCCGGGGATGTCGCGCTCAGGGCTCCCGGTCACCAGGATCACCTCGGTGGCGGGGAAGGTGCGCAGCTCATCCTCCACCGCCTGGACTAGATTCTCGTCGCCAACGTGCGCTGCGGCCGCGATGTCGGCCTTGGCCAAGGAGGCGATGCTCAGCACGAGGCTGCGCTGTGCCTCGTTGCATGCGGGGTCGGAATCGGAGACCCAGCGATTGAGAAATCGGTGACGGGCCGGAGCCAGAACCAGGACCTCGGCATCGGCCTGGTCGAGGTCCCCGATCGCCGCCTCGGCGATCCTGCCAATCGCCCGATCGTCCTCGAGAGAGCCGCTTACGACCACCAGCAGGTGATGGCGGAAGTCTCGCAACGGCGCCGGGATGATCGGCCCCAGCGGCGGCCGGCGTACGGCCATCGCCACGATCGAGGTCGCAGCGATCGCGCCCGTCGCCATGCCGAGCCCCGGACCACCGAGATAGAAGCCAGCGACGATCCCGATGGCGATTGCCGCCACGATCAACGGGAGCTTCCAGGCAGCCAGGGCATGTCCCTCCTCGGCCGGCTTGGCGCGACGCGATGGCGGCAGTTCGTCCATG
>Ga0268265_10001202_pt1 | contig 22522 bp, 12 predicted proteins | sample KBSSwiS52_FD_190355 | JGI IMG/M metagenome (GOLD analysis project Ga0268265, IMG submission 190355) | Switchgrass rhizosphere microbial communities from Kellogg Biological Station, Michigan, USA - KBS Switchgrass S5-2 (SPAdes) (version 2) | ecosystem: Host-associated > Plants > Roots >... | reverse complement strand
AGCGTACCCTCCAAGAATGCCGAAGCACCGGCCTCGGCACTCCAAAAGCATACCCTATCCCTCTTTACGCTACTTGTTTGGTTCCGGCTCCGCCGGGTTAGGTCTATACGATACTCATTCTCCCCACACACTATTGCAAGGAGATCGAGTAGCCAGCGCCGGTCGTCGTACCGGAATCGGGAGCTCTCTTCAGTTAATAATGGGAGCAAGTCGGCGATCCGAAGGAGGACGGGCATACGTGGCTTCTCGTCCGATAAACCCAAGTAACGTTTTTGCCAAAGACCGCCGTCAGGGCACTTCACCTTCAAGATGTCACGGGCAAGCATACAGGCCACCAGCCGCAGGAAGGTAGTTTTGCCTGCACCGGGCTGACCTTCTAGAAGGAGCCTTGAATAGCGTGGCAGCAGATTCGGAAGGCCCACAGGCCCCTCAGTGAGGGAGCTTCGACTGCGTAACGGCGTATAGAGCTTCTCGATTGGATACCGCAGTGCACCCTTCACATTACCCGCACTCGATATGCCACTGATATTGATGTGGTCAGTGCGGTCAATGAGACCCTCGAGATAGGCGCGAAAGTCCGCGGAGCGCACAGCGGGAAGGGTGGGATGGGCCTGCGGATGGACGGGTCGGATCAGGACGCCGGCTGGCTCCTCCGGGAAAGTATCATCGTGGACGAAAGCCCCTTCGCCGCCGCCGCGTCGGATGTACTTCAAGGGCCAGATTCGAACCTCACCCTCTACAGAGAGTGTTCCCCACGCATAACCGAAGACGCGCACCTCCTGGTTCGTGCCGTAGTGCTCCAGGCCGAAGAGCGAGGGGGCCTGGAAGAAATATCGAGGTTTGCCGCCAGAGATGGCGACACTCTCCGTCCGGCCCTCGTGCATATGTCCGAACAGACAGAGGTCGAAACGGTCCGCAGGATAGATAATCTCGTTGAAGGTTCTCCATCCACTCTTCGACAGCCAGTCCGGTGGCTGGTGCATCATCAGGAGCCTTCGGGATTGACGCTTGAAGACATCCAGGGGCGAGCCGCCCTGTACAGAAGGGAGAGCCGCCTGAAACTGACGACCGGGAATCGCGAGCTTTCCCTCGAACTCACCGCCCTTATATTGCTGCCAGGTCGAGTTGAGGCCGACAAGGCAAAGGGGAAAGGCACCGGCAATCTCGACTTCCAGGCAAAGATCGCCTGGGAAGTGGGAGGTATGGAGCTTCGAGCGCCTTTGGAGGTTCGGCAGGAGGCGGTGCCGAAACCACGCCTGATACCCGGAGAAAAGCGGTTCGATAAAGGAAGAGTCCTGCTGGTCCCATATAGCCTCCTCGACAAGCCGGACATCCTCGTCGGTTAGCCCCTGTGCATATTTTTCAAGGACACGATAGGGCAGGGCCGCCAACCCCTGAGGCCGCCGCAGGTCATGATTGCCCGGCACGGCAACGATGATCGGCTCCGAAGGCAGCCAACCGAGAAGCGTGTCGAGAAGTTGGTCTACGCGGTCGAATTGCTCTGAAGCGCCAGTGTTTGTGAGATCACCCGAGATCAGTAGGAGATCCGGTGACCCCAGCCGCTCGACGTGGGTACGAATGCTCGTCTCAAGCTCTTCCTGAACCTGCCACCAGAGATCCTCCCCTCTGCATCCCAGGTGCAGGTCGGTTAATTGAAGCCAGCAGATCGGTCGCGGACCGGCCATGTCGTCCTCCATCGTCTCCCTTTCGCGAGAGGATATCGCAGTCTTTTTGCTATTATCGACCCCGGCCCATATCGATAATAAGGCCGACCTCATTTCGTGCCGCAAAAAGGAGGACGCGTTGGATTCCAGAATCTCTGGCAGGATCGTCCGTACACCGGAGGGCTACCCGGCCTTCGCGCCAGACTCTCTCCCCCCGGAGCTGACTTGGACGCCGGAGATGGTGCGGGCGCTTTCGGACGCCGACCGTTCGCTGGGACGCCTAGCCGGGGAGGGGGCGTGGCTACCCAACCTACACCTCCTGATCCGGGCCTTCATCCGGCGCGAGGCCGTGCTCTCCAGCCGGATCGAGGGGACCCAGGCTTCGCTCGGTGAGCTGCTGGCCGCCGAGGCGGGCGCCAGCGTCGACCGGAGCCCCGCCGACCTCCGGGAGGTGGCCAACTACGTCGTGGCCCTGGAATACGGGGTGGAGCGGCTCAGCAGCCTCCCGCTCTCGCTGCGTCTCCTCCGCGAGCTCCACGCGCGGCTCATGGAGGGCGTCCGCGGGGGCCAGGCTACTCCCGGTGAATTCCGGCGGTCCCAGAACTGGATCGGCCCGCCGGGGTCGCGGCCGGAGAACGCCACCTACGTCCCTCCGCCTCCGGCCGAGATGCTGGAGGCGCTCGAATCCCTGGAGAGCTTCCTGCACGACACCTCCCTGCCGCCGCTCGTCCAGGCCGCGCTCCTGCACTACCAGTTCGAAGCCATCCATCCCTTCCTGGACGGCAACGGCCGGGTGGGTCGGCTCCTGATCACACTCTTCCTGCTGGAGAAAGCGCTCCTGCCCGCCCCGCTCCTCTATCTGAGCGCCTTCTTCGAGGCCACCCGGCCGGAATACTACGGCCGTCTGCTGGGGGTCAGTCAGAGGGGGGAGTGGAACGCCTGGATCGAGTACTTCCTCAACGGCGTCGCCCGGCAGTCGGAGGACGCGGTCAGCCGCGCCGCGCGGATCAACGGCCTTCTGGACCGGTGGCGCTCGTCCTTCGCCGGAGCCCCTTCGCGGGCCACGGTGGATCTGGTGAACCTGCTCGGAGAGAATCCGTACTGGACCGTGCCCGGAGTGGCCAAGCGCCTGGAAGTTGCATACACCACCGCCCAGCGAGCCGTACAGCGCCTGGAGATGGAGGGCATTCTGTCCCCTCTCACGGATGCGCGGCGCGACCGGGTCTACTGTGCCCAGGCGATTCTCGAGATCCTCGAAGAGCCCGCCCGGCTGAGCCTCGGGTAGAAGCCGCGACGGCTTGTGTTCGAGCCGTGGCCGCTACTCGGGAAGCCGCGGCGGCTTGTCTTCAAGCTGCCATGGCTTCTCTTCAAGCGGTCATCGCTTGCCGTCAAGCTGCCATGGCTTGCCGTCAAGCCGTCATTGCTTGCCTACAAGCCATGGCAGCTTGTTCACAAGCCGTGGCTGCTGAACGTCAAGCCACGATCGCTGAAGCGCAAGCCGCCGCGGCTCCAAGCCCCGAAGGGGCGGCGGCGGCGGCCAGGGGCGTCAGCCCCGTGGCGGGTGGTGGAGGGCTCCGGGCTCACGCCCGGGCCGCTACCGTCGCCCCTTCGGGGCTTGGGGGATTGGGATGCTCCCCTACCCCGGGCTGGCGCCCGGGGCTACATTCCGTCGCCCCTGCGGGGCTCTAGAACCCTCACGCCCCCTCCACCTCGTCGAGGAACTCGTCCACGATATGGTTGAAGGCTTCGGGGCGGTCCATCATCAGCCAGTGGCCGGTGCCGGTCATCATGCGGGTGGTGAGCTCGGGCAGCAGGCGGTGGAGGCTGTAGGGGAGGTTGTTCATGTCGCTGACCACGGAGAGCTTCGGCCCCGGGTACTTCGCGAGGGCGGCGGCGACCGGATGCTCCATCGAGCTCTCCAGGGCCTTCACGACGGCGTCCTCGTGGGTCAGGCGGAGGTCCTCCAGGACCCAGCGGGCCGCGTCGGCGTCCCCTCCCATCACGAGCTGGCGGAAGTAGGTGGTGAGCTCGCCGATGGGGTCCTCGCGCAGCGGTCCCACGAAGGACTCCTTCTGGTCCTTCGGCATGCCGCTCAGGTCGCCGCTCGGGTCCACCAGCAGGAGCCCCGCCACGCGCTCCGGATGCCGGGAGGCGTACTCGATCGCCACCACCGCCCCCAGGCTGTGCCCACCCAGGACGAAGCGGCGCAGCCCGAGCTGGTCCGCGACCGCCTCGACATCCGCGGCCAGGCCGGCAATGGAGTAATCGCCGTCGTCCGCCGGGTCGGACTCGCCGTGACCCCGGAGGTCGAGCGACACCGCCCGCCGGCGGCGGCGCAGGTGGTCGAGCTGCAGGGCCCACTGCCCCCCGTTCCCCGCCAGGCTGTGCACGAGGACGATGGGAAGATGGTCCGACTTGCCGCCGTCGCGGACATAGAGATTGCCGGCCGGACCCGGGACCCAGACCGAGACGCTCTCCGGCGGCTCCGGGGGATAGAAATCGTGCCCGGACCCCTCGGGAGTCTCCTCGGGCCGCTCCGGCGCCGGGCCGCGCCGGCGCCGCTCTCCGAGGACCACGGCCGCCGCGCCGATCCCGGCCAGCCCCAGCAACACCCAGAGCAGCCCGCGGGAACGCCGGGGCCGCCGATACCTGAACTCTCGCTGTCTCATCGCGCACCTCGCATCGGCTCCTCAAGCTAGCACAGCCAAGGACACCAGGGACACCAAGGACCTCAAGGACCCGGAGGGGATGCCCTGTCCTTGATGTCCTTATGGTCCTTGGTGTCCTTATCGTCCTTTAGAGAATGACATTTCCCCCTCGTTTTCCGTCTCTTCCCCGGGTAAATCCCAAAAGGAGAGACCTCATGCCCTACCGGTTCTTCCGTGAGCTGTTCCAAACGTTCCTCGGCGACTTCCTGAGGATCGCCGAGCCCGACATGGCGGTCCACCTGCTCCCCGAGCGGGCGCGCTTCCCCGTCATCGACATGTCCGACTGGACCGACCAGGAGCGCGACGAGATCGGCGCCGTGGCTGAGGTCCCTACCCGGGACGGCGGCTCGCTCACCATCCTGATCCAGCTCGAGCCCGAGCCCCATGGTCCGGCCGAGACCGCCCGCCGCTTCGGCCGCTGGTTCCTCGCCCTGGAGACCCGCCTCGGCCGGCCGGTCCTCCTGAGCGTCCTGTACCTGCGCGGCGGCCGGCCCGGGCCCAACCTCGAATCCGCCGCGGTCTGCACGGTCTACAACATGGAGGTGGTGCGGATCTTCTACTCCGCCTTCGGCCTGTCCGAGGCGCGGGCCGACTACTACCTGGAGCGGCCCGAGCCGCTCGCCTGGGCCCTGGCCGCCCTCATGAAGCCGGTCCGCCGCAGCCGCGCCGAGCACAAGCTGGCCTGCCTGCGGCGGATCGCCGGCGCGCCGCTCCCCGACCGCGAGAGGTCGCTCCTCACCTCCTGCGTCGAGCAGTGGATGGAGATGCGCCCCGAGGACCGGGACGAGTACCTCGCCCTGCGCGCCCGGGTCCAGAACCTGGAAGCCCGTTTTGCGTAAGACAGGTGGACATCTGCGCCCGCAGGCGGTAGAAAGGGGTTCCTGTTTCCATAGGAGGTTTTCGACATGCTGAAAATCATCGTCCCTCTCGCCGCCCTCCTTGCTGCCGGCGGCATCGCAGCCCAGACCCCGGCCCCGGCCGATCCCACGGCGGAGGCGCCGCGCATCTCCGTGGCCGAGGCCAGGAAGGCGCTCGACGCCGGCAAGGCGATCCTCGTGGATGTCCGCTCCTCCATGAGCTACGACCAGGAGCACGCCAAGGGCTCGATCAACCTGCCGCTCTACGACCTGCCCAGCCGGGCGGCCGAGCTGCCCAAGGACAAGCAGATCATCACCTACTGCACGTGACAGGCCGAGCACACGAGCGCCGGTGCGGTGCTCCAGCTTCGGCAGCAGGGATACGAGAACGCGGTGGCCCTCCTGGGTGGTCTCCAGGCCTGGAAGGACGCCGGATTCGAAGTGGTCAAGCAGCCCGCGCCCTGAAGCGCGCCCATTCGTGGAGGATTCATGCCCCGGAACCGTTTCCAAGTCTTCGTCGTCCTGGTGATGCTCGCCGGCGTGGCCGCTCTTCCCGCCGGAGCCGCCGTCGATCCCGACCTGCTCGCCGGCATGCAGGCACGCTCCATCGGCCCGGCCGGCATGAGCGGCCGGGTCGCCGCCGTCGACGCGGTCGTGTCCAACCCGGACGTCATCTGGGTGGGCGCGGCCACCGGCGGCGTCTGGAAGTCGGTCGACGGCGGCCTCGCCTGGCGCCCCGTGTTCGACGACCAGCCGGTCGCCTCGATCGGCGCGATCGCCATCGATCAGTCGAACCCGGACGTCGTCTGGGTGGGGACCGGCGAGGGCAACGTGCGCAACAGCGTGTCGATCGGCAACGGCGTCTATCGCACGCTCGACGGCGGCCGCACCTGGCAGCACCTCGGGCTCGAGAAGTCGGAGCGCATCTACCGCATCGTGCTCCACCCCTCGAACCCCGACGTGGCCTGGGTCTCGGCCATGGGTCAGCTCTGGGGCGAGAACCCCGAGCGCGGCGTCTACAAGACCGAGGACGGAGGCAGGACCTGGAACCGGGTGCTCTACGTGGACGAGAAGACCGGAGCGTCCGACCTGGTCATCGACCCCTCCAACCCGAACCACCTGCTCGCGTCCATGTGGCAGTTCCGCCGCTGGCCGTGGTTCTTCAAGTCGGGCGGCCCCGGCTCGGGGCTCTGGTCGACCTGGGACGGCGGCCGGACCTGGAAGAAGGCCACGGAGGAGGACGGCCTGCCCGCCGGCGAGATCGGCAGGATCGGCCTCGGCATCTCGCGCTCGAACCCCGAGATCGTCTACGCCCTGGTCGAGGCCTCGCCGAGCGCGCTCCTGCGCTCCGACGATGGCGGCAAGAGCTGGAAGAGCGTCAACACCCGCTACGACGTGGCGCCGCGGCCCTTCTACTTCGGCGACATCCGGGTCGATCCGGTCTGGCCGAACCGCGTCTACAGCCTCGACTACGACATCCGGGTGTCGAACGACAGCGGCAAGACGTTCGAGGTCGGGATCAGCGGCGGCGAGATCCACGGCGATTTCCACGCGCTGTGGATCAACCCCAACAACCCCGACCACCTGATCTGCGGCGGCGACGGCGGCCTCGGCATCAGCTACGACCGGGGGCGGACCAACCGTGCCGTCTTGAACGTCCCCCTGGGCCAGTTCTACCACGTGGCCGTGGACAACGAGATCCCCTACAACGTCTACGGCGGACTGCAGGACAACGGCTCCTGGCGCGGGCCGTACTCGTCGTGGACGTTCGACGGCATCCGCAACTACCAGTGGCTGGTGGTGGGCGACGGCGACGGCTTCGAGACCCTCCCCGAGGTGACCGACCCCGAGGTCGGCTACTCCATGGCGCAGGGCGGCTATCTCGGCCGCTACGACCTGCGCACCTACGAGCTGCGCGGCATCCGGCCGCCGGCGCCGGACGGGGTCGAGCTGCGCTTCAACTGGAACGCCGGCCTCGCGACCGATCCGTTCACGCCGGGCACGATCTACTACGGCAGCCAGTTCCTCCACAAGTCGACCGACCGCGGCGAGAGCTGGACGATCATCAGCCCGGACCTGACCACGAACGATCCCGAGAAGCAGAAGCAGGACGAGTCCGGCGGACTGACCGTCGACGTCACGGCCGCGGAGAACCACACGACCATCATCGCCATCGCCCCGAGCGCGCTCCAGCAGGGGGTGATCTGGGTGGGGACCGACGACGGCCGCCTGCATGTCACCCGGGACGGCGGCAAGACCTGGGAGAGCGTCGAGAAGAACGTCAAGGGCGTGCCGGCCAACACCTGGATCCCGGAGATCCGGCCGTCGAAGTTCGATCCGGCCTCGGCCTTCGTGGCTTTCGACAACCACCGGCGCTCGGACTTCAAGACCTACGTCTACCGCACGGACGACTGGGGCAGGACCTGGAAGAGCCTGTCGACCGACGGCGTCCGCGGCTATGCCTTCAACGTCGAGCAGGACCCGGTGGACAAGGACCTCCTCTTCCTGGGCACGGAGCTCGGGCTCTGGTTCAGCCGCGACGCCGGCAAGAGCTGGACGAAGTGGACGCAGGGCCTGCCCACGGTCTCGGTGATGGACATGGTGATCCACCCCCGCGATCAGGACCTGATCGTCTCCACCCACGGCCGCGCGGTCTACGTAATCGACGACATCCGTCCCCTGCGCGAGCTGTCGGACCAGGTGGCAGCCAAGCCGCTCCACCTCTTCGCCATCGCCGATGCCCAGCAGCACCTGGTGGGACCCGGAGCCGGCGGATTCGCCCTGGGCGCGACCGAGTTCCGCGGCCAGAGCCGGCCGTACGGCGCCCTCCTGAACGTCTGGCTGAGCGACAAGACCCTGCCGCACCCCAAGGAGGAGAAGGAGCGCGAGCGCAAGGAGAAGGAGCGGGCCGAGAAGCGCGAGGCCGAGGCCAAGACGGCCGCCAAGCCCAAGGGCAAGCAGGCCGTCCCCGGCGAGGAGCACCCCGCGCCCACCAAGACGAAGGTCGAGCAGCAGGAGAAGGGCCCGGAAACGGAAGCCGCCAAGACCGAGGAGAAGACCGAGGAGAAGACCGAGGAGAAGAAGGAGAAGGACAAGCCCAAGGAGATCGAGGTGCTGATCTCCGACTCCCAGGGCAAGCACGTCCGCCGGTTCACGGCGCCCGCCCGCCAGGGGCTGAACCGGGTGGTCTGGAACCTGCGCCGCGACGCCTTCAAGCAGTTCCCCTTACCGCCCGAGCTGGGAGGAGGCGACCCGAACCCGTCCGGCCCCGAGGTGATGGCCGGCACCTACCAGGTGACCGTGCGCTACGGCGGCCAGGAGGCCAAGGGGACGGTCAAGCTCCTGCCCGAGCCGCGCCGCACGGTCAACATGGAGGACATGCGCAAGCGGGAAGAAGCGGTCCAGCGCACCGGCGACCTCCAGGACGCCCTGGTCACGGCCCTGGAGCGCATCCAGCGCACGCGCGCGGACATCCAGTCCGTGACGGCGCTCCTCGACAAGCGGAAGAAGGACGAGGAGGACAAGGCGAAGGCCGAGGCCCGCGCCAAGGGTCTCCCGGCGCCGAGCAAGAAGGACGAGAAGCCCGATCCGCTCGCCGAGGCGGCCGGCAAGGTCCAGAAGGGCCTGACCGACCTGGAGAAGAAGATCTGGCTGCCGCCGGACACCCCCGGCATTCCGCCGGAGAAGGATGTCGCCTCCAAGATCTTCAACAGCCGGTACAACATCACCTCCTCGCTCGACGCCCCGAGCGCCACGCACCTGGAGTATCTGCGCCAGGCCGAGGCCGAGGTGGCCAAGGTGCTGACCGAGGTCAACCAGTTCTTCGAGAAGGACGTGGCCGACTTCCGCAAGCAGGTGGATGAGTCGGGCCTCCGCCTGCTGCCGCCCTACGAGCCGATCCCGGTGAAGGGCGGGGCGGGCCAGTAGCCCCGAAAGGACCAAAAGGACGTAAAGGACGTAAAGGACCAAAAGGACTTCAAGGACAGCGACTCCGTTCCCCGGCGTCCTTTTCGTCCTTTATGTCCCTTGCGTCCTTTACGTCCTTTCCTGCAGCCGCCGGTGCAAGCTCCGCACCGCTACGAACCATCCCCGGTGCCCGCTTCTCAACCCCGCGCCAGCTCCGTGAGCGTCTCGGTCAGCAGCTTGTAGAACCGTCCCACGGAATCGACGTGCACCCGCTCGTCCGGAGAGTGGGCGCCCTCGATCGCCGGGCCGAAGGAGATCGTGTCCATGCCGGGGAACTTCTCGCCGAGGACGCCGCATTCGAGGCCGGCATGGAGCGCCTTCAGCTCCGGCTCGCTCCCCTGGACCCGGCGGTGGACCTCCTGGAAGCGGCGCAGGAGCGGCGATCCCAGATTCGGCTTCCAGGCCGGATAGCCCTCGTTCTCCTCCACCTCCGCGCCCACGAGCTCGGCGCAGGCCCGGAGACGGCGCCGGACGGCGCGCAGGGCCGAGCCGATCGAGCTCCGAGTGCTCAGGAGCACGCCCACGCCGTCGCCCCACGATCCGACGGCTGCGAGGTTCACGCTCGTCTCCACCAGGCCCTCGATGTCGTGGCTCATGGCGAGCACGCCATGCGGCAGGACGTTCAGGAGGAGCAGCAGCTTGCGCCCCAGCTCCTCGGTCCAGACCGCCTCGGAAGCGCTCCCCTCGGAGATCTCGAACTTGAGGTCCGGCTCGACCGGGCGGTACTCGTCCCGGATCGCTTCGATCTCCTTCTCGATGGCCGCGGTGAACGCCTCGCGGCGGCCGGGCGCCAGCACCACCCGCGCCGACGCCTCCCGGGCGAGCGCGTTCTGCTTGTTGCCACCCTGGAAAGCGCCGAGGTGGAGCGGGCCGGCCGCGTAGAGGGCGCGGGCCAGGAGCTGGACCGAGCTGCCGCGCTGGAGATGGATCTCCATGCCGGAGTGCCCGCCCTTGAGCCCCGACAGCCGCAGGTCGAGCACGGTCGCGCCCGGGCGGACGGCCGCCTTCTCGACCGGCAGCACGATCCGGGTGACCGCTCCCCCGGCGCAGCCGATGGTCACCGTGTTCTCCTCCTCGGAATCGAGGTTGAGGAGCTGGCGTCCATGGAGCGCGATCGCCTGCGGATCGAGGGCGACCGCGCCGGTGAGCCCGGTCTCCTCGTCGACCGTGAACAGCAGCTCCAGCGGACCGTGGACGAGGTCGTCCGCCTCCATCACGGCGAGGATGGCGGCAACGCCGATGCCGTTGTCCGATCCGAGGGTCGTCCCCGAGGCCTTGACCCAGCCGTCCTCGCGCCGGGGGACGATCGGATCGCGCTCGAAGTCGTGGGAGACCCCCTCGTTCTTCTCGGTCACCATGTCGAGGTGGCCCTGGAGGACCACGACCGGGGCGCCCTCCAACCCCGGGGACGCGGGCTTTTCGACCACGACGTTGCCGGTGGCGTCCTGCCGGTGGCGCAGGCCCTTGCGCTCGGCCAGGCCGATCACGTACCGCCGCATCGCCTCCTCCCGGGTCGAGGGACGGGGGATGGCGAGGATCTCGTCGAAGTGCTTCCAGAGAGGTTTCGGGTCCAGCTCGGAGACGAAGGACATGCGCGCTCCTCCTTTGTGTGCACGCGGAGGATACAATGATCTGAAATCCCGGAGGAGGAGCCCCCCATGAGCAAGAGGCTGTGGTTGGTCCTGTCCCTGATCGTCCTTGCGACCGTCCTGGGCTGCAAGATGCCCGCGAGCACCAGCGGCAGCGCCTCGGGAGAGGAGGGCACGCCGTCCTCCTCCTCCTCGGAGAGCCAGGCCGAGCGCACCCGGCGGATCGAGGAGAAGGCCGCCGAGATCGCGCGGATGGAGGAGGAGCTCCGCAACATGCAGGGCACCGACCAGGAGAAGATCGATGCCATGAACCGCATCGAGCAGGCGCGCCGCGAGCTCCTGGAGATGCAGGAGGGCTCGAACTAGGCAGAAAACCCGGAAAGGACCACAAGGACACCAAGGACCTCAAGGACGAAAGCCGGGCTTTGTCCTTGCTGTCCTTGATGTCCCTGTTGTCCTTGAAGTCCTTTCCGGGCTTCTTCTCAGCCTGCTACTTCTTCGTCGCCGCCTCGATCCCGGCCTGGGTCTTGTCCGGCCCGGCCGGCTTCCTGGGCAGCTTGCGGGGCTCGGCTTCCATCTTCTTCAGCACCTCGGCCACGCCGCGCTCGAGCTGCGGATCGCGGCCCGCGAGGACCAACTTGGGATCGTTCTCGACCACGATGTCGGGATCGACGCCGTGGCCCTCGATGATCCAGTCACCATCGATCGAGGCGCTGCCCGCCTCCGGCACGAAGATCTGGCCGCCGTCGATCAGCGGACCGCGGCCCGAGATCCCGACCACGCCGCCCCACGTCCGCTTGCCGATCAGCGGACCCATGCCCGCCTGCTTGAACATCGCCGGGAAGATGTCGCCGTCCGACGACGAGCCCTCGTTGATCAGGCAGGCCATGTGGCCGTAGAAGACCACGGCCGGATAGGTCTGCGGCTCCTCGCTCAGCCGCCCGAAGTCCACGGCCAGCAGCTCGCGCTTCAGCCGCTCGATCATCGTCTGCGACATGAAGCCGCCGCCGTTGTCCCGGACGTCGATGATCAGGCCCTCCTTGCGGACCTGGGGATAGAACCACTTGACGAACTCCCGCGCGCCGTCCTCCCCCATGTCCGGGATGTGGAGATAGCCGACGCGGCCGTTCGAGAGCCTGTCGACCCTCTCCCGGTTTCGGGCCACCCATTCCATGTAGACCAGGCGGGTCTCGGTGTCGACCGGCTTGAAGGTGATCTCCCGCGCGCCCTCGAACGTTGGCTTGCCGTTGACCGTCATGCGCACCGGCCGGTCCGCCTTGTGGCGCAGCAGCCGGTAGGGGTTGTCCTGGGCCACCAGCTCCTCGCCGTCGATCGCCAGCACGTAATCCCCTTCCTTCACGTCCACTCCGACCTCGGTCAGCGGCGAGCGATAGTTCTCCTCGTCGTTCTGCCCGTGGAAGATCTTCGCAATCCTGTAACGCCCTGCCTTGTCGTCGAGCGCGAAGCGCGCCCCCGGCAGCGCCACCTTCGGACGGTCGGGAAGCTGGTAGTCGCCGCCGGCCACGTAGGCGTGCGAGATGTTGAGCTCGGCGATCATCTCGCCGATCACGTAGTTCAAATCCGAGCGATGGCCGACGTGGTCCACGAGCGGCCGGTACTGATCGCGCAGCGCCGCCCAGTCGTAGCCGTGCATGTTCTCCACATAGAAGAAATCGCGGTAGCGGCGCCAGACCTCGTCGAAGATCTCGTGCCACTCCTCGCGCGGCACCCGGTCCACCACCATTCCGCCGGTGGAGAGAGTCTTCTGGGTATCCTTGCCCGTGGGCGTCGCGTCATAAAGGTTGTAATTGGGCCCCTGCTGGACCAGCACCTTGGAGCCGTCCGACGACATCGTGTAGCCGCCGATCCCTTCGGCGAGCGTGGACTCCTTGCGGTCCTTCATGGCGAACACGCGCAGCGAGGGCTCCGCGCCACCGTCGCGGCCGAGGAAGAAGGTCGGCACCTTCACGTACAGCAGGTTGCCGTCCTTGGTCACCGACAGCCCGTCGTAGTTCTCGGCCGGCACCGGGAGGCGCACCACCCGCTCCTCCAGGCCGTCGAAGTCGATCTTGGTATAACCTTTTTTCTTCTCTTCCTTCTTTTCGTCCGCCTTCTCGTCTTCCTTCTTCTCGTCGCCGATCGTGACCTCGTCGCTTTCGAACGGCAGCGGGTTCTTCACGTCCTTGCGCAGGGCCAGGGCGAAGATGCCCATGTTGCGGTCGTTGGCGAAGTTGAGCTCGAAGGCGTCGAGCTGGGGCGCGTACTCGCGCGCCGCCAGGTAGTAGAGGTACTCGCCCTTGGGGTCCCAGACCGGCCCGGCCTCGTGGAGCATGTCGGAAGTCACCCGCCGGGCTTTCCCATCTTCCACGCTCCAGATCCAGATCGAGCGGAACTGGCTCGGATCGGTCGTACTGAACGCGAGATGACCACCGCAGGGGGACCAGGAGTAGTCACGGATCATGCCGTAGACGTTGTCCGCGATCTCGGTCAGCTTGCGGTCGGCGACGGTCAGGACGTAAAGCTTTCCATCCTTGTCGCCGAAGGCCAGGCGCTTGCCGTCGGGCGCCCACTCGGGGGCGTAGCGCATGGCCTTCCCGCCGGTGGTGAGCTGCTCGGGCTTGCCCGTGCCGTCCTGGTTGATCAGCCAGACCTCCTCCTCGCCGCTCTTGTCGGAGATGAAGGCGATCCTGCGGCCGTCCGGCGACCAGCGCGCCCATTTGTCGTGCGCGCCCGAGGAACGGGTCAGGTTGCGGGTGGGACCCTTCTCGATCGGCGCGGTGAAGATGTCGCCGCGCGCCACGAACACGGCCCGCTCCCCCTTGGGCGAGAGCGCCCAGTCCTCGACGTTGCCCGCCGCGGACACCTGGGAGGGCCGGTCGTAGAGCCCGTCGTAGGGCACCTGGATCGCGATCTGCCTGTCCTGGCGGGAGCCCGTGTCGAGCACGTGCAGCTCGCCGTCCATCTCGTAGACGATCCGCCCCACCGAGTCGGAGCTCGGCCAGCGCACGTCCCACTGCTTGCTCTGCGTTACCGGCTCGACCTGGCCGCTCGCCACGTCGTAGACGTAGAGGTTCAGGGTGCCGGTACGGTCGGAGTTGAAGAAGATCTTGTCGCCGATCCACATGGGATCGCGGTCGGTGCGCCGGTTCGAGGTGATGTTCTTCGTCTCGAAGGTGGCCAGATCGAAAAGGTAGAGGTCCTGCGCCCAGCCGCCCTGGTACCTCTTCCAGGTACGGAAGTCGCGGGCGATCGGCGTGTAGACGACCCGCTTGCCGTCCGGCGAGAAGTCACCCGCGCCCGAGATGGGCATGGGCAGCGGCTCGCCGAGGGAGCCGTCCAGAGGCACGGTGTAGAGCCGGGTGTCCGCCAGGTCCCAACCGTCCCTCATGGAGCGGAAGAGCACGGCCTTGCCGTCCCGGGTCCAGCCCAGGACCTGGTTGTCGAAGCCCCAGCGCGGCGCCAGCGGGCCGCGGGCGGGATACCAGGTGAGCTGCTTGGGCACACCGCCGGTCGACGGCATCACGTAGACCTGCTCGTCGCCGTCGTACTGGCCCATGAAGGCGATCCACTTGCCGTCGGGCGAGAACTTGGCGAACTGCTCCAGGCCCGGATGGGCGGTAAGGCGGGTGGCGGCCCCGCCGGATGCCGCGGCGGTCCAGAGGTCGCCCGCGTAGGTGAAGACCACCTTGTCGCCGTGGATGTCCGGATACCGGAGGAGCCTGGTCTGGGCCGAGGCCGGGAACCCAAGCCCGAGGGCGCCGAGGGTGAAAACTGCGGCCACGCAGAACGAGTTCAGACGATTGGACATGAAGCCTCCAAAAAAACGAAGGGGTAACGGCCCTCGGGGGCCGAGGTCTTGAAAAACCTGTACGGAGAGACGGGTCCGAGGTTGCAAAACGGTGACAGCTCGCGGCCGGCTCAACCAAACTGCCGTTGTCTACGTAGAGAGAATTGTGCCCCCTGACGCTCCCCTGACGGCCGGCTGACAGACTTTGACCAGAGCTCAGGACACTTTTCGGCAGTCACTGGAGAAAGACTTCGAGGCGATCCGCCACTATCCAGATATACAGCCCATGACCACGTCCATCCGCCCCCCGTCAACCTCGGCGCAAGTCGAAGGTACCTCCCGGAGCCGCCCACTCGACGCGGACGTCGCCGGCGGCAACGCACGCCTCCTCGACGGAGCGCCGGGGATCGAACGCCGGCCAGACGTGCGTCAGGACCAGATCCCGGACGCCGGCGCGGACGGCGGTCTCGGCCGCCTGCCGGGCGGTCAGGTGGACCGGCGCGCCCACCAGCCCCTCCTGGTAGGTGGCCTCGCAGAGCAGCAGGTCGCTGCCCCGGGCGAAGCCGGCCAGGTCGGTGCCCGGGCCGCTGTCGGCAGAGTAGGTGAGGACGCCCCCGTCCGTCTCCAGCCGCATGGCGAGGCAGTAGTTGGGGTGGTCGGTGCGCACGAAGCTGGTGCGGATTCCAGCCACCTCGACGGTGTCGCCCGCCGCGATCGGATGGAAATCGAAGGTCCTGTGGAAACCCTCCATCGCCTCGGGCGTGTCGCCGAACAGGAGGGGCAGCCTCTCCCATACCTCCAGAGGACAGTAGAGACGCTTCCGGAGGACACCCCGCTCGTGAAACCGCAGGGCGACGTTCAGGGCGTAGAGGTCCACACAGTGGTCGGCATGGACGTGGCTCACCAGGATCGCGTCGATCTCCGTGTAGTCCGCGGCCCGCTGGAGCGCGCTGAAGGTGCCGTGGCCGGCATCGATCCAAAGCCGCGTCCCGCCGGCCTCCAGAAGGAAGCCGCTGGTCGGATTGTTCGGGCCGGAATAGCCTCCGGAGCTGCCAAGAATTGTCAAGCGCGTCGTCATGGCGAGGGGAAGGATATCCCGAAAGCGTTGATGCAAACAGACGAGCTGCCCGGGGGGGTCCACTGGCACCCTTCGTGCACATATCGGCCTATAGAAGTCGAAGGATATTAGCGGCCGATCTCCCGCGAACCGAAAGAGAGGACCCCATGCTGTCTAGCACGGATTTGCAGGAGCGGAAGGCGCAGTCGGCAGGAGGCCGCCGTCAGGCCCTGGTCATCGGTGGCAGCATCGGCGGCATGGTCGCCGCCCGCGTGCTGACCGACCACTTCGACGAGGTGGTGCTCGTGGAGCGGGACTACCTGCCCGCCGGCCCCGAGAACCGTCCCGGCGTGCCGCACGCCCGCCATCTCCACTTCCTGTTGAAGCGCGGCCTGATGATCATCGAAGACCTCTTCCCCGGGGTGAAGCCGGACCTCCTGGAAGCCGGCTGCTGCGTGGCGGACCAGGGGAAGGACGTGCAGTACCTCTATCCCTACGGCATGGCGCCGCGCGACGAGATGGGCCTGGAGTTCCTGACCTTCACCCGGCCGCTGCTCGAGTCCACGGTCCGCAAGCACCTGCTGGCCGACCCCAGGATCTCGATCCTGGAAGGCCACGAGATCTGCGGCCTGGTCGCCGACGAGGGCCGCGTGACCGGCGTGCGCGTCCGGCCGCGCAACCAGGCGGACCATGACGAGCAGGGCTCGGAGACCGTGCTGCGCGCCGACCTGGTCGTGGACACCAGCGGCCGTCCTTCGGAAGCTCCGCAGTGGCTGACCGAGCTCGGCTATCAGGCGCCCGAGGAGACCGTGGTCGACGCCTTCTGGGGCTATGCCACGCGCATCTACGAGCCGCCGGCCAACTGGAAGGCGGACTGGAAGCTGACGCTCTGCCTCCCGCGTCCGCCCTACCAGCCGCGGGCCGGAGTGATCCAGCCCATCGAAGGCGGACGCTGGCTGGTGACCGTGGCCGGCGTGATGCGGGACTACCCGCCGACGGACGAGGAGGGCTTCCTGCAGTTCGCCAAGAGCCTCTCCACCCCGGCGATCTACGACGCGATCAAGAACGCCCGGCCGCTGACCGGCATCCGCGGCTTCCGCCGCACGGCCAACCGGCTGCGCCTTTTCGAGAAGCTGCCGGCCCTGCCGCGGGGCTTCGTCGCCATGGGCGACTCGGTCTGCGCCGCCAATCCGATCTACGGCCAGGGCATGACGCTGGCCTGCCTGTCCGCCCTGGACCTGGGCCAGTGGCTGCGGGAGAACGGCGGCATCCCTGCCGACAGCCTGGTGTTCCAGAAGAAGGTCGCGAAGCTGGTCGCGGCCCCGTTCGCCATGTGCGCGGGAGCCGACCTGCGCTGGCCGGCCACCCAGGGCGGCGAGATCACGGCGCCCGTGCGCTTCATGCAGTGGTACGTCGATCAGGTCCTGCGGCTGATCCCGGCGAGCGCCGAGGTCTACAAGCGCTTCCAGCGGGTCAATCACCTGCTGGACGGGCCGGAAGCGCTGTTCCACCCCTCGATCTCGATGAGGATCCTGGGCCGGGCGCTCACCCCGGACTGGCAGCGCTGGCTGCCGTTCCTGGGCCGCGCCAGGAAGGCCGCTCCCGCCATGGAGCCCAGGACTTCCACCGTCACGCTCCAGACCCGGGCGCGTTGATCCCATCCTCCCTCTCCCAGCCCTCTCCCTCACCTGCGTGAGGGAGAGGGGGCCGGAGATCTCCTACCGCACCGCGTCTTTCAGGAACGCCGCGAGGTCCTTCTTCAGCTTGGCATGGTCCGCCTCGCGGATGTACATCATGTGGCCGGCCTGGTAGTACGCGATCCGGACGTTCCCCCGCAGCGCCTCCGGCAATCCCAGGTGGCCGGCCGTGTACACCGAGGCGAAGTAGGGCGTGGCGAGGTCGTAGTAGCCGCAGGTGAAGAGCACCTTCAGATCCGGATTCCTGGTCATGGCCTCGCGCAGCGGCTCGGCCAGATTGACATAGCGGTTCTCGAACCCCTGCCAGCTCCAGGGCCAGACCTTGCGGCTCAGGCGCTCGTAGATCAGGTCCTCCTTGACCCCGAGCTCGCGCCGCAGGTAGTCGTTGATCGCCGCCGCGTAGGGACCGTCCAGGGAGGCCGAGCTGGGATCGAACTCCGGCGTCTCGCCGGCCGCGTCCAGGTCGGAGCCGGTGAAGCGCGTGTCCAGGCGCCCCACCGTCTTCCGCTGTTCGCGGAGCAGCTCCTTGGTGAAGCGGAAGATCTCGACGCGCAGGTTCGAGCGCTCCACGTAGTCCTGCGACAGCCCGGTGTAGCGGGCGAGGCGGGCGGCGATCTCCCGCCGGCGCTCCGCGGGGAGACGGTCCCCCTGCATGAGCGCCGAGGCATAGTCGCCGAGCGCGAACGCCTCGACCTCGTCGAGCGTCTTCCTCAGGTCGCCCGCGAGCTCCGGCGGCAGCTTCTTGTGGTACCAGGCCGTCGCGGCGTAGGTCGGCAGGTGGAGGATGTAGGCCATGTCGTTGCCCACGTTGAACTCCTGGTTCTGCCAGTTGAGCACCGAGGAGATCAGGACCACGCCGTTGAGCATCATGCCGTAGCGGTCGTTGAGGTGCCAGGCGAGCCCGGCGGCGCGGGTGGTGCCGTAGCTCTCGCCGGCCACGAGCTTGGGCGAGGCCCAGCGCTCGTTGCGCGTCACCCAGAGGCGGATGAGCTCGGCCACCCACTCGATGTCCTGCTGCACGCCATGGAACTGCTTCGGGTCCTCGCCCGGAGCCGCCCGGCTGAAGCCGGTGCTCACCGGGTCGATGAACACCAGGTCCGTCAGATCGAGGATCGAGAACTCGTTGTCGATCAGCCGCCCCGGAGGCGGCAGGCCCATGCCCTCGTCCGTGCGCTCCACCCGCTTCGGACCGAACGCGCCGAGGTGGACCCAGAGCGAAGCCGCCCCCGGACCGCCGTTGAAGCTGAACGTGACCGGCCGCTCCGCCGGGTCCTTGACCCCGTCCCGCGTGTAGGCCACGAAGAAGACCGAGGCCTTGGGCTTGCCCTCGTCGTCCTTCAGGACCAGGTTGCCCGCAGTCGCGGTGTAGGGGATCTTCTGGCCGTCGAGGGTGATCGTGTGCCGGGTCGTGGAGATCCTCTCCTCCGGCGGTTTCTTCTCCTTCTCGTCGGCCTTCTCGGGCGGCTTCTCCTGGGCTGCCGCCATCCGGGCGAAGAGGGCGAGAAAGAGGAGAGGGAGCAGGGCACGGCGGTTCCGCATGCGATTCCTCCTGTTCTGGGACCACCGCGATTCTACCGGTTGACGCCCCCGCCGGACCTGCGCTATCGATACCGGATGCGCCGCTCTGCGATCCACTTCGCCCTCGCCCTGTCCCTCGCCGCCCCCGTCCTCGCCCAGATCGATCCCGACCTGCTCGCCGGCATGTCGGCACGCTCGATCGGTCCCGCCGCCATGAGCGGCCGAGTGGCCGACGTCGCCGCCGTCGAGTCCAACCCGGACATCGTCTACATCGGCTCGGCCTCGGGAGGCGTCTGGAAGTCGACCAACGGCGGCCTCACCTGGAACCCGATCTTCGACGACCAGCCGGTCGCCTCGATCGGCGCGGTCGCGGTCTTCCAGGCGAACCCCGACGTCGTCTGGGCAGGCTCGGGCGAAGGCAATCCGCGCAACAGTGTCTCGATCGGCAACGGCATCTATCGATCCCTCGACGCCGGGCGCACCTGGAAGCACCTGGGTCTCGAAAAGACCGAGCGCATCCACCGCGTGATCCTCCATCCCACCGATCCGGACGTGGCCTATGTCGCCGCCCTCGGCAAGCTCTGGGGCGAAAACCCCGAGCGCGGCGTGTACAAGACCACCGACGGCGGCCGGACCTGGAAGCGGGTCCTCTACGTGGACGAGCGCACCGGCGCCGCCGACCTGGTGATGGACCCGTCCAATCCAAATAAGCTCTTCGCCGCCCTGTGGGACCACCGGCGCCGGCCCTGGACCTTCCGCTCCGGGGGTCCGGGCTCCGGCCTCTTCGTCACCGACGACGGCGGCGAAACCTGGAAGCGGCTCACCGAGGACGACGGCCTCCCCAAGGGGGATCTCGGCCGCACCGGCATCGCCATTTCCCGAAGCAACCCGAACGTCGTCTACGCCCTGGTCGAAGCGCAGAAGAGCGCGCTCCTCCGCTCCGACGACGGCGGACGCACCTGGAAGACCGTGAACGAGGACCAGCGCACCGCGAACCGTCCTTTCTATTACGCGGACATCCGCGTCGATCCCGTCTGGCCGAACCGGATCTACAACCTGACCGCGCGCCTCTCTGTGTCGAATGACGGCGGCAAGACCTTCAACGTCCTCCCCGGCTCGCGCGCGATCCACGGCGACTATCACGCGCTCTGGATCAATCCCAACGATCCCGAGCACCTGATCGCGGGCGAGGACGGCGGCCTCGGCATCAGCCACGATCACGGAGAAACCTTTCAATTCGTGGCCAACCTGCCGCTCGCCCAGTACTACCACATCAACGTGGACATGGACGTCCCCTACCACGTCTATGGCGGCCTGCAGGACAATGGATCGTGGCGTGGACCCAGTTCGGTCTGGGAGGACGACGGCCGCATCCGCAACCACCAGTGGAACCGGATCGGCGGCGGCGACGGCTTCGACGTCATGCCCGATCCCGAGGACTCCATGCGCGGCTACTCGCTCTCCCAGGGCGGCTTCCTCGGGCGCTGGAACCTCCACAACGGCGAGCTGCGCGGCATCAAGCCGCCGGAGATCGATCCGGAGAACGACCGCCTCCGCTTCAACTGGAACACCGGCCTCGCGCAGGACCCGTTCGAGCCGGGAACGATCTATCTCGGCAGCCAGTACCTCCACAAGTCCACCGACCGCGGAGAGAGCTGGACCGTGATCAGTCCCGACCTGACGACCGACAAGCCCGAGTGGCAGAAGCGGAACAGCGGCGGCATCACCCCGGACGAGAGCGGCGCCGAAGTCTTCACAACGATCCTCGCCATCTCGCCGAGCCCGGTGCAGAAGGGAGTGATCTGGGTGGGCACGGACGACGGCCGCATCCATGTCACCCGCGACGGCGGCAAGACCTGGGACAGCCTGGAGAAAAATCTGAAAGGTGTCCCCGCCAACACCTGGGTGCCCCACATCCGCGCCTCCAAGTTCGACGCCGCCTCGGCCTTCGTGGCGCTCGACAACCACCGCCGCGACGACACCGCGCCCTACGTCTACCGCACGGACGACTGGGGCAAGACCTGGAAAAGCCTCGCCGCGAAGAACCTTCAGGGCTACGCGCTGGCGATCGAGCAGGACCCGGTGGACCGCGACCTCCTCTTCCTCGGCACGGAATGGGGCCTCTGGGTCTCGAACGACGCCGGCCGGAGCTGGATGAAGTGGCGGCACGGACTGCCGGAGACCGTCTCGGTCATGGACCTCGTCGTCCACCCGCGGGATCACGACCTCGTCGTGGCCACCCACGGCCGCGCCCTCTACATCGTGGACGACATCGCTCCCTTGCGGGAGCTCACCGCCGCCTCGATGCGCGAGCCGCTCCACCTCTATCCTTCCTCCCCGGGCCAGCTCCACCGCGATGGCGCGGGCAGCGGCAACCTCCGAGGCGGAGCGGGCGACTTCGCGGGCATGAGCCGTCCGATGGGCGTCCTCCTCACCTGGTCCCTGAACGCGCCCGGCCTGCCCCTCCCGGACGATAAGAAGGAGCGCGAGCGCAAGGAAAAGGAGCGCGAAGAAGCGCGCAAGGCGGCCTCCCAGGCATCAGAAGAGGAGGCCGAGGCCGGCAAGCCGCCCCAGGAAACGAAGCCGGCTGCCGAGCCCGACGAAAAGCCGAAAGAGCCCAAGGTGAAGATCGAGATCGCCAATGGCGAGGGCAAGGTCGTCCGCACCCTGGAAGCTCCGGCAAAGCTAGGCCTGAACCGGACCGTCTGGGATCTCGGCCGGGACGCCTGGCGCCGGCCGCCGACCGACAACCGAGGCAATCCGCAAGAGCAGGAAAGCGGCCCCGAGGTGCCCCCCGGCACCTACGCCGTGACCGTCCGCTACGGAGATCAAGAGGGCAAGGGGAGCGTAAAGGTCGTTGCGGCGCCTACGATCGAAAACACCGAAGCCGACTGGAAGACCCGGGAAGACGCCCTCCTCCACCTCCAACGGATTCAGGAATCGACGGTGGACGCCATCGAGCGCATCGCCGATGCGCGCAAGGACATCGAAGTCGTCCTCCAGAAGCTCCAGCCCAAGGACAAGAAGAAAGAGGAACCAAAGGACGATCCGAACAAGGCCCTCAAGGATGCGGCGAAGGATCTCCAGAAGAAGCTGACCGAGATGGACAAGCGCCTCTGGGTCAGCCCGGACGTCAAAGGCATCATCGACGACCGCTCGCTCATGGCGGAAGTCGGTGCCGCGTCCTTCCCCGTGCTCTCGACCTTCGAGCCGCCGAGCGCCACGGCTCGGGCCTATCTGGAGCAGACTGAGGCTGCGGCGCGGAAGACTTTCGCGGACTTCAACAAGCTGTTCTCGGAGGATGTGGCTGCGTTCCGCAGGATGGTGGCGGAGTCCAAGATCGAGCTGCTTCAGGAGCAGGAGGCGATCTCGATCGAGTAGCGGTAGATAAGAGGGCTCGTCACAAAACCTGCAATGCAGAGGGCGGGGGTCCCCCTCTCCCGCGTAGCGGGGGAGGGCTGGGGAGGGGGTCCTCTCCGGGCTCTGAAAAGATGCCCCCTCCTCGATCCTCCCCCGCTGCGCGGGAGAGGACGCCACCACCCGGCCTTGCAGGCACAGTTATTCTGTGACGACCCCTTAGTCCCTTACGAGTGAGTTCTTCGCCAAACTGGTAATGATTGTGCGTCACTTTTCATGCAAGAGTCTCATGGGCGAGCGCGGGAATCAGAAACAATCTCCT
>Ga0268265_10001197_pt1 | contig 22605 bp, 16 predicted proteins | sample KBSSwiS52_FD_190355 | JGI IMG/M metagenome (GOLD analysis project Ga0268265, IMG submission 190355) | Switchgrass rhizosphere microbial communities from Kellogg Biological Station, Michigan, USA - KBS Switchgrass S5-2 (SPAdes) (version 2) | ecosystem: Host-associated > Plants > Roots >... | reverse complement strand
CGTCTTTTCGAAGAAGCCGGCGTTCAACTGGAACGCCTATGGCGAAGCAACCGTCGGCAATTACGACATGCGCCGGCTCGAGGCCGGAATTACCGGCCCGCTCGCCGACTCAATCGCGTTCCGTCTTGAGGGCGTGTGGCTGAAGCGCGACGGTTTCTACCGTGACGACAACAACGATACCGACGTCAACAATCGCAACCGCTACTTCACCCGCGGGCAATTGCTGTTCCAACCGAATTCCGATCTCAGCATTCGCCTGATCGGCGACTACACCCATCGCACCGAAAAATGCTGCGGCGCGATTTACGTCAATAACAAGATCAACGACAAAATCGGCGACCTGACGCAGCCGGCGCAACCGCCGCTCAACAATGACCCGGACGGCAACAACATCATCAACGTGTTGGGCGACCTCGGTCAGGACCTCTCCGTGTTTGAAGATGGCTGGCATCGCCACATCTCGGTCAGCCCCGGCCGCAGCTATAAGGGGACGACAACCGACGGCGGCGTGTCGATGGAAATCGATAACGATTTCGGGGGCGTCAATTTGACGTCGATCACCGCCTATCGCGGCTACAAATCGGAACAGAACGGTGACTTCGACTACAGCACCGTCGACATCCTGTATCGCAAGGATTCAGATCCGAACTACCGCAAGTTCCGCACCTTTAGTCAGGAGCTTCGTCTCCAGGGCTCGGCGTTCTCGGACAAGCTCGACTGGCTGGTTGGCGGCTATTACGCGAACGAGCATCTGACCCTCGCCGATTCGCTTCGGTTCGGCGACGATTACGGCCGGTTCGCGGCGTGCCGCCTGGTCTCCGGAAGCGCGCTCGCCGCTTTGTACAACCCGGCGGCGGCCGGCTGCCTTGCCGCCCGTCCGGCGGCCTTCGGGGCCGCCTCGCCGGCAATCTACGCCGCGATCGACCGGCTCGATGGCATGAGCGACGCCGGCAGCACCGGCGACATCTACAAGCAGAAGAGCAACAATTGGGCGCTGTTCACGCACAACATCTTCCACGTCACCAGTCGCTTCGACGTGACGGTCGGCCTCCGTTACACTCACGAGAAAAAGGATTTCGACGCCGCCTTCCACAACGATAACGTCGCCTGCACCCAGAACCAGGGGGCGATCGGTCCGTTCCTCGCCAACCCGGCGCTGGCACAGGTTGTCGGCGCGATCATCTCGCTCAGCTGCCAGGGCAACAGCACCGCGGAGCTCAACGGGGTCACAATCAGCGACAAGCGCAAGGAGCATAAGCTGACCGGCACCGGCGTGCTGTCGTACAAGGCGACCGACAATTTGCTGCTCTACGGAAGCTTCTCGCGCGGGTATAAAGCGGGCGGGTTCAACCTTGACCGGTCGGCGCTCAAGGGTCCGGTATTTCCGTTCGCTGCAACGCCCGGCGGAGCTCAGGCTCTGGTCGGCGGGCTGCAGTTTGACCCCGAGACGGTCGACGCCTTCGAGTTGGGCGGCAAGTTCACCGCCCGCGGCGTGACCTTCAACGTCTCGCTGTTCCGGCAGGACTTCAAGAACTTCCAGCTCAACACGTTCGACGGCACTGTCTTCATCGTCCAGAACGTCAACGGCTGCGACAGCGACCTGGGCGGTGCCGACCAAGATCAGTCGAAGTTCTCGACCGCGCCGAATTTCAACGCGGCTGCGGCGACGACTGGTGCGTGCGCCAGCGGCGATGTCGGACACGGTGTTCGATCGCAGGGCGTCGAGCTCGAAGCGTCAGCGCGCGTGATGCCGGATCTTCGCTTGAATGCGGGCTTCACCTACGCCAGCACAAAGTATCGGGGTGACCTCGTCGGACGAGACGATGGCTCGCCGCTCAATCAGGCGCTTCGGCGCCTGCCCGGCCAGCAGATCTCGAACGCCCCGAAAATGGTCGTGACCGGATCGGCGTCCTTCACTCCCCGGCTCGGCGACTCGGGCCTGTCGGCGCTGTTCTATATCGATGGCCGCTATAGCAGCAGCTACAATACCGGCTCCGATCTGTTCCCGCAGAAGCGCCAGGAAGGCTTTGGCCTGGTCAACGCCCGCGTCGGGTTGCGCGGCCGCGACCAGGTCTGGTCGGTCGAGGTGTGGGCGCAGAACCTGCTCAACAAGGATTATCAGCAGGTCGCGTTCAACTCACCGTTCCAGGAAGGTGCGACCGGGGCGCCGTTCACCGATCCGGCCTATCCGGGCGGACGCCAGATCTTCTCGACCTTCCTCGCCGAGCCACGCACCTTTGGCTTGACCCTGCGGGCGCAATGGTCGCCGCCGCGGCCGGTCGTGGAGACACCGCCGGCACCGCCACCACCGCCGCCTCCTCCGCCGCCTCCGGCGACGCAGACCTGCCCGGACGGCGCGGTGATCCTGGCGACCGACACCTGCCCGGTGCCGCCGCCGCCACCGCCGCCGCCTGCTCCGGCGCCGGAACGCGGGCTCTAGGACGATCGATCGAAAGCAGGGGCCTCGGCGATTGCCGGGGCCCTTGTCGTTTCAGGCGGCCTTGGCTCGCGGATTGTCGCTGGCCGCGGCGAGCAGTGCGCCGCGCACCTGCTCAACCTGGTCTTCGGTGAGTTTCTTGCCGTCCGACCCCGTGAGGTAAAAGACATCGACCGCCCGCTCGCCGTAGGTCGCGATGTGGGCCGAGTGAATCTGGTGGCCGAGCGCGTGGATCGCGGCGGCGAGGCCGGCCAAGAGCGCCGGGCGATCGAGCGCGTTGACCTCGACGACCGTCGTCCGGCTCGATGCCTTGTCCGCGACCGCAACCGATGGCGCCAGCCGGAAGGCATCGCTCCGCGGCCGCCCCCGTTCCGATGATGGCAGCGCGGGCTCGGCGCCGGTCAGCGCGTCTTCGACCGAGCGCATCAGGCGTGAGCGGAGCCGGCGATCGGCATACGGCCTGCTCCGCGAATCGAGCACCAGCAGATTGTCGAGCGCCATGCCGTCGCGGGTGGTGTGAATCCGTGCATCGATAATATTGGCGCCGGCCGCGGCGAGCCCGGCGCAAATCCGGTAGAACAGGCCCTCGCGGTCAGGGGTGAAAACGCTGATCCGCGTCGCGCCGCTCTGCGGGTCGTCCTCGGCAACCACGCTCGGCCGGGCCTCGCCGATATGCGCCTCGGCATTGGCGACCTGTTTGGCGTTTGCCAGCTGCCAGGGCAGCGGCTCGGCCAGCCAGTAGCTGTCCGGCAGCCGCTTCACGTGGGCGCGAATGGCGCTTGCTTTCCATTCGAGCAGTTGGGCGAGGTCGCGTTGCCGTGCCTCAACCAATTCGGGCCGGCCATGCTGCTTGTGGCCGAGTCGGAGCCGCTCCTCAGCCGCCTCGAACAACGTTCTGAGCAGCGTCCGCTTCCACTCGTTCCATACGTTCGGCCCGACCGCGCGGATATCGACCACGGTCAGGATCAGCAGCAAGCGAAGGCGCTCGGGGCTCTGCACCTGGCGCGCGAAATCCTCGATCGTCTTGGGGTCGGCAAGGTCCCGCTTGAACGCGGTCGACGACATCAGGAGATGATAGCGGACCAGCCACGAAACGGTTTCCGTCTCGGCCGCGTCGAGCCCGAACCGCGGGCAGAGTTTCAGCGCAATCTCCGCGCCGATCACGCTGTGATCGCCGCCGCGGCCCTTGGCGATATCGTGCAGCAGCACCGCGACATAGAGCAGGCGGCGCGAGGCAATCTGCTTGATGATTGCGGTCGACAGCGGATGATCGGACTTGAGCTCGCCGCGGTCGATCTGCGCGAGCAGGCCGATCGCCCGGATCGAATGCTCGTCGACCGTATAGTGGTGATACATGTCGAACTGCATCTGGGCGACGACCCGGCCGAAGTCGGGAACGAAGCGGCCGAACACGCCGGCCTCGTTCATCCAGCGCAGCACCTGCTCGGGCCGGTTGAGCGTCGTCAGGACCTCGAGGAACAGAGCATTGGCGCGCGGATCGTCGCGCACCTTGCGATCGATGAGTGCGGCGTCGCGAGTCGCCGCCCGCATCGCATTGGGGTGCGCCTCAAGCTGCTCGCGCGCAGCGGTCGCGAAAATCTCGATCAGGCGGATGGGGTCTGCGCGGAAGTAATCGTCGGCCGGGATGGAAATCCGGCCGCGGTCGAGGATAAAGCCGCCGAGGCGCTTGGGCCGGCGGCGGATGGTCGGCAAAGCGAAGCGAAACCCGCGCTTGCCCATTTGCTCGTCAAGCTGGGCGAGGAACAGGCCGGTCAGGTCGCCGACCGCCTTCGCGTTCAGGAAATAGAATTGCATGAACCGCTCGACGGCGGATTTCCCGGGCCGGTCGGCGTAATGCATGATCTCGGCAATGCGCGGCTGATATTCGAAACTGAGCCGTTCCTCCGGGCGCCCGGCGAGCAGGTGCAAGTGACTGCGCACCGACCAGAAGAAGCGCTCGGCGCGGTCGAAGCGGCGGAACTCGGCAGCGGTGAACAGGCCGGCGCCGACGAGATCGGCGGGCCGCTCGACGCCGTGCACATACTTGCCGATCCAGTAGAGCGTGTGGAGGTCGCGCAGGCCGCCCTTGCCGTCCTTGACGTTCGGTTCGACGACGTAGCGGCTGTCGCCCATGCGCACGTGGCGCGCGTCGCGTTCGGCAAGCTTGGCCGCGACGAACTCCGCCGCCGTCCCCGCAACCACATCCTTGCGGAAGCGACTCATCGCTTCGACAAACAACTGCTCGTCGCCCCACAGCCAGCGCGCCTCGAGGGCAGCGGTGCGGATGGTCATGTCCTTTTTGGCGAGCGCGATCAGCTGGGGGACCGAGCGGACCGAATGGCCGACCTTGAGTTTCAGGTCCCACAGCAAGTGGAGCATCCCCTCGGCCGCGCGCTCCTGGTCAGGCGCGGGGGCTTTGGCGGTTAGCACCATCAGGTCGAGGTCGCTGAACGGCGCCATTTCGCCGCGCCCGGTCCCGCCCAGCCCGACCAATGCAAGCTGGCCCTCCGGCGGTGCATCGAGCATCCGCGTAGAGACGAAATCATAGGCGAGCCGAACGAGCTGGTCGTGGAGGAAAGCGGTCGCCTGTGCCGCCGCGCGGCCATCGCCGGGATGGTCCGTCAGCCGCCTGGCGATCTCGGCCCGGCCCTGTTCGAGCGCGCCGCGAAGAATCGGAGCGGCCTCCCCATCGAGCTTCTTGCCGGCGTTCAGACGGGCAAGCCGGTCGGCGACGGCGCGACGATCGATGATCGCCCGGCGGTGATTGACGTTGAGCAGGCTCATTATTCGCGCTCGGCCGCGAGGCGTTTCAGCCGGTACAGTTCATCGAGCGCATCGCGCGGCGTCAGGCTGTCCGGATCGAGCGCATCCAGCGCGCTCAGCAGGGGATCAGGCGCGTGTTCGGGTTCGACCGCAGCGAACAGCGGCAGGTCATCGAGTCCAGCGGCAATGCCGCCGGTTGCGTCGCGTCCGGCCTCGAGCTTGGCAAGGACCGATTTGGCCCGGGCAACCACGGCCGGCGGGAGGCCGGCGAGCTTGGCGACCGCGATCCCGTAGCTGCGATCGGCGGCGCCATCAGCGACTTCGTGGAGCAGGACGAGATCGCCTTTCCACTCGCGGGCGCGGACATGGTGCAGCGACAGGCAGTCGAGCCGTCCGGCGAGCCGCGTCAGTTCATGATAGTGGGTCGCGAACAGCGTCCGGCATTTGATCTGGTCGTGCATCGCCTCGACCACTGCCCAGGCGATGGCGAGCCCATCATAGGTCGAGGTGCCGCGGCCAATCTCGTCGAGGATGACGAGGCTCTGCGGCGTCGCCTGGGCGAGGATGGCGGCGGTCTCGACCATCTCGACCATGAAGGTCGAGCGGCCGCGCGCGAGATTGTCCGAAGCGCCAACGCGACTGAACAGCCGGTCGACGATGCCAACCCGCGCGCGGTTGGCGGGCACGAAACTGCCGGCCTGGGCGAGCACGGCGATCAGCGCGGCCTGGCGCAGGAAGGTCGACTTGCCGCCCATATTGGGACCGGTGATTAGCCACAGCCGGTCGCTGCTCCCGAGTGACAGGTCGTTGGCGACGAAGCGCTCGTCGGAGTGGCGAAGGGCGCTTTCCACGACCGGGTGGCAACCGGCGGCGATGTCGAGGCAAGCGTCTGCGGTAATTTCCGGCCGCGCCCAGCCGCCTTCCGCCGCGCGTTGCGCGTGACTGGCGGCTACGTCGATCCGGGCGACGGCTTCGGCAGTGCCCGTGATGGCCGGCGCCGCGGTAACCGCGAGGGCGGTGAGTTCGGCGGCATGCACGGCCTCGGCGGCGAGCGCATGACCGCCCGCCTCGACCACCCGCGACGCTTCCTCGTGAAGCGCGGGCGAATTGAAGCGAACCACGCCGGCAAGCGTCTGGCGGTGGGTGAAGCCGCTGTCCGGCTGCATCAGCCGGTCGGCGTGGCGGGCGGCGACCTCGACGTGATAGCCGAGCACCGCATTGTGGCGGATCTTGAGCGAGGCGATGCCGGTCGAATCGCGATAGCCGCTTTCCAGCGCAGCGATTGCACGACGGCCGTTTGACGCGGCGTCGCGCAACGCATCGAGTTCGGCATCGTAGCCCTCGGCAATATAGCCGCCCTTCGCGGCATCGATCGGCGGCGATTCGACCAGCGCGAGGGCGAGCCTTTCGACGAGGATGTCGTGTCCGCTCAACCTGGGCAGTAGATGGTCGAGCAGGCGCGGGCGATCGGGCTGGCCTTCAATTTCCCGCTCCAGGGTTGCAGCGGCGCCGAGGCCGTCGCGCATCAACGCCAGATCGCGAGGGCCGCCGCGGCCGGCCGCAAGCCGCGCCAGCGCGCGCGGAAAATCGGGCATCGCCTTCAAGGCCGACCGGAGACGCTCGCGACGGATAGCGTCTTCGTGAAGCCAGCTCACCAGGGCGAGCCGGTCATCGATCAGGGCCTTGTCGGTCAGCGGCGCGCTGATGTCCTCGCTGAGCAGGCGCCGCCCGCCGGCCGTCTGGCAGCGGTCGATCTCGCCGAGCAGGCTGCCAGCGACGCTGCCGCCGATCGAGCGAGTGAGCTCGAGGCTGTCGCGGGTCGCGGCGTCGATTGCCATGTAGCCCGCGCGGGCGATCCGGCGCGGCGCGTCGAGCAGGATGCCGGCATCCTTCTGGGTCGCGCCGAGATAGGTCAACAATCCCCCGGCGGCGGCGAGCTCGGCGCGGGACGGGCTGCCGAGCCCGTCGAGCGTGGCGAGGCCGAGGCGTTGCTTCAACGCGCGCTCGCCGGCCAGGCTGTCGAACCCGCCTTTGCCGGCGCTCGCCCGAAGATCGGGAATGTCGTCGTCGGCAATTGTCTCGGCCGGCGCGAGCCGCGCCAGCTCGGCCGCCAGTTCATCGGGTCCGCAGGCGATGAGCTCAAATCGCCCGGTGGAAATGTCCGCCGCCGCCACCGCCCATTCGTTGCCCGCCCGGCCGATCGCGGCGAGCCAGTTGGCCGCGGCCGAATCGAGCAGCGTCTCTTCGGTGAGAGTGCCCGGCGTCACCAGCCGAATGATCGCGCGATCGACCAATGCCTTGGAGCCGCGTGCCTTGCGCGCTTCGGCAGGGCTCTCGGTCTGCTCGGCGATTGCCACGCGATGCCCCGCCTTGATTAGCCGGGCGAGATAGGAATCGGCGGAATGGGCCGGGACTCCGCACATCGGGATTGGCTCGCCGGCGTCCGCGCCGCGTTTGGTCAGGGCGATGTCGAGGCACGCCGCGGCGATCTTGGCGTCATCGAAGAACAGCTCGAAGAAATCGCCCATCCGATAGAATAGCAAAGCGTCGCCCGCCTCATCCTTGAGGCGGCGATACTGGGCCATCATCGGGGTTGGAGCATCGGCTCGCGCCATACGCCAGCCTAGCCCCGGTGGTCCGTGCGGCGAAAGCGGGAATCGGTGGCCGGCCGCTAAAACTTCGGAAGCCAGCGCCGTTCAAACAGAGGCGTTCAGCAAGGGCCGGAAGGGAATACGCACGACATGGAGCGACTGCGGATTCTGGTGGTCGACGATTCGCTGACCATCCGCGCCATCCTCAATGAAGTGATCGGGAGCGAACCGGGCTTCGTCGTAGTCGGCCTTGCCGCCGACGCGGACGAAGCCGGGCGCATGCTCGAAACCCGGGTCGTCGACGTCGTTACGCTCGATATCGAAATGCCAGGAACCAACGGCATCGAGTTTCTCGAACGATTCCGCACCGCACACAGCACGCCGGTGATCATGCTGTCGGCGCGCACGGCGCGCGGCGACGAAATGCGCGCCCGCGCCTTGTGCGCCGGGGCTGATGCCTGCTTCCACAAGGCGGATGCGGTTCGACGCAAACAGGAGCTGGTCGACCTGATCAAGTCGGTCGCGCATCACGAAGCGGTGCTCGACAGTGAGGACCTTGCCGCGAAGGCGCTGGCGCCACGCGACTGAGCTAGTATCCGGGATCGAAGCATTTCGGCGCAAACTTGCGACTGTCAGCCGACGCGGCCTAAAGGCTTCGTCCAAGGAGCGGGAATGTCGGAAAGTAACGTCAAGTATACCGATGCCGAGGCGCTTGAGTTTCACGCGCGCGGCCGGCCAGGCAAGATCGAGATCATCGCGACCAAGCCGATGGCGACGCAGCGCGACCTGGCGCTGGCTTATTCGCCCGGCGTGGCCGTTCCAGTGCGCGCGATCGCCGAGGATCCGGGCACCGCCTACGACTTCACCGCGAAGGGCAATCTCGTTGCGGTCATCTCGAACGGGACCGCGATTCTGGGTCTCGGCAACCTTGGCGCGCTCGCCTCGAAGCCGGTGATGGAAGGCAAGGCGGTGCTGTTCAAGCGCTTCGCCGACGTCGATGCGATCGACATCGAGGTGAACACCGAGGACGCGCAGCGCTTTATCGATGCGGTCGAACTGCTCGAGCCGAGCTTCGGCGGCATCAACCTCGAAGATATCGCCGCGCCTGACTGCTTCATCATCGAACAGACGCTGCGCGAGCGGATGAACATTCCCGTGTTCCACGACGACCAGCACGGCACCGCGATCATCAGCGCGGCCGGCCTGATCAACGCCTGCTATCTGACCGACCGCAAGCTGTCCGATGTCCAAGTGGTGGTGAATGGCGCCGGCGCCGCGGCGATCGCCTGTACCGAGCTGATCAAGGCGATGGGCGTGCGCAGCGACCACGTCATCATGTGCGACCGCAAGGGCGTGATTTACAAAGGCCGCACCGACCTCGATCAGTGGAAGTCGGCCCATGCGGCTGAGACCGACCACCGCACGCTGGCCGAGGCGCTGGTCGGCGCCGACGTGTTCCTCGGCCTGTCCGCAGCCAACGCCGTGTCCAAGGACATGGTCAAGTCGATGGCCAGGGATCCGATCATCTTCGCCATGGCCAATCCCGACCCGGAAATCTCGCCCGAGGACGCGATGGCGGTGCGGCCGGATTCGATTATCGCCACCGGCCGCTCGGACTATCCCAACCAGGTCAACAATGTCCTTGGCTTCCCCTTCATTTTCCGCGGTGCGCTCGACGTGCGGGCGACGGCGATCAACGATGAGATGAAGATCGCCGCGGCGGAAGCACTCGCCGAGCTGGCGCGCGAACCGGTGCCGGAAGAAGTCGCCGCCGCCTATGGCGGACGCTCGCACAGCTTCGGCCGCGACTACATCATTCCAGCCCCGTTCGATCCGCGGCTGATGGAAGTGGTTGCCGCCGCCGTCGCTGAGGCGGCCGTGCAGAGCGGCGTCGCGCAGAAACCGATCGCCGACATGGACGCCTACCGCCAGCAGCTTCGCGCTCGGCTCAACCCGACGGTGGCGGTGATGAGCCTCGCCTATGAAGGCGCCCGGACCAATCCCAAGCGCGTGCTGTTTGCCGAGGGTGAAGAGCCGAACGTGCTCCGCGCCGCGATCGCATTCAAGGAGGGCGGTTACGGGACGCCTGTGCTGGTCGGGCGCGAGGACGTCTACGAGCAGCTCAAGGAAATGGGCGTCGACAACCCGCAGGATTACGAAGTCCTCAACAGCCGCAACTCGCCGCTCGTTGGGCGCGCCGTCGATTACATTTACGCCAAGCACCAGCGCCATGGGCTGCTGCGCCGCGAGATCGAGCGGATGGTCAACCAGGACCGTAACACCTTCGCGGCGGCGATGCTCGCGCTGGGTGAGGCAGACGCGATGATCACCGGCACGACGCGGCCGTTCAGCCAATCGCTGAAGCAAGTCCGCACGGTAATCGACGACGAGCCCGAAGCGACGCCATTCGGAGTCAACGTGCTCGTCAGCCGCGGCCATACCGTGCTGATTGCCGACACCGCGGTGACCGAGAGACCCACGGCGGAGCAATTCGCGGCGATCGCGCTGCGGTCATCGGCCTTCGCCCGACGCATGGGTCTTGAGCCGCGCGTCGCGTTCATCAGCTACACCACATTCGGGAATCCGCCCGGCATGCATATCGAAGAGCTGCGCGGCGCGGTGACGTTGCTCGACGGCTTCAAGTGCGACTTCGAATATGAAGGGGAAATGGCGCCGGACGTTGCGCTCAATTTCGAGATGCAGCGCCGCTACTATCCGTTCAGCCGGTTGTCCGGCCCGGCCAACATCCTGGTCATGCCCGGCCTCCAGTCCGCCAGCTTGTCGACCAAGCTGCTCCGCGCGCTCGGCGGCGAAAGCGTCCTCGGCCCCTATGTGCTTGGTCTTGAGTTGCCAGTGCAGATCGCGCCGATGACGGCGAGTGCATCCGACCTGGTGATGCTTGCGGTCCTGGCCGGCGGTGACGCGCATGCGCGGCAGCAGCGCGAGAAACGGCGGACGAAAGTCTAGATCCGCTCGACGCTGGAGATCGGTTCGGCGTCGCGCAGCGCAGCAACGATGGCGTGCAAGTGCGCGAGGTCGTGCACCTCGATGTCGAGGTGGAAGGTCTGGAAGCTGCCGTCGCGGTGGACCAGCTGAAGGTTGATGATGTTGGCGTGCTTGGCGCCGAGAATGCTCGACATCGTCCCCAGCGCGCCGGGAATATCGCGCAGGATCACCGCCAGCCGCGCAGCACCGCCGTCCGAGCCTTCGCCCCAGGCGAGGTCGAGCCAGTCGGCGTCGATGCCGCTGGCGAGCGTGTCGCAGCCGATGACGTGAACCTCAATCTCCTCGTCCTCGCGGCGGAGGCCGACGATGCGGTCGCCCGGGATCGGGTGGCAGCATTGCGCGAGGTGATAGGCGACACCAGGCGTCAGGCCCTTGATAGAGATTGCCGTGCGCTGGCCGAGCGGACGCGCTGACACGTCGGCACCGGCCGAGCCGGGCATCAGCGCCTCCATCAGCGCTTCGTCGCTCACCCGCTTGCGCGCGATGGCGATCATCAGCTCGTCATTGTTTTCGATCTTGAGCTTCTTCAGCGCGCGCTTCAGCGCGTCCTTGTCGAGCTCGGCGGGGAGGCGCGCGACGATCTCGTCGTAAATCTTGCCGCCAAGCTCGACGGTTTCCTCGCGCTCCTTGTGGCGGACGAAGCGGCGCACCCCCGCCCGGGCCTTGCCGGTGGTGACGAAGCGCAGCCAGCTCGGCTGCGGATGCTGCGTGTCGGACGTCAGGATCTCGACCTGGTCGCCATTCTCGAGCATGGTCCGAAGCGGCACCACGCGGCCGTTCACCTTGGCCCCGACCGTCTTGTCACCGAGGCCGGTGTGGACGGCGTAGGCAAAATCGACCGGGGTCGCGCCCTTGGGCAGCTGGATCAGCTCGCCCTTTGGCGTGAAGGCGAAGATCCGATCCTGGTACATCGCCATTCGGGTATGTTCGAGCAGTTCTTCGGCACTCTCGGCATGGTCGAGAATCTCGACCAGGTCGTCGACCCACGGGATGCTCAGCTCGCCCTTCGGCTTGCCCTCCTTATAGGCCCAGTGCGCGGCGAGCCCGCGCTCGGCCTGATCGTGCATTTCACGATCGCGGATCTGGATCTCGATCCGCATCTTCGAGTCATGGATCACGGAGGTGTGGAGCGAGCGGTAGCCGTTGCGCTTGGGGGTCGAAATGAAATCCCTGAACCGGCCGGGGACCATGGGCCACCGGCGATGAATCAAGCCCAGCGCACGATAGCATTCGGCGCTGTCCTTGACGATCAACCGGAAGGCCATGACGTCTGACAGTTGCTCGAAGCTGATGTGCCGCTCGGCCATCTTCTTCCAGATCGAGTAGGGATGCTTCTGCCGCCCGGTGACCTCGGCCTCGAGGCCGTTGTCCGAGAGATAGAGCTGGAGGCCGAGCCCGATCCGGTTGACGAGGTCGCCGCCGACGTCCGTCAACTGCTTGAGGCGGCGGGTGATCGAGGCATAGGCGTCCGGCTCGATCTCGCGGAACGCCAGCGTCTGCATCTCGGTCATCATTTCGTACATGCCGATGCGCTCGGCGAGCGGGGCGTAAATATCCATCGTCTCGCGGGCGATGCGGCGGCGCTTGTCCTCGTCCGGGATGTGATGGAGCGTGCGCATGTTGTGCAGCCGGTCGGCCAGCTTGACCAGCAGCACGCGGATGTCGTCGCTAAGCGCGAGCAGGAATTTGCGGAGGTTCTCCGCCTGGCGCTCGTTCTCCGATTGAGCTTCGATCTTGCTGAGCTTGGTGACCCCGTCGACCAACCGCGCGACGTCCTTGCCGAACAATCGCTCGATTTCCTCGGGCGTGGCGACCGTGTCTTCGATGGTGTCGTGGAGGATCGCGGTGGCGATGGTCTGGTCGTCGAGCTTGAGGTCGGTGAGAATACCGGCGACCTCGATCGGATGGCTGAAATAGGGGTCGCCCGAAGCGCGCAACTGCGCCCCATGCGCCTTCAGGGAGAAGACGTAAGCCCGGTTGATCAGCCCCTCATCCGCGTCGGGATCATAGGAGCGGACCTTTTCGACCAGCTCGTACTGCCTAAGCACACCCTTAGATGGAGGGGAGCGCGGTCATTGTGCAAGTGCGAAAGAGGGGTGGGCCGCGGCGGAGGGGAGTGGAGGGGCCGCGGCCCGGAGCATAATTACTGAGCCGTAGCTGCGGAAACGGTCATGGCCTTGGCGGCTGTGTTGCACTTGGCGAGGTCGGCCGAGGCAAGTTCGCGGCCGTCGACGATGAAGCTTTCGATCCGCCCGGCGTGCTTCGCCAGAGACTGGCAGAGCACCGTTGGCCGGCTGTCGGCGGTCGAGCCCTCGCAGGCAGCGGGACCGCAGTTCCAGGTGATGTCGCGGGCAACGAAGCGGCCGCTGAACGGCGTCGCGGGCTTCGCTGAATAGGTCGCGGCACTAGCCGGAGCCACCCCAAGCAGCGTCACAGCCGCAGCAGCAACAATCAACCGAACCATCGCACTTCTCCTATTTTCGTTGCGTTTCGAAACTGATTAAAATAGCCAGTTTCGTCTTGCAACTATTTTTTCGGGAGCGGTTGTGCTTTCTTTGCGTTCGGGAAGAGGGAGGACAGCCGAGTTGCCGGCAGATCGAGTCGCGTCCGATATCGATGCCTTCAAGGAGGCGGCGCTGTCGTGCCCCCTGCCGCCAGCGGTCGAACTGATCGGTGAGAAGTGGGCATTCCTCATTCTCCGCGGCGCGCTCAACGGGCTGCAGCATTTCGAAGAATTCCAGGCTGGCCTCGGGATCGCGCGCAATATCCTGTCGGACCGTCTGGCGCGGATGGTCGCGGGTGGGATTCTCAAGCGCAGCGCCGACCCGTCGGACAAACGCAAGGTCGTCTATTCGTTAACGCCCAAGGGTGAGGGCCTCTTGCCGGTCGTTCTCGCCCTTCGGCAATGGGGAGAGGAATGGGGCTACGGCAAGATGCGCGTCGTTCTGGCCGACCGGCGCGACGGCAAGGCGGTGCGCAAGATTTGCGTCCAGGCGCATGACGGCCGCGAACTCGATCTCGCGGATCTGACGTGGATCGATCGTGAAGGTCGGCCGGCGGCCGCGCTCAAAACCGCGGCCGAATAGCTAAGCCTTACTCGTAGTCGCCGCCCGACGGGGTCGGCCGCGGCGGCGCGGCGGCGGTCAGGCGCAGCGCCTCGGCAGCATCGCTGAGCGACGCCAGCTCTTCCGTCTCGTCCTCTTCGTCGACGCGCACCTTCTGCAAGTTGGTGACGACCGCCTCGTTGAGGTCCTTAGGACGCACGGTCTCTTCGGCGATCTCGCGCAAAGCGACGACCGGGTTCTTGTCGCGGTCGCGATCGATGGTGAGATCGGCTCCGCCGGAGATCTGGCGCGCACGCTGGGCCGCGAACAGGACGAGGTCGAACCTGTTCGAAACCTTGTCGATGCAATCTTCAACCGTAACGCGCGCCATCCGTCGCCTCTCGAAATCTCAGTCCGTTGGGGAGGCGGGCGACTTAGGGAGCGCGCGGTGGAAAGTCAATGAAAACGCCCTTCCGAAGACGCCTTGCGCTGAGGCCGCTGCAAGGCGAGACACGGGGGCATGGCCAAAGGCGATCGCACACTGGTGGTAGACGGCAACAAGCTGACGCTGTTGCCCGATGGTCCGGAGCGATTGACCACGCTGCTGGCATTGATCGACCAGGCGAAGGTTTCGGTGCGGCTACTCTATTACATCTATTCGGCCGACCGGTCCGGGGCGACGGTTCGCGACGCGCTCGAGCGAGCGCTGGCGCGGGGGGTATCCGTCTCGCTGCTGATCGACGGTTTCGGAAGCAGCGACACGCATGAGCATTACTTCACCGACCTGGTCGACGACGGCGCCAAATTCTGCCGCTTCAACCCGTCCTATGGACGCCGCTACGTGTTGCGCAATCACCAGAAGCTCGCGCTGGCCGACGGCGAAACGGACAATCCGCGGATCCTGATCGGCGGCTTCAACGTCGATGACAGCTATTTCGGCGATTTCTCCGACAAGGCGTGGCGCGACATTGGGCTGCTGCTCGAGGGGCCGGCGGCGGCGCGCGTGGTCCCTTATTACGATGCATTGATCGGATGGGCGCTCAAGCGCGGCTCGAAGATGAAGACGCTGCGCGCGGTGGTCCGCCAGTTTAGCGAGCATAAGGGGCCGCTGCAATGGCTCTATGGCGGGCCGATGCAGCTGAAATCGCCGTGGGCCCTGGCGACGATTCGCGACCTGGCCGCCGCGAAGGATCTGGAGATGATTGTCGCTTACTTCGCCCCGATGGGTGGGATGCTGCGGCGGATCGGCGAGGTCGCGCGGCGCGGCCGCGCCCGGGTGGTTACCGCGTCCAAGTCCGACAATCGCGCGACCATCGATGCCGCGCGGAGCACGTACCGGCGCCTGTTGCGACGGGGGGTGGAGGTCTTCGAATATCAGCCGGTCAAGCTTCACTCAAAGCTGCTGGTGATGGACGACGTGGTCCATATCGGCTCCTCGAACTTCGATTTGCGGAGCCTCTATCTCAACATGGAAATGATGCTTCGCGTCCACGATCCCGACTTCAGCATCATGATGCGCAGCTATTTCGAGCATGAGCTCGGCGCGTGCGCCAAGATTACGCGGTCGACGCTCAACGAGGCTGGCTGGTTGCAGCGCCTGCGCTGGCGGATCGGCTGGTTCCTGGTGACGACGCTCGACTATACGGTGACGCGTCGGCTGGCGCTGCGCGTCGACTGATCAGTCGCGCGGTTCGCGCCACGCCCAGAACAGCGTCGCCGGCGGCACGTTGACCCACTCGAAGCCGCGGTCGATCCGCTCGAAGTGCGGCTTGATGAAGTCGCGCACCTTGGGGCTGAACTGGTAGACCAGGAAGGCGCCGCCGGTTCGGGTCACTCGCGACGTTGCCGCTGCGATCGCATCCCCGACGCCAGGCGGCAGGGTCGAAAATGGCAGCCCCGACAAGACGTAATCGGCCTTATCGAACCCGCGCTCGGCGAGGATGCTTTCGACATCGGCGGCGGAGCCCGTGACGGTGATCAGTCGCGGATCGTCGATCGACTTGCTGAGGTAGCGATTGAATTCCGGGTTGGTGTCGATCGTCAGGAGTTTTGCATCATCGCCCAGGCGTTCGAGTATCGGGCGCGTGAAGGTGCCGACGCCCGGGCCATATTCGACGAACAGCTTGGTATTTTCCCAATCCACCGGGCGCAGCATCTTGTCGATCAGCACGCGGCTCGACGGGATGATCGAGCCGACCATCACCGGATGCTTCAGGAAACCCCGAAGGAATTGCCATTGCGGGCTGGGCGCGCGGCGGTCGCGTCGGCGATTGAGGCGGCGCGAGCCTTTCAGCGTGCGCGCGGTCGAAATCGGCATTGAAACTCCGTGTGGCACCTGGAAGGGGCGAACCGTTGGCAAATGAACGGCGGATTGGCAACCATATCCGCGACGAACGGGCGAACTCGGTAGGTCAGTTCCTTATTCCTTGCCGCCGGGCTTGGGCCGCAACATTCCCGGGAGCACGAAGCCGATGCCGCCCATCGGCCGCACGGCGTCGCTCTTCAGCGTGTCCTGAATGCGCTCATACTCCTCGAGCATTTCCGTGGTCACGGACGCGCGTGTCTCGCCCAGCGAGCTTTCGAAATCGGCCATCGTCACTTCGTTCGTGTCGAGGCCGCGGCGCAGCGCCGTGAGGCCGGCGCGGCGGACGAGGTCCTCGAGATCGGCGCCGGTGAATCGCTCGGTCCGTCGGGCGAGCGATTCGAGATCGACGTCCTTGGCCAGCGGCATGCCCTCGGTGTGGATCGCCAGGATCCGACGGCGGCCGGCGGTGTCCGGCGGGCCGACGTAGATCAGGTCGTCGAAGCGCCCCGGCCGCAGCAGCGCCGGGTCGATCAGCGTCGGCCGGTTGGTCGCGCCGATAACGACGACATTCTGCAGTTCCTCGAGCCCGTCCAGCTCTGACAGGATGGTGTTGACGACCCGCTCGGTGACCTGCGGCTCGCCGAGGCCGCCGCCGCGTGCCGGCACGAGGCTGTCGAGTTCGTCGATGAAGATGATCGTCGGCGCCACCTGCCGCGCGCGCGCGAACAGGCGGGCGATCTGCTGCTCGCTTTCGCCATACCATTTCGACAGCAGGTCGGACGATTTGGTGGCGATGAAGTTCGCCTCGCTTTCGCGCGCGGCGGCCTTGGCCAGCAAGGTTTTGCCGGTGCCCGGCGGCCCATAGAGCAGGAATCCCTTGGCCGGGCGAATGCCAAGCCGGCGGAACGCTTCGGGATGCTTGAGCGGCAATTCGACACCTTCGCGGAGGCGGTCGCGGGCGGCGTCGAGCCCGCCCACGTCGTCCCAGGTGATGCGCGGGGCCTCGACCATGACCTCGCGCATTGCCGACGGCTGGACGCGCTTCAGGGCGTTGTCGAAATCCTTGAGCTCGACCAGGAGGGCATCGAGAATCTCGGTCGGGATCGCCGCCTCCGAGAGGTTGATCTTGGGCATGATCCGGCGGACCGCCTCAAGCGCCGCCTCGCGCGTCAGCGCGGCAAGGTCGGCGCCGACAAAACCGTAGGTTCGCCGCGCCAGCTCGTCGAGGTCGACATCGGGCGCGAGGGGCATGCCGCGGGTGTGGATGCCGAGAATCTCGCGGCGACCGCGATCGTCAGGCACGCCGACGACGATCTCGCGATCGAAGCGGCCGGGGCGGCGCAGCGCTTCGTCGAGCGCCTCGGGGCGGTTGGTCGCGGCGATCACCACCGTATTCTGGCGCGGCTCCATCCCGTCGAGCAGGGTCAGCAGCTGGGCGACCAGCCGTTTCTCGGCTTCGCCGGTGACCTGTCCGCGCTTGGGCGCGATCGAATCGATCTCGTCGATGAAGATGATCGACGGCGCGGACTGGGCAGCCTGCTCGAAAATCTCGCGCAGCCGGCGTTCGCTCTCGCCATAGGCCGAGCCCATGATCTCGGGGCCGGCAATGTGGAAGAACTGGGCGGCGCTCTCATTGGCCACGGCGCGCGCCAGTAGCGTCTTACCGGTGCCGGGCGGGCCATGGAGAAGGACGCCCTTGGGCGGATCGACGCCGAGCCGCTGGAACAGCTCGGGATGGCGCAGCGGCAGTTCGACCATTTCGCGCAGCGCGTCGATGGTGTCGCGCATGCCGCCTAGGTCATCGTAGGTGACATCGGCGCGGCGTTGGCCATCGCCCGTCTCGGAGAATTCCGGAAGCAATTCGACATCGGTCTTGGAATCGATGTGGACGATGCCCTTGGGCGTCGCCGAGACCACCACCAGGCGCAGCTCCTGAAGCGCGAAGGCCGGCGCATTGAGCATCTGGCGGATCGGCTCGGGCACGTCGGCATTCACGCGCTGGTGGCCGGTGGTCGAGACGGTGTCGCCTTCGACCAACGGCCGGCCGGCGAAGGTCCGCTTCAGCGCATCGGCCGAACCCTGCAGCCGGATATTGGCCTGGGCCGGTGCGAACACCACGCGTGTCGCGGCCTTGGACTCGGCCTTGCGGACTTCAACGAAATCGCCCGAGCCGACGCCGGCGTTGGCGCGCTGCAGGCCGTCGAGGCGGATGATGTCGATGCCTTCGTCTTCGCCGTAGGGGCGGATCGCGCGCGCAGCGGTGGTACGCTTGCCGACGATCTCGATCACGTCACCTTCGCTCAGCCCAAGCTCATCCATCAGCGAGTCGGGGAGGCGGGCGAAGCCGCGGCCGCTATCGGCCGGCGGCAAGCTCGCCACCTGGACCTTGCGCGCGGTCACGCGGTCGATGGTGTCGGTCTCAGCCATGAACTCTCCTGGGTAACGGCCTCATATCGCCTTCGTAACAGCTGCGCAGCATGACGGTTCAATATTTGATCGCGCCGGCGATCTTGCGAACGATCGAGCGCGGAACGAAACGCGTGCTTGCCGCCCCCACCTTGTTGACCAAGCCGGGAACGACCACCGCTCGGTTTTGGTCCAATCCGCGCAAGCCCGCGACGACGACCGGAAGCGATTCCATGCCGACCTTGTCGAACGCGCCGCTACCCTTGAACCCGGCGACCTCACCAAACTCGGTGCGCGTCGGACCCGGACAGAGGCAGCTCACCTTGACCCCGTGCGGTTTCAACTCCTCGTGCAGCGCCTCGGTGAACGAGAGGACAAACGCCTTGGTTGCGAAATAGACCGCCATCTTTGGCCCGGGCTGAAAGGCGGCAGTCGACGCGACGTTGAGGATCGCGCCCGACTTCCGCGCAATCATCTCCGGCGCCACCGCCCGGCACAGGTCCATCAGGGCACCGACGTTGAGGTCGATCATCTGTCGCTGCCGTTTCGCGTCCAATTCGGCGAAGCGGCCGATCGCGCCGAAGCCGGCGTTATTGACCAGAAGTTCGACCTGCTCCCCGGCTTTCGCCACATCGGCCATGAGCTTGTCGGCCGCATCCGGCTTCGACAGGTCGATGGCGACGACGCGGGCATTGCCGAGCTCCTTGGCCAGCGCGGCGAGCCGGTCCTTGCGCCGCGCGACCAGGACGAGCTTATGACCCCGTTTCGACAGCTCGCGCGCGAAATCGACCCCAAGCCCGGCGGACGCGCCGGTGATCAATGCGACCTTGGTCAAGCGATCGATGCTTTGACGATCTTGCCCGGCGCAGCCGGCGGTTCGCCGACGGGAAGCGCGTCAACATGTTCCATGCCGCTCTCGACCTCGCCCCACACGGTGTACTGGCCGTCGAGGAACGGCGAGTCCTCGGTGACGATGAAAAACTGGCTGTTGGCGCTGTTCGGGTTCTGCGAGCGCGCCATCGAGGCGACTCCACGCTTGTGCGACTCGTCCGAGAATTCGGCCTTGATGTCCGGGAGGTCCGAGCCGTGATAGCCGGTCCCCGTGGGATCGCCGCCCTGGGCCATGAAGCCGGGAATCACGCGGTGGAACACCACCCCGTCGTAAAAGCCGCTGTTGGTGAGCTCGGTGATGCGCTCGACATGGCCGGGCGCGAGGTCCGGCCGGAGCTTGATGACGACGTCGCCGCCGCTGGAAAGGGAAAGGGTGAGGCGGTCGCCGTCGGCCATTGATGAACTCCTGGATGAAACGCGTGAATGGCGGCGATTTAGGGATGCGTCGGTGGTTGCGCCAGACTCGTGCCGCCAATAGGAGGGCGGCTCGGGTGCGGCCAGCTAGCTTTCGGGGGTAGGAATGAGCGAGCGCGAGATCATCGCCACCGCCGCCCCCGATGAGGGCCGGGACTCGGCGATCGACGAAGAGGACCGGCTGCGGTCGGAATTCGTCGACAGGGTCCTCGACGCAGTCGAGGCCGGCGACGACGAAACCGCGCGCCGACTGGTGCAGCCCCTCCACCCGGCCGACGTCGCCGACCTGATCGAACTCGCCCGCTCCGACGAGCGCGAAGGCCTGGTCAAGGCGCTGGCCGGAATCATCAGCCCCGACGTGCTCGCGGAAATGAACGATTACGTCCGCGAAGGCCTGCTCGACGAAATGGAGCCGCAGCAGGTCGCGGACATTGCCGGCCAGCTCGACACCGACGACGCCGTCGCCCTGATCGAGGACCTCGACGCGGCCGAGCAGCAGGCAGTCCTCGCAAAGATGGAGCCGGACGACCGCGCCGCGGTCGAGGAAGCACTCAGCTATCCAGAAGAGTCCGCCGGCCGCCTGATGCAGCGCGACCTTTGCGCGGTGCCCGAGCATTGGAAGGTCGGCCAGGTCATCGATTACCTGCGGTCGACGGAAGACCTGCCGACCGACTTCTGGGAAGTGTTCGTCGTCAATCCGAGCCACCACCCGGTCGGCACGTGCAAACTCTCGACCATCCTGCGCACGCCGCGCGGCACGCCGGTCACCGCGATCATGACGAGCGAACAGACGCTGATCCCGGTCGACATGGACCAGGAAGACGTCGCGCTGCGCTTCCAGAAATATGCGCTGGTCTCGGCCGCGGTGGTCGATGACGAGGAGCGGCTGGTCGGCATGATCACGGTCGACGACGTGGTCCACATCATCCAGCAGGAAGCCGGCGAGGATATCACTCTGCTGTCCGGCGCGGGCGAAGGCGACATCAACGAGCCAATCCACATGACCGTCCGCACCCGCGTGGTGTGGCTGATCATCAATCTCGGCGCGACGATTTGCTCGGCCGCGGTGGTCGGCCTGTTCCAGGGCGAGATCCGCAGCTTCGCGCTGCTCGCGGCACTGATGCCGATGGTCTCCGCGCTTGGCGGCAACGCCGGGACGCAGACGCTGGCGGTCGTCGTCCGCGCGCTGGCGACCAACCAGCTGACCAGTTCGAATACCGGCTGGATGCTGCTGCGCGAATTCCGCATCGCCATCGCCAACGGCATTGCGCTCGGAGTCGTTGGCGCGCTGGGGACGCTGGTCATCCTTCACAACCCGCGGCTGTCGGCGGTGTTCGGCGTGGCGCTGCTGCTCAACAGCCTGGTGGCGGGCCTGGTCGGCGTGCTGGTTCCGCTGACGCTCGACAAGGCGCGGATCGACCCGGCCGTTTCATCTGCGGTGTTCGTCACGACCATGACCGACGTCATGGGCTTCTTCAGCTTCCTCGGGCTCGCCGCTCTGTTTCTGATGCGCTAAGCGCTTGAACAGCATATGCATTGCCGCCAAGTCCTTATCCGTGCCGAAGCTTCATCTGACCAAAGTCGCATTCGGGTGCCGGACGATCGAGGCGCTCGAAAAGCGCGTCGCATCGCGCGCTCGCGACGGGGAAGTGCGTGTCGTCACCCGGATGCGGCCGAAGCGTGCGGATGAGCTCATCGGCGGCTCGATCTACTGGATCGTCAAGCATCGCCTGGTCGGTCGCCAGGAGATCCTCCGGTTCGAAGAGCGCAAGGACGGGCGCATCGATATCGTCCTGTCCGCAGAGCTGGAGCTGATCGCGCCTCACCCCAAGCGCGCCCATCAGGGCTGGCGTTATCTCGAAGCTGCCAAGGAGCCCGACGCAAGCGGCGACGAAAGCGGCCTCGCGGAGCTCCCGCCCTTGCTTTACACCCGGCTCTCGGCGCTTGCCCTCGTCTAGCCCGCTTGCCGACCGTGGCGCGTCTCGGTAACGCGATCGAAGCACTATCATGGAGGCCCGCATGACCAGCACGTCGACGCTTATCGATTCCAAAGTCTCGGAGCGCGCGATGCTGTCGCATCCCTTCTACCAGGCTTGGACCGAAGGTCGCCTGCCGCTCACCACGCTGGCCGACTATTCGCGGCAATATTTCCATCACGTCGAGGCGTTTCCGCGCGCGGTGAGCGCGGTTCACAGCGCCTGCCCGGACCGCGAGGGCCGGCGCATGCTGGCCGAAAATCTTGCGGAAGAAGAGGGCATCGAAGCCGGCAAGCAGGATCACGCGACCCTGTGGCTCCTGTTCGCCGCCGGTCTCGGCGCGGATGAGGCGGCGGTGCGGGCGCAGGACCTCAATCCGGAGACGCAGGCGCTGATCGACACCTTCCGCGAGCTGTCGCACCAGTCCTACGCTGCGGGGCTCGGCGCGCTCTACGCCTATGAGAGCCAATTCCCGGGAGTCGCCAGCGCCAAGATCGAGGGCCTGATCGACCGCTACGGCATCAGTGACGAGGCGACCCTGCGCTTCTTCCGCGTCCACGAGCGCGCGGACGTCGAGCATAGCGCGGTGTGCCGCGAGCTGCTCGACCGGTTGCCGGAAGCCGACAAGGCCGAGGCGGTCGCGGCCGGCGAAGAGCTGGCCGGGGCGCTGTGGAACTTCCTGTCGGGCGTGGAGGCCCGCGCCTCAGTTCACTGAGTTGACTTGCAGCCGCTGACGCTGGCCGACCCGCTTGCGCGCAAGGTGCAGGCGGGG
>Ga0268265_10001195_pt1 | contig 22614 bp, 18 predicted proteins | sample KBSSwiS52_FD_190355 | JGI IMG/M metagenome (GOLD analysis project Ga0268265, IMG submission 190355) | Switchgrass rhizosphere microbial communities from Kellogg Biological Station, Michigan, USA - KBS Switchgrass S5-2 (SPAdes) (version 2) | ecosystem: Host-associated > Plants > Roots >... | reverse complement strand
GTGCCAGCGCTTCTGCCCGGCCGCGGTCTACGAGATGGTGGAAGACGCCGCCTCGCCCACCGGCAAGCGCCTGCAGATCAACGCGAGCAACTGCGTGCACTGCAAGACCTGCGACATCATGGACCCGTACGCCATCATCACCTGGGTGCCCCCGGAAGGGGGCGGCGGGCCGAACTACGGGAAGATGTAGGGGGGAGCCCTCACCCCCCTATCCCCCTCTCCCATCTCCCACCCAAACCCCCGCCGGGAGAGGGGGGACGTAGCTGAGGCAAAAGCGGCCAGATCAAGGAAAGACGGCTTGCATGCGTTCCCCCTCTCCCGGGGTCGGGCGGCAGGGAGATGGGAGAGGGGGACAGGGGGTGAGGTCTTCTCCCCCTACCCCACCGGGCTGATCGAGCAGTCCCCGCTCCCGGTCTCCACGCGGATCACGGTCCTGCCGTCGCCCCGCTTCGCTCCCACGACCTTCTTGCCGGACTTGCGGAGCTGGGCGTCGGAGTACCCGACCGTCAGATCGCCGCTCCCCTGGTCGGAATCGATGTCGAAGGAGGCGTTCGGACCCGCGTGGATCTCGACGTCCCCGCTCCCGGTGTCGGCGCTGATGCGCCGCGCCTCGGCGAGCGAGCTCTGGATGACCACGTCGCCCGAGCCCGTGTCCGCCTCCAGCTCCTCCAGCTCCACCCGCATCACGTGCACGTCGCCGGAGCCCGTCTCCGCGATCACCCGGCCGGCCGAGCCGTCGCGCACGGTCACGTCGCCGGAGCCGGTGTCGATGTAGAGCCGCCCCGCGGATACCTTCTCCACCACCACGTCGCCCGAGCCCGTGTCCACCTTGCCGTTGCCCACCAGCCGGCGGACGACCACGTCGCCCGAGCCCGTGTCGATCGAGGTCTCGCCCCGGGTCGAGCCCAGGGTCACGTCGCCCGAGCCCGTGTCCACGGTCAACTGCCCGTCGTAGGAGACGATGTCGACCCGGCCGCTGCCGGTGTCCACCGTGAGCGTCCCCTCGAGCTGACCGCCGCGCACCGCGCCGACCACGTTGCGGACCACCACGCTGCTGCCCACCGGCAGGGTGATCTTCAGGTCGGCATAGAGGATCGGCGCCGACGAGGTCTTCTCGTTGTAGATCCGCACCTTCTCTCCGCGGTAGGTGGTCGAGGTATGGCCCTTGCTCTCCAGCCAGCCCAGGAACCAGGAGTCGTCGGACTCCTTCTTGCCCGGCCGCGGGTAGGCGAAGCCGTCGTAGTCGTCCACCGGGTAGGAGAGCGTCCACTCCTCGCGGCCGTGGCGGTCCTCGGCCTTCACCCACTTCAGGGCCAGAAGGCCCTGGGTCTCCTTGGCGGAGTCGCCCTGGGCGTGGATCGTGGCATCGACCACGACCTGGTTGCCCTGGCCGCGGACCAGGTCGATGCGGCCCGCCAGGTTGGCGAGCCGGAGGTCCTTTGCCGGGAACGCCTGGCGCACCGCGCGGGTCTGGGGCTGCGCGGCAGCCGGAAGGCTCACAGCGGCCGCGAGCGCCGCGGCCAGCATCAGGTTTGAAATTCTCGGTCTCATGGTTGTTCCCCCTCTTCTCTGGACCCTACGGGACGACCGCGAAAAAGGTTGCAGGCGGGGATAGACTCCAGGCCATGCGCTCCGTCCCCCTGGTACTCGCCTGCTGTCTTCTCGCCGGTCCGGTCCTCGCCGAGCAGCCCCCTCTTTCCGACGACGTGCTGTTCGCCGAGGACGTGAACGGCCTCCGGCCCGAAGACCCCGCTTGGTCGCCGGACGGCCGGTCTCTCGCCTACCTCTGGGGCCAGGACGAGGAAAAGGCCCTCTGGCGCCTGGACGTGTCCACGGGGAAGAGCGAGAGCCTCACCGACCTGGACCTCGAGGAGTTTGCCTGGTCCCCCAAGGGCGACGCTCTGCTCCTGGTGTCAGAAGGCGACCTCTACCTTCTTCCCCTCGGGGGCAAGCTCCGCCGCCTGACCGAGACCAAGGAGGAAGAGAAGCAGGCCGGCTTCTCCCCGGATGGCTCGCGGCTCGCCTTCATCCGGGATTTCGACCTGCACGTCCTGGACCTCGCGACCGGCCGCGAGACCGCCCTGACCCGGGACGGCGAGGAGAACGTCTTCCTGAACGGCACCACCGACTGGGTCTACTGGGAGGAGATCTGGGACCGCGAAGCCGCCGGCTTCTGGTGGAGCCCCGACAGCCGGAGCCTCGCCTACTACCACTTCGACGAGCGGGAGGTGCCCACGCATGCGCTCCTCGACGAGATCCCCCGCACCCCGGCCGTGCGCTGGCAGAAGTACCCCAAGTCGGGAGAGCCCAACCCGAAGGTCCGGATCGGAGTCATCCCGGCCGCGGGCGGGAAGACGGTCTGGATGGATACCGGGAGCGAGGACGGCTATCTCGCCCGGGTGGCCTGGACCGGCGGCGCCGTCGCGATCCAGCGCCTGAACCGGGACCAGACCCGGCTCGATCTCCTGCGCTGCAACGCGGCGGACGGCGCCTGCGCCACCCTGCTGACCGAGACCCGGCCCACCTGGATCAACCTGGGAAACGACCTCCGCTTCCTCGAAGACGGCCGTTTCGTCTGGGGCTCGGAGGGAGACGGCTGGCGGCGGCTCTACCTCCACGACCGCGACGGCAAGCTCGTGCGGCCCATCACGCCGGAGGGCTGGGGCATCGCCTCGCTGGAGGAGGTCGTGGATGGTGCGGCGATCGTCACCGCCTACCGCACCGAGGGAATGGGACCGACGGACCGGCAGGTCTACCGGGCTGGCCTGGACCGGGAGTCCTGGGAGCCGCTCGCGGCCGAGCCCGGCACTCACGAGGCGGTGGTTGCCGCGAATGGGAGCTGGGTCCATACCTGGCACGACGCGGACACTCCGCCGCATAGCGAGATCCGCACGGCATCAGGGACCGTCGCACTCCCCTATGCGGCGCCGTCCGGCTACGATCCCTCGGCCCTGCCGAAGTGGGAGTTTCTCTTCATCTCCGGCCCGAACGGCGTCCGGCTGCCGGCGCGGATGCTCAAGCCCGCCGGATTCGACCCGGGCCGGCGCTACCCGGCCATCATGTACCACTACGGCGGCCCGGCTTCGCAGGTGGTGGTGAACCGCTGGGACGCCCGGCGCCGCGACCTCTGGCAGAAGAAGATGGCCCAGCGCGGCTTCGTGATCCTGAACCTCGACAACGCCTCCTCGATCTTCTTCGGCAAGACCGGGGAGGACCGGGACCATCGCGGCTTCGGGCCGGCGAACCTGGAAGCGCAGCTCGCCGGTGTGGAGTATCTGAAGGGGCTGGGCTGGGTTGACCCCGGCCGGATCGGCCTCTGGGGCTGGTCGGGCGGCGGCTACCACACGCTCTACGCCCTGCTGCATGCGCCCGGCGTCTGGAAGGCCGGCATGGCCGGAGCGCCGGTGACCGACTGGAACCTCTACGACTCCATCTGGACCGAGCGCTATCTCGATACGCCGGAGAGCAACCCCGACGGATACCGCGACTCCTCGGTGACCACCGACGCGGAGAAGCTCAAGGACCACCTGCTGATCGTCCACGGCTTCGCGGACGACAACGTTCACCCGCAGAACACGGTGGTCTTCATCGACAAGCTGATCCAGGCGGGAATCCCCTACGAGGACGCCTTCTACCCCGGCCAGAACCATGGCTTCCGCGGCGCCGCCCAGCGTCACTGGTACGCGCGGATGACCGAGTTCTTCGAGAGGACCCTGGCTAGCTCTCGTACCGCTTCAGAATGACCGCCCCGTTGGTGCCTCCGAAGCCGAAGGAGTTGGTCAGAGCGTATTCGAGGTCCGCCTGGCGGGGGTGGTGAGGGACGAAGTCGAGGTCGCAGCCTTCGCCCGGCTCGTCCAGGTTCAGGGTGGCCGGGAGGATCTGGTGGCGCATGGCGAGGGCCAGGATGCCCGCCTCCAGGCCGCCGGCCGCTCCGAGAAGATGGCCGGTCGCCGACTTGGTCGAGGACATCGCCAGCTTGTACGCGTGATCCCCGAAGACCGTCTTGACCGCCCGCACCTCGGACAGGTCGCCCAGCGGCGTCGAGGTGCCATGGGCGTTGATGTAGCCGATCTGCTCGGGCTTCAGGTCCGCGTCCCGGAGCGCGGCCTGCATGACCCGCACGGCGCCGTGGCCCTCCGGATGCGGCGCCGAGATGTGGTAGGCGTCGGCGCTCATGCCGTAGCCCACGACCTCGGCATAGATGGAAGCCCGGCGCCGCCGCGCGTGCTCCAGCTCCTCCAGGATCACGATGCCCGAGCCCTCGGCCATCACGAAGCCGTCGCGATGGGCGTCCCAGGGGCGGGAAGCCTTCTCGGGCTCGTCGTTCCTGTGCGACAGGGCGCGCATGGCGCAGAAGCCGGCCATGGAGAGCGGCGTGATCACCGACTCGGCGCCGCCCGCGATCATGGCGTCCGCGTCGTCGTGCTGGATGAAGCGGAAGGCGTCGCCGATCGCGTGCAGGCCGGTCGTGCAGGCCGTGGCCGGCGACGTGTTCGGACCGCGCGCGTTGTAGCGGATCGACACCTGGCCGGCCGCCATGTTCACGATCAGGCCGGGGATGAAGAACGGCGACACCCGGTGCGGCCCCTTCTCCAGCAGGGTGCGGTGCATCGACTCGATCAGCGGCAGGCCGCCGATCCCCGAGCCGATGACCACCCCGATCCGGTCCGCCTCGGCCTCGTCGACGACGAGCCCCGAGTCCGCCATGGCGAACTGCGTCGCCGCCAGGGCAAAATGGATGAAGGTATCGCTCTTCTTGACTTCCTTCTTCTCGGTGTAGTCGAGCGGATCGAACCCCTTCACCTCGCCCGCGATGCGCGCCGGGTACTCCGACGCGTCGAAGTGGGTGATGGGACCGATGCCGCTCTTGCCGTCCATGAGGCCGCGCCAGGTCTCGGCGGTCCCCACCCCGAGCGGGGACACCAGCCCCACCCCGGTAACGACGACTCGGCGACGCTCTGGATAGCTCAAGATCTTGGCTGGGTTGGTGATTGACGGCCGGCGGCCGGCTCGGGGCTCAGTTCTGGTCCCCGGCGTTGTTCTGGATGTAGTCCACCGCCTCGCGCACGTTGCTGATCTTCTCGGCCTCCTCGTCGGGGATTTCGATGCCGAACTCCTCCTCGAAGGCCATCACGAGCTCGACGATGTCCAGGGAGTCCGCTCCCAGGTCGTCGGTGAAGCTGGCCTCCAGGGTGACCTCGTCCTCGTCGACGCCCAACTGCTCAACGATGATGCTCTTGACCCGTTCCGCTACAGCCATGGGGTATCCCTCCTTCTCCTTCGCAGCCGGGCAGGCCGCGCACGAACAGCGGTTCTAACACAAAGGCGCATTCTAGTCCAAACGGACGGCACTTCAGATGTACAGGCCGCCGGACACGTTCAGCACGTGCCCGGTGACGTACCCGGCCTCTTCGCTCGCCAGGTAGAGCACGGCCCAGGCCACGTCGTCGACGGTCCCGAGCCGCTTCAAGGCGATCGCGCCGGACAGCTCCTCGCGCGACGCCTCGGGAAGATTGGCGGTCATGGCGGTCTCCACGTACCCCGGAGCCACCGCGTTGACCGTGATGCTCCGGCTCCCCAGCTCGCGCGCCAGGGACTTGGTCAGGCCGATCAGCCCCGCCTTGGCCGCGGCATAGTTCGCCTGGCCGGCGTTGCCCATCAGGCCCACCACGGAGGAGACGTTGACGATCCGGCCCCAGCGCCGCTTCATCATGCCGCGCAGCACTTCCTTGGTGAGAGCATAGGCGCCGGTGAGGTTGGTGCGGAGCACCTTCTCCCAGTCTTCCAGGGACATGCGGGCGAGCAGGTTGTCCGCCGTGATCCCGGCGTTGTTGACCAGGATGTCCACGTTGGCGAAGTCCTCGGGGAGCTGCTTGAGCCTCTCCGCGAAGGTCTCGGGCTGGCTGACGTCCAGGGCGAGCGGCCGGGCGCAGCCGCCGCCGGCGTCGATGCGCGCCGCCAGGTCCTTGAGCTTGTCCTCGCTGCGGGCCGCCAGCACCACCCGCGCTCCGCGCTCCGCGAGCCGGCGGGCGATGGCCTCGCCGATCCCCTGGGAGGCCCCGGTCACCAGGGCCGTCTTGCCGTCGAGCTTGAACATCAGGCCTCCTCCACCCGGGCCAGGAACTTGGCGAGCTGCTCGGGATCGCTCAGGCTGGCGCATACGGTGCCTGTGGCGATCCTGCGGTTCAAGCCCGTGAGCACGTTGCCGGGGCCGATCTCCAGGAACGTGCCGACGCCGGCATTCTGCGCCATCCAGGTCACGGACTCGACCCAGCGCACCGGGCCGTCGATCTGGCGCACCAGGGCGTCGCGGGCATCGTCGCCGGTGTTCACCGGGGCCGCGTCCACGTTGGTCACGACCGGCACCCGGGGAGCCCGGAACGTCACCTTCGCCAGCTCGGCGGCCATGCCCTCCCGGGCCGGCCGCATCAGCGGCGAATGGAACGGAGCCGAGACCGCCAGCAGGGTGGCCTTGCGCGCTCCGCGCTCCCTGGCCAAGGCCACGGCGCGGTCCACCGCGGCCTTGTGGCCGGCGACCACGGTCTGCCCCGGGCTGTTGTAGTTGGCCACGGCGCAAATTTCACCCTGGGAGGCGTCCTCGGCGAGCGCCGCCACCGCCTGGTCGTCCAGGCCGATGAAGGCGGCCATGGCGCCGACGCCGACCGGTACGGCCTCCTGCATGAGCTCACCGCGCCGGCGGACCAGGCGGAGCGCGTCGGCAAAGTCGAGCGCGTCCGCCGCCACCAGGGCGGAGTACTCGCCCAGGCTGTGGCCGGCCATCGCGACGGGCTCGACGAACAGGCCCTGCGGCAGCAGTGCGCGGTAGATGGCGATCGACGTGGCGAGCAGGGCTGGCTGGGTGTTCGTGGTCAGGCCGAGCTCCTCCTCCGGCCCCTCCCAGCAGAGCCGGGAGAGCGGGAAGCCGAGGACCTCGTCGGCCTCCTCGAAGGTCTTCCGGGCCTCCTCGGACACATCCGCCCAGGCGCGGCCCATGCCGACCTTCTGCGAGCCCTGGCCGGGGAAGACGAACGCGGTTTTTCTTTCCATGCTCACCACCGCACCACCGCGGCGCCCCAGGTGAGGCCGGCGCCGAAAGCCGAGAAAAGGAGGATGTCGTCAGGCTGGATGCGCCCGCCGCGGTTCAGCTCGTCGAGGCCGATGGGGATCGAGGCCGCCGACGTGTTGCCGAAGCGCTCGACGTTGATGTAGGTGTGCCCCTCCCGGACCTCCAGGCGCTGGCCCACCGCGTCGATGATGCGGCGGTTGGCCTGGTGCGGGATGAACCAGGTGACGTCCCGGTGTCCGAGGCCGCAGCTCGTGAGCGCCTCATCGCTGATCTCGGCGATGGAGCGCACGGCGATCTTGAAGGTCTCGCTGCCGCGCATCTTGAGGAAGTTGCGCCCGTTGCCCAGGGTCTCGGCGGTGTGCGGCTCGCGGCTGCCGCCGCCGGGAAGCTCGACCAGGCCGGCCAGCGAGCCGTCGCTGCGCAGGGCGGTGCCGAGAAGCCCGCGGTCGCCGTCTTCGGCCCGCAGCACCACGGCCCCGGCGCCGTCGCCGAAGAGCACGCAGGTGTTGCGGTCCTTCCAGTCGACGATCTTCGAGAGCACCTCGCCGCCCACGACGAGGGCGGTCTTCGCCCATCCCGTCTGCAGGAACTGCTGGGCGACCGAGAGGCCGTAGACGAAGCCGGTGCAGCCGGCCGCGAGGTCGAATGCCGCGGCGCGGTTGGCGCCGATCTGGTCCTGGATGCGGGTGGAAGTGGCGGGGAACGGCTGGTCGGGCGTGACCGTGGCGCAGATGACCAGGTCCACGTCCTTGCCGTCCAGGCCGGCCATGTCCAGGGCGTTCCTGGAGGCGGGGACGGCGAAGGACGAGAGGCACTCGTCCGGCGCGGCGATCCGGCGCTCGCGGATGCCGGTGCGCGCCAGGATCCACTCGTTGCTCGTGTCGACCATCCTCTCCAGGTCGGCGTTGGTCAGCACCCGTTCGGGCACGCACATTCCGGTGCCCACGATCCGTCCTCGTTTCATCCCGCTGCGGTCTCCTTGGTGGGCCCGGCCGGCTTCTCGGCGAGCAGCCGGGCCTCCTGGCTGTGAAGCTCGGCGACCTTGTCGCGGATCTTCTGGTCGAGCCGCGCGGCGGAGAACTCCGTGGCGCGGCGGATGGCGTTCTGGATCGCGTGGGCGCTCGACCGCCCGTGGCCGATGAAGCAGCCGCCGTTGACCCCGAGGAGCGGCGCGGCGCCGAACTCGGAGTAGTCGGTACGCTTGCGGAAGGCGTCGAAAGCCGGCTTGGCGAACAGGTAGCCCACCTTGGTGCGGGCGCCGCGCTCGATCTCCTCGCGCAGCATCTTGCCGATCATCTCGGCCAGGGCCTCGGCGCTCTTCAAGACCACGTTGCCCACGAACCCGTCGCAGACGATCACGTCCACCGAGCCGTTGAAGACGTCCCGCCCCTCGACGTTGCCGACGAAGTTCAGGCCCGTGTTCTTGAGCACCTTGAACACCTCGCGGGTGAGGTCGGTCCCCTTGCCCTCCTCCTCGCCGATCGACATCAGGCCGACACGGGGGGACCGGGTGCCGAGGACCTCCTGGGCGTAGAAGTGGCCCATGACCGCGAACTCGCGCAGGTGGTGCGGTTTGGTACCGACATTGGCTCCGACGTCGAGGAGCACGGTGCGCCCCTGGGCGTTGGGAAGGACCGCGGCCAGGGCGGGACGGTCCACGCCCGCGACCGTGCCGATGACCATCTTGGCGGAGATCATGGCCGCGCCGGTGTTGCCGGCGGTGACCATGGCCTGGGCGCGCCCCTCCTTGACCAGCTCGGCGCAGATGCGGATCGAGGAGCGGCGCTTCTTGCGGATCGGGGTGATCGCGGGCTCGTCCATGCCCACGACCTCTTCGGCGTGGACGATCTCGATGCGGCGCGGGCGCTTCCCGAGGCGGGAGAGCTCGGCCTCGATGCGCGCGCGGTCGCCCACGAGCAGCACCTCGGCGCCGTCCTCGACGGCTGCCGACACGGCTCCCTCCACCGCGCATTGCGGAGCGAAGTCTCCCCCCATGGCGTCGACCGCGATCGGCATACGTCCAGTCGTAGCTCCGGCCCGGGGCGAGATTGTACTCGACCCTGGGATTTCGTACCCGTTCTGTGAAACCGTTCTTAGGACGGAGAGGGGAGGCCGGACCGGCCTCCCCGGAGCGGGTCCTTACAGGTTTTCCTTGACCTCGATCACCAGGCGCTTGTTGTAGTACCCGCAGTGGCCGCAGGCGCGGTGGGACAGCTTGGCCTCGCCGCAGTTGTCGCAGATCGACGTGGAGGGCGGCGTCAGCGCGTCGTGGCTCCTCCGCTTGTCACGGCGGGCCTTGGAATGGCGTCGTTTCGGGTTCGGCATGTTCGTCAGGCCTCTCGGTCTACTCGGTCGTCATCGTTTTATCTATCTTTCGGAGTCGAGGCGGCTCTTGAGAGCCGCGAGCCCCGCCCAGCGCGGCTCTACCGTCTCCTCCTGGCATGCGCAGTCGCCGGCGTTGAGATCGGCCCCGCAGTCCGGGCAGATCCCCCTGCAATCCGGCTGGCAGAGCGGCTTCATCGGGACGTTGAGCTGGAGCTGCTCGATCAGGATCGGATCCGTGTCCAGGACCTCGCCCTCGACCGTGAGCACGCCCAGCTCGTCCTCCTTCAGCTCGCGCTCCCCGCCCCCGGCGTGCGGACGCCCCTGCTCGATCATCAGCTCGACTTCGGGCTCGAAGTGCTCGACGATCGGCTTCAGGCAGCGGCCGCAGCTCAGGGTCTGATCATAGGAGAGCCGCGCCTTCAGGTAGTACCCGGGATCGGCGAAGACCACCTGGCCCCGCCAATGCACCAGGCTCAGCTCGAGCAGCTCGGGCCGCTCCAGCGATTCCAGGGGAACGCTCTGCGTCTCGTCCCAGGTGAAAGGCTCTTCGCGGACTTGATCCAACCAAATTCGCATACACGACCTCCCACCGGGGCAAACGCGAAGGGTAGGGGAAAATTCCCCGGAGGTCAAGGTGCCGTCGGCCCCTCCCGCGGACGGGAAGGACCGTTATAGGATCTTCCTTCGATGAAATGGCGCGTCCGATGGCAACCCGCGGCTCGCAGAGACCTGTCGCGGCTCGACGCTCAAGTCCAGGAGAGGATCCTGGAGGCGGTCGAACGCTTTGCCGCAACGGGCCAGGGTGACGTGATCCGCCTGCAGGATGTACGGCCGCCGGAATGGAGACTCAGAGTCGGTGGGTGGCGTGTCCGCTTCAGCCGCGACGAAACGGAGCGCGTTCTCAGCGTCCTCCGAGTGCGGCCTCGGGACAAGGCTTACTGAGTTCGGGTCGGGAGGCCCAGCTCCCGGTGCAGCTCTTCCGTGGTGATGCCACGACCGGCCTTCGCGTCCGCCCGCGCTTCCGTGAGCCCTCCATCAAAGTCGTCGTCATCCGGCTCATCGTCCAGCGGAGCGTTGTCCAGCGACCACTTCACCGGGTCGCTCGTTGCTCGCAGTCCTTCGAGCACGCGGGCCGCGGTCCCAAGCTCGACCTCAGGCAGATCTTCGACCAGTCGGTGGAGGGCCTCTCGCTTCGTCATAGGCCAGATTATAGGCGCATCAATAGGATAGAGGCCATGGCGCCTTGCACGGCTTTCGCGGCGCCAGCGGGATCAGCGGCAGCCGTGGAGGCGCAGGCGGAAGGAGGCCGGCTTCTGGGTGGCGGCGAGGGTGACCTGCTCGCAGCGGGCGATCGGCATCAGGAGGGTCTCCCAGTCCTTCCAGTTGCGCACCTGCTGGCGGTCGACGATGGGGACCTTCTCCAGGAACTTGCGCACCCGGGCGACAAGGAGGACCGCGGGGCGCGGCTGGAGCCAGAGGCCGAGCAGCAGGCCGCTGTCGCGGTTCAAGGCCTCGGTCACGTCCGGCGGCGCCAGCTCGCTCAACCGGGGGGCCAGGGTTTCGGCCTTGCGCAGGCTGCTGCTGTCCATGGCCAGGATCTGCCAGCCCGCGACCTCCGAGCGCGGGAGCCCGCCGGCGATCAGCCCGGCCAGCCCCTCGCCCGGCAGGGAGAAGCGCTTGGAGCCGGGAGGATGGAAAATGGCAGCGCCGGGCAGCGAGCCGAACGGTCCGAACTTCGCTCCCTCCCCCTCGCCGGTCGCGAAGAGCGCGAAGGCCGCGGGCGGCAAAGGACGGGGCTCGGCGTCCGGCCAGCTCGCCCCGGAGACCGCCAGGAGCACCGGCCTCTCGCCTCCCTCGGCCGGGTCCGGGACGTTCGGCACCGGCTCGGACGAGTCGCGCGCCAGCTCCAGGTCGCCGTCACGCCGCCGCAGCAGGTAGTCGCCGTCCGAGAAACCGGAGAGCTCCCGCTCCAGCCGCACGATCCCAAGGCTCCGCGGATGGAGCAGCGGCTGCTTGACCGGGCCGAGAACCGGCGGCCCGTCGCCCCCGGTCACGGTCCACACCCCTTCGTTCCAGGCCACGCGCAGCACGCGCTCGACCACGGCATTGCCGGTCCCCCGGGACTCGGTGATCTCCCCCCCGGCGAGCCAGGGGTTGTCCGCCACGGTCCCCGCCGCCTTGGCGACCGCGCCGAGGCCCGGATAGACGTCCGCGGCCACGAAGAAGCGCTCGCCGTCGAGGTCGGAGCAGACCACGATCTCCTTGGACGGGGGCACCGCGAACGGTCCGAACGAGGGGAGCACCGGCGGGGGCACCCCGGCCACCCGCGCCGCCGCTTCCAGCCAGGCCGAGCCGTCGTCCACCACCTCGGACAACTCGCCGACGTTCTGGTGGGGATAGGGGACCCAGAAGCAGGCTTCGTAGGTACCTGAGGCCATGAGCCGGGCCGGCAGGCCGTCCGGGTCCGGGGTCGCGGGACGCTCGCGCGGCCAGTAGGAGCGCAGGATGTGCCCGGCGATCACGAGGATGACGAGGAGAAAGAGGATGAGCTTCCCGAAGCGCTTCACACGGCCCCCAGTTCGACCATCGTAGCCGCCAGCTCGCGCAGGAGCTCGTCGTCGGCCTCCCCCACCCCGAGGTCCACCGCCTCGGCGCTCACGTCGGCCGCGAGATCGGAAAGGATGTCCCCAGGCGGATAGGGGACGAGCGGCGGCACGCTCCGGAACGGCCGCTGCTCCATGGCGCTCCGGATGGCTTCCGCATAGCCCCGGGCCGAAGCCTCCAAGGTGTGGGGAGCCACGAAGCGGCGGGCGTTCTCCCCCATCTGCCGGCGCAGGTCCTCGTCCGCGGCCAGCCGCCGGAGGTATTCGAAGAGCAGGTCCTCCTCGAACTCGTCCAGGTCGACCTTGGCGCAGGCGCCGTCCGGGATCTCGGCGAAGGCCCCGAGGTTGCTCACGATCACCGGCTTGCCCAGGCCGAGCAGCCGGATCAGGGTGCCCGAGGTCTCCCCCGACGTGGGATAGCGGAGGTTGACCGCCACGTCCGCGACCTGCATGGTGCGCAGGAACTCGTCCAGCTCCGTGTGGCCCACGAGGACCACGCCCTCGGGCACCGGGGGCAGGTCGTAGTGGGGCGAGACGTCCCCGACCAGCAGGTACACGGCGTCGGCCCGTTCCGCCTTGAGGCGCGCGAACGCCCGCAGGCTCACCTCCAGCCGCTTGGCCGGGGTGATGAAGCCGTAGGAGGCCAGAACGAACGCGTCTTGAGGGATACCCAGGGCCGCCCTGTCCATCGGACCTCCCTCCCCCAGGCTCAGATGGTGGGGCACGAGCGAGATCCGGGCGAGCGGCCGGCTCGCCAGCACCCGCTGCCGGGTGAAGTCGTTGTGGACGATCAGGGCGAGGCTCGAATCGACCGCGCGCTCGAACAGGGGGTAGCTCCAGACATCCAGGGGGATGCCGGTATCCAGGCTGCGGCGGGCGAGCGCCTGACCGGTGCGGCCGTAGGCGTAGCGCATCTCCTCGACGTAGCCCTCGAGGTCGCCGCGGGAGAGGGTCATGCCGCGCACCAGGTGGTGGAGCATGGCCTCGTGGAGCACGACCACGCCCGGGAACCGCGCCATCATGCGCCAGGTGCGGGCGTGGTAATCGACGTTGTTGCCCAGGTGGTAGAGGACGGCATCGAACCGTCCCCGCATTTCCGGAAACGCCCGCTCGCCATGGACCGGGAAGCGGGCCCGGATCGCTGGATCCACCTTGACCCCCTCGTCCACGAACAGCTCCAGCTCCAGGTGCTCGGCCAAGTGCGGCAGCAGCTCCGCGCTGTAGTCGGCGATCCCGGAACGTTGCGGGGGCAGAGGGCTGAACCAGGCGAGGCGCATGGCGGGGCGGAAGGTAGCACGGAACCTCACCCCCTGTCCCCTTCCCCCGAGCGGGTAGTTCTACTTTGTAAGATTCCGGGCGGGGGTGGCGCCCCTTGCGGGCGCAGGCCCGTAGCCCCGGGTTTCAACCCGGGGGCCTGTTCGCGTTGTCTCGTTGCCGCGCCCCTTCAGGGGCGATGGCACGGTGGTGGAAGGAAGGCCGCCCGTGCTGTGGAGCTCGGGGTGAGGGGGCTGTGCCGCTCCGCCCTCGCCGTCGCCCCTGAAGGGGCGTGGGTCGGATGGGCGCCTGGAGCCCCCCGGGTTGAAACCCGGGGCTACGCGCCCGCGCCCACAAGGGGCGCCACCCCCACCCGCCATGAACCGTCCCTCAAGCCTTCGCCGCCCTGATCATCCTGCGCAGAGCCTGCCAGCGGCCTGTCCCAGTCCTCAAGCGGCGGTCCGCTCTCCGGAGCGGGCCGCCGTCGTTTCTCAGCGCGGTTTTTTCGCCGGAGCCTTCTTCTTGGCCTTGCCCGGGGGAGCCTTGCGGGCGGGCGTCCTCTTGCGCGAGCCGAGGCCGACCTCGCGCAGGGCCTCGGCGACCACGCGGCGCACGTCGTCCTCGGTGAGGCTCGACGGCTCCGGCTCGTTCTGGAACTTGAGCCAGGGCCGCCGGCGCAGGGTCTCGACGCTCTCCAGCAGCCGGGCGCTGGCCTGCTCCTCCTCGCCTTCGGGCACCTTGAAGGCCAGCTCGAAGAAGGTCGGAGGCTTGACCCCGAGCGCGTCGAGCACGAGCAGGATGTGCCGGACCTTGAGCTCGATCTTGCCGGTGAAGATCCGGTTCAGCGTGCCGCCGCCGAGGTCGAGCCGGCGCTCCAGCTCCCGGACCGGCACCCGCTCCACCTTGACCAGCGCCTCGAGCAGGCGCGCGAGGCGACGGACTTCCTGGTCGATCATGGGCAGAAGTCTACACGAGCACGGGAAAATCTCAGCGTAGGCCACCGCAGTGCCGACGTGGCCGGAATTCGTGCAGTCCTTGGAGCCGCGCCGGTCCGTGCCCGTCCGTATCCGTCCGTGAAAGTCCGTGTTCCCCTCCCATATACTCGCGGCGCCAATGAAGCCCGCCGAACCCCGTTCCGATCCTTCCTCCTTCGCCTCGACGCTGGGCGAGGTCTTCGTCTGGGCGCTGGTGCTCGTCACGCCGTTCCTGGTCGTGGCCGGGAAGGAGTCGTTCCGGGTGCCGAAGCTGCTGGTGGGGGAGTGGCTGGGGCTGGCCTCGGTGCTCTGCCTGGCGTGGAACCTTCGCGGTGGCGACGTGCGCAACGCCTGGCGGCTGCCTGTGGTGCGGGCCGTGGTCCCCATCCTGCTCGTGGCCACGGCGGGGATCTGGACCACGGCGCATCCGCTCCAGGTGCGCGAAGCGCTGTTCGACCTCTGGATCGGAGCCGCCTGCCTGGTGGGCTGGAGCGCGGGCCTGGAGCGCGAGCGCCTGGAACGGCTCCTGCGCGGCCTGGTCTGGCCGGCGGCCGCCCTCGCGCTGGTCGGCATCCTCCAGTTCCATCATCTCTGGGAGCCGCTCCGGCTCGCCGGCATCGAGTACGACCCCCGCCTGGGGATCACCTCGTTCGCCGGCAACCCCGGAGACCTGAGCTCCTACCTGGTGCTTCCGTCCCTCGTCGCGATCCGGACGCTGCTCCAGCCCCGGCGGGGACGCTGGAGGACGGGCGTCGCGCTCGCCCTCTGCCTCTACGCGCTGGCCCTCACCCAGACGCTCGCCTCGCTGGCCGCCGTGATCACGGGGGCGGTCGTGCTCGCGCTGCTCGCGCTGCCGCGCCGCAAGGTGCTGGCCGGACTGGCCGCCGCGGCGGTCGTCGCCGCGGTCCTAGTGCTGACGGTGGCGCCGCTGCGGGTCCGGGTCGCGGGCAAGCTCCGCGGTCTCGCGGAGGGCGACCTCAACGAGGTCCTGACCGGCCGGCTGGACGGCTGGCGCGCCGCGGTCTGGATGATGCGCGAGCATCCGCTCGCCGGCGTCGGCCACGGAGCGTACCTGCCCGAGTACGTGCCGGCCAAGCTCGCGCTGCTCGACCGCGGCGTGGAGTTCCTGCCGGGCCAGCGCACGCCGGTGTTCTCGAACGCGCACAACGAATTCCTGGAGGCCGGCGCCGATTGGGGCATCCCCGGCCTGCTGGCCCTGGCGTGGGGAGTGTGGGTGGTCTTCTGCGCCGCGCGGAGACTCCGAGGAGACGACCGCGTCCTGGCCTGGTCCGGGCTGACCGCTCTCACGGTCCTCAGCCTGGCCTACTTCCCCTTCCGCGTGGCCCTGATCGCCTTTCCGGCGCTGCTGTTCCTGGCCTGGGTGCTGCGAACGGAGCCGGACGAGGAGCCGGCGGCATGAAACCGAAGCGTTCTTCTCGTCCGGAGGCTCGCCGGGAGGCGGCTCCCGTTCCGGTCCCGCGCCGGTCGCTGCTGGCCTGGGTGGCGGTGCTTCTGCTGGTCCTGGCGCTGCTGGCCCAGACCGGCCGCCTGCGCGACCGGCTGACCGCCGGGCGCATGTTGCGCCAGGTGGAGCTGGTCAGCATGGCCATGATCGCGCGCGGCGAGATGCCGGGCAGGCTGGTGTCGGGCAACCTGGAGCTGCTGCGCCGGGCCGCGGTGCTCGATCCCGCCGAGGTGGGCATCCCGATCGCCCGCGGCACGCAGTACCTGCTGCTGGGCAACGGCAGCTCGGCCGCGGCGGCCTACGGCGACGCGCTCGAGCTGGAGCCGCGGCCGGAGATCCATCTCAATCTGGGGAGGGCGTTCGTCATGGCGGGGGAAACGGAAAAGGCCCGGGAGCATTTCCGGCTGGCGACGCGGCTCGACCCGAACCTGGCCCCGCTGGTGCCGGCGGAGCTGCGCTAGAGCCCCGGAGGGGCGCAGGCATAAAGCCTGGGGCTTCAGCCCCAGGTACAGAGGTACCCCGATAACCCCAAGTCCCGAAGGGACGCAGGCATAGGCCCCGGGCGCGAGCCCGGGAGCCCGACCCCCCGCCGCGGGGCTGGCGCCCCTGGCCATGCCTACGCCCTTTCAGGGCTTGTTTTCTTTGGGACTGCGCTTACCTGGGGTTGAAAACCCCAGGCTTTATGCCTGCGCCCCTTCGGGGCTGGAGATGCCCCAGCACCTCGCCCCCCACGTTCATCCGCCGGGGCACCACCAGCCGCCCCACTGCCACCCGGCCGGCGATTCCGGCGGCGAAATCGAGGTGCGCCGCCAGCAGATCGCTGGCGAACAGCCTGCCGGCGATGGTGTGCCGGAGCACCAGGGCTGCCGCGCTCACGGCCGGCAGGATCTCGCAGGCCACCTCCGCGCCGGGCTCCGCGGGCGCGATCTCGTAGAGCCCCAGCAGCGGATAGCGCGGCTCCAGGCCGGCGATGGCCGCCATCGCCGGCGGGCCGAGCTTGAGCTGCGGGAGGTGGGGGAGGGCCATGGCTCCAGCCGGTTCTGCCGCGACGGCCAGGAGGTCGTCGGCCGCGAGAGCCGCCCCCTCGGCGGCGAGCAGCCCGGCGAGCGTCGACTTGCCGGCGCCGCTCTTTCCCAGGAACCCGATCACCCCGCGGCCTTCCAGCACCACGGCGCTGGCGTGGAGCGCGAAGATCCCTCGCCGGGCGAGGGCCAGGGCGAGGGCGGGGCCGAGGAGCGCTGCCTCGACCGCGGCCTCGCCGGCTCCGGGCTCGGGATCGACCTCGATGCGGTCCTGCCCGTGGGGGATCGCGAAGGCTCCGGCGCCGGAGACCTGAAGGACGTCACGGCTCTGCGTTGCGAGGCAGAGCACCTGGCACTCCCGGGTCCCCACGCGGCCCATCCCGTCGAACACGCGCGCGGCCTGCTGCGGGAGCGCCACCGGGCACCAGCGGATTGCGAAATCAGGCAGCCGGTCGGAGCGCAGCGCTGCCAGGGCCGGGATCGGATGGTCGCAGACGATCGCACGTCCGGCCACGGTATAGACCGGGCGGAGCGGCGTGGGGGTCATGCTTCGCGGTCGAAGGGTGGGATCGGCGCTTCGCCGACGACGAACTGCCTGCGCGGGCGTCCGACACCAGAGTCGCCGGCGCCCGGCGATCCTCCGAGGGTGAGGCTGCGCAGATCTCCGAGCTCCACGAGACGTGGGCTGACGTAGGGACGCCGTTCGGCGTCTGCGGGTGTGTCTCTCGGTTCGGTCATAACTGATTGAGACGACAGTATAGCACGGCTGTTCTATCCCGGGAAGGACCGCGCCCACAGCTCCGCGGCGAGGCATTGCCAGAAGACCAGGGTCGGCACCCCCGACCCCCCGGTCCGGGCCGTATCGAGGAATCGTTCCAGCAGGGCGGGCTCGACCCAGCGGCGCCAGAGCTGCGGCCCCGGCCCGAAGAGCAGGCGGCGCACGTCGTGCTCGCGCTCTCCACCCCTGCCAATACTGCGGGCGAACAGCGGTCCCAGGTTCGACATCTGCCGCCGCAGGCGCACGGCATCCGGCAGATAGCCGTCGGCCGCGACCCAGACCAGGCGCTTGCGCCACCCGGGCCGCGCCAAGTGGTCGGCCGGCAGGCGCAGCGCGAGCTCGATCAGGCGCCGGTCGCGGAAGGGGAAGCGCAGCTCGACGCCCTGCTGCCGGGCGCGCCGCATCTCGACCGCGATGCCCATCAGGGCGAACGGAGAGAGGAGCGTCTCCGCCTGCTCGGGATGCCGGCCTGGAGGCGCCGGGCGGTATTGGAGAGCCTCCCGGGCGGAAGGGGTCAGCCAATCCGGAGTCCGCAGCGAGCGCAGCCGCTCCCAGGCGGACCCGAGCAGCAAAACGCCGAGCGCGCGCCGCAGGCCCGGGGTCCAGACGTCCGGGCGCGAGCGCCAGCGCAGCTCGTCGCGCAGGCCCCGGGAGGCGGCCGGCCAATCCCCCCTCGCCAAGGCATCACGCAGCCACCAGGCGTCGACCCCGTGGTACATCTCGTCCGAGAAGTGGCCGGTGAGCAGCGCCCGGGAGCCTCCCGCGGCGGCCGCCGAGAACGCGGCGGCGTGGAGGTCGCGGTACGGGTTCTCGAACGGCAGGCTGGGATCGATTCCCTCGATCGTGCGCAGCGGCCAGCAGCCGTCCCCCTCGACCCAGACCGGCTCCAGCCCGGCCGCGGTCATCATCGCCTGCGCGAACGCGCTCTCGTCCGCCCCGGTCAGCTCGCGGAACCGCCAAGAGACCGCGCGGACCTTCCCTCTCCGGGCCGCGTGCGCGGCGACCGAGGTGGAATCGAGACCCCCGCTCATCAGCACGGCGGCCGGCCCCGTCGCGCGGAGCTGGGCGCGGACCGCCGTGCCGAGCAGCTCGCGGAAGCGCTCGACCGAATCGGCCTCGCTGCCGCGCAGCAGGGTGAGGTCGGGATGCCAGAAGGAGCTGCGCCGCTCCCCTCGGGCGGAAAGGGTCACCTGGAAACCGGCAGGCACCTGCTTGACGGCGCGGAAGAAGGTGGCATCCGGCTCCGGCTCCCGCACGGCGAAGAAGGCCGCCAGGGTGGACTCATCCAGGTCCCGGGGCACGTGCGTATCCATCAACAGCACAGCAGGCTCGCTGGCGATGAGGATCCGCGCCGGGGTGGCGTGCCAGCACAGCATGCGCTCGCCGGTGGGATCGCGCGCCAGGTGGGCCTCGCGCTTTTTCAGGTCGAGGAGGAGCAGCGCCCAGGGGCCGAAGAGGCGGTCCAGGGCCTCCCATCCTTGCGCCAGAAGGCGCAGCGCCACCGCGGCATCGCTCTCCCCGGCGCCGGCGCCCAGCTCCTCGCGGTTGTCGAGGCGGCCGTCGAAGAGCAGGGCGAAACGGCCGGAGGGATCGACGAGAGGCTGGCTTTCCGCAACCGGTATCTCCTCCTGAGGCGTCGACCGGAAGGCCCGGCAGCCGAGCGCGGCCCATTCCCAGGAGCGGACCGTGTCGCCGTCGCCCTGCGCTTCCGCGGAGCTCCGGAAGAGCGCGGCGAGGTCTCCGGCGGGCTCTCCGTCAAGGCGGAGATTGGCGAAGAGAGCGCCCATGTGAAGGATTCGATAGCGAAAACATGCGGTGGCGTGGTATTCTAGATCAACCGCATCTCGTTTGTTTGGCTCTCATGCTCAGTCGGGCAGAGAGGGGTGCGTCCGACGACACCCCGGAGGATCGACCAGATGTTCGACCGTTCTGATGTCTTCTCGTGGATTCGCTGGAGCGTCGCAGGCATGGCGCTCGTGGCTGCGCAGCCCGCTTTCGGCGCCGGCTCGCTCTCCGTGGAGCTCAACGCACCCTATAACGTCATCGTCGACTCGAACGTCTGCTCGCCATCGACCTACGCGCCCCAGGTCGCCACGGTCGGCGCCGGCTTCTGCAACACCGGCGACGCGCCGCTGACCGACGTGGTCGGGCACATCGGCAACTTCAGCGCCGGCACGCCGGGCGTCTACCCGGTGCGCGACAGCGCGGCGGCGGCCAACGACGTGGCGTTGAGCAGCTCCTGCCTGGCCAACACCGGCACCTACAGCCTGACCCACCTCGGCGACCTGGTCGACGCCACGCGCTACATCGGCACGCTCGACGTCGGCGAGTGCTCGTGGCAGTACTGGAGCTTCACCTATCCGCGGCGCTCGAACCCGGACACCTGCGGGTCGCCGGTCTGGTGCGCCTCGAACAATCCGAACGACGACCTCTGGCTCAAGTTCGACGCCTGGGGCACCAGCGCGCAGGGCTCGTCCGCCAACCGTGACTGGACGGTCACCATGCGCAACGAGATCTCGGCCAACGCCAACAAGATCTTCCCCAACGGCGGCTCCTGGTTCAACGATCCGCCCACCTGCTATCCCGGCCAGACGGTGGTCACGAACGGCATCAACTACCAGCTCGGCAACGTCAACTTCGGCTTCGACAACGACGGCAACGGCTCGCCCGACTTCAACGCCTGGCTGCAGCCGATCGGCGACACCAACTGGAACCCGGCCTGCTTCCGGCTGGTCGAGACCTCGGGCCAGCTCCAGATCAACACCTCGGGCGGCGGCGGCATCGAGTACCGGGACTTCGTCAACCAGCTCTACTTCACCGGCCTGCCGACGAACAACACGAGCATCACCGGCGTCGTCTACTACACGTTCATGTGCCTGGACGGCGCCTGCGCCGTGCCGCTGACCCCCTACCAGGAGGCCGCCTCCGGCTCCGACAACGAGAAGTTCGCCGGCGACTACGGCACCAACGTCGGCCAGCTTTCGAGCCGGGAGCCCAACGCGACCCTCGGCAAGACGGTCGCCGACACCTCGCCGCTCGACGGCCGGGCCTCGGCCGGCGAGACGCTCAATTACACGATGACCCTCACCAACACGGAGACCGAGCCGATCGGCCGGCCCGATCTCGGCGTGCCGCTGGTCATCCGCGACTCGATCCCCGCCGGCACGAAGTACGTCGGAGGCACCGCCACCGCGTCGTTCGGCTGCTGCGGCGTCTCGATCCTCTACTCGGTCGACAACGGCGTCTCCTGGACGAGCACCCAGCCGGGCAACCCGGCGCTGGTCACCAACCTGATGTGGCGGCTCCAGGCTCCGGTCCCGGCCGGCGCCTCGGGCACGGTCGGCTTCGGCGTCACGGTGAACAACCCCTACAGCGGCAACCCGGTGATCCTCAACACGGCGACCGCGAGCTTCGGCGATTCGTCGCCGTTCCTCCAGGCCAGCGCCGCGATCCCCGTGCTCGGCACCGCGCGCATCGGCGACACCATCTTCCGCGACGACGGCGCCGGCACGCCGGCCAACGCCAACAACGGCGTCCTCAACGGCGGCGAGACGGTGATCGCGAACGTCGGGCTGTCCCTCTACTGGGACGTCGACGGCGACGGCGTCCTCGACGCGGGCGAGCCGCTGATCGCCACCACCACGAGCGGCGCCGCCAACAGCGGCTGCGGCGGCACCGGCAACTACTGCTTCTCCGGCCTGGCCGCCGGCAACTTCCTGGTGGTGGTCGACAAGAACGACGCCGACGTGCCCACGGGCTTCCGCCTCACCACGCCGACGCCGGCGCTGCCCAAGGACACGATCGCGGTCACCCTGGCGGCCGGGCAGACCGTCGCGACCACCGACTTCGGCTTCGGCCCGTCGCTGCTGGTTGCCAAGACGCGCACCTCCTCCGCCACCTCGACCGAGGGGCAGGTGGTGACCTACACCCTGAGCGTCACCAACGCGCGTCCGGCCAGCCAGCCCTGCTCCTACACCGCCTGGGCTGAGCGGGCGCTCGGCACCTCGTCGTTTACCAGCGCCGGCAACGCCGCCAGCGCACAGGGGCCGGACGGCCTCTACGCCAGCGGCGGCGAGGGGGGCAGCGGCAACAACCTCAACCTCGACACGTTCGGCATCGGGACCCCCAGCGGCACCCTCGCCTCGGCCACGTTGCAGATCCCGCTCTATATCGGCGGGAACCTGGTCAACGACGACCTCGACTGGACGGTCACCGACGTGGTCGGCGGGCAGTCGCTGTCCGGCACGATCTCCACCGCCAGCCTGAACACCGCGGTGGGGATCGCGAACGCCAAGACCTTCAGCCTGAACGTCTCCAGCATCCTCACGACGTTCGCGGAGGTGGCCGGGGCCACGGTGCAGTTCATCTACAAGCACACCGGCGGCTCCGATGGCGTCGTCCTGTTCATCGACGCGACCGGCATCCAGGTCACCACCAACGAGGTGTGCGGAGCGCCGAGCGACGACATGCGCACGGTGCCGATGACCGACACCTACGATGCGGACGTGCTGCAGTTCCTCGACGCCACCACGACGCCGACCGGCTCGTCGGTGACGGGCACCGCGCCCAACCGCGTGGGCACGCTCACCTGGGACCTCGGCCCGCTGCGCGCGCAGCAGACGAAGACCGTGACCGTGCGCTTCCTCGCCGCCGAGCAGGACACCAACGGCGACGGCGAGGCGGACGTGGTGATCCACAACAACACCGAGTCGGTGACCGGCGCCCTCTTCTTCGACAACGGCGCGGTCAACACGGCCACGGCGCAGGCGACCCACCAGGTCGATCCGCGCGGCTCGGTCTCCGGCTACGTCTGGGCCGACCTCGGCGTCTCCCCGAACGGCGTCAAGGACGTGGGCGAGTCCGGCATCCCATTCGTCACGGTCGAGCTGCTCAACGGCACCTGCACGGCCGGCGTCAACTGCCCGACTACGGTCACGGACGCGACCGGCTTCTACAGCTTCACCAGCCTCGGCACCGGCTCGTACCGGGTCCAGGTGCGCACCGCCACGCTGCCCGGCGGCAGTGGCACGCAGACCGGCGACCCCGACCAGCCCGGCGTCGTCTGCACGGTCTGCGACAACCAGAACACCGCGGCCAAGGCGCTCACCCTGTCCAACGGCAACGCGG
>Ga0268265_10001190_pt1 | contig 22684 bp, 23 predicted proteins | sample KBSSwiS52_FD_190355 | JGI IMG/M metagenome (GOLD analysis project Ga0268265, IMG submission 190355) | Switchgrass rhizosphere microbial communities from Kellogg Biological Station, Michigan, USA - KBS Switchgrass S5-2 (SPAdes) (version 2) | ecosystem: Host-associated > Plants > Roots >... | reverse complement strand
ACCGGAGGGGAGAGGACCCATGCACAACGCATCGTTCGCTGTAGGAGCGCTCGATTCGACTGATTGCTTCCTCAAACATTTGTCACCTCTAAAACCTCCCACCTCCCCATTGCCACAGCGCCGCCATGGGCAGGGCCATGACTTTTTCGCTGAACGGCACCGCCCGCTCGCCGGTGTAGAGCACGACGCCGCGCACGAAGCGCTTGCCCAGGGTCTCGGCGAGGTCGAGCAGGGCGCGGATGTCCCGCTCCTGGACCGTGGCAGCAGCCTTGACCTCGATGCCGACGATGCGGCCGCGGGCGTCCTCCAGCAGGAGATCCACCTCCTGGCCGGTCTGGGTGCGGTAGTGGAACAGCTCCGGCCGGGTCTCGCTCCAGGTCGCCTGCTTGCGAACCTCCATGAGCACGAAGGTCTCCAGGAGGGGACCTGCCAGCTTGGGCTCCTCGTCGAGCCGGTCGCGGCTCAGGCCGAGCGCGGCGGCCATCAGACCGGTGTCGGTGAGGAGGAGCTTGGGCGACTTCACCAGCCTCTTCGAGAAGTTTTCCGACCAGGCGGGCAGCAGGCGCACGAGGAAGGTGGCCTCGAGCAGCGCGAAGTAGCGCTTCAGGGTGCTCGCGGGCAGGCCGCTGCTGCGCGACAGCTCCGCGTAGTTGAGGAGCGTCGTAGAGCGCGCCGCCAGGAGCGAGAGCAGCCGCGGCAGGGAGGTGAGGTCCTCGATACTCGAGAGATCGCGCACGTCCCGCTGCAGGATGGTCGTCGTGTACGACCCGAACCAGGCGCGCCGGCGGGCTTCAGAGGCCCTCTCCAGCAGCTCCGGATAGCCGCCCACGAGGGCGCGGTCCACGATCTCGCCTCGGTCCAGCCTGGGAACTGCGGAAGGTTGGAGATGGCTCGCGAAGAGATCGTCCACGAAGGTTTCCCGGACCCCTTCGATTTCTCCCTGGGAGAAGGGCCAGAGCGTCAGCACCTCCATGCGGCCGGCCAGGGACTCCGCGATCCGGGGAAGGAGAAAGACGTCCGCGGAGCCGGTCAACAGGTAGCGTCCCGGATGGCGGTCGCGGTCCACGGCCGCCTTGATCGCCAGGAACAGCCCCGGCGCCCTCTGGACTTCGTCCAGGATCACCGGACCGTCCAGCCCCGCCAGAAAACCCGCCGGATCTCCGGACACCGCGGTCAGCACGGTCGCATCGTCCAGCGTGAAGTATCGGGCAGGGTGGTCCGTCAGGCTCTGGACGAGCGTGCTCTTGCCGACCTGCCGGGCGCCGTTCAGCAGCACCACGGGCGTGTCGGAGAGGGCCTCCAGGAGCGGCGCGGTCAGGTTCCGCTGGATCATGGGGGTGATTTTCAACCATCCCGTGGTTGATTTTCAACCACTCAGTGGTTGATTTTCGCGGTCCTTCCGACGTCTCGGCCCCCGTGCCCGTATACTGACAAAGTCCCCGCACGGGACGCAGGAGGATCCATGCCGACGTTGCGCGAGTCCATCGAGGCGAAGTACGAGATCCTGGAGCGCATCGGGCAGGGCGGGATGGGGGCGGTCTACAAGGCGCGGCACCGGCTGCTCGACCAGGAGCGCGCCATCAAGGTCATCCGGACGCCGATCGAGCTGAGCGCCGAGGCCGGGGAACGGTTCCTCCAGGAGGCCCGCGTCGCCAGCCGGCTGCGGCATCCCAACCTCGCGGTGCTCCACGACTACGCGGTCGCGGACGACGGCAATGCGTGGCTCGTCCTGGAGTGGATCGACGGCATTACGCTGCGCGAGGCGCTCCGGCGCCACGGGCCTCCTCCGCTGCCTCTCTCCCTGGAGATCGCGCGGCAGACCTGCGAGGCTCTCGCGTACCTCCACCGGCAGCGGATCGTCCACCGCGACGTGTCGCCCGGTAACCTGATGCTGGCCCGCGATTTCGACGGCAGCCCCCTGGTCAAGCTCATCGATCTCGGTCTCGCCAAGGCGCTCGAAGGCGCCGGCGACGGCCTCACCACCGGCGGCCTCTTCGTCGGCAAGCTGCGCTACGCCGCTCCCGAGCAGTTCGGGACCGAGGGCGTGGATGCCCGCAGCGATCTCTACTCCCTCGGCGTCGTCCTCTACGAGACGCTCACCGGTTGGTGCCCTGTCGAAGGCCACGATCCGAAATCCTGGATGGCCGGGCACCTGTTCCGGGAGCCGCTGCGGTTCGAGGAGAGCGATCCCCAGGGGCGGATCCCGGAGGACCTGCGCGAGCTCGTCCTGCGCCTGCTCGCCAAGAACCCCGGCGAGCGTCCGGGCTCGGCCGAGGAGGTGGCGGAGAGCCTGCGGGTCATCCAGGCGGGCCATCCCCTGAACGGGGATGAGATGGACGGCGTCCTCGCCGCCGCTCCGGCGCCCGTGGAGATCCCGCCGCCCGCGGAGGAGCCTGCGAAGGAAGGGGAGTCGTTCGAGGAGCTGCCGCTCTTCGCGGCCCCGGCGGCGGAGCCGGTCCGGCCGTCGGATCGACGAATGCTCTGGGACGACGAGGAGGACGGCGTCGAGATGATCGAGCCGGAGCTGCTCGGTCCGGCGCAGCGGCCGGACCGGTCGTGGGGATCGCTCGCGGCGGCGGCGCTGCTGCTGGTCGCCCTGCTCGGCGTCTTCCTCTGGTATCAGCGGCCGTCCGCGTCCTCGGCTTCCGCGCCGCCGCCCCCATATGCTCCGCCGGCCGTACAGGAGGCTCCGGCGGAGGACGTCCAGCTCATGAACCCCCTGGAGGAGCCGGACGCTCCTCCGGCCGAGGAGCCGCAGGTCATTGAGGAGCTTCCCGCCGAGCCGGAGCCCGCTCCCGAGCCGGTCGAGCCGGTGCAGATCGCGGAGCCGGAGCCCACGCCCGCACCTATCAGGGCTCTACGGCCGGAGCGTCCGCGCCCGGAGAAGCCGGTCCGGATCGCCGAGGCCCGATCCGAATCCCAGGCGCCCAAGCGAGTTGTCGCGTCCGGGCCTCCGGCGTCCCGCATGGCGGGCGTGCTCCGCCCAGGCCCTGGGGTCGAGATGCCGGTCCCGCTGGACTTCCCGAGCGCCCACTACCCCGCGGCGGCCCGCGGCCGGGGTCTCAGGGTGGACGTCCACCTCGACATCCTGGTGGGGGAGCAGGGTCAGGTGCTCGAGGCGGTCGTGCGCGAGGGCGACGGCTCCGGCCTGGGCTTCAACGAGGCCGCGGTCGAGGCCGCCCTCGCCACCCCCTTCCAGCCGGCCACCCGCTGGGACCTGCCGGGCAAGGCCTGGACCGAGCTGATCATCCAGTTCGAAGAGGCCGAGCCGGGCCGCTGATTTGGTCCTTGTCCCCGAGCCCGGGCGGTAATATTCTCTAGCTTCATTCGCCCAAGTCCGTAGAAACCGCCCGACCCCGGGGAAGGGGAAACCGTGGCTTTGCTCCACGAGCACATCGAAGGCAAGTACGAGATCCTTGAGAAGATCAAGGAGGGCGGCATGGGGGCCATCTACAAGGTCCGCCATCGCCTCCTGGACGAGCTGCGGGTCGTCAAGGTCATCCGCTCGCACATGGAGCCCACCGGCGAGAACGGAGAGCGCTTCCTGCGCGAGGCCCGCGTCGCCAACCGGCTGCGCCACCCCAACATTGCCGTCCTGCACGACTTCGCCATCGCCGACGACGGCCAAGCGTTCATCGTCATGGAGCTCATCGACGGGCTCAACCTCCTGGAGATCCTGCAGACGGCCGGCCCGCCGCCGATCTCCCTCACGCTGGAGATCGCCCGCCAGTCGCTCAAGGCGCTCGGGTATCTGCACCGGCAGAAGCTCGTCCACCGCGACGTCTCGCCGGACAACCTGATGCTCGCCCGCGACATGGATGGCCATCCGCAGGTCAAGCTGATCGACCTCGGCATCGCCAAGGCGTTCGGCGGCGGCGGCGATCTCACCACGACCGGCATCTTCCTCGGCAAGCCGCGCTACGCCTCGCCCGAGCAGTTCGGGCCTGCGGGCCTCGACGCCCGCAGCGATCTCTACTCGTTCGGGGTGGTGCTCTACGAGCTGCTGACCGGGCAGTGCCCGATCTCGGGCAAGGATCCGGCATCCTACATGGCCGGGCACCTGATCCGGCCGCCGCTCGCGTTCGAGGAGAGCGATCCGCGGGGCCGCGTGCCCGCCGAGCTGCGGGCGACGGTTCTGCGCGCCCTGGCCAAGAAGCCCGAGGAGCGCTTCGAGTCGTCCGAGGACTTCATCTGGGCCCTGACCCTGCTCCAGGACCGCTTCCCCCTGACCGGCCGCGAGATGGACGAGGTCTTCCAGGCTTCGCTCCCGGCGTTCACCCGGCCGCTTCCGCTCCCTGAGCCGGGCTCCACCCAGGACAAGCTCGACCGCGAGTTCCTGATGACCTCGACCCCGGCGCCGACGAGCCGGTCGGAGGTCCCGGAGGAGGCTACCCGCCTGTATCTCGTGGAGCCGAAGCCGGTCGAGGAGACCCGGAGGTCCATGGACCTGGACGACACCCTCCCACTGGCCGCGAGCCGGGCACGGAAGGAGGAGTCGCTCCTCGACGCCACTTGGCTGTCGGTCCCCCGCAAGGAGCCTGAGCCGCCGGTGGAGACGAAGCCCGGACGGGGGTGGAAGAAGATGGCAGTGGCCACCGCCCTTCTGGTCGGGATCGCCGCGGCCGGGCTCCTCTGGCGTTCCCGCGTCTCTGAGCCGGAGCCTGCTCCGGTGGTCCAGATCCCCGCGTCAGGCACGGTGCCGGCCAGCATGGCGAGCGTGCCCATCGTGCCGGTGGAGAGCCCCGCTCCCACTCCGGTTGCGGCGGCGCCGGAGCCGTCCCCGACGCCAAGCCCCGTTCCGGTCAAGCCGCGCAATGTCGCGCCGGAGGATGCGGTGGCCGTCAGCGAGGCCGCCCTGCCCATGCGGCGGGGGGACCTGATCCTGCGCGGGCTTCCGAACGTGGTGGAGCCCGAGCCACGGGACTTCCCGGCCTATGACTATCCGGCCGCGGCCAAGGGCAGCGGCAAGGTGGTGCGGGTGCGGGTCCGGGTGCTGGTGGACGAGGAGGGGCGGGTGATCGAGACGGCGCTCCGCGAGGCGGACGGCTCCGGGCTCGGCTTCAACGAGGCCGCCCTGGAGACCGCGCGCAAGACTCCGTACTATCCCGCGACCCGGGACGACATCCCGGGCCGGATGTGGACCGAGCTGATCTTCGAGTTCTCGGAGTAGGGCCGGTTGCAATCCGGGGCCGGATGTGTATCATTCCAGGTGCATGGTCTTTCTCCTTTAATGGGGTTGGGAGAGGCGCCGGTGATCCCGCACCGACGCCTCTCCTGGTTCTTCGGCCCCCGGACCGGTTTCTCTCCCCTCTTCAGATCGTAGTACCCTGGAAGTGGACGTAAAACGAGGCTCATCCGTATACCCAGCAGTTCCGGAAGGTGTTGCCCTATATGAAGTCGCTGCCGATCTCCTTCGCCCTGCTCCTTCTCCTCACCGCTGGCGCCGCCACTGCCGCCGATACCGCTGCCGTGCGGAAGGCCGATGCGCACCAGCTCCTCCGGCTCGCCGAGTCCGGCCTCGCGGACACGGTCAGGGCGGCCGAGGCCGCCCAGGGCCGGCTCGACCGCGCCAGGCCCGAGCAGAGACCGCTCTGGCGCGCCGTGGACAAGATGGACGCCGCGCTCCGGCGCGTGCGCGCCGGCATGCTGGCCCGTGACGAGAGCTTCTTCCTTGCCCTGGAGGAAGGCAGTGCCGCGCTCGGCGAGCTGCGCGTGGTCTGGGCGCGGACGGGCGTGCCCGATCCCGGCGTGTCGGAGGGCCTCCGCATCCTCTCCGAGTCCTACCAGCTCCTGCGCACGGGATATGGCCGCGAGGCGGTCCGGCACCGCAACGGCCGCGGCCTCACCGAGGCCGAGCGCCAGCGCTTCCTCCGCATCCAGCAGGCGCAGCAGCGCTTCGCCGACCTCTTGAAGGAGCTGCAGGAGGAGGCGCGCCGGCGCGGCGACGCGGCCATGGCCGCCGAGCTGCGGCGCATGCAGATCGACGCCGAGCGCATCGCCGCGGCCCAGCTCACCTTGAACGCCTACCTGAACGCCCTGATGATCGGCAGCTCCCAGCAGGGCGAGTGGACCGGCAACTCGCAGTACGCCGCTTCCGCCGATGGTTCCGATTGGCAGGAAGCGGAGACGGTGGTCGAGGAGCTCTACACGGAGCAGGACATCGGCCATGTCCTGGCCCTCGACCTCGGCACGCTGCCGGACACCCCCGCGCCCCTGGCAGTCACCCACTTCGACGAGGCGACCGAGCTTCCGGACTCGCTGGCCGAGGCCGTCGAGCTCGACCCGGAGGAGGAAGAGGCTCTCTACGACGAAGAGATGGAGGAGGCCGCGGACACCGATCTCGAGGAGATCGAGGAGATCGTGGCGGATCCCGAAGAGGAGGGGGCGGTCGCGGAGGAGGAGATCATCCTCGAAGAGGCCAAGGACAGCAAGGACGCCAAGGACAGCAAGGACAGCAAGGTCGAAGAGAAGGCGGAGGCCCCGGCTCCCGCCAAGAAGGATTCCGAGAAGACGAGCGCACGTCCTCCCTCGTGAGCTAAGATCCCACCTCCGCCCAGCAGCACAGGAGGTAGCGATGGGTCTTCTCAGCGGTACGGTCAGCGTCACCCGTTTCAACGTTTCCATCCCCCCCGACGGCCCCGACTTCGAGCGCGCGCGGTTCTGGGCGATCGAGCCCGGCTCCGAGGTGCGCGAGCGCATGGGGTTCGTCCCGTTCGAGATCGAGGCCCCTTATGAAGTCGGCCAGGGGCGCTGGGCGTTCCGCGTGCGCATCGACAAGGTCCGGCCCGATCCGACCGCGGTCAAGGAGCGCGTCAAGGAGCTGATCCGCGCCGAGATGGAGGCGACCGGGGCGCCGTTCGTGGGATCGAAGACCCGCAAGAAGCTGCGCGAGCTGGCCGAGTCCGAGCTCTGCGCCGGACAGGCTCCGCGCACCCGGATCCTGGAGTGCTGCATCGACGGCACGATCCTCTACGTGGCGAGCACGGCCAAGACCTACCTGGGCACGGTCCTCACCCTGCTGCGTCAGGCCGGCGTCGAAGCCGACTTCAAGGCGCCATGGCTCGACGAGGCGCCCGAGGCCGACGAGGCGAGCGACATCGTGCTGCCGAAAGAGCCGGGGCAGTCGGTGCTCGGCTGCCGCTTCCTGCGGGTGCTGCTCGAAGAGCCCGAGGTCATGGTGGAGCCCGAGACCGGCAGCGTCCGCCTCGCCACCCGCGAGGCCAAGGTCTCGCTCACCGGCGCCGTGCTCCACGACCTCTTCCGCTTCCTGGAGGAGGGGGCCGAGATCCTCTCGGCCAAGATCCACGTCGGCACCGTGCCGATGCGCTTCGACGCCCTCTCCTACCGCCTCAACGGCCTCAAGCTGGAGCCGGTCCGCAACGAGCACTGGACGGTCGACCTCGACCAGAGGCTGGAGCAGATCGGAGGCGTGTTCGAGGTGCTGGACGGGAAGTACAAGGCGCTCAAGGACAAGCTCAACGCGGTGCCGCCTCCACCAGCCGCCGTGGAGGAAGCCGTCGCGTCGTGATTCGCCTCTTCGTGGTCCGCCACGGCGAGACGCCGTTCAACCGGGAGATGCGCTACCTCGGCACGGCGGACGAGCCGCTCTCTCCCACGGGCGTGGAGCAGGCCGGACTGCTCGCCTCCTCCCTCGGCCCGCTGCCGTTGCAGGCGGTCTACGCCAGCCCCTTGAGCCGCGCCGCGGAGACCGGCCGGCGCATCGCCGAGGCCCGGCAGGTCGACTTGAGATTGGAGCCGCGGCTGCGCGAGCAGGCCTTCGGCGAGTGGGAGGGCCTGACCCGCTCCGAGGTGCTGGAGCGCGACGGCGACCGGCTCCTGCGCTGGGAGGCCGATCTTGGCCTCGCTCCGCCCGGCGGCGAGTCGCTCCTTGCCGTCCAGGAGCGGACGCTCGCCCTGGTGGACGACCTGGCCCGCGACCATGCCGGCGAGTGGATCGTCCTGGTCAGCCATGTAGGGCCGATCAAGGCGCTCCTCTGCGCCGCCCTGGACGCTCCCCTTGCCACGGCCCGGCGCATGTTCCTCGATCCCGGGACGGTGACCGTCCTCGACTGGGGCAGGCATCCGGTGGTGCGCCTGTTCAACGCCCACGGCCACCTCGGCTGGGAGTCGGCGCGCTGGATGGCGCGGTAGGGCCCATCCACTTTCTTGGACCGGCGGCGTCCGGGAAGTTGGACAGCTCCCCTTGCTCCCCTGGGGAATACCGCCCGGCACGGCGCTTGCCGTAGCCTCGGCCATGGTCCGCAAGCCTCTGCTGGTGGTGGCCGCCTTCCTGGCGGTCGCGTGCGCGGCGCAGGCCGAAACCATTGTCGTCAGCGACGAACCGACCGTCTTCCTGAAAACGGAGTACGAGACGGTCGACGACGCGGACGGGTTCGTCCTGATGCGCGCGGCCGGCTCGTCCGAAGGAATGGTCCGCTTCAAGATCGAGGAATCGCTCAAGGGGGTGACCGGGAAGAACCTGTGGCTGACGGGCTGCCTCGCCGCCCGCGAGCCCGATCCGCTCGGGCCGAGCTGCGAGTACAGGGAAGGCGCGCGCTACGTCACCTTCCTCGCCCGGGAAGAGGACGGCTGGACCATTCCGGACTTCGGGTACACCGTCGAGGTGAAGCCCGAGGATGAAGGCTGGGTCGGCGCCCTGCGCCTCTTCGCCGGCATCTCGGCCCTCGACGACGACGCGCAAGAGGAAAAGGCGCTGCGCGAGCTGCGGGAGGAGGCGCTGGCCGCGCCCGAGCGCTACCCCGCGGAGCTCGTGCGGCTGATCGACCTGCATTTCGGCCTGCCCTCGACGAGCAAGCCCTTCTCCGACCTCCTGGATCTCTACGATGGGGCGCGGAACGACCGCGAGCGGCTGGCGGTGCTGTGGACCCTGCGCTTCGGCGAGCACGTCGAGACGGCGGGGTTCTTCCGTAGCCTGCTCGTCGGCGGCGAGCCGCTCTGGCTGATGAAGCCGGTTTTCGAGTGGATGGGCGAGAACCCCGACGAGGCCCCTCGCATGGCGGACCTGGCGCGGGTCTGGCTCGCGCATTCCGGCGAGGACCGCACCGGGCTGCTCGAGCTGATGCTCGACCTGGCCGAGCCCGGGGACGCCCCGCTCCTCTGGAGCCTCGCGGTCACCTCCAGTCTGGAGGAGAAGAGCGAGCTCGTCGCGTGGGTCCTGGACCAGGACTGGCCCGGGCTCCGCCTGCCGCCGGACGAGGCCCTGAAAAAGGACCTGTTCCTCGTCTGGCTCGACGGGAGCGACTCCCGCCTGGAGGCGCTTCTCCGCCAGGACGAGGTCCGCGACTGGCGGTCCGTGCCCCGCGTCGAGAACCTGGTGGAGGCTTTCGAGGCCTCGCGCAAGCCTGCCGAGCGGCGGCAGATCCTGCTGGAGATCGCGCGCCGCGATTGGGACGACCTCGCGGTGGTCTGGCGGCTGCTCCGGAGAGCGTCGGACGGGGAGGCCGAGATCCTGCTCCAATGGGCCTCGCTCCTGGATCCGCCGCGCGGCCTCCTGGTGGATTACTACCGCGGCGCCTCCGGCGAGGAGGCCAGGAACCGTGCCCTCTGGCTGCTCTTCGCGGTGGCGGTCCGGGAGGAGGTCGAGCCGCTGCTGTCGGTGATCGGGGCTCTGGGCCAGGGATCGGTCCGCCTGGAGCGCGTCGTCCGGGCGTTCGGGACCTGTCCGAGCGCCACCGTCCGGTCGCTGATCGCCTCCCATGTGGGAAACGGGCTGGCGGAGCCCGGAGACCTCTCGGCGGTGCTCAGGATCCTGGAGGGAGCGAGCCTGGCCGAGGCCCGGCTGCTGGCACCCTGGCTCGCACAGAACCCCGCTCCCGAGGCGCGGGCTCTCCTGTGGCGCCTGCCGATCCCGTCGCTCTACGAGGAGAGGCAGCTCGCGGAGGCGCTGGCGGCCGCGGGAGACGCCGAGGTCCTCGACATGGCGGTCGAGTTGCTTCGCCGGGTCATGACCGAGGACGATCCCTGGTCGTTGTTCGTCCTCGTCCGGTCGCCGCTGCCGGCTGCCGAGGAGGAGGCCCGCGCCATCCTGGACCAGGGGAGCTACAATCTGGGTCAACTGGTCTGGGTGGCCGGGGAGCTGGACAACGTGAGCCCCTGGCGCGAGCGGTTCCTCGCAGAGGTCGCCCGGTCCGAGACCGTGGACGAGGCCACCCGGGAGAACGCGCTCACCTGCCTGGAGCGGCTTTCCGAGGGCGGCGAGGAGAGCGAGCCGCCGGAGCCTTGAATTCCGCCACCACCGGAATGTGGTCCGACGGGTGCTCCCCCTTGCGCTCGTCGCGGTAGAGCGAGACCCCCGTGCAGCGCTGGAGCAGCGTCTTCGTCCCCAGGATGAGGTCGATCCTCAGGCCGTTGTTCTTCGGGAACGCGAGCATCCGGTAGTCCCACCAGGTGAACAGGCCGCCCTCCTCGTGGTGCTTGCGCAGGAGGTCGGACAGTCCCCACTCCATCAGGTATTCCAGCACTTCGTGCTCGCGCGGGTGGAAGTGGATCTTGCCCCGCCAGAGCTCGGGGTAGCGGACGTCGCGCTCGTCCGGCGCGATGTTGAAGTCGCCCAGGAGGAGCAGCGGTTTCTTCGCCGATTCCGCGGCCTCGAGATACCGGCGCAGGCGCACGAGCCAGTTGAGCTTGTAGATGAACTTCTCGCTCTCGGGCGACTGGCCGTTGGGCACGTAGACGTTGACGATGCGGATGCCGCCGACCGTGCCGGCGATGAGCCGCCGCTGGGCGTCGGGCTCGTCGTCGGGCAGACCGCGGACCACATCCCCGGGGGTCTCCTTCGAGAGGATCGCCACGCCGTTGTAGGTGGGCTGGCCGAAGAGCTCGACGTGGTAGCCCAGCCCCTCGAAGGCGGAGACCGGGAAGAGGTCGTCGGTGGTCTTCGTCTCCTGCATGCAGAGCACGTCCGGCTGGAGGCGGGAGGTCCAGTCGAGCACCCGGTCGAGGCGGGAGCGGATCGAGTTCACATTCCAGGTGGCGACGCGCATGGGGAGAGCCTACAAAAAAGTCGCCCGCGAACCCAAACACTCGGCCGGGGTGCCCCGTATATATGGATGGAGACGGCAGAGAAGAGCGAACAGACAATCTCCTCTCCAAACCTCCCTCCTCCGAAGCCCCGCCGAACCAGCGGGGCCTTTTTTTGGGGGGGGAAAGAAAGGACCAAAAGGACTTAAAGGACGTAAAGGACTCAAAGGACCCCGGAAGGCTGTCCTTTGTCCTTTGGGTCCTTTACGTCCTTTGGGTCCTTTAGAACACCTCCGGCGGCCCCTCCGGCGGCGGCCCTTCCTCCGGAAACTCCCTTCGATCGCGGGGGAACCTCCCGTCCCTCATCGGAGGCAGGCGTCTCCTCGGGGGCTGTTGCTGCTGCGGGCCGAAGCCTCCCATGCCCGGGGGGCGCATGCGGGCGATGAACCGCAGGTACTCCTCCTCCTGGTCCGGGCTCAGGATGGAGCGGGTGGCGACGATGTTCTTGGCGAGCGCCTGCTCCAGGGTCAGGAAGTCGCGGGCGGACTGCTGGAGCAGGGTGTTGATGCGCTCCCGGTCCGGCTCGCGGGAGACCAGCTCCCGCCGCACCTCCCGCTGGGTCTCGGCCTGCCGCATGCGCACGCGCAGCGTCTCCTCGAAGAGCTGGCGCTGGAGGTCCAGGAACCGCCGCCGCTGCTGACCCTCCAGGCCGAGATGGTCGGCCATGCGCCGGAAGCGGGGGAGCGGCTCGCCTTCCAGGTCCTGCGGACCCGGGCCACCCGGGCGCGGACCGTCCGCGGGCCGGTCCAGGCGCGCCGCGACCCGGCGCGTGGCCACGGCTGCGACGAGCCCCAGGTTCACCCCCAGCGAGAGCAGGAGGGCGATCACCACCCACCAGCGCCTCACGGCAGGGCCTCTTCCGTCTCGGACGTTCCGCCGTTCAGCTCGTCCATGGCCGTCCAGTAGCCCTCGGCCAGGCTGCCGTCGATCGCATCGGCGGTCTCGAGCGTCTGCGGATCGGCCTGCTGCGTGACCGCGGCGGGCTTCGTCTCGCCGAGCGGCCAGATCTCGCCGACGCCGACGCCGACGGCGGCCCCGATCACCAGGGCGGCGGCCGCGGTGGCGCGCACCCAGCCCGGGGCGAGGCTCAAGGAGAGGCCGGCCTGCTCCGTGCGGGCGCGGACCGCGACCCGCTGCGCGAAGCCGGGAGGGACGGGCGCGGATGGCGGCAGGGAGAGGCCCTCCCAGGTCGCCCGGAGACGGCGGTACTCCTCCCTCAAGGCCGGATCGCGCTCGATCCGCGCGCGCAGGTCGCGAGCCTCCTCCGACGGCAGCTCGCCGTGGAGGAGACGCATCAGATTCGACTCCATCCTCCGGTTCATCTCTTGCCCTCAGTCCTAGAAACCCGCGGAGCGCCCTTTTCCTGCGCATCCTCCCGGCCCTCGATCGCCTCGATCCTGCGCATCGCCCGGAAGAGGCGGCTCTCCACCGCGCCCTCGGTGATGCCCAGCACCTCGGCGATCTGCCGGTAGGATAAACCCTCGAAACGGGCCAGGATCAGGACCGCCCGCTGGTTGTCCGGGAGCTTCGCGATGGCTTTGCGGGTGGCTTGCCAGCGCCGGCGGGCCTCCAGGGCGGAGGCCGGATCGGGCGCGGCGTCGGGGGGATCGAAAGCCGGCGCGTCCGGCTCTTCGGGATCGGCCTCGAAGCGCAGGAAGCGCACCAGCTTGCGCCGCCTGAGCTTGTTGAGGCAGAGGTTCATGGCGATGCGGTAGAGCCAGGTATACACCTGGCCCAGGGGGCGGACCTCGCCGGCCTTGCGGAACGCCTTGAGGAAGACCTCCTGCGCGGCGTCGCGGGCCTCCTCGGGATCGCCGAGCAGGCGCTCGCAGAGGCGGAGCAGGCGCTCCTGGTGGGCCTCCACCAGGCCGGTGAACGCGCCGGTGTCGCCCCTGGCCGTCCGCGCCAGGGCATCCCACCCGGGGTCCGTCGGGAGGTCGGTGCCCACGGCGGGCTAGCTCGGCAGCCGGCCGCTCAGCTGGCTCTGGAACTTGGAGATGTGCTCTTCCACCAGGCGGTGGACGCCGAGCCGCTGCAGCTCGGCGGCGAGCACCAGGATCTGGTTGGCCTTGAGGGGGTGGTCCTTGTAGATGACCTGGAGGACGCGCTTCAGGGCGGCGTCCAGCTCGGGATCGAAGCCCCCTTCAGGAGGCACGGCGGCTCTCCGCCGCTTCGTGCATCTGCTCGGGGTCGTACTCGTAGATCAGCGAGCGCACGGTGTGCTCGGGCGCGATGGCGACACCCTCTTCGTACCCCCACATGTTGATCGTCTCCCAGGGGCAGTAGCGGGCGCAGAGCTGGCAGCCGATGCAGCGCTCCAGGTCGACCTCCACGAGCTTCATGAAATCGCGGAACTCGGGGCCGGGGACGATCTCGATGCAGTCCACCGGGCAGAACGAGATGCAGGCCTCGCAGCCGGTGCAGCCGGTCTGGTCAATGACCGCGAGTTGCTTCGGCGCCTTCGGACGCGGCGGCTTGTCGATCTCGATCTTCTTGGGGTACGGGAAGTCTGCCATGGCTGCGTACTTTACCAGAACCGGCCCGGGCATGGCAGAATCCCGGCCGTGATCCTCGACCGCATCGCCAGCTTCGTGACCGATCCCGCGTCCAATTTCGACGAACTGGCCCTGGAGGCCTTCGCCTTCCAGTTCGAGCGCATCGAGCCCTACCGCCGGATGTGCGAGGGGCGCGGCGCCGTGCCGGGGGCTGTCACCGACTGGCGGAAGGTGCCGCCGGTGCCCACCGCGGCCTTCAAGAGCCTGACGCTCGCGGCCGAGCCCGCCAGGGAAATCTTCCGGAGCAGCGGGACGACAGGGGAAGCTCGAAGTGTCCATCATCATCCCTACCCGGACCTCTACCGGCTGACGATCGACGCCTCGTTCCCGGGCTTCTGCCTGCCGCTGGGAGCCCCGGCGCCGATGCTCTCCCTGGTGCCCACGCGGGAGCAGCTTCCGGATTCCAGCCTCTCCTTCATGATCGACCACGTGCTCGCCCGCTGGGGCACGCCGGAGAGCGCCACGGCGTTCGGACCGCGCGGGGTGGAGCTGGCGAAGGCCCGCTCCTGGGCCGGCAGCCGGCAGCGCGAGGGGCGGCCGGTGCTCGTCCTCGCGACCGCCTTCGCCCTGGCGCAGTGGCTGGACGGGCTGGAGAGGATGGGCCTGCGCTTCCGGCTGCCCGCTGGCAGCGCGGTCTTCGAGACCGGGGGCTTCAAAGGGAGGACGCAGGAGCTGACCCGGCAGGAGCTGGTCGCGCGCATCGGTGCCTGGCTCGGAGTGGGGTCGGTCGTGCGCGAGTACGGGATGACCGAGCTGACCAGCCAGTGCTACACCCGGGCGCTCCTCGGGGAGGATCCCGACCTCTTCGTGTCCCCGCCCTGGGTGCGGGTGCGCATCCTCGACCCCGCCACCCTGGAAGAGGCGCCGGCCGGCACACCCGGCCTGATCGCCGTCTTCGACCTCGCCAACGTGGGCTCGGCCGTGCACGTGCTGACCGAGGATCTGGGAGTCGCGGAAGGGGAGGGCTTCCGGTTGTTGGGGAGGGCGGCGGGAGCGGAGCTGCGCGGGTGCTCGCTGGTGGTCGAGGAGCTGAAGCCCCTGGCTCCCTAAGAAGGTGGGAGCTTCGGCTCGACCTTCTTCGCGGGCAACCGAACGACTTCCCGGTTTCCCTCGTCCTGGCTTCGCTTCAGATCGCGACAGATGGCCCGCACGTCGTAGGCGAAACGTTTTGCGTAGGCGTCACGCACCGCCCGAACCTCCGCCACGATCTCATCTTCCCACTTGTCCATATCACGCCCCCATGAGCTCCTCTGGAGTACATATTACCACCGGCGAATAATCCCTCGACCTGCACATCTGATCGATCTTGACCCGAATGGCCGCATTCGCGAGATGCGTGCAGTTCCAGGTCAGCAGGTAATCCACACGATGAACAACCGAGGCCGCGACATGTACAGCGTCAACCGCGGCCTTCGGAGGCATGGGCCCGACACGAATCAGCTCCTCCGCAAAGCTGGAAACCTCCTCCGTGATGTCGAGCAAGGGGAGCTCCTCCAAAACTTTCAGCCGAAGACGGGCCATGGTTCCATCGCCCCCTCCCGCTTCATTGACCACCGCCTGGGAAGCACACAGGTCGAAAGCCTTTCGTCGGTCGTCCCACCACTGCTGCGTGATCTGCTGGTGGGCAGCGGTGATCAGATCCCGGCTCAAGCGAGCCGTCAGGTAGCTGACGATCGTCGTTTCGACGTACACCTTGGGCTTGGCCGGTGCAACGTGCTTCTCCATAGTCCCGATTGTACCGTGGGCGATTTGAGGCTCATGCGGACAGGTTAGGTGCCGTCCCGGACGCCAATCGCCTCCACAGCCCGAGGACGTTTCCCTCCGGGTCCCGGAACCTCGCGAACCGGCCGAAGTCCCCGACCCGAACCGGCGGCTGCTCCACCGTTCCTCCCGCCTCCACGATGCGCTCGATCCAGGCCTCCAGCTCGCCGTCCACGTGGATCACCAGCAGCGGGTGCTCGTACCCGGCGCCCGCGGGGACGATCCCGCCCCCGAGCGATCTCTCGCCGGAGCCCGCGACGCCGCGGACCTTGTAATAAGGGTGTCCCTCCCAGGGGAGGGGCTCGACCGTCCAGTCGAAGACCTCGCGGTAGAAGCGGGCGGCACGCTCCAGGTCGCGGGCGGGGATCTCGAAGTGGCTGAGCGTGGCCTTCATGAGAGGATGATTGCATGATGAGGGAGGAGATCTCTTCTGAAGATCTCCTGGCTGCCTGGGGGGAGACGGTCGAAGCCTTCCTCGATCCGGGCTCGCCGGAGCGCCGCGCGCTCGATCCCGAGCTGGCGCGCACCTCCCGCCTGTCGCCGGAGGGGCTCGCCGCGGCGCTCGAAGCCGTGCTCGGCGGCGTGCGGCGGGGACCGGCGTCCGCGCTCCTCGCCGAGGCGGAAGGGCTGCCCCGGGGCGGCGGTTCGGTGCTGGTGGTGCTCGCTTCCAACCTGCCCGGCCTCGCGGTCCAGCCGCTCTGGCCGGCTCTGGCCCTGCGGCGGCCGGTCCTCCTCAAGTCCCCCTCGGCGGAGCCGGTCTTCGCCCCGGCGTTCGTCGACGCGCTCACCCGGCGCGAGCCCCGCCTGAAGGAAGCCGTGGCCGCGGCCACATGGCGCGGCGGAGACCACGGGATCGAGGCCGCCATTCTCGAACGGGTCGCCACCGTGATCGCCTATGGCGACGAGCCCGCCCTGGCGGACCTGGAGCGCCGGGCTCCGGGCAAGGTGGTGGGGTACGGCCCGAAGACCAGCCTGGCCGTAGTTTCGGAACACGGACTGGCACGGACGGACACGGACTCACACGGACGGTCCCCGGGGACTGAGATGTCCGTGTCGGTCCGTGCTCGTCCGTGTCAGTCCGTGTGCTCCGGCCTCGCCCGGGACATCGCCCTCTTCGATCAGCGGGGCTGCCTGTCGGTCGCGGCGGTCTATACGGCGGGGGATGCGGAGAAATTGGCGGCGCAATTGGCAGAGGACCTCGCCAATCTGGCACGGCGGTGGCCGCCCGGACCGGCGGATCCCGCGGCGCTCGCGGCCGTTCAACAGGCGCGGCTCGAAGCCGAGATGCGGGGGCTCTGGATCGCGGATCTGCCGATCCTCTCGGGCACGGTCGTGGTCGATCCCGATCCGGCGTTCCGGCCTTCGCCGGGGCTGCGGACCGTGCGGGTGCATCGGCTGGCGGACCTGGAGCGCCTGCCCGGAATCCTCTCTCCCTGGAAGGGGAAGCTCCAGGGGGTGGCCCTGGCGGGGGAGGACGCGTGGCGCCTCGCTCCCGCCCTGGCCGAGCTGGGGATCTCCCGCTGCGCCGTTCCCGGCGAATTGCAGTCACCCGACGTGACCTGGCACAACGGAGGGATCCACCCTCTGCACGCCCTGATCGTTCAGCAGACCCAGGGTTCGTCGCGGTAGAGGAAGACGAGGTTGGCCTCGTCGAACTTCGCGAAGAACTCGTCCCAGCTGATCAGGAGCAGCTCGCCGTCGTCCCGGTCCTCGGGAAACTCGATGCGCAGGCCCAGCGGCTGGTCCTGGTGTTCCGGGGCGACCGCGGGGCGGCCGCCTCTCTCTTCAACCCAGCGACGGATCTCGTCGTGGTCAGTCGTCGTCCTGTTGTCGGCCATGCTGTTCCTCCTGTGCTGAATACTGCTCAGCCGTTGACCACCCTCTCTGCTCCGTATACGTCCCCTAGCTGGAAAACGCCTCTTCGTTGACGTGGCTCTCGGCGAGCCGGGTCAGCAGCTCGTCGGTCTGCTCCTCCTCGTCCAGGGTACGCTCCAGGAGCGCCACCTGGTCGTCATGCCCCAGCAGCTCGGCATAGGTGCGCACCGTGCCGTAGCCGGCAATCTCGTAATGCTCCACCCTCTGGGCCGCGGCGATGAGGCCGGCGTCGAGGACGGCGGGCTCCCCCTGCATCCGGAGCATCTGCTCGCCCTCGCGGACGAGGCCCTTCATCCCCTCGCAGGTGTGCCCCTTGGGGCTCTCGGCGAGAGTCTCGAAGATCCGCTCCAGCCGGCGGACGTGCTCCTGCGTCTGACGCAGGTGTTCCGAAAAGGCTTTCTTCAGGTCGAGAGCCGACGCGCCGTCGGCCATCTTGGGAAGCGCATCGAGCAACTGGGTCTCCGCGCTGTAGAGGTCCCTGAGCTGCTCGAGATATAGGTCCTTCAACGATTCGAGCTTCATTTGTTTCCTCCTGGGTTCCTGCGTTGGGCTTCTCGTGGGCGCTTATGGATGAGCAACCTTTTGTAAGTTGCGCTTGCGAGAGCTTGAGCCTGCCTCACCTCCTTTCCTATTTCTGCAGCTCCGAGAGGGAGCGACCGAGCGGAGTTTCAAGATCCATGCCGGGGCGAAAGGGCCGCCTGCACTCCGAATCCGGGCGACCTCCTCAGCCGCACCGGCTTGCGCGGCCGGAGCCCGGCTTCCCGCTGCCAGGCGGCCATCTCCGCGAAGGACCAGGTGCCGGATCGGCTGGTGAGCGCGAAGTAGAGGTCGAAGAGCGCGCCGAGCTGCCCGCCTTCCGCCGGGGACTCGCGGCGGATGATCTCGACGATGGCGAAGACCCCGCCGGGGCGCAGGGAGCGCGCGATGCGGCGGGCGAGCTCCCGGTTTTCCGTATCGTCGAAGTGGTGGGCGAGGTTCGAGAGCAGCACCACGTCCCAGACCGCGGTGCCGAGATCGTCCGTAAGCGCGTTGCCCGGCCGGTGAACCACGCGGTCTCCCATCCCCTCGCGCGCCAGGATCGGGGCGGCGTGCTCCACGGCCGAGGGCAGGTCGAGGACCGTGGCGCGCAGCCCGGGATGCTTGCGGCAGAAGGCCGCGGAGAGGAGACCGTGCGAGCCACCGATGTCCAGCAGGTCGCGGGCGCCCGCGGGCACCGCGATGCGCCGCACCAGCTCAGGCGTGCCCAGGCGGGCGACATCGGCCATTCCGCCCTGGTAGAGGGCCCATTGCTCCGAGGTCATCTCGCCATGGATGTCCAGCGCCCCGCCGGTGCGCACGAAATCGTCGAGCCGGGCGATCCAGTCCCACTCCAGGCAGCGGTAGAGGAGGCTGTCCTGGAGCGGCAGGAGCCATTTGCGGCCGTCCCCGGTCAGCGCGTAGCGCCCGTCCTCCGGGCGGACGTAGCCGAGACTGGCCAGCGTGTCGAGGAGGAGCCGGGTGGCCCGCGGATGGGTGCGGCAGCGGTCCGCGACCTCCTGGGCCGCGAGCGGACCCTCGGCCAGGGCCTGCGGCAATCCGAAGCGGGCGGCGGCGAGCAGCGACCGCGCCAGCAGCAGGGTGGGGAGCGTCTCCACGAGCGGCCGTGGGACCATTCCCAACCCGAGGGCGAGCCACTCGACCGGGTTTTCGGGGATGGCGCCGATCTTCATGGGCCGCATGATACGGGCACAGGCACCTGTTCTGTTGAGGGGACGTCCCCCTCTTCCAAAAGGAGACAGACCCGATGAAAACGACCGCTCTCGCCGCCACCCTCGTCCTGCTGGCGGCCTCCCAGGCCACGGCCTCCCAGATCACCGGCACGGCCGTGAGCCACGACCACAACCTGGTGCGCACCGAGTACGTGGTGCAGGCCGGGCCCACCCTGCTCGACAAGTTCAAGATGACGCGCCTGGTCAAGGACGTGCCGGCGTCCCAGCTCCGGGGCTCGATCCTCTTCTTCTTCCCGCTGGGCACCACGTTCTCGTTCTACGAGCAGCGCGACCCCAACGGCGCCTTCGGCTCCTCGATCGCCGAGTACTTCGCGGTGCGCAACTTCGACGTCTACGGCTACTCGCCGCGCTTCGAGGGCATCCCCGCGGGCACCTGCGAGGCCGGCCTGTTCGACTGCACGGTCATGAAGACCTGGGACCTCGCCTCCATGGTGGACGACATCGCCTTCGTGCGCTCGCAGATCGAGACGCTCCACCCCGGCACGAAGATCGTGGCCGGCGGCGCCTCCCTGGGCGGCATCCTGGCGGTCGCGGTGGCCGACGACGCGCCGGGCGACTACGACGGCTTCATCGTCTGGGAGGGCATGCTCAACACGCCCGACACGGCAGTGCGCGCCCTGAACCAGGGCTACTGCGCGACCGCGGAGGCCCAGCTCGCGGCCGGCGCCAGCTTCGACCCCGGGATCGGCATCTTCCGCGAGGTCCCCCGGCAGGCGGCGGTCAACCCGAACGGCCTGACGCCGATCCCGCTGTTCCCGCCGACCCTGACCAATCATCAGGTGATGGTGCTGGCGTTCAGCACGCCGACTCCCGGGCCGGTCAGCATGCCGGTGCCGAACTACGTCCAGATGAACGGCAGCCTGGCCGAGGACCGCCTCTTCTTCGCATCCGAGCCGCGGGTGTTCGAGAACGTCATCGGCCGCTTCGTCAACTACACGCCGTTCGTGGTGGCCCGCGACGTCTCCTGCTCGCTCGCCGGGGTGGAGACGAAGTACGTGGACAACCTGGGCGCCTTCCACGGCTCGCTGCTGGCGATCGGCGGCGGGCGCGGCTTCGGCCCCTGGCTGGACGACCAGCTCGCCCAGTTCACCGGCACGGCCGACAAGACCCTGCTCCTCAAGCCCGGGTTCGGGCACATCGACCACTTCATGACCGCGGACCACCGGGAATTCGTGGAGCGGCCGATCTTCGACTGGGCGGTGCAGGTGCTCGGGGATTGAGAAGACGGCCTCCTTGTGGTCAGATGACCGGCACACAAGGAGGCTTCCATGCGCAGAGCTCTCGCGGGTCTCGTCCTGTTCCTGCTGTCTTCGGCCGTTTTCGCGGCCGAGCCGGCCGACCGGCTCGCCCACGTCGGCAGGCTCTGGGGGACGGTCCGCTACCTCCATCCCTGGCTGGCCTACAAGGACATCGACTGGGACGCCGCCCTCGTGGCGGCGATCCCCAAGGTCCGCGCGGCGAAGACCACCGAGGAGTACCGGGCCGCGGTGCAGGGGATGCTCGGTGCGCTCGGCGATCCGCTCACGCACGTGGTGGACCCGCCGCCGCCATCCCCGCCGGCGGCGGAGCCCGCCCAGAAGGTCGCGCTCACCCGCAAGCTCGACGGCGGCGTGGTGGTGGTCGATCTCGTCCGGTACCTGAAGGACGCCGGCACGCGCGAGGTGTTCGGGGCCGTGGAAGCGCTGCCGGCGGAGATCGCCGAGGCCTCCTCCGTGGTGCTCGACCTGCGCGGCGGGCAGCTCGGGGCCGAGGCGTACTACATCGAGCTCTTCCTCGAAGAGATTGCCGGCGCGCTGGTCAGCCGCCGCAGCCAGGCGCCGGCCGAGCGTTACCTGATCCATTCCGGCTACCGCCCGCAGGCTGGCGGCAGCTCGGGCGGCTACTACTCCGGCTTCGTCACCCAGTTCGCCACCGGGTTCGAGCCGCTCCCCAAGGCTTCTCCGAAGAAGGTCGTCATGCTGATCGACCAGTGCTGCGGCATCCATCCCCTGGCCTTCGCGCTCCAGGCCTCCGGAGACGGGCGGATCGTCTCCGAAGGCGAGCTCGAGGCGGGCGCGGCCGGGCCCTCGCGGGCCGTGGACCTGGGAGAGGGGCTCCAGGCCGAGGTGCGGGTGGGCGAGTACGTGCCGTTCCCCGGCTGGAGCGGGCCGCACGCCGAAGTCGTGCTGCCGGAAGGCTCCGGAGACGCCGGTCTTGAAGCGGCGATCGCCGAAGCGCGCAAGGAGTGGCCGCCCCTGGACAAGCCCGCGCCTGTGACCCCGCTGCCCGACGCGGTCTTCCGCTCGGACCGCGCCTACAAGGACATGAAGGAGCCGAGCCTCGAATACCGGCAGCTCGCGGTGATCCGGGCCTGGAACGTCATCCACTGGTTCTATCCCTACCTGCACCTGATCGGGGACTGGGACGCGGTGCTCCCCGAGTTCCTGGCGAAGATGGAGGACACGAAGACCTTCCGCGACTATGCCCTGACGCTCACCGAGATGATGACCCACGTCGCGGACGGCCACACCGGCCTCTGGGGCCGTCCCGACGTGGAGCAGCCGTTCGGCGATGCCGGGCTGCCGATCCTCGCCCGCTGGACGGAGGGGGCGCTCGTGGCCTGGCGCGTGTCGGAGGAGGCGCGGCAGGCCGGGATCGAGGTGGGAGACGCCCTCCTGGAGGTGGACGGCGAGACGGTCGAGGCGCGCACCGAGCGGTTCGCCCGCTACGCCACCGCCTCGACCCGGCCCGCGCTGCTCAACCGGATCGCCGGCCGCTTCCTGTTCGTCGGTCCCGCGGGCTCGACGGTGAAGCTCAAGGTGCAGAAGCTCGACGGCAGCATCAAGGAAACGAGCCTGGTGCGCGATCCCAAGCAGACGCTCCCTCCCGAGGAGAAGGGCGACGTGGTGCGCATCCTCCCGGGCAACCTCGGCTACGTGGACCTGGTGCGGCTCGGCCGGCCCGAGGTGGATGCCATGTTCGAAAAGCTCGCGGACACGCGCGCCATCATCTTCGACATGCGCGGCTACCCGCAGGGCACGGCCTGGGCGATCGCGCCGCGCATCAACACCCGCAACGCGAAGATGGCCGCCCAGTTCCGCCGCTCCCAGGTGAGCGCCTTCTCCTTCGAGGAGGAGGAAGCGGGCTTCCACTTCTCCCAGCCCATCCCCGACCTGCCGGAGGGCAAGGCGAAGTACACCGGCCCGACCGTGATGCTGATCGACGACCGCGCCGTCAGCCAGTCCGAGCACAGCGGCCTCTTCTATGAAGCCGCGAATGGCACGAAGTTCATCGGCACGGCCACGGCGGGAGCCAACGGCGACGTCACCCGCTTCCCGGTGCCGGGAGGGATCTGGATCGGCTTCACCGGGCACGATGTCCGCCACGCCGACGGCCGCCAGCTCCAGAGGGTCGGCTTGGTGCCCGACGTCGAGGTGGCCCCCACTCGTGCCGGCCTCAAGGCCGGGCGGGACGAGGTGCTGGAGCGGGCGGTGGCCTATCTGGAGGAGACGCTGAAGTAGGCATCAGGGAGCAAAGGACGTAAAGGACACCCGCAACGCCTCGTCCCTTTCGTCCTTTAGCCCAACTTCCACGGTGCCCCTGAAAAAAGGGTGGCGGTAGGGGTCGAAAGCACGGAGTCAGCGCCCGTAAGTTGCTGATTTCACGAGGGCGGGTTTTCCTGTTTGGCGCAAGTAGTGACGAAAA
>Ga0268265_10001188_pt1 | contig 22695 bp, 16 predicted proteins | sample KBSSwiS52_FD_190355 | JGI IMG/M metagenome (GOLD analysis project Ga0268265, IMG submission 190355) | Switchgrass rhizosphere microbial communities from Kellogg Biological Station, Michigan, USA - KBS Switchgrass S5-2 (SPAdes) (version 2) | ecosystem: Host-associated > Plants > Roots >... | reverse complement strand
GGGAAATGTTCGTCGAGGGCTCCGGTACCTTGCCGACCTCCCAGACGCTGGCGAACGTGAAGGTGGCCAGGGCCGCCAAGTGGATCGCGATGGCCATGGGCAGGGAGAACCAGCCGCGGCGGGACTTCTTGCGCTCTTCCAGACCGATCAATGAGTGCTCGAACATTGCCGTGCACCTCCAAAAACCAGGGTTTGATCGTTCCCCCCGCGGGCCGTCCCGAGGCGGGGTCCAGGAGCGCTCCTAACCTGATTAGAGAGGTGCTGGTCGCGGAAAGTTCCTCAGGCCGTGACGCTCGCCGCGGCGCGTTCGCGGAACCACGCGGCCGTGCGCTCGATCCCCTGGCGCAGCGGCAGCGGGTCGGGCCAGCCGAGCTCCGCCTTGATCAGGCGCGCATCGATGACCGAGCGCTGCTGCTCGCCCGGCTTGGCCGGCCCGTGCTTCGCCTGGAGGTCGCTGCCCACGGCGCGGGCCAGCTCGCGGTAGAGCTCCACGACCGAGGTCTCGACGCCGGTGCCCACGTTGTAGATGTGGAAGCCGGGCTTCCGCACCGCCAGCAGGTTGGCCCGCACCACGTCGGAGACGTGCACGTAGTCCCGCGTCTGAAGCCCCGGGCCGTTGATCGTCGGCACCTGGCCGGCGAGCAGGCGGCTGAGGAAGATTGCCACCACGCCGGCCTCGCCATGCGGGTTCTGCCGCTCGCCGTAGACGTTGGCGTAGCGCAGGCAGGCGGCGTCGAGGCCGTAGGCCACGTGAAAATAGAAGAGATAGCGCTCGAACGCGAGCTTGGAGACGCCGTAGGGCGACACCGGGCGCGCCGGGTGCTGCTCGTCGGCCGGGAAGTAGTCCTGCTCGCCGTAGATGGCGCCGCCGGTCGAGGCGAAGAGCACCTGCTTGACGCCCCCCTGGCGGGCCGCATCGACGAGATTGAGGCTGCCCAGGATGTTGACGTCGGCGTCGAACGCGGGGTTCTCCACGGAGCGCCGCACGTCCATCTGCGCGGCGTGATGGACGAGCACGTCCACTCCGCTCTCCCGCACCAGCGCCGCCGCCTCGGGCGAGCGGATGTCCAGCACGTGCAGCTCGGCGCCGTCGGGCACGTTCTCCCGCCGGCCTCCGGAAAGATCGTCGAGGATCAGCACCCGCTCGCCGCGGGCGAGAAAAGCGTCGGCAAGATGAGAGCCGATGAAGCCGGCCCCTCCGGTGATGCAAACGGTCTGTCGCTTCCAGTCGTTCGTCATGGCGCCGGAGCTTACAGCAAGATCCGGACCGGCCGGCGAGAAGACCAGGATGTCTCGCCGCTCCTCGATCAGCTCGAGCCGCGGCAGGCCGGCGTGGCGCCGCGCGTCCTCGGCCGCCTGGCGGAAACCGCGCAGCACGGCGAAGCGCGTTCCGGTCCAGTCCTTGCGCCGCCAGAGGCTCTCGGTCGGGCCGGAGCGGAACGTGATCACCCAGATCGGCGTCCTCTCCCCCCGCTCCCAGCGTACCGTGTCGGCGTGGAAGGCCGCGGGCCAGGCGCGCCAGTAGCCGCCAAGGATGTGCGTGCAGCGCGCGGCGAGGATCTCGTCCGTGGCGCCTCCGAACGTGTCGAGCGCAGCGCGCGCCCGGTGTACGGAGGGCTGGCCATAGCGCATCGCCGCGGCGGAGAACAGAACCAGGAGCGCCAGGGCGTTCGCGGCCCGGTGCCAGCGCTCCGGCCGCCCTTCCAGCAGCAGGCTCAGGGCCAGGGCCGGCGCGAGCATGCCCAGGGCGAGCAGCCCCAGGGTGACGTAGCGGATGCTCCAGCCGTTGGCCTGCGCCCAGAACGTCGTGCCCACCACGAGCAGCTCCCCCAGGCCCGCGGCCAGCAGGCAGAGCGCCGCGGACAGAGCGAGCCGCCGCCCCAGGAAAGCAGCCAGCACCAGCAGCCCGAGCGCGGCCAGCACCAGCGGCAGCGAAACGTAGTCCGCCGACCGCTCCGCCAGCGTACGCCAGGCGCGCGGCCAGTCCGCGGGGCCGGCCGCCGCGAACGAGGTGGAGCGCCGGTAGACCGACAGCCACGAGAAGAGCAGGCTGGCGCCGGACGACAGCACCAGGGCGGCGAGCGGAAGCCAGGCCTTCCGGAGCTTGTCAAACAGGGCGTAGCGGGCGCACACCAGGGGGAAGAGCCAGAACAGGGTCGTGAACGAGACCCAGGAGCCCAGGAGGATCAACCCGAGCCCGGCCGCGCGGCGCCACACCGGACCGCTCTCCAGGAGCACCAGGCCGGCCAGACCGAGCGCCGCAGCCTGGCCGTAGGGCTGCATCTGGATGAAGGCGTGGGCCTGGATCCCCCTGCAACCGATCCAGAGCGCGAGCGTCAGCGCTCCCACCGCGGGCCAGTACGGCCGCGGCACCACGGTCCGCGCGAGCAGGAAGAAGGCAGCCGCGACCGCGAAAAGCCGCAACCCCACCTGGAAGAGCAGGTTGGCGAACGGCGAGTCGATCGGCAGGCTGAGGAGCGGGATGAGCATGCCGAAGCGGTTCTGCTCCCAGAAGAACGGGGTCCAGCGGTAGAGCCCGGCGAAGACCGGGATGAACGAATCGGCCGTGTGGTAGGCGTGCAGCGGTGACAGATCCATCCACAGGGCGACCGCGGCGGCGGCCGCGGTGGCACACGCGGACGGACACGGACGCGCACGGACGGTCACGGATCAGGCGGCGCGGGTGGCGACGGCGATGATACCCAGGCCCTTGCCGGGCACCAGCGGGTCGAGACGGCGCAGCACCGGCACCATCATGTTGAACAGCTTGAGCTGCGAGCGGCTGAAGTGCCGCCTCTTGAGGAGCTTGCCGTTCAGATACCAGCCCGGCACCGCGAAGTGGTTGAAATCCTGGAACAGGTCCACCTGGAACCCGGCCTCGCGCAGCTCGCGGCCCAGCATCTCCTTGTCGTAGCGGCAGCGGTGGCCGAGCACCTCGTCGAGCGACGAGTAGAGGTGCTGCCCCTGCGGCACGTAGAGCACCAGCTTTCCGCCCGGCTGGAGGGCGTCGTGGATGTTCCGCAGCGATTGCATCGGGTCGCGCACGTGCTCCAGCACGTTCAGGCAGATGACCGTGTCGAACTTGTCCCGCCAGCGCTCGAAGCAGGCGGGGTCCTCCAGGTCGATGCGGTCGACCGTGAGGTAGGGCTTGCCCATGGACAGGTTGCGGAGGTAGTGCAGATAGTGCGGGTTGATGTCGCTCGCCACGTAGAGGTCGCGCGGCAGCAGCCAGGAGGTGATGTTGCCGATGCCGGCGCCGATCTCCAGCACCCGGGCACCCACGTGGGGTGCGATGCTGTCGGCCATCCAGCGGTTGAAGAGCTGGGCGCGCTCCAGGCTGTGCAGGATATGGGAGCCGTACTCGTCCTCGGCGTAGAGGTCGTCGAGGAGCCAGTACTTGAACATGGCGCGGAAGGCCTTGACGGCGTCCGTCCAGCCGATCTTCTTGCCCTCGCGGTAGGTGCGGCCCAGGTAGCTGATCGGCACCTCGAAGATCCGGCACTCGCGCTTGGCGATCTTGGCGGTGATCTCGGGCTCCATGGCGAAGTCGTTGGAGCGGATCGGGATCGACTTGAGCAGCGGCGCCCGGAACATCTTGTAGCAGGTCTCCATGTCCGTCAGGGAGAGGTCGGTGAACCAGTTGCTCATGGCGGTGAGCATCTTGTTGCCGAGGGAGTGACGGTGGTTGAGGACCCGCCGGCGGTCGCTGGGCAGGTAGCGCGAGCCGTAGACCACGTCGGCGCCGTCCTCCAGGAACGGGCGCACCAGCCGTCCATAGTCGTTGGGGTCGTACTCCAGGTCGGCGTCCTGGAAGAGGATCAGGTCGCCGGTCGCCTCGGCGATGCCCTTGCGGATCGCGGCGCCCTTGCCCTGGTTGTGCTGCTCGAAGAGGCGCACCTGCGGGTGCTCGGCCGCCACCTCGCGCAGCACCTCGGTGGTGCCGTCCTTGGAGCCGTCGTTGACGACGACCAGCTCCAGCTCGCGGATGCCGGGCACCCGCACCGCGAGCACCCGCTCGACCAGCTCCCGCACCAGGAAGCGTTCGTTGTAAACGGGGATGACGACACTCAGCTTGAGCGCGGCCGGGGATGTCTGGTCATTCGCTTTCATGCGCGTTCGGGCGCGGATCGTAGCACAACAGTGATACCGTGCCATCCGTCCATGCGCGCGGCTCCATTGACTCTCCAGGGTGATCCTGCCCGGGTCCCTCCCGACCGCCCCCCCGGACCCGTGGACGTGATCGTGCCGGTCGCGGGGGCGCCGGAGGTCTTCGGCCGCTGCCTCGACAGCCTGCTCGCCCATACCGACCTGGACGCCGACCTGGAGAAACACCGGCTGATCGTCGTGTTCGACGGTCCCCAGCCCCCGGAGATGCCGCAGCCGCCCGAGAGGGCGCTGGTCCTGAGGAATCCCGAGCGCCAGGGATTTGTGGTGAGCGTCAACCGGGGGATGTCGGTCGGTGTCCGCGACGGCCACGACGTCATCCTGCTCAACAGCGACACCCGGGTCACCGCGCGCTGGATCGCCAAGCTCCAGGAGGCCGCGTACTCGGCGCCGGAGATCGCCACCGTCACTCCGTTCTCGAACAGCGCCACGATCTGCTCTCTCCCCCGGGTCGGGGAGAACAACGCCCTCCCTGCCGGCTGGGACGTCGACAGGCTCGGCCGGCTGGTGGAGGAGCGCTCCCGGCGGGCCTACCCACGCCTGCCCACCGGCGTCGGCTTCTGTCTCTATATCAAGAGGAAGGTCCTCGACGGGATCGGGCTCTTCGACGCGGTGAGCTTCGGCGAGGGCTACGGCGAGGAGACCGATTTCTGCATGCGGGCGCTCAAGGCCGGCTATTGCCATGTGCTGGACGACGCCACCTTCATCTTCCACGAAGGCCAGCGCAGCTTCGGGACGCGGCGGCGCGAGCTGGTCAGGTACGCCCTCGGCGCGATGCGGCGGCTCCACCCCGAGTACCTGGCGACGGTGGCCGGGTTCATCCGCGAGGATCCCGTCCGACCCCTGCGGGAGCGGGTGGTCTCGGCGATCGTTCCAGCCCGAAGCGCCACCCGCCAGCCCGAGCGGGTGCTGCACCTGGTCCATGGCTGGCCGCCCTGGAGCTCCGCGGGCACGGAGCTCTATGCCGCCGGGCTCGTCCGCAGGCAGGCCCGCCACCGGGACGTCACGGTCTACGCTCGCATCGCCGACCCGGAGCGGGCCAAGGGAAGCGTCCTCGAGCTCCTCGACCAGGGCGCCCGCGTGCGGCTGACCGTGAACAACTTCACCCAGCGCGACCCGCTGTCGCGCAACGCGCTGCGCGACCGGGCGCTGGAGGCGGACTTCGCGCGCCTGCTCGACGAGACCCGCCCGCAGCTCCTCCACGTCCACCACCTGGCCGGGCACGCGGCGTCGCTGGTCGGTCTGGCGGCGCGCCGGCGAATCCCCATCCTCTTCCAGCTCCAGGACTGGTGGCAGCCCTGCGCCCGCGTGAACCTGCTCGACGCCTGGGGCGGCCTGTGCAGCGGGCCGGGCCTGGCCAAGTGCGCGGCCTGCCGTCCGCTGACCAGGCTCCCGCTCCTCAACCGGCCGCTCTACGGCTACCGCTTCATCCTGATGAAGAGCGTCCTGCGCAAGGCGGACGCCTTTGTCATGGGCTCCCGCTTCCTCCATCAGAGCTATCTGGACCTGGGCTGCCTGCGGCCCGAGGACCAGGCGTTCGTGATCCCCTATGGCGTGGAGCTGGCGCCGCGGCTGAAGAGGGAAAGGGGCCAGCCTCTCCGCTTCGGAGCCATCGGCTCCTCCCTGCCGCACAAGGGGATCCGCGTGGCAACCGACGCCTTTGCCGGGATCGACCCCGCGAAGGCAAAGCTGACGGTCTGGGGCGAGCCGCCGTTCGAGGAGGAGCGCAAGCCCGCGATCTTCGCCGGGATGGACGTGCTGATCGTCCCTTCGCTCGGGCTCGAATCCTTCGGCCTGGTCGCCCGCGAGGCCATGCATCACGGCGTGCCGGTGCTGGCGAGCAACCGCGGCGCGTTGCCCGAGATGCTCGACGGGGAGTATGGCGCCCTCTTCGATCCCGGAGACCCGGCCACCCTCCGGAGCTGGATCGAGCGCCTGGCCGCGGAGCCGGAGATCGTGGACCGCTGGGCCGCGGCCCTGCCCCGGGTCAAGGGGATGGACGAGCACGCCGAGGAGATCGAGGCGGTCTACGAGCGGATGCTGCGATGAAGGTTGCCTGGAGGGTGCTGCGGACGGAGGGGCTCCTGGCGGTCCGGGACCGGGCGCTCGACCGGCTCGCCGAAGCCCGCCGGCGGCGGTCGTTCCCGCCGGCCCCGCCGGGCTGGCGGCCGGAGCCCGTCCGCGTCCTGCAGCTCTCCGCGACACCCCCGGCCCCCCGGCTGGGCGGCGTCCAGGCGCACCTCCTCCGGAGCCTGGGTGCCGGGAGCACGCTCCTCTACCCCGAAGCGGGCGGCTGGCGGCTGGAGGTCCAGGGGAAGTCCATGACCTTCCCCGGCGCTCCGCCCTCCCCTGTCGCCCTGGAGGACGCGGCTTTCGAGGAGGCGGTGCGATCGGCGGCCGGGCTTCTCGGCGCCGGGGCCGTGCACGTCGAAGGGCTGGCCGGCCTGCCACCCGGCTCGCTCCTCCGCCTCCGGCGCCAAGGCCTCGACCTGAGCCTCGCGCTGCACGACTTCGCCGCGTTCTGCCCCCGGCCCCACCTCCTGGAACATCCCCAGCTCCGGTTCTGCTGGTATTCGCGCGACCTCGCCCGATGCGGGCGCTGCCTGCGCCAGGACTGGCCGGTCGAGGACGCGTACCAGGCGCAGCGCAGGGCGATTTCGGCCGAGCTGCTGGCGGGCGCCTCGGCCCTGATCTTCCCATCGGAGTTCCTCCTGCGGACCTATGCGGAGCTCTTCCCGGAGCTCCCTCCCGAGCGGCAGCGGATCGTGGCACCAACGGGTGGGATCGCTCCCCCGTCACCGCGGAATCCAGGGCCGGTCCGTCACGTGGCGCTGGTCGGAGGGGTCAAGGCGCACAAGGGGGCGCTGGTGTTCGAGGAGGTGGTGCGGCGGATGCAGGGGCAGGGGCTGCGCTGGAGCGCGTACGGGGGAGGCGATCCGGAGCTCCTGGCCCGGCTGCGGCGCCTGCCCGTCCGGGTCCGCGGCTACTACCGGAGCGGCACCCTCCCCCGCCTCCTCCGCCGCGACGGCGTGGACCTGGCCCTGCTCCTCTCGATCGTGCCCGAGTCGTACAATCTGGTCCTCGACGAGTGCGCGGCCGCCGGCGTACCGGTGGTGGCGTTCGACCTGGGAGCCGTGGGAGAGCGGCTGAGGTCGGGACAGCTCGTGCCCCTGGCGGAAGGGGCGGAGGGGATCGTTCGGGCCATGAGTCTGCTACAATCCGCATCCCTTTGAGCGGGAACCGATGCCGGAAAGCCCTTTCTCCTACGATGTCTGTGTGATCGGCGGTGCCGGGCACGTGGGTCTACCCTTCGCCCTGGTCTGCGCGGATTCGGGGCTGCGCACCGTCATCTACGACAAGGACAGCGAAAAGGTGCGGCAGATCCGCTCCGGCGTCATGCCGTTCGCCGAGGAGGGCGCCGACGAAGTCCTGCGTCGTGTCCTTCCCACGGGGCGCCTCGCCGTCGAGGACCGCCCCGACCTTATGAGCCAGTGCCGCTTCCTGCTCATGATCATCGGCACCCCTCTTGACGAACATCTCAACCCGAGCTTCGTGGCCATCGACCGGGTCCTGGAGAGCGCGCGCGAGCACCTGCGCGACGGCCAGATCCTGATCCTGCGCAGCACGGTCTTCCCCGGCACGAGCCAGAGGATCCAGCGCTATCTCGAGGATCTCGGGCTGAGCATCCGGGTCGCCTGCTGCCCGGAGCGGGTGGCGCAGGGCTACAGCCTGCGCGAGTTCCGGCAGCTCCCTCAGATCATCAGCGCGTTCGACGCGGAGACGCTGGCGGCGGTGCGCGGCCTGTTCGCCAAGTTCACGCCCGAGTTCGTCGAGATGGAGCCGATGGAGGCCGAGCTCTGCAAGCTGATGACCAACTCCTGGCGCTACATCCAGTTCGCCACGGTCAACCAGTTCTTCATGCTGGCCAGCGAATGCGGCGTGGACTTCGACCGCATCCTCCACGGCTGCCGCCACAACTATCCGCGCATGGCCGGCATGCCTGGGCCGGGCTTCGCCGCCGGCCCCTGCTTGGTGAAAGATACGATGCAGCTCGCCGCCTTCAGCCACAACCAGTTCATGCTCGTGCACTCCGCCATGCTGATCAACGAGGGCCTGCCCAGCCACCTGATCGGGCTCGCCAGGAGCCGGGTGGACCTCGGGCAGGCGACCGCCGGCATCCTGGGCATGGCGTTCAAGGCCGAGAGCGACGACCCCCGGGACTCGCTGAGCTACAAGCTGCGCAAGCTGCTGGTCCTGGAGGCGCGGGCGGTCCTGTGCACGGACCCCTTCGTGAAGGACCCCCGCCTGGTGCCGCTCGAGCGCGTGCTCGCCGAGGCCGACGTGCTCTTCGTGGCCACGCCGCACCGCTGCTACCGCGAGCTGCCGCCGTTGGAGGGCAAGGTGATCATCGACATCTGGAGCTGCCTGCGCACTTCCGAGACCCCGGCGGAGACGGACGAGGCTGTGGCCTCCTCTCTCCCCGCCTGATATGGAGTCCTGAATCGTGAAAGTCCTGATCACCGGCTCGGCCGGCTTCATCGCCGGCTATTTCGTGCAGCAGCTCCTGGAATCCGGCCACGAGGTCGTGGGCCTCGACAACTTCTCGAAATACGGCGCCGTGGAGCGGAGCTTCCAGAACCATCCGAGCTATCGCTTCCTGCAGGCGGACGCCAAGGACGTGGAGCTGCTCAAGGAGCTGCTCGCCGACTGCGACCACTTCCTCGCCTGCGCCGCCCGCATCGGCGGGATCTCCTACTTCCACGAGTACGCCTACGACCTGCTCGCCGAGAACGAGCGCATCACCGCCGCGGCGTTCGACGCCGCCATCCACGCCCACCGGCACCACCGGCTGCAGAAGATCACCGTGCTGAGCAGCAGCATGGTCTACGAGAGCGCGACCGTGTTCCCCAGCCCGGAGGGGCATGAGCGGCAGTGCCCGCCGCCGTCGAGCACCTACGGGTTCCAGAAGCTGGCCTGCGAGTACTTCACCCAGGGGGCTTGGCAGCAGTATGGGCTGCCCTACACGATCTGCCGCCCGTTCAACTGCGTCGGCATCGGAGAGGGTCGCGCTCTGGGCGACCGCGAGGTCCCCAGCGGCAACATCAAGCTGGCCATGAGCCACGTGGTGCCCGACCTCGTGCAGAAGGTGCTCAAGGGGCAGGACCCGCTCCATATCCTGGGGGCCGGCGGCCAGGTGCGCTGCTACACCTACGGTGGGGACCTGGCGCGCGGCATCCTCACCGCCATGTTCCACCCGGCGGCGCGCAACGAGGACTTCAACCTCTCGACGCCGGTCGCCACGACCGTGCTCGAGCTGGCAGAGCTCGTGTGGCGCAACATCCGGGGCGATGGCGAGCCGTTCCGCTACGTCTCCGACCCGCCCTATCCGCACGACGTGCAGATGCGGATTCCGGAGACGCGCAAGGCCAGGGAGGTGCTGGGCTTCCAGGCCGACACGCCGCTCTCGGCCGTGCTGGACGAGGTGATCCCCTGGGTCGAGCGCGAGGTCGCGGAGGGGCGGATCTGAAAGGGGACGGCGTCTACTTCGACCGGCTCGTCCACGAGCACGGCGACTTCAACCCCTTCACCGATCATGGCTGGAGGACCCTGGCCCGCCGTTTCTCCGCCGCGGTCGGAACCGGCGATATGCGAATCCTGGACGTCGGCTGCGGCACGGGCCGGTCGCGCCAGATCTACCTGGACCGCAGCTCGCGCTACGTCGGGCTCGATCTCTCCCTCGGCTCGCTCCTCCTGGCGCGGGCGCGGTTCGAGGATGCGCGGTGGATGCAGGCGGATGCCTGCCGCCTCCCGTTCCGCGCCGGGGCCTTCGACGTGGTCGCCTTCAGCAGCGTCCTCCATCATCTGGGCGACCGCCGGGCCGCCCTGGCCGGGGCCCTGCGCGTCCTCCGGCCGGGAGGGTGGGTCTTCGCCTTCGACCCCAACCTCCTCCACCCCGCCATGCTGCTCTTCCGGCATCCTCGAAGCCCGCTCTACAGCTCCGAAGGGGTCAGCCCGGACGAGCAGCCGTTGCTGCCGTCGGCGCTGCGCCGGGACTTCCACGAGACCGGGTTCGCGGAGATCCGCCAGCGCTGCCAGTCCGGCATCCCCTACCGCGCCGTGGCGCCGAAGGGGCTCGACGCCCTGCTGCCGCTCTACAACCGCGCCGACTGGCTGTGGGAGAAGGTGGGGCTGGGCCGCTGGCTCGGCACGTTCGTGGTAACGTGGGCGCGCAAGCCGTGAACCGATACTCCGTCGTCGTGCCGGTCTTCAACGAGGCCGAGAACATCGGGGCTTTCTGCCGCGCCGCGGTCTCGGAGCTGCCGCCGGGCTACGAGCTGCTGGTGTGCTACGACTTCCCCGAGGACAACACCCTGCCGGCGCTGGCGGCTCTGTCCGCGGAGGTAAAGCCCGAGCGACTGCGGCTCGTCCACAACACGCTGGGCAAGGGAGTGCGCTACGCTATCGAGGCGGGCATGCGCGCCGCCGAGGCCCCGGTCGCCCTCGTCACCATGGTGGACCTGTCGGACGACTACCGCGCCGCCGAAGAGATGATCGCGCGCGCCGAGGCCGGTGCCGCCGTGGTGTGCGCCAGCCGTTACATGCGGGGAGGACGGCAGATCGGCGGCCCCTGGCTCAAAGGCCTGCTGAGCCGGACCGCCGGCGTCTCCCTGCACTGGCTGGCCGGCCTGCCGACCCGCGATCCCACGAACAGCTTCAAGGCCTACCGCCGCGACTTCCTGATGCGGACCCCGATCGAGAGCACCGAGGGCTTCTCCCTCGCCCTCGAGCTGACGGTCAAGGCCCACTTCGCCGGCGAGCGGGTGGAGGAGGTCCCGGCCACCTGGCGCGACCGGACCGCGGGCGAGAGCCGCTTCCGGCTCGCCGCCTGGCTGCCCAGGTATCTCCACTGGTATTTCTGGGCCCTGCGCAAGCGCTGGTTGGACTTCTGATTTGTAGAGGGAGATCGAGGGCGCCGAAGGGATCGCCAGGAGAATCCGATCATGAACCGCCGCGACCTGCGCATCGCTCTGCTGGCTGCCTGCGTGGCCCTGCTGGTGTACAACGCTAACCTGCGGGTGATCTCCACGGGGGACTCGCTGCCGGCCCGCTTCCTGCCGCTGGCGGTCTGGGGAGACGGCACCCTCTACCTCGACGACCTGCGCGAAGTGACGACCCAGAGGCTCCAGGGGTCGTACTGGATCCTCTACGCGCCCAACGGCCACTTCGCTTCCATGTACCCGGTGGTGACCCCGCTCCTAGTGACCCCGCTCTACGGGCCTGCGGTCCTGTACCTGCAGGAGGAGGGATGGGACTACGACAACGTGAGCCGGGTCGGCAAGCTCATGGAGAAGCTCGCGGCCTCGTTCGTCGCGAGCCTGGCCGTCGGCTGGATGTACCTCCTCCTGCGCCGCCGGGTGGAGCAACGCGACGCCCTCCTCCTGACGGGCGCCTTCGCGCTCGGGACCAGTACCTGGACGACCAGCAGCCAGGCGCTGTGGCAGCACGGCCCGGCGGAGCTGCTGCTCGTGGCGGCGCTCTGGTTCGTCACCGGCGAGCCCTCGCGGACCAATGCCCTGATGGCGGGCCTCGCCACCGGGCTCCTGGTGGCGAACCGGCCTCCGGACGTGGTGCTCGCCGCCGGCCTCTCCCTCTACGCGCTCTTCTGGGCTCGCCGGCGGGCGGCTCTCTTCGCCCTCGCCGCGGCCGTGCCCCCCCTCCTGGCGCTCGCCTACAACCTGGCCACCTTCCACCGCCCGGCGGGAGGATACGCGGCGGGAGGGGTGGGCGCCCGCTTCTTCAGCGGGGACGTCCTGCCGGGCATCGCCGGCCTTCTGGTCAGCCCCGCGGTGGGTCTCTTCGTCTTCTGTCCGTTCCTTCTCTTCCTGCCGCTCCTGTTCCACCGCAGCCTTGAGGACAGGAAGTACCGGCTCCTCACCCTGATCCTCGCCGCGTCCGTTGCCGCCCAGATCGTCCTCTACGCCAGCACCGACTGGCGCGCCGGGTTTTCGTACGGTCCCCGCTTCCTCACCGATGCCGTGCCGGCGCTGGTGTGGATGCTGGCGCCCGTGCTCCCCTCCCTGGGCCGCCTGACGCGACCGGTCTTCCTGACCTGCTGCCTGTTCGCCGCGACCATGCAGTACGTGGGCGCGTTCCACTACTCGGGGGTCTCCTCCATCACCTACTACACACCGCCGACCGGACCCGACACGTTTCGCAACGCCTGGGAGCCGGAGAACGCGGCCTTCTTGCTCGAGGCAAGGAACCCGCGCCAGCCGGCGGACTTCGTGCACCTCCTGCGGAGCCTCGCCGACACGGCCGACTAGCGACCGCCAGTCGCACCAGCCGGTCCTTTGAGCGAGCTGAGCCCGGCCCCAGCAGTACCGTCTGAGAAGCACCCGTCTATTGGGGAGCTGGGGAGCTGGAACCTTCGTTGGAGCCCGCCGTCGCCCAGCCGAGCCGGCGGGCGGTCACGAGGTTCGTCGTGCCGTCCGGGTTGAGCGTTCCGTTGCGGATCAGCATCAGGTGGTACGGATCGGGCAGCGCGCCGCCAAATCCACTCTCGCTCGGAGGGATGAAGTGGGTGTTTTCGGTGATCGGCGAGCTGTCCTTGAAGGCAGCGCGAAGGCCGTAAACGACGTAGCTCGCCTCGACGTCGCGCGAAGCTTCGAGCACGATGCCGGAGGCGTCTGCCGCCACGACGGTGACCCTGGCCGCCTTTCGCACCGGCGTCGCCAACACCTGGTATGGACCGCTCGCGACCAGGCGGAAGTGCTCGGGGACCTCGATCCGGTTGCGCCCGCGGTGCAGCCTGACGACGCCGCGGAAGTACACGTCGGCGGTCGGCGCCTCGACCGCGTTGTACTGAATCTCCTTGCCCGGGTCGTAGGGGTGGGGCTGGACGAACGCCTTGACGCCTTGCACGCTCAGGTTCCCCGCCACGGTCAGGTTCCCGCGGAAAACGGCATTCTGGTTGGGCTGCACCTGAAGCGCCTCGGCCGAGTTGGTGTAGATGCTGACGGTACCGTCGGCGGCCGAGAAAAGGCCGCCGTCCTGGTCCCCGCCCGCCCCGGAGAAAGAGTAGCCGCGGCCGGCGACAAACGGCGACGGCGCACCGGTGCTGGCGGCAAAGGTGCCAGCAAAGGTGCTGGGCACGCCCTCATTGAGCGCCTGCACCAGCGGGCTGACGCCGAAACTGGCGCCGCTCGCGAATCGGTTGCCGACCACAACCATCCGGTTCGCAGTCGCTGAGGTCCGGAGTCCGACGCCCCATTCGCCCTCATCCTGGTTGCCGGTGATCACGGGCCCGAGATAGTTGGTCGGAAAGTGGACGTAGATTCCGTCCTTGTTGTTCGGTTGACCACCCTGGCCGTTGCAACACAGCGTGTTACCCGAGATGGTGAGGGCCGCGTGGGTGTTGCTGGAGGCAATGTAGATACCAGTGCCCATGTTGTTCCAGATGCTCGAGCCGGTGATTTCCATCGAGCCAAGCCCGGCGGCGTCGATGCGGATGCCATTGGCAGAGAGGGAACCAGGGGCCACCCTGCCGGCGCTCGCGAACCAGCTACCATTGAACTTTATGTTACCAACCCAACCACTTCCGGTGATGTAGACACCGTGGGAATCGCGTGTGGCGTCGGAGACGAACTGACTGAAGAAGTGGTTTGTCGAGCCGTGGCCGCCGGCGTTGCCGACGATGCGTAGATTGTTGGTCAAGGTACCGCCGATGCCCGTGTTGAGCGCGTAGACCGCTTCGCAGTCCTCGATCCAGATTCCGATAGAGAGGTGGTGGGGGGAGGTCGGGTCGAAGACGTTGTCGCCGTAGATCTGGGTGTCCAAGATGTAGAGCTCGGCACCTTGGTTGAGATCCGCTGTCGTGGTCTGGCCGGCCTTGATGGCGACGCCTCCGCTACCGACGAAGGTCGTCATATTCAAGTCTCTCATCCAGACGAAGAGGTACTGTGCCATCCAGAAGCCGTTCACCTGGTACTTGACGTCGATCGACTCGATCCGAGACCGCCGGAGGTAGCCGTTCACCCCGGGCGCGGCGCCCGCGTGGTAGACCCAGCCGCCCGTCCTCGTTCCAGGATCCGAGGTGACTGAGAAGTCCTGCAAGGTCAGGTCTCTGGTCTCGGTATTCGAAAAGAAGAGATCGTTGGTGGGATGAGTGATCTTGAGTACGGTCACCCCGGTTCCCGAACCGAGAACACGCAACCCGGTAGTGCCCGAAAGGTCGTGGCTGCCGGTAGTGTTGTAGGTGCCGGCCGGGAAAAACGCCACCTTACCGGCGGCACGGGCGGCGGTAAGCGCGGAATTGATCGCTGCCGTGTCGTCGGCAACGCCGTTGCCGAGAGCGCCATAGTCCTTGACGTTGAGGTATTCCAGGTCCGTGGCCTCGACGAGACGTGCCCCCCCCACGGCGACTCCGATGGTGAACATGAGCACCACCATTGGCATTGACCGTCTCCTGGACATAGCTCCTCCTTCTTTGAGTACGTGAGTTGGCCCAGCTAGCTTTGCGCGCCCAGCGTCCGTTTCCTGCCGCGCCACAGCTCCATCCCGAGGAGCGCAAGGACGATCAGCGCCGCGGCGAGGGACAGCATCAGCCCCCGCCGGAGCCCCGGCGGAACGTAGCTCAGCTCGACGACCGCCTCCCCGGCCGGCACGGGCACTGCGCGGAACGCATAGTTCGCCGCCAGGATCGGTGCCGGCCGTCCGTTGACGGATGCCCGCCAGCCGGGGAAGTATGACTCGGAGCAGTAGACCAGTCCGGGCCTAGCTGCCTGGACCTGCAGCACGACGCGATTGCGGGCGAGCTCCCGCACCGCGACCGGCGGCTCGCTGCCGTCGTTCGGCACGGACCGAAACGGCGGCGGCTCCTCGATCAGGATCTCGCGCGCCGAGCGCCCCTCCGCGAGCGCCGGCAGCGCCTGGTCGCGGGGCAGGAGCCGATAGTGGGAGGTGAAGAAGTACCTGGGTGCCGTCGCCCGTTCGAAAAGCCGCACGAACCCGTCGCCGAAGACCTGCCTGTAGCCCCTCCTGCCGGCCTCGGCCACCAGCTCCGGGTGGTCGATCTCGCGGATCGCGAGGAGCCCCACGTTCGCGGCGTCGAGGACGCCCTCCGGAGGCAGGAGCGTGGGCTCGCTGACGAACAGGTAGGTTCTCGCTGCCGCGTGGGTCCTGTACAGCTCGAACATGCGCGTCGAGTTGAAGGCCATCATTGACTCCAACTGATACACCTCGAACGCCGACGCCGCGTTCGCGTGCAGGGCACCCGCGCTGAAGATGCGCCCCGCGTCTCGCCTCGCCACCAGCTCCTGCACGTACGGCACGGGGTGCTTCCAGACATCCCAGCGGTTCTGCCGCGGATAGAAGGTGTTGGTCACCCCCTCGAAGGCCAACAGCCCCAGGATGGCGGCGATACACACCCGCCGGCGCAGCGCGCTCGGCTCGCGGGCCCCGGCGAGCGCCAGAACGGCCGCCGAGGCTCCCAGGAACAGGACGACCGCCAGGTACCATCGCCCGAGCCAGCTCGCCGCCTCCCGGTGAGCGAACGTACCTCGGAGCAGGGCGATCTCCGGCAGGAGCAGCAGGGCGGCCGCCATGAGCATGACGACGAGCCAGGCCTGGGTCCGCGACACCCTCCCGGCCAGGAGGCGCTCGAGGCCGATGCCCGCCGCAAAGCCGAGCAGGATGTTGAGCGGGATCCCGTAATAGAACGCGAAGTGGATGTTCCTCAAGACGGGCAGCCGGAACAGGGAGTGCAGGGGCTCGACCCCGGCCAGCTTGAGGGAGATGAGGAGCGCAGCCGCGGCGATCACCAGGAGGAACAGCCGGGTCTGCCGGCTCCCTGCCGGCCCGGCCAGGCCCGCGCAGAGCAGGGCGACGATGCCGAGGTACGGCAGGGTGACGAAGCTGATGTCCGGCATCGGCGGATTCCCGAAGACCTTGCCTCCCCCCATGAGGACGGGAGAGAGAAGCTGCGCGAAGTGCGCCCAGCTGAGGGTCGTGACCCATGCGTTGCGGTAGTGCGTCGTGACGTGAGGGACCTCGCGCATCATGGCGAAGGCAGGCAGATAGTAGAAGGCCACCAGCCCGAGGGAGAGCGCGACCGCGGCCAGATACAGCCGCGCGCGCCGCGCTCTGTCCTCCCCCGCCGCGATGATGACGGCCGCGTACACCGCCGACAGGCCGAAGGTGGCGAGCAGCATCGGCGGGAAGCTCGCCAGCGCCATCGCCGCATAGCCGGCGGCGAGGAGCGCGGCGCTGCGCCAGCTCGGCCGCTCGAGGAACCACCGGGTCAGGAAGAGCGCCGCCGGCACGCAGGCCGCCGCCTGCCCGATGAAGGAGCCGACGTTCTGGTTGAGGCCGCCGCAGAAGAGGATGGCCGCGGCACCAGCGAAAGACGCCTCCCGCGAGAGGTGGTGCTTGCGCAGCAGGAGATAGGAGAAGAGGGCCGCCGACAGCAGGACCGCAAGGAAGTAGGCGTTCTTGAGCGCCGCGCCGTTGCCCAGCGCCACGAGCAGGAAATAGGGCGGAAAGAAGTGTGCCTGCGTGAGATTCGTCATGGCAGGCGCGCCCGCCCCCACGTACGGGTCCCACCAGGGCCATTCGCCGCGCCGCAGCCCGCGGCGCAGGAACTCGCCGCCGGGCTCCCATTGCCACCAGGCGGCGCCGGGATCGTGAAAATTCGCGTACGTCGTCAGGTTCCGGCTCTGCCAGACCTCCGCCGGCACGAAGCCGGGCCCGTGGGTCTGATCGAGCAGCCGGAAGTCCAGCGGATTGTAATTGTCGCTGTAGACCAGCGATCGGCCGCGGAACACGACGTTGCAGTACGCCACGGCGAGGAGCAGGAGGAGGAGGCCGGACACCGCGGCCGTCTCCCGCCAGGGAATCGTCACCCGGTGGTCTTCCGGCATCACAGGGCACCCGGTGTGAACGCCAGCAGGTTCGGCTTCCGCATCGCGCGCAGGTCGCTCACGTTCGGCTTGTAGGTGGCTCCGAGACAGGCCACCACCGCTCCCAGGTCGGGCGCCTTGGTGGGCAAGGGGGAGAGGCTCAGCGGCTCAGACACCGTGTCTTCCAGCTCTTTCATTTCTAGAATTCCCCTGGATCCGCTTCGGCGTGCGATGTTAGCGCATCGGCCGGCGGGCGACGATATCGCCGATCCGCTCCGCTGCATGTCCGTCGCCGTAGGGGTTCACGGCGGTGGCCATGGCGGCATAGGCTCCGGGGTTCAGGATCCGCAAGGGCCGAGCGCTGTCCATGTGCTCTTAGCGGGGCCTCTCGGCGATCATGGAGAGCGGCAGGCTCCAGTACCGGTAGACCTGATCTCCCGCGGTCCGGCTGCGCAGCAGCCGGTAGATCAGGTCGCGGCCCCAGGGCCGGCGGGCGAGGCGCCGCAGGGGGCCCGGGGCGCCGGCCAGGAAATCGTCGTCCGGGTACAGGAGCCGGTAGCGAACCGTGCGCGGAGCGAGGCGTCGGCACCGGAAGCCGTTCCTGCGCAGCGCGGCCTGATACTCGGCGAGGCTGTAGAAGTTCTCGTTGATTCCGGCTTCCACCTCGACGTTCTGCGGCTTGTTGCCTGGGATCGACTCCCTCTTGCAGGCCTCCGAGACGAACACCAGCCGCCCTCCCGGCCGCAGCACGCGCCGCACCTCGGCGAAGAGCCGGTCGATATCCGAGGAGTGGTGGATCGCCGCGCAACTGAACACGGCATCGGCCCAGCCGTCGGCGAGCGGCAGCCGGTGGCCGTCTCCCCGCAGCCGCTCGAAGTGAATACCATCCAGCTCCAGGAAGACATCCGCGGTCTCGAGGCCGAGGAAGCGGGTGGTGAGGACGTCGACCGCCACCACCTCCGCGGCCCGGCCGAGGGTCTTGAGGAAGCGCGACGACCAGGTGCGGCCCGCGCCCAGGTCCACGACCCGCTGGCCCGAGAAGTCGACGTGCTCGAAGATCTGGAAGAAGTCGGGAGCCACGTGCGGCCAGGGCTCGTGCGGGAAGCAAGGGAGCGCCGTCATCACCGGGACCAGTCCCTCGTGCAGCTCGCCGGCGAGCTGGATCCACCCCTTGATCTCGCTGGCCAGGACCTCGTCGGCGGGATCCAGGAAGTCCGGAATGCCCCGATGGATCGGGAAGCTGCGGCCGCAGGAGCCGCAGCGCAGCTCGCCTTCGCGCACCTCCCGGGCGTCCTCCTCGGCCACGGAGAGCGACAGGCCCCCGCCGCGGCAGAAGGGACACCGGATGGAGTCGAGGAATTCCCGTTTCATGCTCTGGCCTCCTCTACGGAATCGCGGCTTTCTATCACGTTCGCGGCTCGCGCTGAAGCACCTCCCCACCTGCTAGAGTACGACCCGTGCATCCGATGACGGTGCTTCCCGACCTCCTGGCCGTCACGGCGGTGGCGGCCGGCCTGCTCTGGGGCTGGGGGATCCCCCTCTCCTTCCTGCTGCTGCCGCGGCGTCTTCGGCCGCTGCTCCCGCTCGTCGCCCCGTTCCTCGGCTTCGCGGTGATCGCGACTCTCGGCCAGGCGAGCGTCGCCCTCGGCGGCACGCTGCGCGACGTGCGCTGGCCGGTCGCGGCCCTGGCAGCCTGCGGGTGGATCCTCGCGCTCGCGCGGCTGCGGCTCCGCCGCATTCCGCGGAGCTCGGCGCCGGCGCTCGCGGTCTGCCTGCTCGCCTTCCTGCTCGCGGCCGTCCCCCTCTTCGCCCTCGGCTACCTGACGACCGTGGGCGGGTCGATCGACGGCCTCTCCTACGCCCTCCGGTCCGAATACCTCCAGGACTCTCCGGCCCGCCCCGCCGCGCTCGAGCCCGGCAAGCCCTGGCTCGACCGGGTGAACGGGCAGATCCTGCCCATCCGCCTGGGGGACGTCTGCTTCGTGGGCCTGCTGGGCCTGCTGACCGGCCGGCGCAGCTTCGAGCTGCTCACGGTCGTTCCGGCGCTGTTCTTCGCCCTGACCTCCGGCGCCCTGTACGTGTTCACGCGCGCGGGCTTGCGCCTCCCACGCCATGCGGCGCTGCTCGCGGCCGTCCTGGCGGCGGTCAACAACCTGCTCCTCTGGCCGGCCTATGACAGTCTTCTCTCCCAAGGCCTGGCGATCGCCCTGCTGCCGCTGGCGCTCTGCTTCGGCGTCGAGGGCCAGCGCCGCCCGGACTGGCGGACCGCGGCGCTCTTCGGCTTGCTGCTGAGCGCGCTCGCCGCGGTGGTTCCGGTCTACGCGGTCTGCGCGCTCGCCGGTGTGCTGCTGTTCTGGGCCGCGGCCTGGCTGCTGCGTCCGGGAGGCCCCCGTGGAGGCCTGCTGGGCCATGCCGCGGTCTGGTGGCTGGGGACCGCTGTCTGTGCCGCGGCCGCGTTCGCCCTGGCGCGCGCCGTCACCGAGCACGGCTTCGTCCCGCTCGTCCCGGCACCGGGCGGAGCCCAGCAGGCGGGCACGGGCAACATCCTCGTCTTCCCGCCGTTCCTCGAGGTCCTCGGACTGGTCGCCCACGCGGGGGAAGCGTACGGCCGGGGCCTGCCGCAGGTCCTGCTCACGTTCCTCACCCCGCTCGGCGTGGGGCTCGCCGTCCTGGCGCTCTCCGGGGCATGGCGCCTCGCTCCGCGCGCCCGGCTGGCCGCGGCCGTCCTGCTGCTGACCGGCCTCGCCTTCGCCGTCCAGCAGCGCTGGATGATCTCGGCTCTGGCGCCGCTGGCGCTGGCTCTGGTCGCCGCCGGGCTCCACGCTCTCTGGCGGCTGCCGTCGGAGCGCTGGCTCGCCGCGCTGGCGGGTCTCCTCCTCGTCGGCATCAACGTCCGCCACACGCTATGGACCCAGTCCTACGCCCTGGAGACGCGGATCGTGCCGGACCGGCAGATGATCGAGGCCGCGCAGGCCGTCTCCAAGCTCGGGTCCAAGGAATGGCTCCTGCTCGACCTGCCGCAGGACCCGCGCCAGCCTTGGTTCACCTACCTGCTGCGGGACCACCGGTTGGGCTATCGCGCGGAGACCTCCGGAGACGCCAACGCCTTCTACCGCTACGCCCTGATCGACCCGCTCCTGGACCGGCGCGGCGTCCTCGGCGAGCCCTGGTACGATCCCGCGAGCTACTCCCGCCTGTGGAGCAACGACCGCTACGAGCTGCGGCGCCGGAGCGATGCGGCCGTGGCGAGCGCGCGCTGGGACCGCCGCTGGCCGGAGGGCGAGGCCATGGCGATCGACATCTCTCCAGGCCGCGGTACGGCCACCTTCTCGTTGGGCGCCGAGGCGCGGGAGCTCGGCCTGGGAACCGGCACGCCGCGGACCTTCCAGGTGCGCCTGCTCAGCTTCGGCAGCGGCGTGCGGCTGGCCCTCGGAACGAGGAGCCGGCCGGTGGAGATCCCTCCCGGCGGCTGGCTCGTCGATGTCGACCTCGGGTGTGCCGGCGCCGGGCAGGTCGTCCTCGGCCACGCGGGCGGCGACGCGCTGCTTGCCGAAGCCCGGGTGCTGGCCGAAAGCACTGGCAAGAAAGGCGCCTGCCTGGAAACCGTTCCCGTCAAGGCCGGCGCCGTCTACGTGGAGCAGCGGCTCCTCGACGGCAACCGGGTGCGGTTCGATGCGCTCCTGGTGCGGCCCCGGGGCTCGGAGCCGCGCGTCTACCGGCTCGGCCTCCACGTCGCCGAGTCCCGCGGGAAGGGCTTCGGCGTCTGGAGCCTGGACTTCCCGTCCGGGAGCCAGGTGCAGCAGGGAAGTATGGAGGTCGACCTCGACGACCGCTCGTGGAAAGCCGAGATCGACGAGCGTCCCGTCCGCCTCGAGACGACCTCGTTCGAAACCGCGGAAGGCACCTTCGAAGGCGCTCTCGTCTGGTGGCGGCTCAATCCGAACGAGCAGGTCCGCATCCACCCGGTGCTCTCGTTCAAGAGGCTGGGGGGCGCGCCGGAGGTGACCCGCTCCGTCCCGGCGACGCCGATCGATATCCTGCCGCCTCCCTGAGGCGACGAGAGAAGTCGCGAATACTGATTTGTCAAGCAATCAAACTCCATCATTGATGCGATCCCCTGTAACATTCTGAGACCCTGGCACGCCTCTGTTGACGTTTTACCAAAGGGGTCCTATAGTTGGATCTCGCAGTCTTGTCAGTCCTGACCCGGCTCCATTGTTTCTCAGGAGGAAAGTCTCATGAAGAGAGGATTGCCTGTTCGTATCCTGCTACTGTCGTTGCTCGTCCTCGTCACCCTGAGCGTCACTGCCCAGGCTCAGGCGACCCGCACCTGGGTCTCGGGGGTCGGCGACGACGCCAACCCCTGCAGCCGCACGGCGCCCTGCAAGACCTTCGCGGGTGCCATCTCGAAGACCGCGACCGGGGGCGAGATCAACGTCCTCGATCCGGGCGGGTTCGGCGGGGTGACCATCACCAAGTCCATCACGATCTCCTCCGAAGGGTTCGAGGCTGGCGTGCTGGTGTCCGGCACGAACGCCATCGTCATCAACGCGACGACGACCAGCAACGTGGTGCTGCGCGGCCTCGACATCGAAGGGCTCGGGACCGGCTTGGTCGGCATCAAGGTGCTCGGCGGCCTGGGCTCTCTCCACGTCGAGAAGTGCACGATCAACAACTTCCGCGGCACGAACAGCTCGGGCATCGAGGTTTCGCCGACCACGGTGGCCACGACGAGGGTTTTCATCAAAGATACCATCGTCCGCAATAACGGCGCGGGTACGGGGGCGGGCATCCTCGTGAATCCCGGCGCGGGCGTCACCGTGAGGGCGTCGCTCGACAACGTCCGGGTGGAGAACAACCTCATCGGCTTCAGGAGCCAAGGCGCTGGCCTTTCCACCACCGCGGTGAACAACAGCGTCGCCGCAGGCAACTCGAACGCCGGCTTCGAGGCCGCCAGCAGCACCGCGGCGCTGAACATCGAGCGTAGCGTGGCAGCCAGCAATGGGACGGGGGTCGCTTGTACCAATGGCATCGTCCGTGTCGGCAACACGCTCTTCTCCGCCAATACGACCGTCGCGTCTGCAGCCGTCGTCAACTGCTTCACGTTCCAGAACAACGACGCCGACGTCTCTCTCCCTGCCGGATTCACTCAGATCAACCCTTCATAGCGCTGTTTCGCCCCTCCCGGCTTGCGAGAGCATGCCGGGAGGGGACCGCTACCGGCCAGGGGCCGCGGTCTTCGTTCACCTTCGCGGCCCATGCTACAGTGCACCGCCGTGCTGAACCCTGTTCGCGTCCCTGCCTCCTCCTCCTCCTCATGACCGCCCGGCTCGATCTGACGGCCGCACCGCTCCGACCGCTCGTCGTAACGGGCATGCACGCCTCCGCCACCTCGCTCGCCGGCGCGCTCGTGGAGGGTCTCGGTGTCAACCTGGGCGAGCGGCTCCTCGCCGCCGACGCCCACAATCCGGCCGGCTACTTCGAGGATCTGGATTTCGTCGAGCTCCAGAGTCGGATGCTGCTCGCCGCGACGCCCCAGGACGAGCGGGGCCATCCCGACTGGGGCTGGACGGAGCAGCGCTGGCTGGATCCCCGCGCGCTCGAGCCCTGGCGGGGCGAGGCGCGCGACCTGATC
>Ga0268265_10001183_pt1 | contig 22847 bp, 18 predicted proteins | sample KBSSwiS52_FD_190355 | JGI IMG/M metagenome (GOLD analysis project Ga0268265, IMG submission 190355) | Switchgrass rhizosphere microbial communities from Kellogg Biological Station, Michigan, USA - KBS Switchgrass S5-2 (SPAdes) (version 2) | ecosystem: Host-associated > Plants > Roots >... | reverse complement strand
GGTGGCACCCGCTCTTGGTGAGCAGGGTGAGGGATCGGCGGGCGTGTCGTTCGGCGTCTTCGTCCTGCCCCAGATAGCTAAGCGTGGCCGCACTGAACGCCTCGTAGATCTTTTCGTCGCCTGCGCCGGCTCCTGGCTGTGGTCCGCCCGTCCAGACACTGACTCGCATTGTCCGTAGAGCGGCCAATGCGCTGTCTGTGTCGCCGTCTTGGGCCGATGCTCGGGCTACCTGGCTGGCGAGTACGGGGCGGACGTAGGCATGGGCGCCAGGCAGGGCCTGACGGGCGATCTTGGCGGAGGTCGTGAACTGGCCAGCGAAGAACGCCAATGCGGATCGCTCGGCCGCGGCGGAGCCAGCTAGCAGGGTGTCTCCGGCGGCGTCGGCGTGCTGACCAGCAAGGACAAGGAACGTGAGCGCGGTGTGCTGCTCACCTGTGTGGGAGGCTAGGCGGCCCCGGTAGAAGGAGTACCACCCGGTGACGCTTTCGAGATCTCGGCGTGCGCCGCCCGACAGGCAGGCGCCCAACAGGGTCTCGGCGTCGCCCCACGCTCGCTCGACCGGTGCGACCAGTTCCCCCAGAGGGGTGACCTCGAAGCGGGCGGCGAGCTCGTAGACACCATGCTCAAGCTGGGCGGCTCTCTCGGCGGGGCTACCGGTCGCGCTAGCGGCGGCTAGCAGGGCGCCAGCGGTGAGCAGGTCTCGGCGATGCGTCGGACTCGCCTCCTCGTCCAGACCCGGATGGGTCTTTCCATCGTCACCTGTGCGGCCGGTGGCGACCAGCCCCGGGCGATGTTCGGAGGCAGGGTCATGCGGCGGTCGTGGTGAAAGTGGTGGTCCGAGCAGGGTGGCGACGTCGGTGTCGAACATGGCGTGCAGGATGGCGGCGGCGGGGGCTCGGGGGTCGGTGACCTGTCCGGCGGTCCAGCGTTTGGCGCTGCGTTCGTCGAGGTAGCCCTTGCCGATGTTCAGCGCGATCGAGATGTTCTGGTACTCCCGATCTTTGCTCTGGTGGTTTCGATGGGCGTTGTGGGTCCAGGGAGGGGTACGCGGCGCGCATGACTGAGGTGGGGTACTTCCTGTCGAGCGAGGAGCTGAGCGCGCCGCAAACCGTGCAGTACGGACAGACGGCCGAGCGGGCTGGATTTGACCGGGTGTGGGTGTCGGACCATTTCCATCCGTGGCAGTCGAGCCAGGGCGAGAGCCCGTTCGTCTGGACGGTGCTCGGCGCGCTCGCCGCCACGACCAAGCTGCGTCTGACGACTGCGGTGACCTGCCCGACGTTCCGGATTCATCCGGCGATAGTGGCCCAGGCGACGGCGACGGTCGCCTCGCTCGCCCCCGGCCGGTTCACCTTCGGGGTCGGGTCGGGCGAGGCGCTGAACGAGCACATCCTCGGCGATGCGTGGCCGCCGGTCAGCGTGCGTCACGAACGGCTCGAGGAGGCGCTCGACGTCATCCGCCGGCTGTGGAGCGGTCAAACCGTCACCCACGAGGGCCAGCACTTCACCGTGCACAACGCGAAGATCTGGAGCCGGCCGGAGCAGCCACCGCCGATCTTCATCAGCGGGTTCGGACCGAAGGCCATCCGGCTTGCCGCCCGGGTGGGCGACGGGTGGATCACCACTCGGCCCGATGTCGAGGGCCTGAAGGCCTACCGGCGGGACGGCGGGATGGGACGCACCCAGGCCGGCATGAAGATCTGCTGGGCGTCGACCGCAGAAGAGGCGGCTGAGACCGCGCATCGGCTGTGGGGCCACGAGGGCACCGGCGGCCAGACCTCGCAGGACCTGCCGATGTGGGCGGGATACGAGGCGATCGGCAAGCACACGACCCCTGACCAGGTGGCGAGCCTGGTGCCTTGCGGCCCAGACCCCAAGCCTGCGGCAGCGGCGATCGGCCAGTACATCGACGCCGGGTTCGACGAGGTCTACGTCGCCCAGATGGGTCCAGATCAAGCGGGAGGCATCCGCTTCCTCGCCGAGGAGGTCCTGCCGCTGGTTCGGTAAGGCCAATCCCAGCCGGGCGTGGTTGTCGCGATCGGCCGCGATCAGTCGTGGTCGGCCGTGATCAGCCCGATGGGCCGCGAGCTGCGCCCGCACGGCATCGAGATGACTGGCCTGCATGTCGGCTACGTTGACACCGACATGGCGGCCAACATCCAGTCGCCGAAGGCCGACCCGCGTGGGGTGGCCGAGCTGGCCCTCGACGGTGTCGAGGCGGGCCTGCGCGAGGTTCTCGCAGGCGAGATCTCCCGCCAGGTCAAGGCTGCCCTCGCGGGCGACCTCGCCGGTCTCTACCCGCAGCTGGCGGCATAGCCGCCCAGTGACCACCTGGGTGGGATTCACTGGCGGGGTGACTGGTGACTTGGAGATCGTCTCGTTCGAATCCGCGGAGGCGTTCGAGGCCTGGCTGAGCGAGCAGCACGCGGTTTCCTCGGGTGTCTGGCTGAAGCTCCGGAAGAAAGCCGGCGGCGTCGAGGCACTCGACTACACACAGGCCCTCGACTCGGCGCTCTGCTTCGGCTGGATCGACGGGCAGAAGGCCAAGTTCGACGACGAGTGGTGGCTGCAGCGGTTCACCCCGCGCAAGCGGACCAGCAGATGGTCGAAGATCAATTGTGGCCGGGTGGTCGCACTGATCGAGCAGGGCCGGCTGCGCCCGGCCGGGCTCGCCGAGGTGGAGCAGGCCAAGACGGACGGCCGATGGGATGCGGCCTATGACAGCGCCAGAACGGCCTCGGTGCCGGACGACCTCGCCGTCGCCCTGGCGGCCAGTCCCGCCGCGGCGACCTTCTTCGAGACGATTGACCGGCAGAACCGGTACGCCATCCTCTACCGGATCCAGGACGCCAAGAAGGCCGAGACCAGGGCCCGCCGGATCGAGAAGTACGTCGCCGTGCTCGCCGAGGGCAAGAAGATCTACCCTTGACGGCCCAGCGGGCCGTGCCCGGCTCCCGCGTAGCCGCTGATCGTCGTTTCGGCCCCCGGTCGTTGGGCGCGAGAGACCAGACCAGATGGCGACCATCAGGGGCACAGACGGCGATCAGGGCGTGGTCGGCGCTGCCGATTACGGCGCCGGCAAGGGTTTGGGGGCATGGCCGGTTGTCGGCCCGGGGATGGGGCAGGGCAGCTGATGCCAGGCGCTGCCCGGTGCCAGCGGGTGCGCTGACCCGACGGAGGTGACGACATGGCTGTTCAGGCCGCCGAACGCGAACGCGCGCAAGCCGCCCGACTCCCGGAAGGGGACGTGATACGCACCCTGCTCGAACAACACGCGCGGATCCGGGACCTGTTCGTGGACGTGCGATCCACGCACGGCGAGCACCGGCGGCAGGCGTTCGCCGAGCTACGTGCGCTCCTCGCGGTCCACGAGACCGCTGAGGAACTGGTGCTTCGTCCGGTCAGCAGGCGGGTCGTCGGAGAAGAGGTCGCGAACGCCCGCGACAAGGAGGAGGCCGAGGCCACGCGCGACCTGCGCGAGCTGGAGAAGATGGACGTCTTCGCCGCGGAGTTCGACGCGCGGCTGGCCACGTTCGAGGAGATGGTCGGCCGGCATGCCCTGCGGGAGGAGACCTCGGAGTTCCCCGCGGTGAGCGCCGAATGCGACGCCGAACAACGGCACGCCATGGGCGATGCGCTGCGTACGGTGGAGCGCTTCGCCCCCACCCACCCGCACCCAAGCACCGCAGGCTCGCCGGTCAGGCAGTGGATGGTCGGTCCCTTCGCCTCGGTCGTCGACCGGGTGAAGGACACCCTCGAGAAGGGCGGCCGCGCCGCCGCCCGCGGGGCGACCGGACCGCCGATCTGACCGCCGGAGAGCTACTCCGACAACCCAACCATCCCCCGAGGCCGGCCCGGGACCGGACTATGTCGAATGTCCCGATTCCGGCCGGCTGCCGATCAGTCTCCGCTTGGCCTTCGGCCGGCCTCCACGGCTCTCGTCAGCTTTCGTCGGCTTCGCTGGCTTTCGGCGCTCAGCCGGCCTGCGGAGAGGCTCAGCGAGCTTGGCAGGTGGGGCACCAGAAGAGGTTGCGTGCGGCCAGAGCCACGGTTCTGACCTCGGTGGAGCAGATCAGGCAGGGTTGACCGGCGCGGCGGTAGACGTAGACCTCGCCGCCGTGATCGTCGACGCGGGGCGGGCGGCCCATCGCCTCGGGGGTGTGCTCGGGCCGGACCGTGTCGATCCGGCCGGTACGCACACCGTCGGCCATGAGCGCGACCAGGTCGGCCCAGATGAGGTCCCACTCGTCGTGGGTGAGCCGGCTGCCAGGTCGCCACGGGTCGACGCCGGCCCTGAAGAGCACCTCGGCCCGGTAGATGTTGCCCGGCCCGGCCACGACGGTCTGGTCCATGAGGAGCACGGCGACCGACGTGCGGCTGCGGCTGATCCTGCGCCAGGCCGCGTCCGGGTCGGCGTCGGCGCGCAGCGGGTCGGGCCCGAGCCGGTCACGCAGCGCCTTCACCTCGCCCGGCTCCAGCAGTTCGCACGCGTTCGGGCCCCGCAGGTCGGCGTAGCCGCCGGCCGCGGCGAGCCGCAGCCGGACGGCCCCGGTCGGCACGGGGGCAGGCGGCGGCCCGAGGGCGTACTTCCCGTAGATGCCCAAGTGGACGTGCAGGATCTGCTCGTTGTCGAACCGCAACAGCAGGTGCTTGCCGTGTGCCTCGGCCTCGTCGAGGATTCGCCCGTCGAGCAGGCGCGCCCCGTCGGCGAACCGTCCCTGCGGGCTTGTGGCCGTGACCGGCCGGCCGCCGAACAGATCCCGGTGGGCCGCGGCGAGTCTGTGGGTGGTGTGACCTTCGGGCATGGCTGGCCGAGCATACCGACCGGCGTCAGTCAGGTGTCTCCCGCGGGGCGGATCCGTCGGCGTCACCCGTCGCGGGATCCGACTCCGACCCCGACCCCGGATCTGGATCTGGACCTGGACCTGGACCGGCCGATCGTCGTTGCCAGAGGCACGCGACGGTAGCCGCCAGTGCCAGCCAGGCGACGCCGAAGGACCAGCCGCCGGCGACGTCGCTGGGCCAGTGGACGCCCAGGTAGACGCGGGACAGCCCGATCATGATGGCTAGGACCGCCGCGACGGTGCTGACGGCCGCGACCATGCGCCGGCCTCCGGACAGCAGGCGTACCAGCAGGACGGCAGCCAGGGCATAGCCGACCGTCGCCATCTCGGTATGACCGGACGGGAAGGCGAAGCCCCCAGGTTCGACGAGCCACAGGTCTCGTGGAGGTCGTGGACGGCCGATCGCATGATTGATCGCCACCCGTACCGCCTGGCCCGCCCAGAGCAGTGCGACCGCGCAGACCGGCAGCATCCACTCCCGCGTCCGCCACCACAGCGCCACCCCGAGCGTGATCACCACGGCGTAGAGGAGGGGCCCGGCGCCCAGGTTGGTGACGACGCGCGCGACCGGCGTGAGCCAGTCCTCGCGATGACCGACGACGTCCCGCAGCAGGCGGGAGTCAGCGCCGATCGGGCCATCACTGCCCACCACCCGCAAGACGAGGAAACCGAAGATCGATCCGCTGACGACGAGTGTCACCAGGGAAGCCGTCAGTAAGTGGCCAGGCCGAGGCGCCCGACCCAGATGGCGAGCTGACGGACCGTCGATGACGCGGCTCACGGCTGACCGCCTCCTCCGGCCCGGACGGAAAATCATCCCCTGCCCTTGGCGGCGATACCCAGCGGCACGCGGCGACACCGTCCGTTGCGGTCCCCTTGTGTCCGGATCTCGTCGTTCGCACTGTCGGCAGGATGTGACCTCGCGCGGCGAGGCCGTCCTGCGAGAAGACCGGAGGATCCAATTCCTGAACCACCACCTGGCGCGCTCTTCCATGACCGGTGATCAAAGACAGACCCAACACCGCCCGCCGGACAGGCAGGCTAGACGACGGGCTCAGTGGCGGCGCGCGGTCGCTGGGATGAGGTGGCGGGTGAACCAGCTGCGGGCGAGGCCAGCGGCGGCTTCGAGCGCGCCCGGTTCCTCGAACACGTGGGTCGCTCCCGGGATGACCGCGACCTCGTTCTCGGTCGTCATCTGCCGGGCGGCGCGTTCGTTGAGCTCCAGCACCGCCTCGTCTTTGCCGCCGACGATGAGCAGGGTGGGGGCGGTCACCCTGGGGAGCTGCGGTGTGGCGAGGTCGGGCCGGCCGCCGCGGGAGACGACGGCGCCGACGTCGGCCCGGAGTTCGGCCGCCGCCCACAGCGCCGCGGCCGCGCCGGTGCTCGCCCCGAAGTAGCCGAGCGGAATGCCGTCCGCGCCCTGCTCGCGGCGCAGCCAGCCGGTCACCTCGACGAGCCGGCGGCCGAGCAGGCCGATGTCGAACACGTTCGCCCGCTGGGCGTCCTCGACGGGCGTGAGCAGGTCGAACAGCAGCGTGGCGAATCCTGCGTCGATCAGCACGTTGGAGACATACCGGTTGCGTGGACTGTGCCGGCTGCTGCCGCTGCCGTGGGCGAAGACGACCACGGCGGCCGCGCCCTCGGGCGCGGTGAACCGGCCGCCCAGCCACACCTCGCCGGCGGGGATGTCGACGTCCACGGCACCGGCGAACGTCATTGCCCGCTCCCGCGCGGGTAGCGCAACAGCGCGGCGAGGCCGTCGGCTGGCTCGTCCGCGAGACCCGGTCGCAGGACGTGGACGGTGGCGCCGGTGCCGAGGGCGGCGCGCACGGCCACGTCCGCGAGCCGGCCGTGCGACGGTGAGCCGACCAGGCTGGCGAGGGTCGCCGGCTGGGCGGCGACGTCGACCGGGTCCGGGCCGAACCACGCCACCCGGTCGTCGCGCGGGTCGTCCACGACGACGAGGGTCTGCGCCTGGGATTTCGCGAGGACGTCGAGGGTCGCGGCAGTGCCCTCGACGGCCCGGCCGTGCGCGCGGTCCTCGGCGAGGCGGCTCAGCAGGCCGCTCGTCCGCGAACGGACCAGGGCGCTGACCAGGTCGCGGACCTCCTGCTCGTGGCGCCGGTCGCCGCGGCTGGGATGACGGCTGCCGTGCGTCAGCTGGTGGACCAGCGTGCTGACTCGCGGTGGCAGGTGCTCCCGCACCAGCTGAACGGCTCGCACGTCGCCGCCCAGGGCGACCACTTCGGCGTCCATCTGGTCGGAAAGCCTGGTCACCGCTTCCGCCACCTTGGCCGCGTTGTGCGCCCACGAGTCCTCGGCACGGTCCTGGTAGCGGCGCTGTGACCAGCCACCGGGCGCGTTGCGCTCGATTTCGTCGTCCGTGCCCTCCACCTCGGCGTAGATGCGTGATCCGTCCATCTCGACCCGCAGGTCGGCGCCGGTCCGATCGGCGAGCGCGACCACGCAGGGCACGGCCCGCTGCTCGTAGGCGAGCAGCGGGAGAACACAGGGCAGCGACGACCACAGCCCCCGGTCGCCGAACCGCTCGGCCACCTGCCGCTGCGCGACGACCCGGCCGTCGGCTGCGAACGCCGCGAGCGCGACATCGGTGGGGCCGAGCGAGTCGACGGCGTCAGCCAGCGCGGCGAGCGTCGCCTCGTCCGCGCCCTGGCTGGCCAGCTGGTCGCGCAGGCCGCGCCACCGCAGCGCCCGTTCGTGGGCGATGCCGTCGAGGTTGTCCGCCATGCCCAGGTAAAGCGACGCGACCGGGCCGGTTGTGGTCAAAAGCCGCGAGGTGTCCAGGTCCGCGGTCATGAGGGCAGTCACTGCGGCCTCCTTACTTCGTCCAGACGACGAGCCCATACCCGGCCGGCCGGCGATAGTGCGCCGTCGTCCGAGTCAAGCGGAGGTGCCGGCAGAAGTGGGAGAAATCCGGTCGACGTGGCCTATGCGCTTCTGCTCAGATCGAGGGATGGACTCGGCGAATCTGGCCGCTGGTGCGCGGTTTACGTTGGTGTTTGACGCAGATGACACCCTTTGGGAAAACAACATCCGCTTCGAGCGCGTGATCGCCGACTACCTGGAGTGGCTGGCCCATCCGACGCTGGAGCTGACTGTCCTGCGTAGGATGCTCAACGACATCGAGTCAGCGAACGTGGTCGTGCACGGCTACGGGAGCATGGTGTTCCTGCGCTGCCTGCACGAACTGTTCGAGCGGCTGTGGGAACGGCCGGCCGACGCCAGGGAACGACGCGAGATCGACGAGCTCGCGGCGGCGCTGCGCGACCATCGCGTCGAGCTGATGCCCGGGGTCGCCGACACCCTGCGCGAGCTCGGTAGCCGTCACCAGCTCGCGCTGCTCACCAAGGGTGCCCAGAAGGAGCAGCAAGCAAAGATCGATGCATCGGGTATTGCGGCGTACTTCGGCGCGGGCACCCACATCGTGGCCGAGAAGAACGTGGCGGCCTACCGGTCGCTGGCGAGTGAGCTGGCTCTGGAGCCGGCTACCACCTGGATGGTCGGGAACTCGCCGAAGTCGGACATCCTGCCCGCGCGGGCCGCCGGCTGGGGAGCGGTCTTCATCCCGAATGCCAATACCTGGGCGCTGGAACACGCGGATCTCGACGTGGCCGACGCCGGAGTGCTTCAGCTGCGGACCTTCGACGAGCTTCTGCGCCACTTCTGACGGCGAAGGCTGTGACAGCGACGGTTGTCGGAAGTCGCGCTGACGCGGCGGGCGCTTCGGCGTCGCCGGCCGCGTCCTTGTCATGGCGGGATGGCACGATGGCGCGGCGCGCTCGGCATCGACATCCGGAGCAGGCTCGGACGTCACGGCGCCGACAGACAATCGCGAGAAGGCAGCGGGAACGGGCTGCGCCCCGGTGGGGGCCGGCAGCCCGTTCCTACCTGAGGGTCAGATGCTTATCTCGCGTTCGATGACCCGAAGGCGGTGGCGGGCCAGCGCGAGGTTGGCCCGAGTACGGTCCAGCGCCAGGTAGAGGAAGAGCTGGCTCCCACCGCGGGAGAGGAGGCGGATGATGTGGTACTGCCGGTCGATAGTGATCAGGATGTCCTCGATCCCCTCGCGCACACCCAGTGCCTCCAGGGTCCTGGCCTTGGCGCGGACCACGTCGGTGTTGCCGGCGGCGGCGATCTCCAGGTTCAGCGTGTGCCCGCCGCCCACCGCCCCCAGCATCATTCCGCTCTCGTAGTCGACCAAGGCTGCTCCAAGAGCACCTTCGAGCGTCATCGCTTCCTTGAGCGCGGTCTCGATGTCCATTTCGCTGCTCCCCGTCCGTCCCAGAGGACGGCCCGCGATTGTGGCGAAGCGGGCTGGACTCTGGGCCAATTGTTCGGCATTTGGGTGATTGTTAATTCAGTCGACGGCACCTCGATATCTAGGACTCTATCCTTTCATCCGCTAACTCGGACTCTATCCTTTCATCCGCTAACTTGTCACCGGCGGCTGATATATCCGGCTGGTCACCTGACGAGACGACTTCGTGACGGATAGTTCGCTGTTCCTTACCGCTCTGTCCGACCTCGGTGAGGAGCGGTTCTTGGGAACCCTGCGGGCCGAGGGCGCCCGAGTCGGCGGCACGGTCGTGTTTCGTTCGGGTCTCGTGATCGCCGCCGACACCGCCGCCGCCCCCGGGCTGGAACCACTGCTGTTGCGGTCGGGTCGGATCTCCGGTGAGGACTGGACGGACATCTTCGCCTAGGCCGTCAGGGTCCGAAAGCCAGCCTGGCGCCGACGACAGCCTCGAACCGATCACCGAGCCAACGGACACCTCCGGCGTTCCGCGGCGCCGCCTCCTTCCCCGGCGCAACCCGCGCGGCCTCTCGTAGCGGCTCAGCCGCCGACGCATCGCCGGCCTCGGCCGCGTTCTCCGTCGCCGGTGCGAGGTTCTGCGTTGGTGGGCATAACGGCTGGGTGGGCATAACGGCGAGGTGTCGCACATTGGTCCCTACAGGTGCCCACCAGGTCGAGGTTGGACGCCTGAACCACGGGAGCCCGTCATGCCAGCACTCGTGCCGCGTCCGCCGCTGCCCGCGCCGACCCGACCGCCGACATCGACCCAACCGCCCGCGCCGACCCGACTGCCTGCGTTGGCCCGACGGCGTCGCATCGGCCTCGGGGTTGGTCTGCTGCTTGGCTGTGCGGCGCTGATTGTCTGGATTGTCGGCCTTTCGCTGACCTTGCCCGCGTACCACGAAACCGGCGGATGGCGGCTCGCCTGGACCGGATACGACGTCGTCGAGCTCATAGCGCTGGGCGTCACGGCCTACGGCGCTCTACGTGACCGCTGGTTGCTCGTCCCCGCATCGGTGGTCACGGCCACTCTTCTTCTGTGTGATGCCTGGTTTGACGTCACGCTCGCTGCTGGAACGAGTGAGTTTGTCATCAGCCTGTTGACTGCGCTGCTCGTGGAGATTCCGACCGCCGCCCTGCTTGGGCTGGTTGCGTGGCAGCTTACTCGTCTTTCGGCTGGATACCGCATCGGCGACGCCGATAAGACTTCTTCAACTCATGCCGTTCCTATTCTGGCTGTTGCCGTCCGAAGAACAGGCGCTTCGGAGGCAGACGACCGAAGGGAAACGTTCGGGGACGATGTGTGCCGCGACGGTGCGTGCGGGGACGGCGTGTTGGGGGACGGCGTGCTGGAAGACGACGTCCGTGCGATCTTGGACGGTCCAAGTGTCGCGACCCTCGCGACCGTGGGACCGGATGGCGAGCCCAGGTCGCGGGCCGTCCAGCTGCGCCGTGACGGCGACGCGCTGCTGCTGTTTGTCGCTACCCACCAACCGCCGAGACGGCAGCTCGCGGCCGAGGTCCCGGTCAGCGTCGCGGTGCACGATCTGACAGCTCCAGGCGCCGTCGTCGAGATCCGCGGCACCGCTCGACTGATCCCCGGCAGGGAGCCCACCTCCGTGGCGGCCGTTTCGGCTGACATCAAGGAATCAGCACCGCAAACTCCTTCTATGCCGGCCATAATGCCGGTGCAGGCGCCGCAGATGGCGCCCGTCGATGCGGGTGGAATTCGACTGGTTGCCCGTCTCGTCCCGACCGCAATCACTCGTCTCGCCTGCTGATCGATGCTCGCCGTCGGCGACATTGTGGTCTTCTGCGCTCCCGCCGATCATGCGATTGATCTGGGCGGTATGTTTGCTGTATGACAAAACACGGGGATCGTCACCTTCGCGCGGTGCACGAGGACTGGCGTGCCGTCGCCGCGGCCCTCGGCGTGCGGATGTCCACTCGGCGCGTCAGCCAGCAGGAGCTCGCGTTGGCGGCCGGCGTCTCGGTCACCACGGTGCGGGTACTGCAGCGGGGCAATGGCGACCGGCGGGTCCAGAACTCGACGCTGTCCGCGGTGTCGCGCGCGCTCGCCTGGCCTGATGACCATCTTTTTCGGGTGCTGCTCGGCGACCGGTACCCCGGCGCCGGCGCCGGCGCGACGCCGACCGCCCGGCCGCGAGGCGAGGCCTCGGCGTCCGAACGGTCTGCCGACACCGCCGCCATCGACGCCATCGAGCCCCCCGCAGGCGGCGGCACGGCTGGCGGAGCCGGTGAGTATGGCGGGCCGCGGGTGCGGGTGACGCGACAGCCCGCCCTGACGGCGCAGCCCGACGTCGCCCTGCAGATCCTGCGCACGCTGCGGCGGATCGAGCGGCGGGTCGATGACATCGCGCGCCACGTCCTCAGCGCCTGACGCCTGACGCCTGACGCCGCGCTTCGCTTCGCCGCGCTTCGCGTCAGACCCTGCGCCGCCGTCGGCGCCGGCGGCGGTCCCATCGCCGGAGCGCTTCTCCTCACCGCGTCGTAGGCACTCACCGCGCCATAGGCAGTCACCACCACCCTGGGCGCACAGCCAGGAGACGGAGACAGCGCCGGTCTCAGACCCCGGCAGGTCGCAGCCGCCTCAGGCCATCGGCGAGCTACGGCGCCGGCCGGGGTTGGGCAGCGCGAAGTAGCGGGCGGCGGCCTGGGCCTGCTTGATGGCGATGCGCCAGGCCGCGTCGACGACGGAGCCGACCGCGTCCGGCGAGGGCCACAGGAGACACGCGGGCGGAAGGCAGATCCGGTAGGTGAGAGTTCCCGTCTTCTCATGGGCGATCCAGGCGCCGCAGGTCGCCATGGGCGGTAGACCGCCGATGGCGGTGAGAGCAGCGGCCAGCTCGGCCTCGTCGACCGGTCGGTCCGCGAGGTCGGCGAGATCCGGGTCCTGGTTCTCGAAGCCACTGGCACGGCCGGACCGCGTCGGTCTGGCCAGGCCGGCGGCCCGGGTGAGGGCCCTGTCGAGATGGACGTCGAGGACCATCACGCCGGAACCGTAGAACGGATGGTCGTTGGGATAGGGCGGAGCGAGCCGGGCGATCGCGCCGGACGCCGTCCGTCCAAGCCCCAGCTCTCCGGCCAGTGCCAGTCCGATGTCGACATCGGACGCGTAGTCGGACGGCGAGGAGGAGCCAAGGTCCGCGTCCTGCCCCAAGCCGGTCTCGGCTCCTCCAGTCGCCCCCGCCGAAGGGCGGTCGGCGCCGGCTGATCCAGGAATCGCGTGGGCCCCGGCGGCTTCCGGCTCGGTCGTTGGACCTGGCTCGGTCGTTGGACCTGGCTCGGGCGACGTGCTCGGCTCGGCCGCGGCACCCGGTTCGGCCGGACTGCTCGGTTCGGCCGGACTGCTTGGCTCGGCCGGCCTGTTTGGCTCGGTCGCGGTGCTCGGCTCGGCGAGCACGAGAAAGCCGGTGCCCTCCCCGTCATCGGCGATCAGGCCGTCGAACAGCAGCCGATCGAGCGCGTCGCGGACATGGCTGTCCCGGAACGCGTTTCCGAGGTGACCCGGCACGGTGAGCGCGGCGGCCGCCGCCTGGGCCGGGTCCGCCACGAGGCTCAGGTCGGGCAGCCAGGTACGGCTGCCCGACGCCAGCGCGGTGAGCAGCAGGGACAGCGGCCCGCGCAGGCCGTCCAGCCCGGCCTCGATCCGCGTGACCATCCGTGGCCGGTCCGGGTCGCTGGTCGGCTCGGCGAGCCGAGGCCAGCTCATCAGCTCCTCGTGCGCCGGCGGAGTGAAGGGGCGTGCCAGCTCGACGATGACCCCCGCCGCGGCGTCCTCGAGCTCGGCGGCGCGGGCGGTGAGCGTGAGCCCGGGCGGGTAGTCGAGCACCGCGCGGAACGCACCGAACAACGACGGCAGCCCGGTCGCGAGGTCGGGCGCCGAACGCGCGTCGGTCAACGGAGCCACCGGTGAGTCGGCGAGGCTGACGAAGACGACCCACTGCTGAAGCCGTAGCAGTTTTCCGAGCGCCGCGGCCAGCTCGTCCGGGTGGTCCCCGAGCAGGGTCTCGGGGAAGAACCAGGTGGTCAGGCACGGGGTGTCGGTCGCGTCCAGGCCCCAGCCGCCCACCACGGTGAGGTCGTCGGCCGTCGTCGCGGCGAGCAGCGCCCGGTTGCGGTCGTTGCACCAGGCGGCCCGCTCGTCCACGTCGCCGGGCAGGTGGTCGAGGCAGGTGCGGACCTGCACCCCTGGACCGAGCTCCGGGTGCTCGGTGACGAACAGCTCGCCGCGGGCGCGGGCCGCCGGGCCGAACGGGTCGAACGTCCTGGTCCACCACTCGGCGGCGAGCGCCTGGCCGGGCTCGTGCCGCAGGACGTGGTGTGCGGGGGCCATCAGCGCTGTCAGCGCGACCGGCAGCACGAGCGGGCGCACCCGTGTGCTGGGCATGGTCTCGCGGGCCTGCTCACGGATGTCGGGCCGAGCGCCGAACAGCACGTCGCGGCCGGGGCGCGGGCCGTTGGTCGGATGCGCCGACGCGACTGCCACGGCGCCATGTCCGAGGCCCGGAAGGCGGGTGACCTCGACGGCGGCCTCGGCCGCGCCGACCAGCTGGTCGATCGCCACCAGCCGCGCCCAGATCCGGTCGGGCGTCCAGGCTATCGGCCCGATGCGCATCCTGGTGACAGCTTCGATGCACCCGGTCGCCGGGTCGAGCACCAGCGCCGAGCGGCCGTTCTCGGCGTTGCGGCGCGCGAGCAGCCGAAGCAGCTCGGGGGTCGCCCGCGCACCGCTGGCCACCTCGGTCGAGATCCGCAACGAGCCGGCCCGGCGGCGCTCCGGCGCGGGCCGCGGTGTGATCCGGACCCGCTGGCGCCCGAGATGCGGCCACCAGTCGAATCCGCAGTCGTCCAGCACCGCCCACTCAATGTCCGGCCCGACGAGGCCAGAGTAGAGCGTGTCCAGCACCAGGGCCGGCTCGTCGCCGCCGGCGATGCTCGCCGCGAACGCGAGCCCCGCCGGCTGCCGGGACGCCGGACCGACCGGGCGCCGGTCGAACCTGGTGAGATCCTCGTCGGCGAGCAGCAGCCGGCGCGCGAGCAGGGACGCGCCCGCCGCGGCCAGCAGAACCTCGCGCAGCATCCCCTGGGTCGCCATCGGGCTGGCGGACGCCACCGCGTTCGGTAGGAACAGGTGCCAGGTCGGCTGGTCACCGTCCATGACCCAGGCTCCGATGCCGTGCGCGCCCCCCGGGTCGACCACGTCCTGGCGGTTGAGCGCCGCCAGCAGCCCGGCGACGTCGTCGCCCGGTCGCAGGTGCACCGGCGTCTGCATGCTGATGGCCAGGCCCTCACCGGCCTCGGGATGCGGGTCCTGGCGGCTGGCCCGGACGATGCTCGTCGCCGAGCCCGGCGTGTCCCGCGCGACGACGACCTCCACCGGGCGGTCATCCGGCGCGTAGAACGGTCCCCAGCCGAACGGCACCTCGCAGCGGAAGCCCCGCCCGTCGCCCGAGCCCCAGACCGGGCCGCCGTCGCTTTCCTGGTCGTAGCGCAGCTCGTCGAAGGCGGTCAGCAGCCCTCGCCACAGCGGGGTGTTGTCCGCGTCGGCGCCCGCGTGGAGCACGTCGTGGTACTGGGTGATCCGGTGCCGGCGCTGGCGGGCGAGGCCGTTCTCGTCACGGTGCACGAACGGGACGCCGGCGACCTCGTCGTGCAGCCCGGAGTCCAGCGCGCCGACGGCGGTGGCGATCTGGTCGCCGACGGTCGCGATGACGAGCCTGGCCAGCGCCGCCCCACCCGGGACCGCCTCGCCAAGAAGCTCGTCGGTCTCGGGGTCGGTCTCGGTCTCGGTCTCGGCGTCCTCGTCGGCGTCCTCGTCGTCGTCCGGTGAATCGCGTCGCCCGACCACGAACGAGCACGACAGATAGAGCACGTCGTCCTGGCTGTCGTCATCCTGGCTGTCCTGGTCCTGGCTGTCGCCGTCGGCCTCGTCGGCCTCGTCGGCCTGATCCAGCTCGCTGCTGTGGCTCGAGGGCTCGTCGACGCCGAGCGTGCCTGGAAGGACGGGCGTGGCGGTGTCCTGCGGGCTCGCCGGGCTGGCGCCGGGTGGTGCCGCCCGGTGATCTGGCGCGGCACGCCCGGGTGCGGGGGCATCTCGGCCAGCGTCGTGGATCAGGAAGGCGTCGCCGCGGCCGGAGTCGTCGCTGCGGCCGGCGACCGCGTCCTCGGTGGTGTCCAGGTCGCCGGTGTAGTCGTCGTCATCGGCGTCCAGGTCCCCGGCTACCTCACCGCGGTCGGGGATGTCGGGCCACGGGCCGACGAGCCAGCGGTTCAGTGTGCCGACGCCGTTGTGTCGCCGGCACAGCGCGGCCGCCCGCGCGGCGTCCCCCACGGTCGTGACCGGCGTCGTGATGCGCAGCACCGCGACCGAGGACGCGCCGCCGGGCACCCCGAGCAGCTCCAGCAGGGTGCCGAGCTCGCTGTGCCGCCAGACTATGCCGGTCCCGTCCTGGCCCTGGCCGATCCACTCGTCCTCGGCGCCCAGGTGGCGCAGGACGTGTTCGCGTAGCCGTGCGGCGAGCGGAAGCCCGGTGTTGAAGGCCACCGTGTCACTCACTGCCGCCCCCGTGCTCGCGTGGCGCGGTGGAGGCGTCTCCCTTCGCGGCGCTCGCGGGACGCGGCGACGTGGGTTCGTCGACCGGGGTGGCGGGCGCGGCTTCGGCAGGCGGCGGGGCATCCGACGGCGACGCCGGGCCGGTGCAGGACGCGGGCGACTGGCTCGGCTCGGCTGGGTCGGCGGACTCGGCGACCGTCCTGGACGACGACTCCCCCGCCCGGCTCCGGGCCCGGACGATCGCCTCGGCCTCGGCGGCCTCAGCCTGAATGATCAAGGTGGCGGCCAGTACGACGCCCGTTCCACTCGCCGCGTCTTCCATGGTCCGGACCGCCAGCGGGTCCGGCAGCGGCGACGCGACCCGGGTGACCTGCCAGCCGAGCTCTCGCGGCGCCACCAGGTCGTCGCACGGCACGAGCAGCCACGCCGCCGGGGTCCACTCGATGATCGCGTCCTGATGGAACTCGGCGGCCAGGGTGCGGGCCCGCTCCGTGCTGAGGCCCGCGACGGCGATGCTCAGCTCGGATGTCGCCTCGTCGCCGCCGACGGCCGGCCATGAGGGCAGCCCGGTCGCGGCGATCCTTGCCGCGAGGGCCCGCTGCCGGCTGGCGTTCTCGTGCGGGCGCAGTGGCCTGGAGCCCGGGTTGAAGGCGGTGAGGACGTGCACGGGCGCAGCGTCGGGGAACGGAAAGTCGCCGTCGGTGACACCGAGTGCGGCCGGGGTGACGACGATGGTCGCGTCGTCCATGCCGATGCGGACCCGGGCCGGCTGGTAGCGGGCGAGCCGTGCTTCGACGTCCGCGGCGGCGCGCAACCGGGCGAAGGCGTCGTCGAGCTGCGCGACCTGTGGCCGGCGCCAGTCCGGGTCGTGGGTCAGCAGCTCCCGCCGACGGTCCAGGTAGGCGCGCGAAGCGACCGCGACCGTGGCGTCAGCGTGGGCACCGAGCAACGCCAACAGCTCGGCGCGGCTGGGAGTCGAACGCATCGACACGTAACCTCCGGGGGCCTCGGTGGACCCCCGTGGCCGTCGGCCCGGGAGATCCGCGTTACCGCCGCCAGCACTCGCCGATGGCGATCAGGTCGTTCCCTGGGGCACCTTGCGCGAAGGTTGCCGGACGACGAGCCAGGTCTTGACGCCGTCCTCTTGACCGCGACCCAGATTAGGCCCTCCGTATACCTATCGCAAGGTATGTTCTACCAGCGCCGATCGGCTGAATGCACGGCGATGCTACCGAGGTGGTCCGACAGCATCCTCCTTCCGGTCGAGCTGGCCGAGTCGGTGGCTGTCTTGTGGTCGACACCCGTCGCTGCGTGACGACGACCGCACGCTCGTCGAGCCAGCCGGTGCTCCCTCGGCGCCGCCACACCGTTGCCACGTCGCCGCAGCATCACCGCCGGGTAGGCGTGGCGTGGCCACGCCTACCGATGACCGGACCCGCGGCTCGCCGCTCACGGCATCGGCGTCGGGGAGACGGGGGGCGAGCTCGGGCTGGTCGGATCCGTCGGCGGACCGGAGGAGCTGCCACCGTTCGGCGGGTCCGGCGCCTTGGCGACGGTCAGGGTGACGCTCGAGCCGCGTCGCACGGAGCCGGACAGCGGCGACTGGTCGAGCACGGTGCCGACGGCCTGGTCGCTGACCTGCCTGACCACGGTCACCTGCAGCCCGTACGAGTTGAGCGTCCGCTCGGCCTGTGCGCGCTGGGTTCCGACCGTGTTCGGAACCGTCACCTGTGTGCTGACGACCGTGATCGTCACCTTGCTGTGCAGCCCGACCTGGCTGCCGGCGACCGGGTCGACCGTCTCCACCAGGCCGGGCCCGATCGACGACGGCCCGGTGTTGTACCTGACCGTGACGACGAGCCCGGCGCCTTCCAGCGCCGTGCGCGCGTCCGCCTCGGACCGGCCCGCGACGTCAGGCACCGTGGCGTGCCCCGGACCGGTCGACACCGTCAACGTGACCGTCGCGTTCTTGGCCGCCGACCGGCCAGCGGATGGGTCGGTCGCGGTCACGGTGCCGGCGGTCGCGGCGCCCGCCACATAGGACAGCGCGACGTCGGTGAAGCCAGCGGCGCGCACGGCCGCCTGCGCCTGGTCGGTCGGCTGCCCGACGACGTTCGGCATCTTCGCCAGCGACCGGGTGCTGTTGGGGACGATGACTGTGATCGTGACGGTCGAGCCGGCCGTCACCTGACTCCCCGCATCCGGACTGATGGCGGCGACCCGCCCGACACCGACGATCGCGGGGCCCGTGCTCGTGCGCACCACGACGGTGAGGCCAGCGTCCTGCAGGGTGCCACGGGCCGCGGCCTCGGTCAGCCCGACGACCTCCGGGATCTTGATGGACTCGAGGCCGGCCGACACGACGAGCGTGATCGTCTCCGTCGGGTCGAGCCGGCTGTCGGCGCCTGGCCGGACCTGCAGCACGGTGCCCTTCGGCTTGACGTTCGGGGTCATCTCACGGCGGATGTGGATGAATCCGGCCGCCTGAAGGCGCTTTTCGGCCTCGGCCGCGGTGAGTCCCGTCAGGTCTCCTGGGACGGTGAGCTCGGCGGCGGCCAGGACTCCGGTGGTGTGCTTGCCCGACCCCTGGTTCAGCGCAGCCCCGGCCGCGACGCCCACCGCCACCAAGGCGACCAGCACGCTGAACGCGCTGATGAGCGTCGTCCAGGGCAGCCGGCCCGTCACGGCGCGCCGCCGCTGGCCGACCTCGTCGCGGCGGGGGTAGTCGGTCGATGCGGTGGGCGCCTCGGCGTACCCCCCGCGTGGGCTCCCGCCGCCGCGGCTTGCCAACGCCATCGTCTGGGCGGTCTGTTCCCGTCCCTGGCCTGCCCGCAGCACGACCGTCGACGTCGGCGTCTTCCCGCTCGCCGCGGGCCGCCCACCGCCGCCGCCGGTGCCCGCGGTGTCGATGGCGTCGAGGGGGAGGAGTGCCTCGGTGTAGTCGCCGTCGGCCGCGGCGTCGGTGACCGGTCCGGTGCCCAGGGTGGGACCGTCGTCCCCTTCGGCGGTGGTGGCCGGGCGGTCGCCGGCCTCGCCCTGGCCGGCGCCGGCCGCCCCGCCAGCGGCCATGACCGCGCCGCCGGCGAGGATGCCCGCGCCCCCGGCAGCCGGCCTCTCGGCCGGCATGACCGGGAGGTCTACGGCCGGTGCAGCGTCGGCGGCCGGATCCGCCCGGGGTTCCTGCTCGATCGGCGGAGCCGATCGAGCAGGTCTGGCATCCGCCGCCTCCGAGCGCGGCGCGGAAGCCGGTTCCGCCTGTGCCGGAACGAGGGGAACGGGGCTGATTCCCCGGCCGTTGGTCCGCGTCGGGCTGAGCGTCTGGAGCCGGCTGACCAGCTGGCTGGCGGTGGGGCGCTCGGCGGGAGCGCGGCCCATCGCGTCCCGCACGAGGTCGGCGAGCGAGTGGTCCACACCGTCGAGGTCCGGCTCGTCGTTGACGATGCGGTACAGCACGGCAGGCACGGCTCCGCCGCCGAACGGTCGTCGGCCGGTCGCCGCGTAGATCATCAGGCCGCCCCAGGCGAAGACGTCCGCCGCGGCCGTCACCCGCTCCCCGCGGGCCTGTTCGGGCGCCATGAAGGCCGGAGTGCCGACCACCAGGTCCCTGGTGACCGTGACGGCGTCCGGCGCCCAGGCCACGCCGAAGTCGATCACGCGCGGACCGAACTGGGACAGCAGCACGTTGGAGGGCTTCAGATCGCGGTGTACGAGGCCGGCGGCGTGAATGACGGCCAGGGCGCTGGCCACGCTGACCGCGAGCCGCTCCACATCGGCCGACCCCAGTGGTCCGTGTGTCGCCACCGTCTCGGCCAGCGAAGGGCCGTCGACGAACTCGGTGACCAGATAGGGAGCCCCGTCCGGCGGGTCGACGGCGTCGAGTACCTCGGCGGTGCAGTAGCGGGCGACCCGCTGGGCGACCTCAGCCTCGCGCCGGAAGCGCGCGCGGTACTCGGGATCGTCCGCGAGCTCCGCCCGCACGACCTTGACCGCCACCCGCTGGCCGGCCGGCGAGCGACCCAGGTAGACGGTTCCCATGCCACCCTCACCGAGCCGGGTGAGCAGCTCGTAGCCGCCCAGCTCGCGGGGGTCGGCAGGGTGTAGCGGGTAGCCGGGAGGCGGTGCCGTCCGCAGTGCCGCGGGCGGTCTGTCGAGCTCGGCGGCAGCGGCCACGGCGGCCTCGGCCTCGGCGGCCTCGGCGGCCACGGCCCCGGCCCCGGCCTCGGCGCCGGCAGCGTCCTCTTCCAGAAGGACGGACTCGCTGCCTGGGGACACGTCATGCCCGAGCACGGGCGAGTTGCCCGCACTTCCGCGTGAGTCCACGTCGCCCCCGGGGATGAACCTGGATGTGGTCGGACGACCGCGCGTCCCTCCTTCAGGACGCACAGCGCAACAGTCTGGTTGTCTTCTGTCGTATACCCGACAGGTCCGACAGCGTTGGGCGCCGACTCGCCGGAAGCGGCCGGCGGCTGCGCCGCCTGTCCGCCAGCCGGATACTGCCTTCCTCTACCCAACGGCACCTGGTTGGTGCTTTCCGTGACGAACGGATGGGGACGTGATCCCCGGACGGAAAGCACAAGGTGGAGCCGTGGACGGGCGGGCGGCGGGAGCCGACTGACGAGGTCCCGAAGGATATGGCGTCATTGTCGCGCGCCGAACGTCGCAGGCCGTCGCCGGCTTCCGTCGAGCACGACTACCCGCCACCGAACTCCACCGAACGACATCGACGCCGACGGCGTCGTCGCTCAGGCCGGGCCGATGAGATCCCAGCGATTGCCCGCGATGTCGAGGAAGACGACGACCTTGCCGTACGGCTCGACCCGCGGCTCGGTGACGAAGGACACCTTCGCCGCCAGCATTCGCCGGTAGGTCGCGTCGAAGTCGTCGACATGCAGGAAGAAGCCGACCCGACCGGCGGCCTGGTCGCCGACCGCCGCCGCCTGGCGCTCACCGTCCGCACGGGCGAGCAGGATGCCCGTCTCGGCGCCGGGCGGGCGGACGACCACCCAGCGCTTTGCGCGTCCGTCGTTGGTCAGCGCCGCGGAGTCCTCGACCAGCTCGAAGCCGAGGACGTCGGTGAAGAACGCGATCGCGGGGTCGTACTCCTCGACGATCAATGCCACCAGCCCAAGTCGCACGGCTCGAACCTACCGGCTCGCCTGGGGACGGCCGAAGACGCGGCGGGGCGCGAGGCGGGTGGCCAGGCGGTGCCGACGGGAGGCCGAGTTCCAGGCAGTGCGCTCGACCGTCACCGCGAGGCGGCGCGCCTCGTCGGCCGCACGCGCTCCCCACGGCCCCTCCCAGCCGACCTGCAAGCGGGACCCGGACCGGGAATCGGACCCGGCGCCAGAACCGGACCGGGCGCCAGAACCGGACCGGGCGCCAGAACCGGACCGGGCGCCAGAACCGGACCGGGCGCTGGACCCGGCGCCGGAACCGGAACCGGGACCTGCGACGGGGTCCGGGGCGAACAACGCGAGCGTCGTCAGGTTCGCGAGGCTGCGTAGGGCGCTCAGCGCGGCGGCCTGCGCCCCGCCGTGGTCCGCGGCCCGGCCGACCGGCCCGGCGGCGAGCTGGACGACCTCGGCCGGGCTCGCCGAGTCAGGGATGGGCCTGCCCGCCGCGACCAGCGCGTCAAGAGCATGCGCCCAGGCGAGCACCACCCGTGTCCGCGGCGCGCCCTGCGTGGCCAGCCGTCGGCGCCGGCGCGCCGCCGGCCGGCCGAACGCGACCAGCAGGTAACCGGCCACGAGCGCGGCACAGCCAAGCCCGGCGATCGCGACGGGCCGGCGGGCGTCGGCGGCTCGCCCAACCGGCGGGGCCTGCGTCGCGGCGAGGCGCGGCGTGGTGGCCGAGACGGTCAGCGGACCGCGGACCGCCGCGTTCACGGCCGCCGCCTGGGCTGCCGACTCGCCCAGGGTGGAGCCGGCGAGCGCGGCGCCCTGGGCGTCGGTCGCCGCCGGGGTGGGGAAGAAAGACAGCCAGCCGACGCCGTCGAAGCGGACCTCGGCCCAGGCGAGCGCCTGACGCCCGGTCACCGTGACCGTCGCCGATCCGGCCGGCGCTTCGGGAACGAAGCCGACGACCACCCGGCTGGGCAGCCCGAGGATGCGGGCCGCCAGTACGAAGGCGGTCGCGAACTGCTCCGAGGTGCCGCGCCGGGTGTCGGCGACGAAGTGCTCGATGTGAGCGAGCGAGTGCCCCGGTGGCAGTCGAGGATCGAACTGGAAGTTGGTGGCCAGGTAGTGCTGCAGGAGCGCCGCCTGCTGGAACGGGCCGTTTCCCTGACCAGCGGCGACCTTCGCCAGCGCGCGCAGCACCGGTGGGACCTCGGCCGGCAACGCGAGGTACGCGGCATCCATGGTGGCGGTCGCCGCGGTGGCGGTCGTGAGCGCCGCGAGCTCATCCAGGGAACGGGTCGGCGACGGCGCGGACACGACGGTGAACCGCTCACCGGCGGCGAGTGGGGAGGTCCGCAGCAGCAGGCCGTCGGCCAGGTCGACGGCGAAGTCGCCATCGGTGGTCGTGCCGGCGCCGGCGCGAGCTCTGTCGGTGGTGCGGGTGGTGGTCGTCGTCTTGTCGAGCTCGACCGGCCGGTCGAGCGCAGGCAGAAGCTGACCGTCCAGGCCGGTGACCGTCACCTGCTGGGTGACCTGTGCGCTACCGGCGACGTCGGAACCGGTCTCGGCGGGCACCGCCCGGCCCGTCCGGGTGTAGCGGGTGGACGACGTCCAGTCGGCGCCGTCAAAGCCGGAGAGGACCGCGAGCCGCAGGGGGATCGGGCCGGGGCTCTGGCCGGTCAGCCGGACGGTGAACAGGGACTCGTCCGGATGGCTGCTCCAGCCGGCCAGCGCGGACAGCGGGTTCAGGCCGTGGGCGGGAGCGGTCGCCGTCGACCGGTATGCCCGTGGGTCCACCGGCGCATCCGCGCGCAGCGTACCCGGCAGCCAGGCACCAGCCACCAGCCCGATCACGACGACCACCGCTAGTGCTGTCGCCGCCCGCGCCGCCCCCGGCAACCGTGACGGCCGGTCCGGACCGAGCGTGACCTGCGCCCCGGACTCGGCCGGGCTGGACTCTGGTGCCGGGCCTACTGCCGGGCCGGTGCCGAGTC
>Ga0268265_10001181_pt1 | contig 22867 bp, 18 predicted proteins | sample KBSSwiS52_FD_190355 | JGI IMG/M metagenome (GOLD analysis project Ga0268265, IMG submission 190355) | Switchgrass rhizosphere microbial communities from Kellogg Biological Station, Michigan, USA - KBS Switchgrass S5-2 (SPAdes) (version 2) | ecosystem: Host-associated > Plants > Roots >... | reverse complement strand
GGCGGTTCATGATGTGCTTGACGATGGCCAGGCCCAGGCCGGTGCCCGACCGGTCGCCGCTCTTCTGGCCCTCGACCCGATAGAACCGCTCGGTCAGCCGGGGCAGGTGCTCGCGGGCGATCCCGGGGCCCTCGTCGCTCACCCGCAGCACCACGTACTGCCCCTGTCCGTGGTCGGGCGTCAGCAGCGAGAGCCGCGCGGCCAGCACCGCCCCCGCGCCGGCCGCCGCGTCCGCCGTCAGCCCGGTCTCCAGGGCGACGCGCACCATCCCGCCCTTGGGCGTGTATTTCAGGGCGTTGTCGATCAGGTTCTGCGCCACCTGGATGATCTGGTCGCGGTCGCCGACCACCATCGCCACGCCGCGTTCCGGCGTCACCGCCTCCAGGCGCACGCCACGCTCGCGCGCGATGGGCGCCAGGGCGTCCAGCACATCCAGCACCGCCCCGGTCAGATCCACCCGCTCGGCCGGCGGCAGGTGCTCGTTGAGCTCGATGCGGCTCAGCGACATCAGGTCGTCGATCAGCCGCGCCATCCGCTCGGTCTGCGCCTGCATGATGCCGAGAAACCGGTCGCGGGCGCCGGGGTCGTCGCGCGCATGCCCGCGCAGGGTCTCGATGAAGCCGCCCAGCGAGGCCAGGGGCGTGCGCAGCTCGTGGCTGGCGTTGGCCAGGAAGTCGGCGCGGGTCTGTTCCACGCGCCGCTGCTCGGTCTCCTCGCGGAACACCAGCAGCGCCAGGCCGCCGCCGTCGCCGCCCGCGCCCAGCGGGCGGGCCAGCACGCGGAACATCCGCGCCTGCGCCCCGCCCACTTCGAAGGCGCACTCGGCCTCGACGCCGCCGAACAGCGCCTCGTCGGCCGCCTCCAGCACGCCGGGATCACGTACGGCGGTGACCAGCAGGCTGGCGTCGCGCTGGATGCGCAGCAGTTCGCGGGCGGCGACGTTGGCGAACACGATCCGCCGGTCGGTGAGGTCGTCGGGCTCACGGGCGGAGACCACCAGCATGGGGTCCGGCAAGGCGTTGATCAGCGTGGTGAAGGACGCCGCGCCGGCGTCCGCCGCCACCGGAGGCCGCTCGGCCTGCGCCGGCGCCGTGCCGCGCGTGCGCAGGCTGTTCAGGCAGAGGGCGGTGGCCGTCGCGGCCACCAGCGCCGCCAGCACCGCTTCCCCGCCCGGCGCCCGGCCGGTGAGGGCCAGCGCCAGCAGCGCGACCACGCCGGCGCCGCCGGCCAGTATCGTGGGCCAGAGGCCGCGCCCCATCGGGGCCGGCGGCGAAGGTTGCGGAAAAGGCAAGCGAATCTCCGAACGGGAAGCTTCCAGCATGCGGCCCCCTGTGTCACCGCGATGACAGAACGCAGATTTCCTGCGCTTCGCCAGGACGAAGGCCGCAAGAGGCGAAAATGCCCTGGAGCCTCCCCGTCCCCAGGAAATCTGCGATAGGGCGGAGGTAAACTCTATTGTTCCGCTGGGATTAAGAGGAGTTTATCCGCCTCGGCCGTTCGGCCACGGGTGACAAGAGGGGTGGCCACGCGATGGCGTTGAGACATGGACTACTTGCTGGCGCGGCGTTGACCGCGCTGGCCTGGCCGCAATTCGCGGCCGCGGACGAAGCGACCGACGCCAAGATCCGGGCGCTGGAGGCCCAGGTGCAGGCGCTGGTCGCCCAGGTGCAGGAGCTGAAGCAGCAGCAGGCGGCCGACACCGAGACGCTCTCCGCCCAGGTGCTCGACCTGAAGGCGGCCAGCAACGCCAACGTCCAGATCGTCCGCGAGCAGGTGGAGTCCCTGCCGGCGGTGACCGTGAACAACGGGCGCCCGCAGGTCGCCAGCGCCGACGGCCGGTTCAAGTTCGCCCTTCGCTCGGTAGTGCAGTTCGACGCCGCCCATTACAACGTGTCGCCGCGCACCGCGGCCAACGACCTGGGATCGGGCACGAACTTCCGCCGCGCCCGGCTGGGCTTCGACGGCACGGCCTTCAAGGACTGGAACTACGCGCTCTGGGGCGAATTCGGCGGTTCCGGCGGCGAGTCCGCGACGCTGAACCAGGCCTACATCGAATACGCGGGCTTCAAGCCCTTCGGCCTGGAAGAGCCGCTACGCGTCCGGATCGGCGCCTGGGCGACCCCGGCCGGCCTGGAGGACGCCACCAGCAACACCGAGTCCCTGTTCCTGGAGCGGGCCGCGGTGGCCGAGCTGGTGCGGAACTTCGCGACCGGCGACGGCCGCACCGGCGTCGGCGCCACGCTGCGCGGACCGCGCTGGTACGCTTCCGCGTTGTTCTCCGGCAAGGTCGTCGGCACGCCGGCGACGGCCGAGTTCGACCAGCAGTCGGGCTACGCCGTGCGGGTCGCCTTCAATCCGATCAAGGGCCAGGACTACGACGTCCACGTGGGCGCCAACCTGCAGAGCATCCTCAATCCCGCCGACACCACGGGGGGGCCGGTCTCCGCCCGCGCGGTGCGCCTGCAGGAGCGTCCCGAGCTGCGGGTCAGCGGCCTGCGCCTGGTGGACACCGGCGCGCTCAATTCCGACGGCCTGACCGCCTACGGCCTGGAAGGCGGGGCGAGCTTCAAGAATTTCTACGCGGCCGGCGAATGGTACAAGATCGACGTCAACCGCCAGGGGGCTTCACCCTTCGATCCGTCCTTCTCGGGTTGGTACGTGCAGGGCGCCTGGACGATCACCGGCGAACGCCATGCGTGGAGCAACGCCAACGGCGGCTTCACCGGCGTCAAGCCCGCCAAGACCTTCGATCGCTCCAAAGGGACCTGGGGCGCCCTGGAGGTGGCCGCGCGCTACAGCGTGTTGGACCTGAATGACCGCGCCGGCGTTTTCCGTGCGGCGGCCCCGGCGGGCGGCGTCCGTGGCGGTGAGCAGAAGGTCACCACGGTCGGCCTCAACTGGTACCCCAACAACACGGTGCGGTTCCTGCTCGATTACCAGTGGATCCGCGTGGACCGGCTGAACGCCGCCGGCGCCAGCCTCGACACGGACGTAGACGTCGTTTCGTTGCGTTCGCAGTTCGCATTCTGACCCCAAGCTAGAACGAGATCGGACCATGACCGACCATATCCAACACCCTTCGCGCCGCGCCATGCTCGCCGCTGGGGGCGGCGCGCTCGGGGTCGCTGCGCTCGCGGGGGCCGCCCCGGCGCTCGCCCAAGGCGCCAAGGGCCTGTCCCTGCTCAACGTCAGCTACGACCCGACGCGCGAGCTCTACAAGGACGTCAACGCCGCCTACATCGACTACTGGAAGGGCCGCACCGGCCAGGTCATCACCATCCAGCAGAGCCACGGCGGCTCTGGCAAGCAGGCCCGCTCGGTGATCGACGGCCTGCAGGCCGACGTGGTCACCCTGGCGCTAGCCTCCGACATCGACGAGATCGCCGCCAAGGCCAAGCTCCTGCCGGCCAACTGGCAGTCGCGCCTTCCGGACAATTCCACGCCCTACACCTCGACGATCGTGTTCCTGGTGCGCAAGGGCAACCCGTGGAAGATCCGCGACTGGGGCGATCTGATCAAGCCGGGCATCGCGGTGATCACGCCCAATCCGAAGACCTCGGGCGGTGCGCGCTGGAACTACCTGGCCGCCTGGGCCTGGGCGCTGAAGCAGCCGGGCGGTTCGCCCGCGACGGCGCAGGCCTTCGTCGAAAAGCTGTTCCGCCAGGTGCCGGTGCTCGATACGGGGGCGCGCGGCTCGACCACCACCTTCGCCCAGAAGGGCCTTGGCGACGTTCTCCTCGCCTGGGAGAACGAGGCCTATCTTTCCCAGAAGGAGTTCGGGCCGAACTTCGACATCGTCTATCCGTCGCTGTCGATCCTGGCGGAGCCGCCGGTGGCCATCGTCGACAAGGTGGTGGACCGCAAGAAGACCCGCACCGTGGCGGAGGGCTACCTGAACTTCCTGTACAGCCCGCTGGCCCAGGACCTGATCGGCAAGAACTTCTACCGGCCGCGCAACGCGGCGGCCCTGGCCAAGTACGCCAAGAACTTCCCAAAACTCCCGCTGGTCACCATCGACGACACCTTCGGCGGCTGGAAAAAGGCCCAGGCGCTGCACTTCGGGGACGGCGGCGTCTTCGACAAGATCTTCCGGCCGCGCTGAGCCCTCCGGCCCCGCCTCCCCGAGGGCCGGGCGCCGCATGCGCAACCGGGAAGGGCGCGGAAATTTCCTCCGCGCCCTTTTCGCGTCGGGGAACCTTGGATATCAGCGCACGTTAGCCGCACCCAACATCCATCCGGTCTCAGCGCGTGAACGACGACACCCAAGCGCGCCCAGCGGTCGGCTCCCAGTCGTCAGGGGACGGCTCCGGGGACCTTTTGGCCGCTGCGATGCAAGCCGCCCAGACGGCCATGGTGATCGCCGACGCGCGCGCGCCCGACGTCCCCATCGTGTTTGCGAACCAGGCCTTCGCCGACCTGACAGGCTACGCCATTCACGAAGCGCTCGGCCGCAACTGCCGCTTCCTGCAGGGACCGGACACCGACCGGGCCGAGGTGGCCCGGCTTCGCGCCGCCCTCGACGCCGGGCGGCCGATCGCGCTGGACCTGCTCAACTACCGCAAGGACGGCTCGACCTTCTGGAACGCCCTGGCGCTCAGCCCCATCCGCGACGGCGACGGCGCCGTCACGCACATGCTCGGCATGCAGCATGACATCACCCTGCGCAAGGCCGCCGAGTTCGACCTGGAAAGCGCCGTGGCCCAGCGCGCGGCCGGCATGGACGAGGCCCTCAAGCAGACCACCACCCTGCTTCACGAAGTCGACCACCGGGTGAAGAACAACCTGCAGCTCATCGCCTCCCTGCTGCTGCTGCAGAGCCGGCGAGTCGAGGACGAGACCGCCCGCAGAGCCCTGCGCGGCATGCTGGAGCGGGTCAGCGCCATCGCCACCGTGCATCGGCGGCTGTTCCAGAGTGAGGACCTCGAGCGTTTCGACGTAGCCGAGTTCGTGCGCGACCTGACGGCGGACCTGATGGCCGCCAGCGGCCGCGGCGAGATCCGGATGCACTTGGACCTGGAGCGCGTGGACGTGCCCGCGGCCCAGGCCGCGCCGGCGGCGCTCGTAATCAACGAGCTGATCAGCAACGCCTTGCGGCACGCCTTCCCCGAGGGCCGCGCCGGCGAGGTCGCGGTCAGCCTGCGCCGCAACGAGCGGGGCTTCGAGATCGGCGTCTGCGACGACGGCGTCGGTCTCCCCGGGCCCGAGGAGACGATCCGCGGCTTCGGCCTGACCATCGCCCACCTGCTCAGCCGCCAGCTCCGCGCCAAGCTCGAGTTCGAAGACTCGCAACCAGGCGTTCGCGCGCTCGTTAAGCTGGCGACGAACACGTGACAAAGGCTCCATGGACACCGACCCGCCTCTTGATGTGCTGATTGTCGAGGACGAAGTCCTGCTCGCCGTCGAGCTGGGCTTCATCGTCCGCGAGGTCGGCTGCCGCGAAGTTGGCCACGCCATGAGCTCGGCCGAGGCGGTGCAGCTGGCCGAGGCGCTGCACCCCGACCTGGCCCTGGTCGACGTCCACCTGCGCGACGGACCGACCGGCGTCGAGGTGGCCCGCAAGATCGCCAAGGACTGCGGCGGCGTCGCCCTGTTCATGACCGCCAACGTCAAGCGGTTGCCGGAAGACCTGGCCGGCGCCTGCGGGGTGGTCGGCAAGCCCTATTCGGAAACCGCGGTCCGCGCGGCGCTCGCCTACCTGCGGGTCTGCCTGCGCGAAGGCCGCGCGCCCGGCCTGCCGCCGCTCGGCCTGACCCTTTCGCCGCAGTTCGCCCGCCGCTGGGGCCTCGGCGACCTGCCGCGGGCGATGTGACGCCTTGGTGGACCTTTCCGTCGCCAGCCTCGTAGGCGCTGCCGCCGCACTCTGCTCCATGGCGAGCTTCACGCCGCAGATCGTCAAGATCTGGCGCGAGCGCGACGCCTCTTCGGTCTCGCTGCGGATGTATGTGGTGACGGTGACGGGGTTCGCCCTGTGGACGGTCTACGGCGTGATGCGCGGCGGCTGGCCGATCATCGTCGCCAACACTGTCTGTCTGGTGCTGTCGGCCACCATTCTGGTGCTGAAGTGGCGATTCAGCCGCGGCGAATTTCCCGTCAGAGGTGCGTCTTAACGCACCTGTAAACGCATCGCGGCATGATGGGCCCATGGAGTTGGGCCGTCCACCGCGTGTGCGCCTCCTGGGCGCCGAGTTCGATCTGGTCACACCGTCGCAGGTGCTTGAGCGGACGGCCGCCTATGTGGACCAGGGTCGCTCCGCGGTCATCGCCAACCACAACAGCCACAGCCTGTTCCTCCACCGGCGCTCGCCGGCCTTGCGCGCCTTCTTCGCCAAGGCCGACCTGATCGAGATCGATTCGACGCCGGTGATCGCCTGGGGCCGCCTGCTCGGCCTGCCCGTCAGCCGGGCGCACCGCTGCACCTACCTCGACTGGCGCGACGACTTCTGGCGGCTGGCGGAGGCCCGCGGCTGGAAGGTCTTCTACCTGGGCGGCGCGCCGGGGGTCGCCGAGACGGCCTGCGGTCTTCTGGCGGCCCGCTGGCCGAACGTGCGGCTCGCCAGCCATCACGGCTATCTGGACGCCGATCCGGGCTCGGCCGAGAACCGCGCGCTGCTGGCCCAGATCGGCGCCTTCCGGCCCGACATCGTCTTCGTGGGCATGGGCATGCCGCGCCAGGAGCGCTGGATCCTCGACAATCGCGCCGCCTTCACCCGCGGCGTCCTGTTCTCGGTCGGCGCGGCCTTCGACTACGAGGCCGGCGTGCAGACCGCCGCCCCCCGCTGGATGGGCCGCGTCGGCCTGGAATGGCTGTTCCGGCTCGCCACACAGCCCCGGCGGCTGGCGATGCGCTACCTCGTGGAGCCCTGGTTCCTGGCCCCCGCCGCGTTCGAGGACCTCCGCGACCGATTCTCTCCGCAGCGCCTCGCGGCCGGGCGCGCTGCGGCGTCACGCCCCTAGTTTCATCTGACCGGAAGGCTAGCCAGGGTGCTCCTCACGCCTTATGGCTCTGCCCGTCGTGCGTCGGCGCGCCCGGGAGAGAGGCTAGATGGATCAACGGCTGGCGGCCGCGGACACTCTGTTGAAGGCCGGCCGTGTGGCCGAGGCGGCCGACCTGATTATCCAGATCCTGACCGACGCGCCTGAAAGCCCGGTCCACCTCTACCGGACGCTGACCATCCAGCTCTACCAGCAGAAGCGCTACGAAGAGGGCGCGGTCTGGGCCGAGGCGGCGACCGCCCGCTTTCCCCGCGACTTCGCCCTCTGGAATATCCGCGGCGTGATCCTGCGCCGCCTCCTGCGCTACGACGAGGCCATCAAGGCGCTGGACCAGGCCCAGAAGCTCGATCCCAAGTCTCCGGCCCCCGCGACCAACAAGGGCAACATCTACAACGACATGGGGAACGGCCCGGCCGCCGAGGCGATCTTCGCCAAGCTCTCCCGGGCCGAGCCGCGCAATGCGGAGCACCATCGTTCCCTGGGGCGCGCCCTGCTCGCCCAGAAAAAGTACGACGCCGCCATCAGCCGCTGCCGCCAGGCCCTCACTCTCAAGAAGGACTATGTGGACGCCTGGCTCGACTGGTCCGGAGCGGAGGCCCAGCGGCTGAACTTCGCCGCCGCCATCGAGGTCTGCGACCGCGCCATCGCCGCCGTGCCGGGCAATGCGCGCCTGCTGGAAGCCAAGTCCGTGGTCCTGCGCCGGATGGGCCTGTCGGCGGCCACCGAGGAGTTCCTCACCTCGCTCTTGCCGGCGCACGGCGACGAGGCCTGGCTGCACCATGCCCTGGGCGGCGCCATCGCCGACCGGAACCGGGAACGGGCCAACACCTTCTTCACGCGCTCAGTGGAGCTGGAGCCCGACAACCTGGAGTACCGGGTGGCTCTGATGGAAAGTCTGGAGCGCTCGCGGCACGGGGACGAGGGCGCCAACATCGAGGCCGCCTACCAACTGTACGAAGAGACCGTCAGGGCGGGGCTGCCGAAGCTCAATTCGAAGCACGCCAAGGTGATCAACGAGCTGCTGATCCGGGTGTGCGCGTTCGACCAGCTCGAGAAGCTGGGCAGCTTCCGCGAGCTGGGCCGCAGCTGGGCCGAAAGCGGCCGCCACACTGCGCTCCTGAAGCATTTGGCTCGCGTGAGCACGCCGGAAGACCGCTACGAGCTCCTGGAGCAGCACAAGATCTGGGGCGACCTGGCGCTGCAGGGCGTCGCCCGCAACCCGATCCGCCGCCCGCCGCCGCGCGCGCGGCGCAGCGACAAGATCCGCCTGGGATTCATGTCCTCGGACCTGCGCAGCCACCCGGTCGGCTATTTCGCCTTCCCGCTGTTCGAGCACATCGACCCCAGCCGGTTCGAGGTGTTCGTCTACTCCTTCTATCAGGGCAAGGAGGACGGGGTTCAGAAGTTCATCGCCTCCAAGGTCGAGGCCTACCGGTGGCATCCGGACATCTCGGCGGCCGACGCGGCCCAGATGATCGCCGACGACGACCTCGACATGCTGATCGAGCTGGGCGGCTCGACCCACATGAACAAGCTTGAGGTGATGGCCTACCGCCCGGCGCGCCTGCACGCGAGCTGGCTCGGCTACCCGCATTCCGCGGGCCTGACCTCCATCGATTACATCGTCCTCGATCCCCACCTCGTGCCGCCGGATCCGAAACTGCTGCTGGAGCAGCCGATGCTGATGCCGAAGACGTGGCTGGCGCTCGGCCGGCGCGCCTTCGCCGAGACCCATGTGATCAACCCCGGCGTGCCCGAGGATACGAACGGCTACATCACCTTCGGGACCGCCAACAATCCGCACAAGTACAGCGAGGCCGTGCTGCGGACCTGGGCCCGGGTCGTCCGCGAGACCCCGAACTCCCGGTTCCGCTTCCTGCGTCCGGAGGGCGGCACGCCCACCTTCCGCAAGAACGTCGAGAAGTACTTCGCCATGGAGGGGGTCTCGGCGGACCGCATCGAGCACCGCGTCGTGCGCGGCCTGCACATGGTCTACTACAATGAGATCGACATCACCCTCGACCCGTTCCCGCTCACCGGCGGCACCACCACCTGCGAGGCCCTGTGGATGGGCGTGCCGGTGGTCAACCTGCGCGGCCAGGCGCTGTTCGAGCGGCTGAGCGGCTCCATCCTCACCAATGTGGGCCTGACCCACCACATCGCCTCGGACCTCGACGAATACGTCCGCATCGCCACCGACCTGGCGGCCGACAAGACCCAGCGGCTGGAGCTTCGCCACACCTTGCGCGATCGCCTGCGCGAAAGCCCGCTGGGCCAGAACGATCAGTTCGCCCGCGACTTCTATGACCTGGTCGCCCGCACGGTGGAAAGCCGCCTGCCCGTCGCCGCCTCGGCCTGACCCCGGTGGCCGGCGCCTCGCTGCTCGACGTCGAGACGGCCCTGGCCGCGAAGGCGCCGCAGCGCGCCGCGGAGCAGCTGGACAGCGCCCTCAAGTCCGGCGCCCGCCCGCCCGGGGGGCTGTTCGCTCGCCTGGGGGCGGCCTTCCTGGAAGCCGGCGCCCCGGCCGCGGCCGGGAACTGGGCGCAGCGCGGCGTCGCCCTGTTCCCGGATGACGCCGATCTGTGGCAGGTCATCGGCGTCGCCTTGCGCCGGATGCGCCGCCTGGAGGAGGCGCGGCAAGCCCTGGAGCGCGCCAGGGCGATCGACCCGGGCAAGCTGTCGGTGCTGTTCAACCTCGCCAATGTGCACAACGACCTGGGTGACGGCGCCGCGGCGCAGGCGGTCCTCGGCGAGCTGATCGCCAGGCAGCCCCAGGACGCCGAGCTGCGCCACATGCTGGGCCGCGCCCGCCGCCACCAGGGCGACCTCGACGGCGCCGACGCCGCCCTGGCTGAGGCGCTGGCGTGCGATCCGTTCTTCCTGCCCGCCTGGGGCGACCGCGCCATGCTGGCCAGCGAGCGGCAGCAGCACGAGCGGGCGCTGGAGATCCTGGACGAGGGGCTCAAGCTGCTGCCGGGCGAGCGTCGGCTGATCGAGCGCCGGGCCGAGGTTCTGATCCGCGCCGGCCGCCCGGAAGAGGCTCGCGCCGGCCTGGAGGCGGTGATCGCCGCGCGCCCGGAGACCGCCTGGGCCCACCACCAGCTCGGGCGGCTCCTGCTCGACAGCGACCTGGCCTCGGCCCTCGCGCACGCAGAACGCGCCGCAGCCCTCGCGCCGCAAGACCGCGCCTTTGCGATCGCGCGCGCGCACGCCTGCTTCCGCGCCGCCGTCGGGGGCCGCCCGGAGTTCCTGCAGACCGCCGCCGAGATCGTCGCGGCCGTCACCGCCGCCGGCCCGCCGCCGGTGGATCAGGCCTTCGTCGTCCGGGCGGTGCTGGCGCAGGCAGCCGCCGTCGACCAGCTGGAGGCGGTGGGGGATTTCGCGACGCTCGGCCGCTACTGGGCGCAGAACGGCTGGCATTCGGCGCTGTTCTCGCAGCTGTCCCTGGCCGACACGCCGCAGCGGCGCCGTGAACTGCTGCATCAGCATCGCCTGTGGGGCGGGGTGGTGGAACGCCGGGCGACCCGCGACCCGGCGCCTTCCCCCCGGCGCTCGCCTCGGCCGGAGCGGCTGCGGGTCGGCTTCCTCTCCTCGGACCTGCGACGGCACGCCGTGGGAAAATTCGCCCGGGCGTTGTTCGACCACTACGACCCGAGCCGCTTCGAGCTCTACGCCTATTCCTTCCGCCCCGGTCCGCCCGACGACGTCCAGCAGCGCATCGCCGGCCAGATCGCCGGCTACCGTGTCCGCCCCGGGATCTCCGAACGCGACGCCGCCCGGATGATCGCCGACGACCGGCTGGACGTGCTGGTGGAGCTGGGCTCCACAACGCGCTGGAACTTCGCCCAGATCCTCGCCTATCGCCCGGCCCCGGTGCAGGCGAGCTGGCTGGGCTATCCGCACTCGGTGGGCCTGGCCGAGGTCGACCACATGATCCTCGATCCGCACCTGGCGCCGACGTCCCCCGATCTGCTGATCGAGACGCCGCTGCTGATGCCGCAGACGTGGCTGGCGTTCAGCCGCACGGCCTTCGACGACGAGCCCGCCGTCGACCTGCGGCCGTCCGAAGCGCGCAACGGGGCCCTCACCTTCGGCACGGCCAACAACCCCAACAAATTCACCCGCGCGGCGCTGGAGGCCTGGGCCCAGGTGCTGGTCAACGTCCCGGGCTCGCGCTTCCTGGTCCTGCGCCCGGAGGCGGCCACCCAGGCGATGCGCGGGAACGTCACCCGCATCTTCGCCGGGGCCGGCGTCGATCCCGCGCGCCTCGACTTCGATCCGACGACGAACGGGCACATGGCCCACTACAATCGGATGGACATCAGCCTCGACACCTTCCCGCTCACCGGCGGGACCACCACCTGCGAAAGCCTCTGGATGGGCGTTCCCGTGGTGTCCTTGCGCGGCGAGGCCGTGTTCCAGCGGCTCAGCCACTCGATCCTCACCAACGCCGGGCTGGCCGACCTGTCGGTGGACACCGTCGGGGCCTATGTCGCCAAGGCCGTGGAGCTCGCCGCCGACGCCCCGCGCCGCGCCGCCCTGCGCGAGGGCCTGCGCGCCCAGCTCCGCGCCAGCCCGCTCGGCCAGACCGAAGCCTTCGCCCGCGACTACTTCGACCTGCTGGAACGGGCGGCTAACGGCGGCTGAGAGCCCTCCCCCTCGCTGGGCTATCGCATTCACAGATCTCCGCAGCGGGCGAACGCCGTAGGCAAGCGGGACGAGAACGGACTGTGCATGGGGTCGTATTGCACTTTTTTCCGGACACCATCCGGCCGGGCCAGGGCGCGGTGGTCGTCGCGTGCTTCCGGCCTCCCCGATTCCGGGTGGAGAGGCGCGAAACTACTCCCGGAAATATTCCTTCAGCAGCTCCGGCGGCGTCGGCCGGAAGGTCAGCGCCCCCTTCTCGCCCGCAAAGGCCATGGAGCCCGCCGGCACCCGCTTGCCGATCACGCGGACCCCCTGCGACAGCACCGCCCCGTCCTCCACCACCGAGGCGCCCACCACCGAGCAGTTGGGATAGAGGATCACCCGGTCGCCGATCACCGGGATGTCGGCGATGTGCCGCCCGACATTGATGTTCTGATAGAGCACCAGGTAGTTGCCGTAGGTCGCCTTGGCCAGCACGATCCCGGTCGAGTGGCCGATGTAGAACACCTCCGGCATGGCGATCTCGTAGAACAGGTCGATGCCGTTCAGCGCCTTGTTCATCAGGAACAGGCGCGTGGCCGCCGCGGTCTCGCCGGAGCGGCGGTACATCGTGTTCGCCAGGTAATAGAGGAAGATGCAGTGCTGCGAGGACTGCAGCACGTTGAACTGGTCCGGCCGCCACGGCGCGCAGGCGTTGATGCAGCGGTGCATCCGCTCCAGCGCCTCGGCGAGGTGTGCGTCCACCGCCTTGCGGAACTGGGCCTCGCGCCCGTCCGGCACCAGGTTGGCGCACTGGGCGGTGACATAGGCCGCCAGGCTGTCCGGCGTATGGTCGACGAGCTTCACGCGTTCAGTTCCCTCAGATAGCCCCGCACCACCTCCTGCACCGACCGGGCGCGAACGCCCAGGCCCGCCAGACGATCGGCCCTGGCGTTGGGCGGATTGGGCGGACGGCCGTCCCCGGTGAAGGCCACCGTCCAGCCCTCGGCCTCGAACACCTGGGCGATCTCGCCGTTGGTGACCAGGGTCCCGCTGGCCACGTTGACGATCGGCGCCGCGCCGCCGGCGATGGCCAGCAGCGCCGCCACGACGTCGTCGAGGTGGATGTAGTCGCGCGCCACATGCGGACTGGAGTTCAGGACCAGCGAGCGCGCCCCCCGCGCCTGGATCAGCCATTCGGAGAGGAAGCCCGGCGCGCCGTCCTGCCAGTCGTAGACGTTGGCGAGCCGCGCCACGGATCCCCGCCCGCCGGCCCGCGTGAGCGTGAGGTTCTCGCCCAGGGCCTTGGAGAGGTCGTAGACCCGCCGCGGATCGGCCGGATCGAAGACCAGCGGCTCGTCCTCGTCCACCTCGGCCAGCGGCAGGCCGTCGTAGAGCCGGGTCGACGATGTGTAGACCAGCCGCTCGAAACGATCGGCCCGCAGGATCTCGCTGAGCAGGCTCGCATGCGCCGCCACGGTGTCGAACGGGCGCCGGTCATAGTCGGCGGTGAGGCCGGCGCAGTAGAACACCGTCCCCAGGTCGCGCCGGAAGAGATCCGAATCGCCCTTGGCCGGCGCAAAGACCTCCCAGCCGTCCGCCCTCAGCCGGGTTTCCAGGCGCTGGCCGACGAACCCCGCAGCGCCGGTGATCGTCGCGCGGCCGGCCACGTGTCTAGAGGCCGCCCAGCGGGTGGTGCAGGGCCGGGTCCTTGTGGCGCAGCAATTTCGGGCTGACGTCGCGGACCATCCGGTAGCCGGCGTTGTCGAACACCGAGGGGTCCTTCACCGCCACCATGTTAAATCCGTGCGGCGGGCCTTCCAGATAGACGGCGTCCAGCGGGATCAGCTCCACCGGCCGGCCGGAAAGGTCGTAGTTGGAGTTGAAGTCGCGCAGGGCGAACAGGGTGTAGCCGTGGCCGGTCAGGAACTGCGCCAGCGGAGTGTTCGCCAGGCCGTTCGACCAGTCCACGTAGTGGCGGTGCACCTCGAACAGGATGTCCGGCGCCTGGCCGACGGGCCGCGCCAGGAAGGCCTCCGCGCCCCGCAGCGCCGCGAACTCGGCGCCTTCGATGTCGAGCACGATCAGGCCCAGCTCGTCGACGCCCGCCGCCGCCAGGTAGTCGGCGATGGTCACCGTCTTGAAGCTGTCGTCGCCCTCGCCCTCCTCGGCGCTGGCGAAGGAGTCGTAGCCCACCAGCTTCAGGCTGGTGGTGGAGTTGTCCCACAGCCCCTCCGGGCGCGGCACGATGTTGCTCAGGCCGTTGAGCGCGGCGTTGCGGACCAGCATGGCGCGCTGCTCGTTGTTGGGCTCGAAGGCGTGCACCGTGCCGCCGCGCTTGGCGACTTCCCGAGCGATCAAAACGGCGTGGTCGCCGAAATAGGCGCCGCCGACGACGACCTGCTTCGCGCGCCTGGCCAGGTCCACCAGGATGCGGCTGGTCTGCGGCTCCCAGGCGTGGTCGGGGATGGCCGGTTGCGACATCACGAAGTCCCGGGCGATCTTCGAGCGGTAGAGGAACTCGAAGGTGACGCCGTTCGACAGCGACTTTCGCACCACCTGGTCGTCGTCGAACAGGGCGTCAACCAGGGGGCCGGTGATCTCCTCGCGCACGTCCAGGCCCGGCGTCGCCAGGTCGGGCTCCAGGTCAAGTATCCGCCGCACGAAGGCGTCGCGCCACTCGGGCTTCTCGGCGATGCGTCGCAGGGCGCTCAGGGTCTTGTCGTCGGACATTGGTGGGACTCGTTGTTCGCGGGACCTCTAGCAGATCGTCCCGGGGTTCTCAGCTTTCGTAATCGGGATAGGCGCGGTCGCGCTCGGAGATCACCTGCGGCGCCGCTGGCCAGCGAATACCGAACGCCGGGTCGTCCCACCGGGCGCCGAGCTCGCGGCCAGGTTGGTAGGGCTGGTCAATCTGGTAGAGAACATCCGTGTCCGGCTCCAGGGTCAGGAAGCCGTGGGCGACCCCCGGCGGCAAGAGGATCCCCTGCCCGGTCTCGGCCGAAAGCTCCACCGTCGCCCAGCGGCGATAGGTCCAGCTGTCGGGGCGCAGGTCGACCGCGACGTCAAAAGCGCGACCGCGCGTGACGCGGACGAGCTTGGCCTCGCCGTCCGGCCCCGCCTGATAGTGCAGGCCGCGCAAGGTGAAGGCCGCGTAGTTGCGCGAGAGGCTCGTCTGTACCGGCGTGAACGGATACCCCGCTGCGGCGAACTCGTCGGGACATTGCAGACGCGCGAAGTAGCCGCGGTCATCCCGAACAGGTTCGAGGTCGATCGCCACCACCCCTCGAATGTGTGTGCGCGTGAAGCGCATCAGCGGTGCACCACCACCTGCGGCGAGGCGGTGACGAAGGCCCCGCCCCAGTCGCGGACATAGGCCAGCTGGCCCATGATCTCGTCCTTCAGGTTCCAGGGCAGGATCAGCACATAGTCCGGCTTCACCTCGGCCACCATTTCCGGCGCCAGGATCGGCACATGGCTGCCCGGCAGGAAACGGCCCTGCTTGTGCGGATTGGCGTCGAAGGCGCAGACGATGTCTCGCGACGTGGCCTTGGCGTAGTTGAGGAAGGTGTTTCCCTTGGCCGCCGCGCCATAGGCGGCCACCGACTTCCCCTCGGCCTTGGCCTTGGCGAGGAAGGCCAGGAAGCCGTCGCGCACCGCCTCGACCCGGGGGGCGAAGCCCTGGTAGCTCTCGATCCGGTCCAGCCCGGCGGCCGCCTCCTGCGCCCGCAGCGCCCGCAAGGCGTCCGTCTCCGCATGCCCCGAGGCCGCATGGGCGCAGAACAGCCGCAGCGACCCGCCGTGGGTGGGAAGCTGCTCCACGTCGAAGGCTTTCAGCCCCGCCGCGGCCAGCACCCGCTCCACCGTCAGCGCCGACAGGTACGAATAGTGCTCGTGATAGATGGTGTCGAACTGCACCAGCTCGATCAGGCGCAGCAGGTGCGGGAATTCGAAGGTCAGCACCCCCTCCGGTTTCAGCACGTGCCGGAAGCCAGCCACGAAGTCGCCGATGTCGGGCACGTGGGCCAGCACGTTATTGCCGGCGATCAGGTCAGCCGCCACCCCGCGCGCGGCCAGGGCCTTCGCCGTGGCGGCGTTGAAGAACATCACCTCGGTGGGCACGCCGATGGCGCGGGCGGCTTCGGCGGTGTTGGCGGCGGGCTCGATCCCCAGCACCGGCACGCCCATGGCCCGGAAGTGCTGCAGCAGATAGCCGTCGTTGCTGGCGATCTCCATCACCAGGGACGACGGCCCCAGGCCGAAACGGGCGGTCATCGCCTCGGCGTAGCGCTTGGCGTGGGCGACCCAGCTTTCCGAATAGGAGGAAAAATAGGCGTAGCCGGCGTCGAAGATGTCGCTTGCCGCCACCGGATCGTCCACCTGCACCAGGAAGCAGACGTCGCACACCCGCGCGTGCAGCGGATAGGCCTGCTCAAGCCCCGTCCCGAGCTGCTCGGGGGTCAGGTAGGCGTTGGCCAGCGGCTGGTCGCCCAGGTCGAGGAAGGTGTGGGTCAGCGGGGTCTTGCAGAAGCGGCAGGGCGGGCTGTTCATGACGCGGCCTCGTAGCCCTCGATCTGTTCGCGGCAAAGCGCCAGGGCGTCCTCGCCGGCCGCCTGGCGCCGGTGCCAGTCCATGGTCAGGGCCACCGCCGCCGGACCGTCCAGCCGGCTCTCGAAGCCCAGCCAGCGGCGGGCCAGGCCGGTGTCGATGGCCAGCGCCTTGGCCTCGATCGAATGCGGGTCCGGCTCATGCCGCCAGGGCTGGGCGCCCAGGGCCTCGACGGCCAGGCTCGCCAGCTCGCCGACGCTGATCTGCGCCCCGCCGGCCTTCGGGCCGAAGTTCAGCGCCCGCGGCGCGGCCGGGTCCTGCGTCAGGGCCTGCGCGTAGGCCAGGTAGCCGGCGACGCAGTCCAGCACGTGCTGCCAGGGCCGGGTGGCCTCCGGATGGCGCAGGGTCACCGCCTCGCCCCGCGCCGCCGCCCGCACGATGTCGGACACCAGCCGGTCGGGCGAGACGTCGCCGCCGCCGATGACGTTGCCGCCGCGCGCGGTGGCCACGGGCGTTCCCGCCTTGTCGAAATAGCTCTTCGCGAAGCTCGCCGTGACGATCTCGGTCGCGGCCTTCGAGGCGGAATAGGGATCCTTGCCGCCCAGGGACGAGCCTTCGGCGAAGGCTTCGCCGGTTTCGGCGTTGGCGTAGACCTTGTCGGAGGTGATCACCAGCACCGCCTGCAGCCCCGCCTGCGCGCGCAGGGCGTCGAGCAGATGCGCCGTGCCCATCACATTGCTGGCGAAGGTCTCGACCGGGGCGGCGATCGAGGCGCGGACGATCGGCTGGGCGGCCATGTGCAGGACGATGTCGAAGGGACCGGACTCGACCACACCGCCCACCGCCGCCCGTTCGCGCAGGTCGACGAGGTGGGAGGCCACGAGCCTCTCCACCCGCGCCAGCTCGAACAGGGTCCCCGCCGGCTCCGGCGGCAGGGCGAGGCCCGTGACCTTGGCTCCCAGGCGCGCCAGCCAGATCGCCGCCCAGGCGCCCTTGAACCCGGTGTGGCCGGTGAGCAGGACGCGCTTGCCGTTCCAGAACCCCGGGTCGGGCCGCCTCATCGCCACAGCCGCCACGGCGCCTCGCCGGACGCCCACAGCGCCTCGAGGTGGTTCTTGTCGCGCAGGGTGTCCATGGCCGCCCAGAAGCCGTCGTGGCGAAACGCCATCAGCTCGTGGTCCCGCGCCAGGCCCTCCAGCGGCTCGCCCTCGAAGGTGGTCGAATCGTCGGCGATCCGGCTCACCACCTCCGGCTTCAGCACGAAGAAGCCGCCGTTGATCAGGCCATTGTCGCCCGGCGGCTTTTCGATGAACCGCTCCACCCGCCCGGCGTCGATCTCCAGGGCCCCATAGCGGCCGGGCGGCGAGACGGCGGTCACCGTCGCCTGTTTGCCATGCGCCTTGTGGAAGGCGGCCAGCGCCGCCAGATCCACGTCGGCGACGCCGTCGCCATAGGTGAGGAAGAACGATTCGTCCGGCGCCAGGTAACGCGCCACGCGCTTCAGCCGCCCGCCGGTCATCGTCTCGGCCCCGGTGTCCACCAGGGTGACGCGCCAGGGCTCATGGTTCGTCGCGTGGTATTCCAGCGTCCCGCTCGCCAGGTCGACGGTGAGGTCGGCGTTATGCATCACGTAGTTGGCGAAATACTCCTTGATCATGTAGCCGCGGTAGCCGAGGCAGACGATGAAGTCGTTGAAGCCGTGGTGCGAATACATCTTCATGATGTGCCACAGGATCGGCCGGCCCCCGACCTCGATCATCGGCTTGGGGCGCAGGTGGCTCTCCTCCGAGATCCGCGTCCCCAGGCCGCCCGCCAGTATGACCGTCTTCATGCGCGAATCCCGCGAGCGCCGCCTCTTGCGGCGGCGCGCCCCCGTCCTGTAACCGGGTTCCTCTTATCGCGGGTCGCGGGCGCAAAGAAGCCCGATCGGACGCTGCGGCCATAACGCCGCGGCGTCGGCCGCCTTCTGGAGACCGGCCTTGAGCGACCTGGTGGATTTCATCGTGATCGGCGTGCAGAAGGCCGGCACCACGGCCCTCTACGACCACCTGGGCGACGAACCGGAGGTGGCGCTCTCCGACGTCAAGGAAACGCACTTCTTCGACGACGAGGCGATCGACTGGGCCGCGCCCGACTACGGCCGCTACCACCGCCATTTCCCTGCGCCCGACGGACGCCTGCGCGGCGAGGCGACCCCGATCTACGTCTACTGGCCGCAGAGCCTGGCGCGCATCCGCGCCTACAACCCCGCCGCCCGGTTGATCCTGATGCTGCGCGACCCGGTCGAGCGGGCTTGGTCCCACTGGCGCATGGAATATGCGCGCGGCGCCGAGACGCAGCCGTTCGGCTGGTGCGTCCGCGAGGGCCGCCAGCGCCTGTTCGACGCCGAACCCTGGGGGCACCATCGGGAGTACAGCTATGTGGAGCGCGGCTTCTACGGCGAGCAGGTCGAGCGGCTGCTGCAGGTCTTCCCGCGCGACCAGCTGCTGATCCTCCAGGCCGAAGACCTGCGGGCCGATCCCGACCATGTGCTCGCCGAATTGCGCGCCTTCCTCGGCCTGCCGGCCCGCGCTTCGCGCGCCGTCCCGCGCGAAGTGCATGTGGGCCGCGAGATGGACTACGGTTCGCAGCTCACCCCGGCCGATGCGGCGTACCTGCGCGACGTCTACGCCCGGGACCAGCAGCGCCTGGCCGAACTGACTGGCCAAGCGCTCCCCTAGGCCATAATTCCGCCCCGCCGCCGCCGAACCTCCGGGCCAGGAGACAGACCCATGAAGGCCGATCGCCTCGCCCTGTCGTTCGCGCTCGCCGCGGTCCTCGGCGCCTGCTCGCCGCCGCAGCGGTCGGACGCCGCGCCCAAGGCCGCCGTCGAGACTCCGGCGCCGGCCCGCCCGCAGGTCCCCGGCGCGCCGGCGCTGGCCTTCCCGCTCGCCTGCACCATCGGCGCGGGCTGCGAGGTGCAGCATTACCTGGACCGCGATCCCGCCGTCGGGGCGGTGCGCGACTACCACGGCGGCCGGCGCACCTATGACGCCCACAACGGCGTCGACATCCGCATCGCCGACATGGCCGCTGAGCGCGCCGGCGTCGCCGTGCTGGCCGCTGCGCCCGGCCGGGTGGCGCGGCTGCGCGACGGCGTGCCCGACATCTCGATCCGCGCCGCCGAAGCGCCCAAGTCCGAGGGCCAGGAATGCGGCAACGGCGTCGTCATCGACCACGGCCAGGGCTGGGAGACCCAGTACTGCCACCTGGCCAGGGGCAGCCTCTCGGTAAGGGTGGGAGACACGGTGAAGGCCGGCCAGCCCATCGCCAGGGTCGGCCTCTCCGGCCAGACCGAGTTCGCCCACCTGCACATGAGCGTGCGCCACAACGGCGAGGTGGTGGACCCCTTCGACCCTGCGCCGGGCGCAGCGCCCCTGTGGACCCCTGCGGCGGCCAAGCCCCTCGCCTACAAGGCCGGCGCCGTGCTCAACACCGGCTTCGCGCCCGGGCCCGTCACCATGGCCGCGGTGGAGGACGGCTCCGTCCCCGGCGCCGACGCCGCCTCGCCGGCCCTGGTGGCCTTCGTCCGCGCCATCGAGCTGGAGGCGGGCGACGAGGTGGAGCTCAGCCTGAAGGATCCCGACGGCGCGGTGCTGGCGACCAGCCGCGTCCCCCTCGACCGCGACAAGGCCCAGTACCTGCTGTTCGTCGGCAAGAAGCGGCCGGCCGAGGGCTGGCGGGCCGGAACCTATCGCGGCGATTGCGTGATCTGGCGCAAGGGCCAGCCGGCGGTGCGCCAGAGCTTCGAGATGCAGCTATGACGGACCCGGCTCCGCGGGGCTGATCGTCAGCACGCCGAACTTCGCCATCCACAAGAGGCCGCGCTCGATGAAGAAGTCGCGCGCGCCCGGGAAGGCCGCCAGGATCTGGCCCACGCTGGCCGGGCCGGCGCCCACCAGGGCGATGATCCGGCCCACCTCGTCCGGGGTCGGAAAGGTGGTGGTGAAGAAGGACGCCAGCGGGCCGTTCAGGCGCGCGAAGGCGGCGGCTCTGTCCATGCCCGGCGCGAGCGCGATCCGGCAGTCGGCGGTCAGGTGCGCGGTGGGATAGCCGGCGAACAGCCGGAACGGGTCCATCCGCCATGGATTGTCCGCCACATAGTCCGGCCACAGAACGACCGGCCCCTTCGCCTGGCGCCGCGCGTTCAGCTCGGCCCACAGGGCCTGGTAGCGCGGAATGATCGCCGCCCAGTCCAGCTCGGCCCGGGCGTGCGCCTGGCCGGCCTCGCCCAGCTTGCGGCCCAGATCAGGCTGGCGGATCAGCGCACAGATCGCCTCCGCCGCCTTAGCCAGGTCGACGGCGGTGAACTGGCCCGCCGCGCCGACATAGTTGTCGTAGTTCAGCCAGCCGTTGGCGTAGCGGTGCGCCAGGTCGCGCCCCAGGCCGCTGCGGGGCGCCCAGGTGGGGATGCGGAACCCGTCGACGCCGTCGCGCACCGTGTCCCGATAGCCGTCCCAGTCGGTGACCACGCAGGGCAGGCCCGCGGCCATGGCCTCCACCGGCGTCAGTCCGAAGGTCTCCTGCACGTTCTCCGACAGGCTGATGAACAGGTCCGCCGCCGACCAGATGGAGAACCGGGTCTCCTTCGGCCGCCCGTCCACCACCAGGTAGCGCACGGAGGGGCACAGGGCGCGCGCGCCCTCGTGGTAGCGGGCCTCGGCCGGCGCATCGTCCGCCCAGCCGGAGAGCAGCCAGACGATCTCGCGGCCGGTCTCGCGGGCGGCCGCCTCCAGGGCCAGGGCCATCACCGCCGGGTTCATCTTGCCGTGCACGCTGAAGCGGCCGACGTAGAGCGCCACCACCGCGTCGTCGGCGATCGCCAGCTTCTCGCGCCAGGCCTTGCGGTCGGCCTCGGAGCGGGTGAAATCGGCGGCGTTGATCCCCAGCGGAATCACCGCGCGCAGCGGCTCGGGCGTGCGGCGCGGCCCGAACTGGTAGCCCAGGTAGTCGCGGAAGGCCTCGAGCTGCACCTCCACCGCGTCGCGCACCGCCGTCGAGGTGCAGATCAGGGCGTCGTGGCCCTGGGCCGGCGACAGCAAGAGCTGGCCGATGTCGGCCTGCACCTGGGCGGTGGCGGTGGTGTGGGTCAGGCCGCAGATCGAATAGGCCTGCTCGCCGAACGGCCGCCGCTGCCAGGCCTCCTGGCCGACGAAGGGGCCGGTGAGCTGGGCGACTCCGGGGATCCCCAGCTTGCGACGGTTGCGCATGTCGATCCAGTGGACCGGCCGGTCGGGGACATGCAGGCCGTGGACCATCGCCTCCAGCTCCGCCTGCGGCCGGCCGGCCACGTTCCAGAAGTGGAAGCCGTCCACCTGGCCGTGGCGCAGGAAGCCGCGCAGGAAGCTCTCGCCGGCGGAATGGCGGCCCATCAGGATGGCGTTGGAAGTGAGGTAGGCCTCGGGGTCCAGGTAGATGGCGGCGTTGGCGCTCATGGCCGCCTGCATAACCCGCTTCGCCCGCCGCCTGAATTACCCAAAAAGAAAGGGCCGCCCCGAAGGGCGGCCCTGGAGAGATCTATCTGAAGCCGAAGCCTAGACGATGTTGGTGTCGGAGATGTCGTTGATGGTCTTGCCGACCAGCACGATCGCATCTTCGTAGGTGCCGTTCGCGTTGCCGACTTGGTCGTCGACGAAGACCACCACGTCGCTGCCCACCTGCACCGCCACCACGTCGACGCCCGCCGCGATTTGAGCGTTGGCGAAGGTCGTCGCGGTCGCAAGATCCGCGGCGGTGCTTTCGGTGTAGCTGACGCCGGCGTTGGTGAAGGCCAGGCGATCGGTCGATTCCCAATCGTTGATCAGGTCGAACGCGCCGGTCGTCGATCCGGAGTCGCTGGCGCCGAACGAGAACTGGTCGGAGCCTGCGCCGCCGATCAAGGTGTCTTTGCCCGCGCCGCCGACGATGGTGTCGTTGGCCGCACCGCCATCGATGGTGTCGGTGCCCGCCAGGCCCGTCAGGACGTCGCCGCCGGCGTCGCCGGTGATGCTGTCCTTGTCGGCGCCGCCGGTGACGGTGTCGTCGCCGTCGCCGCCGTTGCCGACATTCATCGTGCCAGCCGTAGCCGACGCGCCGAGGTTGATGTTGTCATCGCCCGTGCCGCCGGAAACGGTGTCGGCGCCCGCGCCGCCAACCAGGACGTCAGCGCCGCCTTCGCCGGAGATGCTGTCGTTGTTGGCGCCGCCGGTGACGTTGTCGTCGCCCGCATTGCCGTTCAGGGTGTCATTGCCGCCGACGCCGACGATGGTGTCGTTGTCCTGGCCGCCCAGCAGGTTTTCGCCGCCGGCCGTGCCTTGGTCGGTGCCGGTGATGGAGTCGTCACCTTCCTGGCCGTTGGCCGTGCCGCCGCCGCCCAGGGTGATGGTGTCGCCTTCCTGACCGCCCCAGATGGTGGCCGAGTCGGTGCCGCTGACGATGACGTCGGCGCCTGCGCCGCCGTTCAGCACGTCCGCGCCGCCGGCGCCGCCGTTCAGGGAGTCGGCCCCGTCTTCACCGAAGATCTGGTCCGCGCCCGCCGCGCCGACGACCGTATCGTTGCCGAGGTTGCCGTTCAGGAAGTCGGCCCCGCCGCCGCCGGTGATGGTGTCGTTGTCCTGGCCGCCGAGGATGGTGTCGGCGCTCGTGCCGCCGGTGATGCTGTCCGTACCCTTGTTGCCCTGGC
>Ga0268265_10001180_pt1 | contig 22872 bp, 19 predicted proteins | sample KBSSwiS52_FD_190355 | JGI IMG/M metagenome (GOLD analysis project Ga0268265, IMG submission 190355) | Switchgrass rhizosphere microbial communities from Kellogg Biological Station, Michigan, USA - KBS Switchgrass S5-2 (SPAdes) (version 2) | ecosystem: Host-associated > Plants > Roots >... | reverse complement strand
TCCATAGGCACCAGCCGTAGCCTCCCCCGCGGTTTCGTTCAACCTGGGTCTATCCAACATCCTCCGCGAAACGCGGTGGACTCCGGACGGGCTTGCCAGGAGGATGTCGGATAGACCTCTAAGCGTTAGCCGGTGAGGAAGCAAGGCAGTTGTTAGATTAGTCTCCCTAGAGAGGAGTATGTGATGCTGAAACTGGGATTGTGCGCCGTCATTCTCGTCATTGTTCTTTGCACCGTGCCCGCTAGTGCCCAGCCCCGTGCACTTATGCAGTGGGGCACGCCCAATGGCGTGGATAACAAGCTAGCCATTAACCGTGTGCCAGTAATCGATTCTGCCGGGGCAATTCGTTACTATGATGTCGCGCTTACGTTCAATGTGGACAGTGGTGGTAAACTCACTCTAAACAGCAACGCAACCAAAATCTCGCTTTCACCTAACCTTACTGTTGGCGCCTTCCGTGCGGGCATCTATTTGGGAGGAGCTTTTACCTGTGAACATACGGTCGGAGCACCTGGTGTGGTGGGAGGGGGCAGGATCTCTGGCTCGATCGCTGAATCTAACTGCAGCGTAACTTTCAACGCATCCTGGGTTAGCGGGCCCATAGCCGGTCATCCCAACGAAGGCGCGCTCAAAGCAGCAGGTATTGTTTTTCAAGGCTATTCGTGGGGTGTTGTAGGAAAAGTAGATAATGACTGGCAAGATACCGGCTGGGATCGGGGTGATCTTATCGGTGTAGTGCAATCTGGGCAGCAGTTAATTATTCATAACTTTGGTAACGACAACAAGGAAGATACGAGTGCGGTCTTTACGTTCTGCGCGTCCTGCGACTAAGGAATTGCCGTGACGTGATGGCGAAGATAAACTGACCAATCGGATTGACCTATGCGGCTGAAGAAGGGACTGCGGCCTCTTATTGTGGCGGTAGTCTGCTGTTTAATAATCAATGGGTGCAAAAGAGGAGCGGAAGTGCAAGGCGAAGTGGTCGATGCCTTTGGAGCGCCGCTTGAAGGTGTTCAGGTATCGATTCCAGGCACTACATTTGCCGCCACAACGGATCATAAGGGCCGCTACTCCATAGCCTTTGCACCAGGGCGTTTCCAGGTCAGGTTCAAACTGACGGGGTACACTTCTGCCTCGCTTGAATTCGATCTCGCGACTGATTTTGTCCTACCAGCTGAACGAGTTATACTAGCACAGGTTCCATTAGAGCAAGGGGTCTATGGAATTGGCAAAACCTCCTATAAGATGCTCGCTCGAGGAACACTAGTATCTGAATCTTTGCGGTGTGAGACTCTCTATTCGGATGCCCCTGACGGCGCTTTTAGGCCATTTTTCAAGGAGACCCTGAAAGTCGCTGGCGACTTTACTATTGTCGAATCCGGTGACCAAATGGCTTTTCTTGATACAGAGCCATTTAGCCTAAGTTTGCTTACCGTAGATCTAGACGGCTCCGTTCTTGAAATATGGCGTAGTGGTCATGAGAGACAGGTTTTTGGCTTCACTCTTGAGGAATCTGGCGTTAAGGTTTTGGCTCCTGATATACGTCTCAGAACCTTTGAACTCCCTCCAGGTCGTTTCGCGTTCGTCCATGACCGGGAGTCGAAGGCTTCCAGAGTCGTGCCTCGTAGTAGCCCTGTTGATGACACCACTCGTATCTCTTACCCGGTGTATCTTTTTGAGGTAGCGCAGTCTACATATGAGGAGAAAGTAAATACCGGTGACGTTCCTCTCCTCGCTCTCTTATCAGACCAGGATAGGGGAGGAGACTGTTCCTGTCACTTATGGCCGCTAAAAGAAAGCCAGAAAGGTGTTCTGCCTCAATACATCTTCTATGCATCCATGGGTGGACCAGCTTGGGTAAATATCTTGGGAGCCGACAAGAAGCTATCGCCGGTGGTTCCGGCACCGGGTTGCAGGTCGAGGAACGTCGATCCTTGGCAGGAGATGCGATACCGTGGCGAAGCCGAAACGATCAGTTTGTCCCTTCGGCCTTATTCTACATGCGAAGGTTCAGAGTGTGAAGGGTACGGCCTCCGGGGATCAATGACTGTTAGGACGGCCAGAGAGCAAGAGAGCATCGAGATCGACGGATCTTGCGGCTGTTGATCGCTACTACAGGTAGGGGCTGCTGCCCGAAACGGGGAAAAGCCTTGCGAGGAACGAAAGATAGAAACGGCCAACCCTTGCCTCAACCGGACGGTACCGCTACGCGGCGCCGCACGGTTAGGCCCGAAGGCGTTCTGCGTGTACGAGCGCAAATTTGGGACTAACCCGCCTGCTCCAGCAGACCAGCAAGCTTCGCTTACTGGCAGCTGAGCAGCACAGTGTTGGCGGTCAGTGGAGACGGAGGACGAGTGCCAAAGTCGACGACGTGCATACTGAACGGTCAAGCGTTAGACATTCGAACTGCGCTTGAAATCCGTGAACGAAAGCACTCCCCTGATTTCCGGTGCCCTGAATGTGGCGAGCGCGTTCGAGCGCACAAGAAAGGCACAACCGGCCAAGAGGCTCATTTCGAACATCTCAGCTCAAACCCTCGATGCTCGCTCAGTGGCCGACGGTGAGCTCGCCATAGTTCGTTGGCTCTGGTTCTCTTTCGTGCCAAGCCGGTTCCGGCGTAGGATAGAACGAAGAACATGACCGAGCCACTCCTCTCCAAGCCGGAGGCCCAGCGCCGGGCCGACCGCATCGCCGCGTTCCGCGCGGAGCTGGCGGCGCTCGAGGCCGGCGGCGTGCTCGTCCTGCCCCAAGAGCAGCGGGCCGCGGTGGGGCGCCACCACGACGAAGCGCTGCGCGAGCTGGCAGAGCGCTTCGACGTGGACGTGGCGGAGGGGGAGAAGCGGCTCTCGGTGGGCATGTGGGTGGCTTCCTTTCTCGGCGCCACGGCGCTCGCGCTGAGCGTCTTCCTCTTCTTCCAGCGCTTCTGGGGGTTGCTCACCACCCCGGTGCAGGTGGCGATCCTCGTGGCCGCGCCGGTCGTGGCGCTCGGCCTGACCGAGCTCGCGGCGCGGCGGGAGCGGACCGGCACGTTCGCCTCGCTGCTCGGCCTCGTGACGTTGGCCTGCTTCGTCCTCGACCTCGTCATGCTCGGGCTGATCTTCAACATCGTGCCGTCCGCCAACGCGTTGCTCGCGTGGGCGCTCCTCGGCATGGTGATCGCCTATGCCTACGGCCTCCGGCTGCCTCTGGCCGCCGGGGTCGTCTGCCTGCTGCTCTGGCTGGCGGCCCAGGTGGGGACCTGGAGCGGCATGCCGTGGGACAGCTCGCTGGGATTTCCCGAGCATTACGCCCTGGCCGGTCTCGCGGTGCTCGCGGTTCCCCTGGTCTTCAAGCATCGGCGGCGGTCCGAGCTCGAAAAGGTCTATCGGCTGGTTGGCCTGATCGCCGTGCTGTCCGCGCTCCTCTGGCTGTCGAGCGACTGGCACGACAGCCGGCTCCCGCTGGAGCCGGAGCTCCTGAAGATCCTGTACCAGGTGCTGGGCTTCGCGGCGCCGGCCGGGGCCATCGCCGCCGGCCTCTGGAAGCGGTGGGGGGACATGGTCTATGTGGGCGCCACGTTCTTCGTCATCCACCTCTACGCCCGCTTCTTCGACTGGTGGTTCGACTGGATGCCGCAGTATCTGTTCTTCCTGATCCTGGGGCTCACCGCCGTGGCGGCGCTCGCCGTGCTGGTGCGGCTGCGCCGGGCGCTGGCGGCGAGGAGGCGGCCGTGACGAAGCTTCGCGGCCTCCTCGCCGGGCTCGTCCTGATCGTGCTGGCGAACGCCGCGGTCCTGGCCGGCGTGGCCTGGAACCGTCGGGGAGAGCCGGAGGCCGTCGTCACCCTGACCGAGCGCGAGCTGCAGATCCCCTGGGACGCGGAGGCCGACGAAGACGACACCGGCCTCATCCTCCGGCTCGAGTGGAATCCGAGATGGACGGCCGGCAGTGCCACGCCGGCGGCGCTCCCGGCCACGACGCTGCGGGAGCTGGGCTTCCGCCTGGCGCCTCCTCCCGGCCGGACGGAGCCCCCGCGCACCGCCTGGGTGGTGCTGGAGATGGAGGGCGAAGCCTGGCAGCGGTGGCTCGCGAAGCGGCGGCGCGAAGAGGACGAAAGGCGGCGGAAGGCCGGGCCGGGCGACTGTCCGCCGGTCAGCGACTTCGAGCAGATGGAGGTGAGGGGCTCGCGCCTCATCCTGGTGGACGCCGGGCTGGACCGCGAGGCGCTGCGCCGGCGCCATCCGGACCGGAGCCGCAGCCTCATCGTTCCCGGAGTGGTCCAGGCGGACGGCGTGGTCTCCGAGCTGCAACTGGAGTCGATCCACGTTCCCCTGCGCCTGCGGCCCGTGCTGGACGAGGTGGTGAAGGCCGAGGAGGTGCGGCGGCACCGGATCGCCGGGGCCGAGGACGGCCCCCGGCCGCCGCGCTACCGGGCGAACGTCGCGTTCGGCCGGCGCGGCGAGCCGTGGCTGGTGAGGGTGGAGAAGCTGCCGCCGCCGCTCACTCCACCGGCAGGCTTCGCTTCAGCTCCTCGGCCAGCACCTCCAGGTGGGTGCTCTGGCTGAGGCTTTCGATCTCCTTGTCCCCCTCCGTGCCGTGGATCTCCAGGTGATCCGCGATCGTCCTGAGCCGCTGAAGGATCTTGGTCGTCTCCTGCTCCGCGAGCAGGCTGATCTGCAGGTTCAGGTGGGCGCGCTGGTTCGACAGGCGGCTCATCCGGTTCTGGCTGATCAGCACGAAGATGGCGAGGATCACCCCCTCCGTCGAAACGATCAGCGTCAGGATGCCGAACGGGAACGGATCGAACGGCTCCAGCCCGAAAGCTCCCAGATTCCAGAGGAACCACACCGCGAGCCAGACCAGGTGGAGCACGACGAACGTCATGCTCCCCATGAAGCGGGTGAAGACGTCGCTGATCCGCTCTCCCGGGCTGCGGTGCTCGATCTCCGCGTGCTCCAGCTTCGCGATCGTCTCGATGTTCTGCTGGGCCGACTCCGTGGTCGCCCTGGCGCTGCTCTCGACAGGGTTATCCATAGCCGCAATTTAGCGTGCATCTTCAGTGCCATCATCCGGAGGTGAGAGGAGGCGGTGCTATGCTTCGTGCACTCTTTCCAGGAGGTGCCGGATGCGCGCGGTCTACGCGGAGTTCGAGGCAGACCCCGTCGTTTTCGAGATCCGGAGCGCGGGCGGCAGCAAGAAGAAGGACGTGATCCTCGACGTCTACGGGATCGAGGACATGTCCCGCCTCCGGGTGCGGGCCGAGCCGATCGCGCCGGCCGGCCGGTTCCGGTTCGAAGCCGGTCCGGCCGCGGTCCGGACGCTCTCGGACGATCCGTCCGACCCGGTGCGGGTGACGGTCCCCGTGACCTGCAGCGGCGGCGAGGAGGGCGAAGAGGGGGAGACCGTGCTCGCGCTCGTCCTGGAGGATCAGGGTCCGGAGGCGGACCAGGAACCCGGCACCTTCTCCGTGCGCTTGGTGGGCAGCGCGAACCGCGTGCTGCCGGCCTGGCAGGTGCTCGCGGAGGAGTACGAGGAGATCCGCGAGGACTGGCGCCACGAGCTGCGCTCCAACGAGATGCTGCAGGACCCGCGGGCCACGGACCGGGACAAGCTCCAAGAGGTGATCCGGATCGTCGACGGCCGCGCGAAGAAGGGGGAGGGGCTCGCCGCGCTCTGCTTTTCGGGCGGCGGCATCCGCAGCGCCACGTTCAACCTGGGCACGCTCCAGGGGCTCGCGGCCGCCGGCCTGCTGGGCCGGTTCGATTACGTCTCCAGCGTCTCGGGCGGCGGCTATCTGTCGAGCTGGCTCGCGGGCTGGATCCACCGCTCCGGCGGCGTCGAGGAGGTGGGGCGGCGGCTCGCAGAGCCGGACCCGGACGAGCCCGAGGCGGCGCCGATCCGCGCCCTGCGCCAGTACAGCAACTACCTCACGCCGAAGCTGGGCCTGCTCTCCGGCGACACCTGGACGGTCGTGGCCATCGTGATCCGCAACCTGCTCCTGAACCTGCTCGTGATGCTGCCGCTGCTGGCCGCGGCGCTGGCCGTGCCGCTGCTCGCCGTGGCCCGGGTCCGGGAGGCCTCGGCGATCGGCTGGCTGCCGCTGTTCTGGGCCTCGGTCTTCTTCGGCACTCTCGGCCTCTTCTTCATGAGCCTGCTGCGGGCGAGCGCCAAGCCCCGGCCCGGGGATCCGCGGCAGGATTGGGAGCAGCGTTTCCTCCTGCTCGGCCTGGTGCCGCTGCTGCTGTCCACGGTCCTGATGGCCTGGGCGGTGGCCCGGTTCGCGACGGTCTCCGACCTCCGGTTCCAGGATGCGCTGCGCTGGATCGCGATCTGGTCCCTGGTCTCGCCGGTCGCCGCCTTCACCCTCTCGATCCTGCTGCAGGGCCGGGTGCTGCACCGGGAGCGGGCGTCCTTCAAGGGGGACCTGATCTCGCTCGTCCTGTCGGGGTCGATCGTCACCGTGATCTACGCGGCCATCCTCGGCAAGTGGGCCGAGCCGCTGCTGGCCTCGCCGTATCCGCTCTATCCGATGCTCGCTCCGATCCTCTTCCTGGGGCCGCTGCTCCTGGGCAAGACCCTGTTCGTCGCGTTCTCCAGCTTCGCGGAGGAGCAGGGCTACCCGTCGGACCTGGGGGATGCCGATCGCGAGTGGTGGGCGCGGTGGTCCGGGTACGTGCTGATCGCGGCCCTGGTGTGGATGGTCTTCGCCGGCATGGTGTTCTTCGGTCCGTCCCTGCTGGGGCTGGCCCGGTACGAGATCGGCAGCCGGATCACGACCGCGGGCATCACGGGGCTCCTGGGCTGGGTCATCAGCCGCCTCGGCCAGAGCTCCGAGGTCTCCTCCGGTGCCGGAGGCTGGAAGAAGTGGGCGCTCGCCCTGGCGGCGCCGCTCTTCTGCCTGGCGCTGCTGCTCCTGGTCTCGGCCCTGACCCAGGACGTGCTGCGCGCGCTCTCCGGCGAGCGCAACCTGTACGACCACAAGAGTACATGGATCCCGCCGTTCCACGGGGAGCTCTGGCAGGTGCTCGCGGCGATCGCCGCCCTCGGGGCGCTGGGCCTCCTGACCGGCCGCTTCGTCAACGTGAACCGCTTCTCGCTCCAGGCCATGTACCGCAACCGCCTGGTGCGCGCCTACCTGGGCGCGAGCAACTCGCGCCGGCGCCCGAACCTGTTCACCGGCTTCGATCCGGACGACAACCTGCGCCTGCACGAGCTGCGCTCGAACCGGCCGTTGCCGGTGGTCAACATGGCCCTGAACCTGGTGGCGGGCAAGGACCTCGCCTGGCAGGAGCGCAAGGCCGAGTGCTTCACCGCGACGCCGCTGCACTGCGGCGCGGCCCGTCTCGGCTACCGGCGCTCCCAGGCGTACGGCGGCGACCAGGGCCTGTCCCTGGGCACGGCGGTGGCCACCTCCGGCGCCGCGGCCAACCCGAACATGGGCTCCTTCTCGTCGCCGGCGCTCGCCTTCATCATGACCCTCTTCAACGCGCGCCTCGGGTCCTGGCTCGGCAATCCCGGCCCGCTGGGCCAGGCGACCTACACGCGCAGCGGCCCGCGCAGCTCGGCGCTGGTGCTGCTGTCGGAGGCGCTCGGGCACACCGACTCCGAGCACCCGTACGTGAGCCTCTCGGACGGCGGCCACTTCGAGAACCTGGGAATCTACGAGATGGTGCGGCGGCGCTGCCGGCACGTCGTGGTCTGCGACGCCGGGGGCGATCCCTCCTACGCGTTCAACGACCTGGGCAACGCCATCCGCAAGATCCGCATCGATTTCGGCATCCCCATCGAGTTCGAGGAACGCATCCTCATCCGCCCCAAGTCGGACACGGGCAAGCCCGAGGACGATGCGCGCTACTGCGCGATCGGCACGATCCGGTACTCGGCCGTGGACGGCGCTGGCGCCGAGGACGGCACGCTCATCTACGTCAAGCCGGCGGTCTACGGCACTCCCTACGAGCCCTACGACGTCTACAACTACGCCCGCTCGTCCGCGGACTTCCCGCACGAGAGCACCGCCGACCAGTGGTTCAGCGAGTCGCAGTTCGAGAGCTACCGCATCCTGGGCGAGGCGGTGATCCGCGCCATGATCGGCTGGGATGCGCGGCAACGCACTCCCCGGCTGCAGTCGTTCGAGGATTTCGAGGCGCGGGTGCGCGCCTACCTGAAGAGCCAGCCCCCCGGATGAGGCTTCTTGCGCGGTGGACCGCCGCAGGCCTGCTCCTTGCGCTCGCGCCGGGGTGCACCAGCCGGGAGGAGAGGGCGGCGCAGAAGACCGGCGGCGATCCGCGGCGGGGACAGGCTCTCATCCTGCGCCTGGGGTGCGGAGCCTGCCACACGATCCCCGGAGTGGAGGGCGCAACCGGGCTCGTGGGCCCGTCTCTCGACCGCATCGGCAGCCGCGACCGGTTGGCCGGACGCCTGCCGAACACGCCGGAAAACCTGTTGCGGTGGATCCGCGATCCCCAGGGGATCGCGCCCGGCACGGCCATGCCGGACCTGGGTCTGACCGAGCAGGAGGGCCGCGACGTGGCGGCCTATCTCTACAGCCTGGAATGATCGTTCGACGTTGCCCGGGAGGCTTGGAAGAGCCTCCCGGGCAGCGCCACCTGAGGTCATCCTGTACCTCTGCTCCTGGGTGTCACGGCTTGGCGCTCACCTCCTGGTGAAAGGATCCGGGGGATGCCCCCCTACCTTTAACAGTGCAGCGCCGGGAAACCTTCGGGACACCCCCCTCTACATCCGCAGGTACCACAGCCTCCCGGGCGTGCCGGGGAGCTTGACCACCATGGCGCGCTGCGGCGTGTGCAGCATGGCCAGGAGCGGGCCGCGGCGCTCGCGGATGCGGAACGCCTTCTGCTTCGGATCGCGGACGTAGCGCAGCCGCAAAGACACCAAGTCGTCCTGCACGGCGAGATAGACGCCTTCGTCCTGGGTGGTGCGCTCGACCGACTCCGCGAAGGCCCAGGCGTCGTCCACGTGGTGGAGCATGCCCGTGGGGGTGTAGCGGGCCATGTGGTCGTGAAAGAGGGTGACCCAGGCCGCGGCGCCGAGGATGTTGCGCAGGCGGGGGAGGAGGTGGCCCGCGTCTCGCCGCCGCTTCACCTCCAGTGCGCCCTGGGCCCAGACGAAGGCGCCGGTGTCGAACCCCTGAGGCGCGGGGGGACGGTCGAGAGGAACGGCAGGACCGCGTTGCAGATCACCCAGCTCCATGCGGGAACCTCCCGGCTGGCAAGCCGTCGTAGCCGTGACTTCTGCGAAGGTGCGGGAACGGGTTCCCCGGTCGAGAGGACCCGGGGGCAACTAGCCATTGTAGGCCATGTTTTCCAGAAGTAAAGGGGCTCGCTTGGCAGCCCGGCGCGCACCAGGGTAGATGAAACCGGACCCTCGAAAGGAGGAGCTTTTGATGAGAGGTCGCCGACTCGCGGCCGCGGCCGTCCTGGCTTTGGCGCTCTTCGCCGTCGCCGGGCAGGCCAGCGCCCAACCCTGCCTGATCTTCGTCCACGGCAAGCAGACGAACACCAACACCTACACCAGCTACAGCTCGGCCCGGAACTACTGGGTCAACGGCTCCAACGACTTCATCCGCACGGCCACCAAGGAGTTCGCCACGCCGTACTACGTGATCGGCTACAACGGCACCCGGCCCTACTGGGAGTCGCAGTCCGCGGGCGAGGTCGCCAACGAGATCGTCAACGCCACCAACGGCGGCGCCGACGCCGGCGGCCGGCGCTGCGCCACGACCTATGCCAACGGCGGCACGTTCTGGGTCGTCGCCCACAGCATGGGCAACACGGTCATGGACTACATCCTGGGCAACAACGACGCCTCGGACCCGAACTTCAACTACAACGGCCCCTACGACCAGGTAGCGGCGCGCATCAGCCTGGTGATCTCGACCGGCGGCGCCCACCGCGGCTCCCAGGGCGCGGACGCGGTCTGCGGCAACAACAACCTGTTCTGCAACTTCAGCGCGATCTTCATCCAGAGCTGCGACGACGCGACCTACTGGCTGCGCAGCTCGGACGACGTGCAGGTGCGCACCTACGCCAACGCGCCGGCCAAGACGGTCTGGCTGACCGGCGGCTACGAGGCGATCTTCGGCGCCAGCGCCTGCCTCTCGGGCGAGGACGACGGCGTGGTCCAGTACGCCTCGATCTTCGCCTGCAACGGCAGCGCGACCGCGAGCTACGACAACTCGAACGTCTGCAACAACTCGAACAAGCAGGAGGCCTCCGGCTTCCGCAACCTCGACGCCTGCCACGAGAACCACGACGACGAGCGCAACGCCAGCGATTCGGACGTGCGCAAGGCCATCCCCGGCGGCAACTGGCTCTGCAACGGCGTGCCCTGCGCGCCGAACACCACGGTCCAGTCGTCGATGACCACCGCCCGTTACATCACGCTCCTCTATTGAGGCCAGGAGAGACAGCCATGCGCAAGACGTTTGGAATCGTGATGATCGTGCTGTCGGCAATGCCGGCAGTTGCTCAGGAGAGGAGCTGGCTCGCCCGCGAGACGGCCCGCGAGTACCGCGAGCAGGCCCGCTTCCCCGAGAGCTCCCGCGCGCTCCGGCCCGGGGACGCGGACCCCGTCAAGGAGAAGCGCACCGCCACGGCGCAGACGCAGGCCGGTCCGGAAGGCAAAGGCGCGCTGAGCGTCCGGGCCGAGTCCGTGAGCTTCGAGGTGGGCAGGCCGATCCGCCTCTACGCCACAGTCGAGCAGGGCATCGCCCTGGAGGTCACCGGCGAGATCGTCGGAGCCGCCGGGGACCTGGTCGCCACCTTCGCCTACGCGGACGATGGTAGGGGGATCGACAGGAAGGCCGGGGACGGCACCTGGTCGGCCCGGGTCAGGATGCCCGAGGGACTCCAGCCCGAGCTGGCCGCGAGCTACATGGTCAAGGTGCGCTCGCGCCTCCTCGACGGCGACATCCGGGAGAGCATGGGCGGCTTCCTCTACAGCAATCCCGCCGCGCACCTGACCGGCCGCTACCGCGACGAGCTGCGCGACGGCAGCCTGGTCATTCTGGCCGAGGTGGACGTCACCCGCGCCGGCCGTTTCCACCTGGCCGGCACGCTCTACTCGATGGCCGGCGAGCCGGTCGGCACGGCGCAGGCCGCGGCGGAGCTGGAGCCCGGCCGCCAGTGGATCGAGCTGAGCTTCTACGGCCTGATGTTCCACGACCGCGAGGTCGCCGGCCCCTACCGTCTCGGCACGGTCGCCTTCGCGACCACGGGCGGCATGCCCAACGCGCTCAACGACCTGGTCGAGAACGCCCACGTCACCCGGGCGTGGAAGCTCGAGCAGATGACGGAGAGGCCGTTCGGCAACCAGCGGCTGCTGGAGGCGGCGGCGCGGCTGGAGAAGCAGTAGGGAAAAAGGACCCAAAGGACAACAAGGACCTCAAGGACAACAAGGACCCGGATGACCGTCCTTGTTGTCCTTGAGGTCCTTGGTGTCCTTGTCGTCCTTTCCGCTAAGCTCCCCCCATGCTCCCCCGCCTCCGCTGGCACCGCGCCGCCTTCCTGGCAGCCGGCCTCTACAACCTCGGCTGGGGCCTCTACTCGGCCCTCGATCCGGGGTGGCTGTTCCGCTTCGCGGGCATGCCGCCGCAGCGCTACCCCGAGATCTTCGCCTGCCTGGCCATGGTGGTGGGGCTCTACGGCATCCTCTACCTGGAGGTGGCGCGCCGGCCCGAGCGCGGATGGCTGATCGCGGCGGTGGGGCTCGCGGGCAAGGTGCTGGGGCCGGTCGGGCTCGGCCTGCTGCTCGTCCGCGGCGCGTGGCCGCCGGCCACGCTCGTGCTCTGCCTGACCAACGACCTGATCTGGTGGATCCCGTTCGGGCTCTACCTCCACGACGCGTGGCCCGCCTTCCGGGCGGACCTGTGGAAAGATACCGGGAGTGGATCTTGCTAGCCGATTGTTGAAGGGGCTGAGGGAGGAAGAACTTGAAGATCCCGAATAGACGTCACCTCCTGCTCGCGGCCGGGCTTGCCTTGGCGCTGGCGGGCTGCAACGGCAAGGGCGAGAGCAACGAGGCGCAGGCCGCTCCGGACGTGGCCGCGGTCGAGCGCCGCGACCTGGAGATCCGCGCCGAGGCGTCGGGGCAGATCGAGCCGGTGCGCGTGGTCGAGGTCAAGTCCAAGGTCTCCGGCGAGCTGACCCGGATCACGGTCGAGACCGGCGACGAGGTGCAGCAGGGCGCGCTCATCGCGAGCGTCGATCCGCGCGACGTGCGCAACTCCTATGCGCAGGCCGCGGCCGACATGGAGCTGGCCCGCGCCCGGGTGGAGACCGCCCGCGCCCAGCGCGCGCGCGCCGAGAAGCTCGCCAAGGACGGCATCCTGAGCACCCAGGACCTGGAGAACACCCGCCTGGAGGAGACCAACGCCCGTGCCCAGCTCCTGAAAGCCAGGACCAACCTGGAGCTGGCCCAGGAGAAGACCGGCGACGTCACCATCCGCGCTCCCATCAGCGGCACGGTCATCGAAAAGACCGTCGAGCAGGGGCAGATCATCGCCTCGGCGAGCGGCAACGTCTCCGGCGGCACCACGCTGATCAAGATGGCCGACCTCGCCACCGTGCGCGCCCGCGCCCTCGTGGACGAGGTGGATATCGGCCGCATCCGGGCCGGCCAGGACGCGACCGTCGAGGTCGAGGCCTACCCGGGCCGCACCTTCCGCGGCAAGGTGATCAAGATCGAGCCCCAGGCGGTCGTGGAGCAGAACGTCACCATGTTCCCGGTCCTGGTCGAGCTCGCCAACCCCGAACGACTGCTCAAGCCGGGCATGAACGCCGAGGTGGGCGTCGAGGTCGCCAACCGCCAGGCCGTCATCGCCGTGCCCAACGGCGCCGTGGCCTCCCTCCGCGACGCTCCCGCGGCCGGCACGGCCCTCGGCCTCGAAGAGAAGGACGTCCGCGATCAGCTCGCCAAGCTCCGATCGGAGCGCCAGGGCCGCCGCGGCGGCGATGGGCAGACCGGCGGCGAGCGGCCGTCCCGCGGCGGGGGCGAGCGCGGCGGCAGCCGGGGCGCGATGAACGCGGGCGGGGGAGATGTGCGGCCCGGCGTGGTGTTCGTCAAGGGCGACCAGGGACCCGAGCCCAAGACGGTGCTTCTCGGCCTCTCCGACTGGGACTACACCGAGGTGGTGCGCGGGCTGGAGCCCGGGACGCAGGTCTACCTGATCTCCGTGGCTCGCCTGCAGCAGCAGCAGGAGCAGTCCGCCGAACGCATGCGGCAGCGGGCCGGCGGCGGCATGCTCGGCGGCGGGAGCAGCAGCAGCGGCGGTCAGCGCGGTGGGCGGAGCGGAGGCTGACGTGCTGCTCACGGAGATCTTCCGCGTCGCGCTGGAGGCGATCCGCGCCAACAAGCTGCGCTCGTTCCTGACCGCCCTGGGGATCATCATCGGCATCGCCGCGGTGATCACCATGGTGGCGCTGGGCGAAGGCGCGCAGCGCCAGGTGCAGGCGCGCCTCCAGGGCATGGGCGTGAACGTGGTCACGGTGCGCCCCGGCCAGGAGTTCTTCGGCGGCGTCGACCGCGGCGAGGCCCGCCTCGTGGCCAAGGACGCCCGCGCCCTCCTCGAAAAACCGCGCGCCATCCAGGCGGCCAGCCCCGAGATGCAGCGCCGGCTCCAGGTGGAGTACGGAGCGTCGAACGGCAACCTGCCGGTCTACGGCGTCTGGCCGAGCTACTTCGCGATCCAGAACCACAACCTCGCGGCCGGCCGGCTGTTCACCGAGTCCGAGGAGCGTGGCCGGCGCCGCGTGGCCCTGCTCGGCGCGGCCGTGGGCGATCCTCTCAAGGTCCCGACCGAGTCGCTGCTCGGCGAGACGATCCGCGTGCGCGGCATCCCCTTCCAGGTGATCGGGGTGATGCAGGCCAAGGGGCAGGTCGGCTTCGGCAATCCGGACGACAACGTCTACATCCCCTTGAGCACCGCGCAGGTCCGCGTCTTCGGCGAGGAGCGCGTGGGCACCATCTACGTGCAGGCGACCGCCGCGACCCAGCTCGACGCCGCCATCAACGAGACCGACGCCGTGCTGCGCCGCGAGCACCGGCTGCGCCCGGCCCAGCCGAGCGACTTCAACATCCGCAACCAGACCACGCTGCTCGAAACCTTCCAGGCCACGACGCGCACCTTCTCCTTCCTGCTCGCCGGCATCGCCATGGTGTCGCTCCTGGTGGGCGGCATCGGCATCATGAACATCATGCTGGTCTCGGTGACGGAGCGCACGCGGGAGATCGGCGTGCGCAAGGCGCTGGGAGCGCGCAAGCGCGACATCCTCCTGCAGTTCCTCATCGAGTCGCTGACGCTCTGCCTGGTGGGAGGCCTGATCGGCATCGCCGTGGGGGTCGGCGGCGCCACGGCGCTCTCGAAGATGGCCGGCTGGAACACCGCCATCTCGGTCGAGGCGGTGGTGATCGCGTTCTTCTTCTCGGCCGCGGTGGGGATCTTCTTCGGCATCCTCCCCGCCCGCCGGGCGGCCAGCCTCGACCCGATCGAGTCGCTGCGCTGGGAGTAGACCTCACCCCCTGTCCCCCTCTCCCATCTCCCGCCCGCCATCCCCGGGAGAGGGGGAACGTAGCTGAAGCTGTCTTGCCTGTGTTGAGCACGGCTGCCCCAGGAACGTCCCCCCTCTCCCGGCGGGGGGCGGAAGGGAGATGGGAGAGGGGGACAGGGGGTGAGGTCAAGGCGGCGCGAGCACCTCCAGCGCCCGCTCGAGCTGCGGATCCCGCCCCTCCGCCCACTCCAGCCCGGCCGGCACCTCCACGTCGGGCTTCACGCCCACCCCTTCCAGGCGCTCGCCGTCCACCTCGACGTCGTCGACGGCGAGGAAGAGCAGCGAATCGTCCGAGAGCAGGTTGATCTGCCCGGCGACCACGGCGCCCGCGGTGCGCCCGCCGACCAGCGTCGCCCGCCTGGAGCGCTGGAGCGCCCGCGAGACCACCTCCTTGCCGCTCCGGGTGCCGCCGTCGATCAGGACCGCCACGGGCTTGCGCCAGCTCGCGGCGAAGGTCGTCCGCCTGCCCTCGCGGTCGATCCGCGTCAGGTCGGGAGCGGCCGGGTCGAAGAGCTGGACGAAGGCGGGATTGCAGCCGCCCCAGCCGCCGCGGAAGTCGATCACCAGGGCGTCGGCCCCGGCGAGATCGCCCTGGAGCGCCTCTTCCAGGGCCTCCTGGTGCTCGCTTCCGGCGCACGACCAGAGCGGGGCATAGGCGATCCGCCGGCCCCCGCGCTCGATCACCCGCGATCCGGAGCGCTGGTCCTCCAGCCACTCCTCCTTGGGACTGATGAGCCGGGGCGTGACCCGGACCGTCCGCGAAGGCCCGTCCTGCCGGCTCTGCACCTCCAGCACGACCTCCGTCCCCTCCTTCGTCTGCGAGACGATCCGATCCCCCCGGCGCACCCCGGCCTTCGCGGACGGTCCGCCGGCGAAGGCGCGCACGACGAAGCCGTCCGCCAGGGCCAGGCCGATGCTCTCCGTCCTGGGATCGCGCTTGAGGAAGCTTTCGAAGATGGCCAGCAGGTCGTAATACCCCGGGTCCCCGGGGAGGTAGTACTGCGTGTGCGAGGTCTCGAGCTCCGCCAGGATGCGCCGGGTCTCGTCGCGGAACGCCGCCCGGTCCCGGATGCCGCCGGCATAGCCGGCGTGCCTCTCCGCCCAGCCCGCGGCCTTCCGGGCATCCATGAAATGGTCCCGCACCAGCTCCACAATCTCCTTGCCGGGAGTGGAGAAGTCGGGGCCCGGGGGAGCCCCGACGGGGCGCAGGCATAAAGCCTGGGGCTTCAGCCCCAGGTAGGCTGTGCCCCAAGTTCCCGAGCCCTGGAAGGGCGTAGGCATGGGCCAGGGGCGAGAGCCCCGCAGGGGGTGGTGGGCTCCCGGGCTGGCGCCCGGGGCCGATGCCTGCGTCCCTTCGGGACTAGGGGTGTTTTGGGTGGCCTTTCCTGGGGCTGAAGCCCCAGGCTTTATGCCTGCGCCCCTTTCGGGGCTCCCGGCTCCGGCGCCAAGCAGGAGAAGTGCCGCGAAGAGGAGATGTGCCATGGCCTGGGAGCGTATTACAATGACGCCACCCGCCATGATCCAGGTCGAGACCCGCGACGGCGTCACCTCCTTCCGCCCCGGCGATGAAGTGGCCGGCCGCGCCTGGTGGCAGCTCGACCGGCTGCCGAGCGAGGTCGTGGCGCGCCTCTTCTGGTACACCCAGGGCAAGGGCACCCAGGACGTCGTCGTGGTCCAGGAAGAGACCTTCCCGGCGCCGGGCGAGCAGGACCAGCGCAAGTTCAGCTTCAACCTGCCCGCGGGTCCGTTCAGCTTCTCGGGCCAGCTGATCTCCCTCCTCTGGGCCGTCGAGGTGGTGGCCCAGCCCGGCGGCGAGTCCGGCCGCGTCGAGATCGTCGTTTCCCCGACGGGAGACGAGATCCGGGTCGCGCCGATGGAGGCGCCGGGCGCATGAGCGCCCTCACCCTGCGCAAGCGGGGGGCCGAAATGCCCTCCGGCTGCATGGTGCTCTTCTTCCTGGTCTTCGCGGTCGTCGGCGGCGGGATCGTCTGGTTCCTGCTCGTGCGGCCCATGACGAAGGTCGTCGCCGCCCGGTCCTGGCCGCCGGTCCCCTGCACGGTCGTCGAAAGCCGGGTGGACGAGAGCAGCGGCGACGACGGCTCGACCTACAAGGTCCTGGTCAACGCCTCCTTTGCCTATGGCGGCAGCGAGCACAAGGCTCCCTACGACTTCTCGGGCAGCGTCTACTCCGGCGGCTACGACGACAAGGCCGAGATCGTCGCCCGCTATCCCGTGGGCTCGCGGACGACCTGCTACGTCAACCCCGAAAATCCGGCCGAGTCCGTGATCTCGCGGGATCTTTCCGGCAGCTACTTCTTCGGGCTCTTCGGGCTCCTGTTCTTCCTGCCGGGAGTCCTCGGGATGTTCTGGGTGCTGAGCGGTGGCCTGAAGAGCGGGGGCTCGGCCGCGAGCCGCACCGTGAGGCTCGACCCGGGAGCGCCGTTCGGAGTGACCAACCCGCAGGGGGAAGACGCTCACGGCGCCATCGAGCTCAAGCCCAGGGCCACGCCGCTGGGCAAGCTCGTCGGCCTGATCTTCGCGAGCGTCATCTGGAACGGCATCACCTGGACGATCGCCTGGTTCGCGGTCATCCGCTCCGCGGAGCGCGAGGGCTGCGTGGTCGTGTTCCTCGCCGTCTTCGCGCTGATCGGGCTCCTCCTGATCTACGGCATGTTCCGGCAGTTCCTGGTGCTGTTCAACCCGCGGCCGCGGCTCACCCTGAGCCCGGGGAGCCTGAAGCTCGGAGAGGTGGCCTATCTCCAGTGGCGGCTCACGGGCGCCACCGGGGGAGTCCGCCGGCTCCAGGTGACCCTGGAAGGCAAGGAAGAGGTCCGCTACCGGCGCGGCACCAGCACCACCACCGAGACCAAGCCCTTCGCGCTGCTCCCGATCGTGGACTCGACCGATTCCTACCAGATGCTCTCGGGCTCCACGAGCTTCGCCGTGCCGGCCGACACCCTGCCCACCTTCGCGTCGGAGAACAACAAGGTCATCTGGACGATCAAGGCGCAGCTCGAGATCGCCAACTGGCCCGACTCGGACGAGGAGTTCGAGATCCTCGTGCGGCCGTGAGAGCCCGGGACAACCCCTTCGCCTCCCACCGGGTGGAGAGGCTGCGCTACCGCCTGCCCCAGGGGCTGACCTGGGATGCGCTGCTGGAACGCCTCGCTGACCTTCGCCACCGCGCCGCGCTCGTCGGCCCCCATGGTCGCGGCAAGACCACGCTTCTCGAAGAGCTCGCCCCCCGGCTGACCGCCCGCGGCTTCCGGGTGCGGACCGTCACGCTCCGCCAGGACGAGCGGAGGGTGGACTGGAAGCGGTTCCGGGGATTGGGGGCGGATGACGTTCTCTGCCTGGACGGCGCCGAGCTCCTCGGCCGTCTCGCCTGGCTCCGGGTGCGCCTCTCCTGCCGCCGGGCCGGGGGGCTGATCGTCACCTCCCACCGCCCGGGCCTGCTGCCCACGCTCCTGGAGTGCGACACCACGCCCGAGCTGCTGGCCGGTCTCGTGCGGGAGCTGACCGGCGAGGAGCTGGACACGGGGGAGCTGTTCGTCCGCCACGGCGGCAACCTGCGGATGGTGTTCTGGGAGATGTACGACCGCTGACAGTCAGGCCAGGAACCGGTCCATGACCTCGTAGTACCGCTCCGGCTGCAACAGCGCCGTGGCGTGCCCGCTGCCGGTGAACACGTGCACCTCGGCCCGGGGATACATGGCCTTCATGGCCTCCCGGGCCGGCTCGGGGGTGACCGGATCGTCGTCGGACATCAGGAGCAGGACCTTCCCGGGCCAGCCGTCCAGGTCGTCGGGACGGAGGTGGAAGTTGGCCAGGAAGTCTGCGGCCCGGTTGTAGAGGGCGAGGAGGCCCTCGCGGGTGACGCTCCCCGCGAGCTCCGCGGTGTAGGCGCGGAACTCGTCCGCTTCCGGCGTGCGGGGGAGGAGCCCGGCCAGCCTCTTCCCGAAGAGCCAGCGCAGCAGCCCCTCCGGCAGCCATCCCATCACCTTGACGCCCCGCCTCAGCGCGCCGACGCGGGACGGGTCGGGGAGCATGGTGTGCGAGAGGATCAGCCGCTCGGTCCGATCCGGATGCCGCCGCACGAAGGCCTGCGCCACCATGCCGCCATAGGAGCCGCCCGACACCGCGGCCGTCCGGATGCCCTCGTGATCGAGGATGCCGGCGATCCCGTCCACCAGCTCGGCCATGGTGGAGACCGGCGCGTAGGTCGGCGCGATCACCCGGAAGCGGTCCTCGAAGTGGGGGAGGGTGATCCAGGTGGAGTCCGCCGCGGCCAGCGCGCCGGGGAGGAGAAGCAGCGCCCGCTCCCCCCGCCCGGCCGCGATGTACTCCCACTCCTGCCCGCCGATCACGGTGCGCTTCAGAGGGTGCTCCTCGCGGAACTTCCGCACGCGGTCCATCAGAGTCCCTTCACCTGGCGGTGGCGGAAACAGCCGGTCAGGTGGTCGTTGACCATGCCCACGGCCTGCATGAACGCGTAGCAGATGGTCGGGCCGACGAAGGTGAAGCCGCGGCGCTTCAGCTCCTTGCTCAGGGCCTGGGACTCCGGCGTCTCCGGCAGGATCTCACCGCGCTCCTTGAAGCGGTTCTGCTTCGGCTTGCCGCCCACGAAATCCCAGAGGAAGCGGTCGAAATCGTCGATCTCGAGGAAGGCCCGGGCGTTGCGCACCGCCGCATCGATCTTGGCGCGGTTGCGGATGATGCCCTCGTCCTGGAGCAGCGCGGTCTTCTTGCGCTCGGTGTAGCGCGCGATGCGCTCGGGGTCGAAGCCGTCGAAGGCGCGGCGGTAGCCCTCGCGGCGGCGCAGGATCGTGATCCACGACAGCCCGGCCTGCGCGCCCTCCAGGATCAGCATCTCGAACAGCCTGCGGTCGTCGTGGACCGGCACGCCCCACTCCTCGTCGTGGTAGGCCACGTAGAGCGGATCGTCCCCGGCCCACCAGCAGCGGGTCGGTTTTCCCATGGCGTCTTTCTACCACGTGTCCCGCTTTGGGGGGTTGAGCGCACACTCAGAGTCAAGCCTTACTGCATCCGTCGAGGGTGGGGGTGAAACGTTTCGGCCCCCGCGGTCACTCTCGACAGGTTTTACCCGTCGTTGGAGTTGGATTGTCCCTTTCTTCCTTTGCGGAGGAGCGATGCCCATCCGTCGCCTGTTGTGCGTGCTGTTCCTGCTGTCTGCCCCGGCGCTTGCCCAGACCGTGTCGTTCATCGACGGCGCCGGCGCCGGCGTGGACGCTGTCCTGGAGAACACCGAAGTCCGGGTCCGCGTGACCGACCCCGCGGCCGGCACCCCGTCCGCCATCGACACGGTGGAGGTCACCCTGAGCGCGGCCCTGTCCGGCGACTCGGAGCCCCTGACGCTGTGGGAGACGGACCGCGACTCGGGAGCGTTCGAGGGGAGGATCAGGCTGAGCCGCGGACTCTTGCAGGCCGGAGTCCTGGAGGCCGGCTTCGCCGCCGGCCCGCCCGCGGTCTACGACACGCTGACGGCGGAGTACGGAGCGGCCACGGACACGGCGGCGGTCGCGCCAGCGCGCCTGCGGCTCCTGGACGAGCACGGCCGGCCGGCCACGGCCTACACCGACGGCGACTGGATCCACGTCCGGCTCGAGGACCACCTCCGCGCCAACGATCCCTGGATGCGCGACACCGTGACCGTGACGGTGTGGAACCCGGACATCAGCGACGACGAGCTCGTCACGCTGGAGGAGACCGCGCTCAGGACCGGCGTCTTCGAAGGCCGCATCCGCCACGTATACACCGCGTCTTCCAGCGGCGACGGCATCCTCGGGGGCTACCCCCCGCAACAGATCCACGCCGGGTACGACGTGCCGGACGTCACGGAAGACCTGGAGGTCTCGGTGCCGCTGGTGGGCAGCCGCATCGAGATCCTCGGCGGCGAGGGACGGCCCGTCACGCTGGTGGCCGAGGCCTCGCTGTTACGTCTCCGCGTGACGCACCGCTCGTGGGCGAACAACTCCGTCGTCGACACGGAGGAGGCCATGGCCTACTCCCTGCTCACCGGCGACGAGGAGCCGGTGGCTCTCACCGAGACCGGGCCCACCACGGGCATCTTCGAGGGCACGATCCCGATGTCCCTCGATCCGGCCCAGACCGGGGACGGCACCCTGCAGACCGGCGAGGACCTGGGGCCGCCGCACCGCTTCGACGAGGTGTCGGTCTCGTACGTCGACAACTACAACTACTCGGGCACCGTCTGGGCCACGGCCGCCACCTACGGCTCCGAGACCCGCTTCACGGACGCCGAGGGCCGCGACGCCGAGGGCTATCCCGCCGGCTCCCCGTTCCACGTGCGGGTGGAGGACCACGTCGCCAACCAGCCCGGCTCCGTGGACAGCTTCCCGGTGTCGGTGGAGTCCCTGACGCAGGGCGATTCCGAGCTGCTCGTCCTGACCGAGACCGGGCAGGACACCGCAATCTTCTCCGGCTCCATGCTGCTGCTGTCGGACTCCGGCTCCACGCCCGGCGACGGCATCCTCCAGGGCGAGCTCGACGACACCCTGCGCGTGCTGCACGGCGACGGCATGGGGTACACGGCCTCGGGCGACCTCGCCCGCGTGCGCGGCACGCGCATCCAGTTCATCGACGCGGACGGCCAGGCCGTGGGCGAGGTGCTGGAGAACGGCACGGTACGCGTGCGCGTGGAGATGGCCGTGTGCAACGGCTCGCCCTACTCGATCGACACCTGCCCGCTGGTGCTCACCACCCGCATCCACGGCGACGCGGAGAGCCTGTCGATCCCCGAGACCGGCGAGAACACGGGCGTGTTCGTGACCGAGCTCCCGGCGCCGCTCGCGTTCTACGCGAATCCCTACAACGGCGCCCTGGAGATCGGCACCAGCGGCAGCCCCGAGTACCTGCCCGACGTGATCACGGCGAGCGCCGGCCCCGACTTCGCGAGCGTCCCGACCGCGCCCTTCCGGCTGCGCTTCGTGCACGCCGACGGCGGGGACGCGCCGGCCTTCGCGGCCGGCGAGGCCGTGGGCCTGCGCCTGGAGGATCACACCGGCAACGATCCGCAGGTGCTCCAGGCTGAGACCCTGCAGGTCCACCTGTTCTCCTCGCCGGAGGCCGAGGTCGTGTCGCTGACCGAGACCGGCTACGACACCGGCGTCTACGTGGGCACGGTGCCGTCGCAGCTCTCCTCCTCGCCGAGCCTGAACAACGGCACGCTCGAGGTGGAGATCGGCAGCCGGCTTCTGGTGGAGCGCTCCAGCGCCTCTGACTTCCGCGAGATCCGGGACGAGGCCGTGGTGGGCGGGACCGCCGTTGCCGCGGATTCGCCGGTCCGGTTCCTCGACGCCTACGGCAACGAGACGGACAGCTACACCGCGGGATCCACGGCCCATGTGAGGGTGGAGGACCACGTCGCCGGCTCGAACCCGGCCTATTACGACTACGCGCAGGTGACGCTGACCGCCCCGATGACCGGGGACAGCGAGACCACGTACCTGCGCGAGACCACCCGCGACAGCGGCGTCTTCACGGGCTCGCTGCCCCTGGGCACGGGGTACGCCTCGACGAACGACGGCACGCTCCAGGCCAATCCGGGCGAGGACATCCAGGCGGCCTACACCGATGCCGCCTCGTCCACCTCCTTCGACCTGGCGACGATCCGCTATTCGTCCGCGGAGTTCGTCGACGAGGACGGCGTGCCCACGGGCGAGGTGCTGGAGAACGGCGTGGCCCGTCTCCGGGTCACCAGCGCGTCGCCGGGCTCGACGGTCGATGCGTCGGTCACCAGCAGCCGCGCCGCGGACCAGGTGACCGTCACGCTGACGGAGACATTCCCCGGCAGCCAGGTCTACGAGGGGACGGTGCAGCTCTCCTTCGTGGCTCCGGGCGGCGGCATGGGCAACAGCCTGCTGGAGACCTCTACCAGCGGCTCGCCCGACTACCTGGGCGACGACCTGACCGTGACGTATCAGGACGGCGTCGGCCATGCCGTCACCATCCCCTCGCGGGTACGGTTCATCGACGGCTACGGCAGGGTGACCACCACCTTCGCGGTAGGCGAGCGGGTGGGCGTGCGGGTGGAGGACCACAACCTGGACGATCCGCAGTACAAGGAGCAGATCCAGGTGCTGGTGCACGAGGTCGGATCGGGAGACGCGAGCTCGGTCACGCTGATCGAGACCGGCTTCGACACCAACGTCTACGAGGGCAGCATCGCCACCGAAGACGCGCCGGTGGCCGGCGGTGACGGCAAGCTGCAGGTGGCGCCGGGCCAGGTGATCCAGGCGGAGCGCCTGAACCAGCACACTCCCTATCCGACCGTGGCCCAGGCCACG
>Ga0268265_10001175_pt1 | contig 22911 bp, 18 predicted proteins | sample KBSSwiS52_FD_190355 | JGI IMG/M metagenome (GOLD analysis project Ga0268265, IMG submission 190355) | Switchgrass rhizosphere microbial communities from Kellogg Biological Station, Michigan, USA - KBS Switchgrass S5-2 (SPAdes) (version 2) | ecosystem: Host-associated > Plants > Roots >... | reverse complement strand
GTCATCCCCGCCAAGCGTTATTTCACCATTGGCGAGGTCTCCGAGCTCTGCAGCGTCAAACCGCATGTGTTGCGTTACTGGGAGCAAGAGTTCCCACAACTCAAGCCGGTCAAGCGGCGCGGCAATCGCCGCTATTATCAACGCCAGGATGTGCTGCTGATTCGGCAGATTCGTAGCCTGTTGTATGAGCAGGGCTACACGATTGGCGGTGCGCGTCAGCGTATGTCCGACACCACCGAAACTTCCGACGGCAATCAATACAAACATTTGGTTAAACAAATGCTTGTCGAATTGCAGGATGTCTTAAAAGTTTTGCAAAGTTAGTTCCCGCCGAAATCCTCATCGGTTAAGATGGCGCCCCTCTTGCGGGCGTCACATCCTTCAAGAAATCCGTTTCGAATCGGGGCGTAGCGCAGCTTGGTAGCGCACTTGCCTGGGGGGCAAGTGGTCGCAGGTTCAAATCCTGCCGTCCCGACCATATAGCTGAACAAAAAGGCCGCATCAGAAAATGAGCGGCCTTTTTTGTTTCTGATCTGATTGCGTGTATCGGCAATTGCGCAAGTCCGAGTTGCTTAGGTAGTCGTTGGGCCGTCAAATCAGGTCGCCTGGCAAATCGCGCCATCCATTTGGCGCGATTCCCCCTGAATTGGCACGATTCATAACCCAAGCGCAAGGACCCGGAAATGAAGCCGGTAGCGAACAGACAGGCAGCGTGTGAGGCGGTGGCGGCTTTCCCGCAGGGTGCAGGTATCGATGCCATTGGCGATGCACTGCCGCACATTCCCCGGCGCACACTGCAGCGCCTGCTCGGCGAACGGGTTGAGAGCGGCCAGCTCGCCCGCATTGGTAAAGGCCGCGCGACGCTCTACATGCTTGTCGCTGTAATTGAGAGCGCGCCGGTTGCCGACGACTACACCAGCTATATCCAACTCTCGGACACCAGCCGCGCGCTGCTCGCTCAGCTGCGCAGACCGTTGGCCGCGCGTAAGCCTGCGGCCTACGGGCGCGAATGGCTCGAAGCTACACGCCCAACCAAATCTTTTATCTGGGTGAACACACTCGTGGTTTGCTGCGCCGTATCGGCGACACCGGCAGAGCGGAGAGTCCGGTCGGCACGTATGGGAGGGAAATACTCGATCGTCTGTTGATCGATCTTTCGTGGGCGTCGAGCCGATTGGAGGGCAACACCTATTCGCGGCTCGATACTGAGCGGTTGATTCTTCGCGGTGAAGAAGCGGCCGGCAAAGACGCACTCGAAACCCAGATGATCCTCAACCATAAACACGCCATCGAAATGCTGGTGGAGTCGGCAGGCGAGGTCGGATTCAACCGCTACACATTTTAAATTTGCACGGTCTGCTGTCGGAAAATCGCATGCCCGATCCTACTGCGAGCGAGCGCTTGCGTATGCGCGAAGTTCACATCAGTGGCACGGTGTACACGCCGAGCGCGATTCCGCAATTGCTTGACGATTGTTTCAATGAATTACTGCGCAAGGCAGAATCGATTCGCGATCCGTTCGAGCAGGCGTTTTTTATTCTCGTGCATTTGCCGTATCTGCAACCGTTCGAGGACGTTAACAAACGCGTCGCGCGCATCGGCGCCAATATTGGGTTCATAAAACACAATCTGTGTCCGCTCACTTTTGTGGAAGTGCCAGAACGCGCGTATGTCGAAGCGCTGCTCGGCGTGTACGAATTGCGTCGCATCGATTTACTGCGCGACGTATTTGTGTGGGCCTATGAGCGTTCGGCGCAGCCTTATATTCACGTGAAAAAAACTTGGCCGAACCCGAGCCGTTGCGTCTGAAATACCGCAGTCCGTTGCATCATTTGGTTGGCAATGTCGTGCGCGCGGGGCAGACGCAATATACCGTTATGGTGGAGACGTATGCGCAGGTCATTGCTGAAAATGATCGCGCTAATTTTATCGCGATGGCACTGGATGATATCCGCCGTTTACACGAAGGCGTGTTGGTGCGCTACCGACTGACACCTGCAGAATTTCGCGCATGGAAGGATAAATTGAATGTCTGAATACACCTTCGTCGAAAAGCCGCTGCTGACCAGTTGGCAGCCATTGGGTGGCAAGTGATCGATCAGGGTGAGGGCGTGCCCAAAGATTCCGCCATCAGCTTGCGCAGTAGTTTTCGCGAAGTGGTGCTGCGCGATGTGTTCGTGACGGCGGTGAATGCGATCAACACGCTGCCTAATGGCAAACCCTGGCTGACTGAAAAACAATTGGAACAGTTGTATCAGGATGTCACCGATCTCGGGACGCATAAACTGCTTGAAACGAATCAGGAATTTCTGAGCCGCTTATATAAATGGCAACTCGATGAAAACACCCTCACGGGCGAGTCGACGCCGGTGGTGAAGTTGATCGATTGCTGTTCTGACCAACTTGCTGAAGCCAATTAATAATTAAAATTATCTGATTACTCGCGAATTTGCATCGGCGAATTCGCGATGTCTGTTTTAAACAAAAAATTTTTCTGCTACCCGAACTCGACCGCGGCTGCTTTGCCAATGCCTCGGGTCGCTCCTGTCACCAACGCTACTTTGCGCGTCTCAAACTCCTCAATTTTTGGATTGGAAACGCTGGCTCCGAATGAATTTGCGGTTAGCAATATTAATTGTCGGGGCACGATAACAGCGCTTTTCAATCGCCATCAATCGATATTCGAATCGTGCACGAAAATTAATTGAAGGCGAAAAATCGCCGTGTTATCGTCCGGCCACATCAAATCGAGAAAAAATAATGATCGATTTCACCGGTAAAACAACATTGATAACCGGCGGCGGTGCCGGCATCGGCCGCGCGATTGCGGAAGCGTTTGGCAACGCCGGCGCCAATGTCGTCATCGCGGAAATCGATGCACAGCGCGCCGGCGAAATCGAAACCGCATTGCGCACCGCCAATGTCAATGCGCTGGTTTCGATTACCGATGTACGCGACAGCGCGCAAGTGGCGACGCTGATGCAAGCGGTTGAAAAACGTTTTGGCGGCCTTGATGTGCTGGTGAACAACGTCGGCGATTTTTTGCGAATCGTCAAGCCGTTCGAGTACCTGAGCGACGATGAAATCGATTCGCTATACGCGGTGAATTTGAAATCGGTGTTTATCGTGACGCGCGCGGCAATTCCGCTGCTGCGCAAGCGTGCGCCGGGCGGCAGCATCATTTCAATTTCATCGATCGAAGCCTTTCGCGGTATTCCGATGACCACGGTTTACTCGGCGCTGAAGCACGCAATCACCGGCTTTACGCGCAGCCTAGCACTCGAACTCGGGCCCGCTGGGATTCGCGTCAATGCGATTGCGCCGGAAACGACTGAAACGCCACAGGTGCCTGTGCACGGGTTGATCGCCGAAGAGCATCGCGAGCATATCGCGCGCTGGATTCCGCTCGGCCGTTTCGGCACGCCGCAGGATGCAGCCGGCGCGGCGCTTTTTCTCGCTTCCAATCTCGCTGCCTGGATCACCGGCACGACCATCAATCTCGATGGTGGCGCGCTCGCGGCGGGTGGTTGGTATCGCGATCCAAAAGGACTGTGGACCAATGTTCCGGTAGTGACGGGTAACGGTTTTAATTTTTAATTGTGAAAAAATACATGCGCTTGGCCAGTGCCCGGATAGCGCACGCGCATCCATTCCCCACCGATAATGGCCAGCATTGGGCGATTTATGTATGCGAACACTCGCTGGCATTATTTGTTTACGCGGCGAGCAACTCGATGAAGCGGCTCTCTATAACGCACTGACCGATGAAAAATGAAATACCGAGCTAAACCATAAACCAACCATTTAGGAGAACGCATGATTACTATCGAAGATAAAATCGCGATTCAGGAATTGATTGCCCGCTTCGCTCATTATTCGGATTACGGTGACTGGGAAAGGCTTGCGAAACTCTATACCGCTGATGTTGTAACGGAGATGGAGGGCATCCCGCTCACTTATAACGGCATTGCCGATCAGATCGCGCATGCGAAAGAATCCGATCGGCAAGCGGCCGGAAAAAATCGGCACTACAACTTCAATATGTATATCGAAGAAGAAAACGGCGCAGTTGTTGCCAACTATTTCTTTCTTAACGTCAATGCGGGTGCCAAGCCGATGGCAGTGCAAATGGTTACGTCGGGACGCATGCGCGACACCGTAGTAAAAATGGCGGACGGCTGGAAAATTGCGCGTCGCTTCGTTAGCTTCGACCAAACGTTCGAATTGAATTTTTAGTGCATTCTCTTCTCGTTTTTTTTCAATGCCCGATCTATGGATAGCCGCGGTGCGCACTAGCGTGTACCGCGGTTTTAATTAGAGAACATGGCGATTCTGCAGCGCAGTTTTTACCAGAACGATGCGATTACCGTCGCAAAAAATCTCCTAGGTAAACACCTCGTCCACGTTGTCGATGGCGTTCGTCGTACCGGCAAAATCGTTGAAGTCGAAGCCTATCTCGGGCCGCACGATTTGGCAGCGCATTCGAGCAAGGGTTTAACGGCGCGCACCGAGGTGATGTTTGGCGAAGCCGGCTACGCGTATATTTATTTAATTTACGGAATTCACCATTGTTTCAATGTGGTCGTCGGCAATGGCGCGGCCATTCTAATTCGCGCGCTCGAACCGATTAGCAATATCGACGATAAAACCAACGGGCCCGGACTGCTCTGTCGTGCGCTGGCGATCGATAAACGGCAGAACCGTCACGATTTAACGCAACCGCCATTGTTTATTGATGATCCTTTAAATATCGAAACGTCCTTGGATGCCGAAACATTTTCGGACGTCAGCGCAGGTGCAGCGAAAAATTTCGTTATCGCGAAACGGCCGCGTGTCGGAGTCGACTATGCAGGCCATTGGGCAAAGCGATTGTTGCGTTTTTATATAAAAGGCAACCCATGGGTTTCGCGCCCTTAATCGAACGCAATGTAAAGAAGCGGGAAATGCCACCCGCCGCAGACCAGTCCTCGACTTTATTTCATACGACTGAGCTGATTCGTATCGGTGTGATCGAAAGTTTTGCCGTAGATCTGCAGCATGGTCGATTCAAAGTATTCGAGGCTGTCGCCATTCACCGTTAATTTGTGGCTGAACGCGAGTGTCTTGGCTTTCGCGCTGAGAAACGGCGATTGCACAATTCCCCAATCGGCATCATCGATCGATGATTTGACCTCGAAGGTCAGTGCACCGTCGTAGTTGTCGCGCAGCGCAAACTGGCCACCGGCAAGCGATGCAAAGCCGCGCGGAATAGTCAGCGATTGCATGATGACGCCGGTTTTCGGATCCCAATTCCAATAACCGATTTGATGATGAAAGACTTTGTTGTCGGCTTTGCGGCTGACAACCTGAACGTAGGGTACGATTACCAGCTTTTGTTCATTCGCATTGGTTAAATCGCCGCCCGCCTCAAACACGATGGTTTCGTAATAGGGGTTTTGCTCAGTGCCCTCGGGGTCGGGAGCAATGTCCATGCCTTTGTTGCCTTCCCATTTGCCGATCAGCGCCGCCAGCGGGCCGTAGTTAATGCCGTCAATAATAGTGTTCATGGTCGTTTGGTGCTCCACTGAATAGAAAATCGATGGCCATTTTTAGCAATTTAATACTGCGTTTTGCAATTTAAATAATGCGCGGTCGTTGAATTTATACAGTCATGGCGTTCCTGCGATGCTGCTATCGCTGTCAATGCGGCGATGGTTCGGGACAGCCCAATCAAAGATAATGCGTGTAAGTCAGCAGGCGATTCGGCGCAAGCAAGCGGTCATGGCGGATGTGACATAACGGTGGCCCCCATTTTCAAACGACATAAACACCATCGGGCAGCTCGAACGATTGTGCTCGGCGCAATCGTCGTGCTTATTGCGGTGGCGGTGATTCTCTGGGTATCGGCGCTAAACAAACAGCCGAATTCAACACTGTCGTCAGTTGCGCCCGTAGCGAACGCTGTACAGTCGCATCAACGGAATATTGCCTACGTCGACAATCAGCGCTGTCTCGGTTGCCATCAGCAACAGGCGCAACAATGGCAGCAGTCTCATCACGCGCTGGCGATGGCGAGCCCCACCGAGCACAGCGTGCGCGGCGATTTTCATGACACCACGTTTGTGCATCAAGGAATCAAATCGCGTTTTTTTATGCGCGACGGTAAATATTTTGTGAATACCGATGGTGCCGATGGCGCGCTCGCCGATTTTGAAATTAGCTACACCTTCGGCGTCGAGCCCTTGCAGCAATACCTCATTGCGCTGCCGGGCGGTCGGTTACAACCGTTGCAGATCGCGTGGGACGACGTGCGTAAACGGTGGTTTCATCTGCGTCCCGATGAGCAAGCACCGCCCGGCGATGTGCTGCATTGGACCGGGCATTATCAGACCGCGAATACCATGTGCCTGTCATGCCATACCACCGGGTTTAAAAAAAAATACGACGCCAGCAGTGAGACTTTTGCTTCGCGCTGGGCTGAGCCGAATGTTTCCTGTCAGGCGTGTCATGGCCCCGGTGAGGAGCACGTGCGGTGGGCGCAGGCCGCCGCTAAAAATATTTCGGGAAACGATGTCGCGACGACGAATTTCGGATTGACGGTAAATACCCGCACGTTGAGCGGTCCGCAAAAAGTCGATCTGTGCGCAACCTGTCATTCGCGTCGCGGCGAGTTAGATCCTGAACCCATTCCCGGCGCGCCGCGATTCGATAATTATCTGCCGCTGTTACTGACCGACAATCTTTATCACGCCGATGGCCAGCAGCTCGACGAAGTGTTTGTCGATGGTTCATTCCGCCAAAGCAAAATGTACGCGCACAGCGTGAGCTGCACTGATTGCCATAATTCGCATACCGGTAAACTCAAGCTCGAAGGCAATGCGCTGTGTCTGCAATGCCATAACCCCAAAAGCAATCCGCTGTTTGCCACTGCTGCCGGCAATTACGATTCACCGGCGCATCATTTTCATCAAACCGGCAGCGCGGGCGCGCAATGCGTGAGTTGCCATATGCCGGCGGAAAACTACATGCAGATTCAAGCGCGGCCCGATCACAGTATTCGTATTCCACGTCCCGATCTGTCGATAAAAATCGGCACACCGAGCGCCTGCAACAATTGCCATTCCGACAAATCACCGCAGTGGGCCGCCGATCATGTCGTTGCTTGGTACGGTGCAAAGCCTAATCGCGGAGTGCATTACGGCGAAATATTTGCCGCCGCGCGCGCGGGAAATTCCGTGGTGCCACAGCTGGAACAATTGGTACTCGACCTGAAATATCCGGCGATTGTGCGCGCAACGGCGGTGCACTATTTAAGCGACAGCGAGTTACATCATTCTGCCGGAGTCGGTATCGATGCGCGTGTGCACGCCACGCGCGACGCTGATCCGGAAGTACGTGCGGCAGCGGCGGAGAGTCTCGCTACAATTGCTCCAGACCAGCGTCTTAGGGTGTTGGCCCCGCTATTGAGTGATCCTTTGCGCGCGGTGCGAATTGCGGCGGCAAATGCGCTGTCATCGATTCCAGCAGAACAAATGAATACCGAGCAACGGCGTGATTTTGATAATGCACTGGCGGAATATATTGCGGCGCAAAAAGTTGCGCTCGACATGCCCGGCGCACAATTTAATTTGGGCGTGGTTTATCAAAATACTGGCAAGCTGGATTTGGCCGAACAATATTATCTGTCGGCGTTACGCATCGATCCCGATTTTGTGCCGGCGCGAAGTAATCTCGCCACTTTATATAACGCGCTATCGCGTAATGACGATGCCGAGCGTGTTCTGGTTGAGGGATTGCAGCGACAACCGCGAGCCGGCGATTTGCAATATTCGCTCGGCCTATTACTCGCCGAAGAAAAGCGCATGGCAGAAGCTGCGGATGCATTGACGCAGGCGGCCAGATTATTACCGAACAATGCGCGCGTGCATTACAGCCTCGGCTTGGCATTGCAACATTTAAACCGCCGCAAACCTGCTGAGGCGGCGTTGCTGAAAGCGTTCGAGCTTGCGCCGGACGATGCCGCGATACCGTACGCGCTCGCGATATTTTATCGGCAGTCTGGTCAGTACGATAAGGCAAGGATCTGGACAGAGAAACTGCAAGCACTCGCGCCGAATGATGCGCAATCGATACGGCTACCGCCATAAGCTAATAACTAAATCGTTCTTTGCGAGCTGGCCAATTCAAATAAACTTTGGCTCGTATTACGAAGGAGCTTGGCTCATGAATTTACTGCGCGAGTTATTGTTGGTCGGGGCTTCCCAGGGCCTGCTACTGAGCGTGATGATTCTTAGTCTGCGTTCCACTAATCCCATCGCCAATCGTTTTCTGGTTGCTTTTATCGGACTGGAATCGCTGCATTTGTTGTGGCTATACGTGCCCTATGCGATAGGCGCGGTGCCCTCGCCAATGTCGATTCGCATACTGGAAGGTTTGCGTGGTTTGGATGCGCCCGCGCTTTATTTTTATTCGCGCGCAATGACGGAATATTCATTTCGCTTCGAACGCAAGCAGCTCATTCACGCATTGGTACTGGCACCCGTTGCGGCATGGCTCGTCTATTTAACGTTTTTGCCTGGTTGGGCAGACATGAGCGCGCACGAATTGCAGCGGCAGCCACAGATCATCTATTGGGCGATGTATCACAGCCTATTGATGATTGGTTACGGTGCGCTGGCGCTGCGCAGGATTACGCATCACTCGCAGCGTCTTGAACAGGCGTTATCATCGACCGATAGCGTGAGCCTGGTCTGGTTGCAGCAATTGCTCGTGTTCATGCTGGCCGTGCAGTGCGTTCATTTGAGCATCGACGTGCTGCGATTGATGGCGCTGGTCGGACCCGCGCCAAAAATGTTGATCAATCTCGGTTCGACGCTGGCGATTACTTACTGGCTGTCGATCGGCGGCTTGCGGCAGACCGCGATCTTTACCGATCGTGTGCGCGTAGCGTTGGCTGCCGTCAACGATGTGCCCGGCACAGAAGCAAGCGCCGCTCACCCAATGGAGCTGGCCAAATACGCCAAGTCTGGTTTAACCGACGAATACATCCACGAGTTATGGTTGAAGTTGCAGCGCATTCTCACCACCGAGCGCCCTTATCTGGATGCGACGATCGATTTGCCTAAACTCGCAAAGCGGCTTTGCGTGCGTCCGCAAGAGCTCAGCCAGGTCATCAACAGCAATGGCGAATCGTTCTATCAGTTAATTAATTGCAAACGCATCGAGGATGCAAAAGAACTGCTGCTCGCCAGCCCGCAGCGCAAGATGCTCGATGTTGCACTATCGGTGGGATTTACCAGCCAATCCACGTTCTACACACATTTCAAAAAGCTCACCGGCAAAACGCCGGCGCAATTCCGAGCCGACGAGCGCCGATGTCTATGCGCTGAGCCCGCAGTAATCTGATTAACGCTATCAGCGGATCGGCGCGGAGTTCGTGCCGATCCATTCAGACGTAAGTACCTGCCAATTCGGCGCATAGTCAAAATTCAATGACCTACAAGAAGCATGCTGGTAACAGCCATTCATGCCTGGGGGAAACTATGACAAAAACAATTACGCAGACTTTCTTTGTTAAGAGTATTGCCGCTGCAATCGCGGGCCAATTGTTAGCGGGCATTCCGATGGTTGTCGCAGCGGAGTTGGAGCAGGTGGTGGTCACCGCTGAGAAGCGTGAGGAATCGCTGCAAAACACACCGATCTCATTGCTGGCATTCGATGCCGTGAATTTGGAAAAGCAGGGACTGACCGACCTCGGTGAATTGCCGCGCTCGGTGCCGAACCTGCAGATAACGCCCGCGCCGAGCAATGCCGCATCACTGCGCATTTTTATTCGCGGCGTCGGTAACTTTGATGATCAGTTGACGCAGGACCCAAGTGTCGCCGTCTATACCGATGGCGTGTACATGGCCCGCAGTCAGGGGTTGGCCAGTGAGGTGGCCGATCTGGAACGCATCGAAGTATTGCGTGGTCCGCAAGGTACGCTTTATGGCCGCAACGCGACCGGCGGTGCGATCAATTTCATCACCAAGGCACCGCAGCTCGGTGTCTGGGGCTTTAGCGAATCGATCACCGCAGGCAATTACGACGAAAGACGTTCGCGCACGATGGTCAATGCACCGCTCGGCGATACCGTTGCATTGCGCCTTACTTACGCGTACGGCCGCAAGGATGGCTTTGTCAAAAATGAAGGGACCGGGGCCGATACTTTCGGCGAGAAAAACCGCAACGCGTTGCGCGCCGATGTGCGCTGGGTACCCAATGAGCAATGGGATATTCGATACACCTACGATCAATCGCGCATCAAGGACACCGCGCTCTATTTCACTTCCGCCACGATACACGGCGATGAACCACGGCCCACTAAAAGCAGCCCGAGTGTGCGCAATTTCGAACCCAGCGATATTACATCGCGTGGCCATCAGCTGACCGCGAGCTGGAAATTAGCGGACGACCTCACCTTCAAATCGATCAGCGCATACCGCAAGCTCGATAATTTCGATTATCAGGATTATCTGACCTATCTCGCCAGCAGCGGCGCCTCCGCATCGCTCGTCAGCGACGATTTGCATCAGGAGCAATGGAGCCAGGAGTTTCAGCTGCTCGGTAATGCATTCGACGACAAACTCGAATACATCGCCGGTCTGTATTATTTTCGCGAAACCGGCGACGGCTTTATTTCATCGATTACCCCGGGTTTCGGGTTTACGCAATTACGCGATTTTAATATCGAAAATACATCAAATGCCATTTTCGGACAGGCCACCTATACGCCGATTTTACTCGACCGACGATTGCATTTGACCTTGGGATTGCGTGAATCGAAAGATCGACGCAAAGCGGATCTTTCGATTCAAAACATCACCGCGCTCAGCAATACCATTGCCGGCCCGGCCGATGGCAATAAAAGTTTTTCGAATTTCAGTCCGAGTTTTACCGCAGCGTTCGACGTGACTGACACAGTGAATGTTTATGCCAAGGTAGCGCGGGGATATAAATCAGGTGGCTTCAATGTGCGCCCCAGTACGCTGCAACATTTCGATGAGGGATTCGGTCCCGAGAAACTCACATCGTATGAGCTGGGTGCCAAATCGGAATGGTGGGAACGGCGGCTGCGTTTGAACGCGGCGATTTTCCATTCCGATTACGACGATATTCAAGTGAATGCAAAATCCGATATTACCAACCCATCGGCGGCCGACATTATCAACGCAGGTAAAGCGACGATCGATGGCGTTGAGATGGAGCTTACCGCGCTGCTGACCGATGATCTCACCGTCAATCTCAACTATGCGTATTTAGATGCGCGCTATCGCAAGATCGAGGATGCATTTGGGACCGATGTAACGAGCAATTACGTTTTTGTTAACGCACCGCATAACAGTTATGTCGCGAATATCGATTACACGATTGCGACGACAGCGATTGGCCAGTTGAGCGCAAATGTCGGTTATAGCTGGCGGGCAGATGCATTTACCACGGTGGCGACAACAGCGGGCAAATGGAAGGAGGAAAGTTACGGCCTGCTCAATGCGCGGTTGACGTTAGCGGAAATCCCGGTGACGAATGTCGGTAAGGTGCGCGCGTCGCTGTGGGGAAAAAATCTCGAAGATAAAAAATACTCAGTCATCCATGCCCCGGGCTTCAACGGCTACCGTGCGTTTGGCGATCCGCGCAGTGTTGGCATTGATGTGGTTTATGAATACTAGGAGGGACTATGAATAATTCAAAACAATCTTATGGCGGTTGGATATTGTTATCGGCCTTGATGGGCGTTTCAGCGCCGGCAATTGCTATCGATACACCGGCATCGCGTCCCAATTTTTTAGTTATCGTGGCCGATGATCTTGGTTTTTCCGATATCGGTGCATTCGGCGGTGAAATAACGACACCGAATCTCGATCAACTCGCGCAAAAGGGTTTGCGTCTAGGCGGGTTTCATACTGCAGCCACTTGTTCGCCAACACGCGCGGAATTGATGAGCGGCACCGATCATCATCTCGCCGGCATTGCGAACATGAGCGAGCTGATTACCGATGAACAGCGCGGTAAACCGGGTTACGAGGGCTATCTCAATGATCGCGTGGTCACCATCGCGGAATTATTGCGCGACTCCGGTTATCGCACTTTGATGAGCGGAAAATGGCACCTCGGTGTGCAGCCGCAGCAGGACCCGTCGCAACGTGGTTTCGAGCAGGTATTTACGTTGTTGCAGGCCGGGCACAATCATTTTGGTCGCCTTAATTTACCGCCACCGAAACTGGGCGGCATTAAATACACCGAAAATGGCAAAGAGGTAAAACTGCCTGCCGATTTTTATTCGTCGGATTATTTCACCGACAAGCTGCTTGAATATTTACGGTCCGATACCAGCAATAACAAACCGTTCTTTGCCTATCTCCCGTTCACCGCGCCGCATGAGCCGTTGCAGGCACCTGCGGAAATCATCGCGAAATATCGCGGTCGTTACGATGGCGGTTGGGAAGTGTTGCGCCGTGAGCGGCTGCGGCGCCAGCGCGAATTGGGCTTGCTGCCGGCTGCTGCGGAACTCAGTGCCCCGGCAACGATGGGCGATTGGAATGCGTTGAGCGCCGAACAGAAGCAACGTCAGTCGCGGCTGATGGAAATTTATGCGGCGATGGTTGAGCGGATGGACTGGAACATCGGTCGCGTGCTTGATCAACTGCGGGCAAGCGGTCAACTCGACAATACCGTCATCGTGTTTTTCTCGGATAACGGCGCAGAGGGCGCTAATGCAGCGCTCCGCTTGAAACGGTTGGCGGGGATCGAGCCGCAGGAGGTACCGCTGGAAAAATGGGGGAGTGCCGATTCGCTGCTTTCGTATGGCGCGAATTGGGCACAAACCGCGATGGCGCCACGCCGGCTGTATAAAGCGGTATCTACCGAAGGCGGCATCACGACACCCGCAATCATTCGCTATCCGGGGTTCACTCGTCAGGGTCTGGTCGATAACTCATTCATCAGCGTGATGGATATTGCGCCGACATTATTGGAAATGGCTGGCGTGCAGCATCCCGCCACGTATCGCGATCGGCCGGTCGAACCGTTGCGTGGAAAATCGCTCGTGCCTTTTTTAAATCGTACCGTCGACAAAGTGCACGGTCCGAAAGAAACGTTCGGTTGGGAATTATTTGGCCAGCGTGCAATGCGGCAGGGCGATTGGAAAATTACCTACGTCAGCCCGCCGAATGGCTCCGGGCATTGGGAACTGTACGATTTGCAGCGTGATCCGGGCGAGCGCCATGACATTTCCTCGAAATATCCGGAAAAGAAAAAGGCATTGGTTGCGAGCTGGGATAGTTATGCGAAAGACATGGGCATCGTGCTACAGGAGCAGGTGATGAGCCCATACACCGATCAATAACACAACACATTGTAAATTTAACGCCGCACTTTTTATCGGTGTGCGTTAATCTGGACAAGGCTGATCAGCGCTGATCAGCCTTTTTTATTTTTCTACGATTTTGTTTTTCTCTGAGCTGCACTGTGAATGGCAGGTGATCTAACGTTATGGCACTCAATGCAACGATATTTAAAATTCAGCTCAATATTGCCGATACCGATCGCGGCTACTACGGCGATCACAATCTAACGATCGCGCGGCATCCGTCGGAAACCGACGAGCGCATGATGGTGCGGGTATTGGCATTTATCCGGCATGCGCATGAACGTCTGCAATTCACCAAAGGATTGAGTGCCGAGGACGAGCCTGATCTGTGGCAGAAAACACTGACCGACGATATTGAACTGTGGATCAACGTCGGCCAGCCCGATGAAAAACGTTTGCGCAAAGCGTGCAGTCGTTCACCGCAAGTGATTCTCTATTTATACGGCGGACGCAGTGCCGATTTGTGGTGGCAACAAAATGCCGAAAAGCTCGCGCGCTTCGATCATCTCAGTGTGGTGAATTTGCCGAAAACAGCGACGGACGAAATGGCCGCGCTAGTTGAACGCAATATGCAATTGCAATGCACGCTGCAAGATAATCAGATATGGATTAATAACGGCACGCAAACTGTCGAGATCAATCCGACGGTGCTGCGTTGACCGAAAAATTCTGCCGGCCGAATGGGCCACACAATAATTTCGCGAAATAAATTTTTCCAATAAAAAAAGCCGCGCAGAACTGAGCGGCTTTTTTATTGTTGTAGTGCAATAAAATTTTTAAAAAATTATGCGTTTTTCAGCGACGCCAGATCGATCACGAAGCGGTAATGCACATCGCTTTTCAGCATGCGCTCGTAGGCGGTGTTGATGTATTGCATATCGATCATTTCCACATCGCAGGTGATGCCGTGCTCGGCGCAGAAATCGAGCATTTCCTGTGTTTCGGCGATGCCGCCGATCAGCGAGCCGGCGATCTGACGGCGTCCGAATACCAGCGGCAGCGTCTGCAGCGGCGGTTGCACCACGCCGATCAGGCCGAGCAGCACCAGCGTGCCGTCGATTTTCAGTGTCCACAGATACGGGTTCAGATCGTGCTCGGTCGGCACGGTGTCGAGAATGAAATCGTAGCTGCCGCGCGTGGCGTTCATCTGCTCTGTATCGGTCGATAACACGACATGGTCGGCGCCAAGCCGACGTGCTTCGGCTTCCTTGTCCGGGCTACGCGTGAACAGCGTGACTTCCGCGCCCAGCGCTTTCGCGAATTTCAGCGCCATATGACCGAGGCCGCCGAGACCGACGACAGCGACCTTATGGCCCTTGCCAATTTTCCAGTGCCGCAGCGGTGAATACGTGGTGATGCCTGCGCACAACAAAGGCGCCGCGCTTTTTGGGTCGAGTTTGTCGGGGATGCGCAACACGAAACTGTCGCGCACGACGATGCGCTCCGAATAGCCGCCGTGAGTCGGCTGGCCATCGCGGCGGTCGACCCCGCCGTAAGTCGGCGTGTTGTATTCGGCGCAGTACTGTTCTTCACCGTGGTTGCACGGTCCGCAATGACCGCACGCATCGACCATGCAGCCGACGCCGACCATGTCGCCCACCTTGAAGCGCGTGACATCGGCGCCGACCGCGGTGACGCGGCCGACAATTTCATGGCCTGGGACGATCGGGTAGCGGCTGAAGCCCCAATCATTGTGCGCGGTATGCAAATCGGAATGGCAGACACCGCAATAGAGAATGTCGATCGCCACATCGTCGGCGCGCGGATCGCGGCGCACGAATTCGAACGGGCCGAGTTTCTGGTCGGGGGCAAAGGCGGCATAGGCGCGAGTGGGCTGGGTCATGTTGTCTCCTCAAATCATGTGCAGATGGTGGATGTCGGACAGGCATTTGCGAATGAAGTTGTCCGACAGATGCGGAATGTCCTTGTGTGCGCCAACACCGAGTTTGCTCACGGCTTCGTGGAAGCGAACAGCCGGCACCCATGAGCTGAACTCGGCCGGCATCGGTTGCGCGAATTGATGCAGCAATGGCAGCGACGACTGCTGCCGCTGTTTTTCCGGCAGGCCGCGCAGCGCGGTTTCGAAGCGGCCGAGCCAGTCGGCGTAATCGTCGATACGGCGAATCGGATAGCCCGCCGCGATCGCCCAATCGACGAAGCGGTCGAGCGAAATGCCGTCGTCGTGCGGATTGACGACGTGGTAAGTGCGATAGCCCGCGCGCACATTCGCGCCCAGCGTCGCCATCGCCTTGGCGCTGAAATCGGCGGGCAGACCGTCGTAGTGCGCCTTCGCCAGATCGCCGGTATAGAACGAGTGCGGTGCCAGCCCGGTGACGACGACGCTGAACAGCCAGCGCGTGAACATGTCGGGCACGTTGATCTGACCTTTGAACTGGCTGTGCGCGAGGATCATGTCCGAGCGGAACACTGCCACCGGCAGGCCGAAGCGGTCGTGCGCATCGCGTAGCAGCACTTCGGCGGCCCATTTGCTGTTGGCGTAACCGTCGGCGTAACTGCTCGCGCCAAGGCGGCGGATTGGCATCGCCGTGCGCACATCGGCATCCTCATCCATCACGCCGTCGGGCATCATCGCCGCCGCGACCGTCGATACGTTGTGGATCGGCTTCAGCCGTTGCGTCAGCGCCAAGCGAATCAGTTCGGCGGTGCCGACCACATTGGCGCCGAACAATTGCTGGTACGGCAGCACATGGTTGACGAAAGCGGCGGGGTGCACGATCACATCGACCGCTTCTGCCAGCCGCTGCCAGTCGCTGAAGCTGAGGCCGAGATCGGGTTCGCTGATATCGCCGGCGAGCACTTCGAGATGCTGCGCCGCCAGCTGTTCGAAATGCAGTTTCAGTTCGGCGTCGCCGCTGTCGAACACACTCGCGATGCGCTTGTAGGCCGCTGCAGTGTCCTGGCCACGCGCGATGCAGATCACGCGGCCGCCGACAGCGCTCATGCGTTCGAGCCATTCGAGACACAGAAAGCGACCGAGATAGCCGTTGGCGCCGGTCAGCAGCACGGTGCGAATTTCGTCAGCGGGCGGCGCCGCCGTGCGCGCCTGTTCGAGCACCTCGGCAGCGAGGAATTTGTCGAGCGTCAGGTCGCTGGCGTGAATTTCGGTGGCGCCGCGGCCATGCACTGATGCGAAGGTGGGTCGTTTCCCCAGATCCGCACGTGCCCGCTCGATGAATTCGGCCAACTGTTGCAGCGTACCGGACGGATTGTTGATGACGCTGGCCGGCACTTCGACTTCATAGATGTCCTCGAGCAGCAGCGAGCACGACAGCGCCGACAGCGAATCGCCGCCGAGTTGCGCGAAGCTGCAGGGCGTCGACAGATCGAGCGCCTCGAGGCCAAGCGTGGCCTGCAGCGCGCGGCGCAGCGTTTCCAGCACCGGTGCGTTGCGGCCTTCGCGGCGCAGGATCTGCAATTCTTCGGCCTGGCTGGCGGCGATGTCGTCGTACAGCTGCTCCAGACGCGGTGCATAGCGTTCCTTGAATTTCGGACGCTGGTATTTGCCGATGCCAGCGAGCAGACCATTTTCGACGCTGAACGGCTCGCACTCGACGATGAAATCACGGGGCACTTCGTACGCATTCAGTTGCTCGGTCTGTGCAACCTGTTTGATCGCCTCGCGCAGTGCGGTCTTGATCGCGGCGGCATCGTCGGTAATACCGAGCTGGCGTAGCGCATCGTCGCTCGGCACGAACACGCCGAGCAGGAACGCACGCTCGCTCGTGCCGTACAAAAACGCCTGCCGAATCAGCGGATGGCCGTTGGTAAACAACGCTTCCAGGCGTGCGATGGCGACGAACTCGCCCTGCGCGAGTTTCAGCACGTTGTTGCGGCGGTCGAGATAGACCAGATGATCCGGCTCGATCTCGGCCATGATGTCGCCGGTGCGGTAGTAGCCGTCGGCATCGAACACGCCGGCGGTCACTTCCGGCCGCTTGTAGTACCCGAGCATCACGTTCTGCGTTTTGACCAACAGCTCGCCGCGCGGGTGCGGCTTATCCGTTTTGAAATAGCCGAGTTCGGGCACATCGTCGAGCTTGTAGTCGAGCACCGGCGGACGCTGCACGCGATTGTTGCGCAGCACGCCGCCGACTTCGGTGGCGCCGTAATTGTCGTCGAGCGGAAAGCCGAGCGTGTTTTGCATGAATTGCCCGAGCTCCGGCGCCAGCGCGGCCGACGCAAATATGCAATTCAGTAAGCGCCCGCCCAGCAGATTATTCCGCACCTCGAGACTCAATTCGCGCTTGAGAGACTTGGGGTCTGAAGCGCCCGGGGCACGACGCTCCAACTCCATCTGATAATGCTGATAGACCATTTCGCAAACACGCGGCACGAAGCCCAACATCGTCGGGCGAGTCATGCGGATATCGTTGAATAGTTCGGATAAATCGCTTTTCGCGGTGAAATAGCAGGTACCGCCGGAGCTCAGCGTGCCAAACATGCTGGAGCGCCCCATCGTGTGGTTCAGTGGCAGGTAATTCACCTGAATCAGCGGCATTGCGGATACGAAATTCCACGTCATCTTGATCATGCGCTCGGTGATCATCGCGCCCTTCGGCAAGCCGGTGCTACCGGAGGTGTAATAGATCGTGCACATGCGCTGATCGGTATTCGGCTCGGCGAACAGCGGGGCGGGCGACAGTGTTTCGCCGCGAGGGCACATCGCGCTCAGCGTCGTGATCAGATCGGGCAGGCCGGCGGCGGCGAGTTTGGCTTGCGCCGCTTCGAGAATTTCGCGCTCACTGTCGACTTCCGGGTGGTAATCGAACAGCACAATGCCGAGCGGACGATGCGCCTGCAGCACCAGCTCGACGCCGAGCGGCAGATACTCGATGCTGGTCGCCAGCCAGTTCGGCGCGGCTTCGGTGAAGATGCCGAGCAGCTGCTGCATCGAAGCATTGGTCTGCAGCGGCACCACCACCGCGCCGTTGTGCAACGCGGCGAGATCGACAGTCGCGAAGTCGGTGCCGGCGAACGCGAGGATGCAGATCAAGTCATTCGCTACGAGCGGCTTCGCTTTGTCGTGATACCAGACATTGGCGAGCGCGTGCGCGCGCGCCCACAGCTCGCGATAGCTCACCGCCTCGAAATATTTCAGCTGATTGCGCACGGTGCGGCCGGTGGCCGGATCGGTCACTAGCTCGGTGGCGCGTTCCGCAACGGCGGGACGTTCGGCATAACCTTCCATGCAGGCGGCGATAATCTGCGCCAGACCGAGTTCGGGGCGGGTCTTTATCTCGTTGATGTCGGGGCTCGGCATTGCCGCGCCGAATTGCGGGTCGCTGGCGGCCAGCGCGTTGACGCGAGCGACAAACTGCGCATAAAGCGCCGCCTGCTGGGTTGCTTCTTCTGTTTTCACGGTTATCTCCTGATCGGAAGATTGAGTTATGTGCGGGCACTAAGCCGAGATGAATTTGCTTTCAATCCTGATCAGCAATGCGTCGCAACAGCGAGCGCAGCGTCTCGCATTCCGCCTCGCTCAGCGGTTTGAGCACCTGATTTTGCGCATTGATCGCGCGCGGAATGCAGTCCTTTATCAGCGCCTCGCCTGCGGCGGTCAGTTCGAGATCGATCACGCGTCGATCGGTGCTGCTGCGGTTTCTGATCAGCAAACCTTTCTTTTCCAGTACATCGAGCGTGTAGGTAATCGCGGCGGTGTTGGTGAAGCACAGGCGCGCTAACGCGGAAGGTGTCGACGCGCGGCCGCGATAAACGGCGTGCAGCACGCCGTATTGCTGGCTGCTGATATCGAGGTCTGTCATCGCAGCGGCGCAGCCATCCGTGATGCGATTCAGACAGCGGCTGATCAGCAGACCGATGGCTTCGTCGCAGGCATTGATGGTCGGGATAGCGGGGGCTACAGGGGAGTGTTGGGCCATTACATGTACTCGGCAGCAGGTAGGCCATGCTAACTCATCGAATTTCAAAATACTAAAATTTTAACTATCTTTCAATCTTCATTGGCTTATAAGGAAGGGCAATCGTCGCGCTCAACAGAAAAACTGCAGGCTCTATCGGCGGTATTGCTGGAAGGAGAATGTGCGACACATCACAAGATAAGCAGCGGAGGAATGGTCAAAAAATCGAAAGTACTGCTGCGCGGATCGAGGTGAGCCAGTTTCGATTAGGCCATAATTACGCTTATAAAAACGGTTCGCACCGAGCGTGCCGGCCTGATCGACAGATAACGAGCAGTCGAAACTGATTTACGGGAACACGTGACGCAGCCACGTGCATTTTAGTAAACCGCTTATCAGTGCCCGCGTCGGTAGTTCGCTTGTAGTCGATGCAACGTGGCGATTAGCACATCGATTTCCTGGCAGGTGTTGTAGAACGCGAGCGAAGGTCGCACGCTAGTTTCGAGGCCGAAGCGACGTAGGATGGGTTGCGCGCAATGGTGTCCCGAACGCACGGCGATGCCTTCGTGATTCAACGCTTTACCCACCGCTTCGGTCGCATGACCATCGAGCACAAACGAAATCACACTGGCTTTCTCTTTCGCGGTGCCGATCAAACGCAATCCGGGTACGGTTTGCAAACCGTACGTGGCATACATCAGCAGATCGTGCTCGTAGCGCGCGATATTTTCCATACCGATACGCTCGACATAATCGATCGCCGCGCCCAGCCCGACTGCATCCGCGATATTGCCGGTGCCGGCTTCAAAACGCGCGGGAGCCGGTTGATAGCGAGTGTGTTCGAACGTGACATCTTCGATCATGTTGCCGCCACCTTGCCATGGCAGCATCGTGTCGAGGATTTTCTTTTTGCCGTAGACCGCGCCGATACCCGTTGGCCCAAATATTTTGTGTCCGGAAAATACATAAAAATCGGCATCGAGTGCCTGCACATCGACACGCATGTGCGAAACGGCTTGCGCGCCATCGATCAAAACGCAGCTGCCATTGCGATGTGCGGCGTCGATTATTTCTGTCACTGGTGTGACCGTACCGAGCGCGTTCGATACCTGCGTCACCGCTACAAGCTTGGTGTTTCCGTTTAGCAGGCGATGATATTCCTCAAGAATAAGTTGCCCACTATTATCGACAGGGATCACGCGAATTTTCGCGCCGATTTTTGCCGCGAGCTGCTGCCAAGGCACGATGTTGGCGTGGTGCTCGAGTTGCGAAACGATTATTTCATCGCCGGCCTGCAGGTGTTGCTCGCCCCAGGTTTTGGCGACGAGATTGATTGCTTCAGTTGCACCGCGCACAAAAATAATTTCTTCCGCAGAGCTGGCACCGAGAAAGCCAGCGACTTTCTTGCGTGCAGCTTCATAGGCATCGGTGGCGCGTGCCGCAAGCTCATGAGCGGCGCGATGAATATTCGAATTTTCGTGCGCGTAAAAATAAGCGAGCCGATCGATCACCGCCTGCGGTTTATGTGTGGTCGCGGCATTATCGAACCAGATCAACTGGCGGCCGTTGACGCGCTCTTGCAAGATCGGAAAATCGCGACGCACCGCGTTGACATCAAATGCCGGATGCGCGCCGATCGGCAGCGTGTTGGCGGTGTCGTTGCGCGTATGCAGCGCATCGACAAAATAAAACCAGCCATCGTTATTGGTTGGGACAGCGCTCTTTATGGCGGGTGCACCGGCTGGTTTGGTATCGATCGTCGCGAGCAGCGCTTTGAGTTCTTCGGCGCCCGGCAATCCAAATGACTGCGCGATGACTCGATCTTGATTGGTAATCGATGCGGTATCGGGTAACTCCAACGGCGCAATATTTTGATACGCACTGGCTTCGCCGAGAAAATAATACGGCGAAGACAGGGGTAACACCGGCGCCGTCGCTAACAATGCGGATACATTTTCTGGCGCATCAACAATTTTCGGCGCCTTAACATCGGGCAGCGCAGCCGCGTACGCCTGGGGAATACCGAGCATCACATGGCCCGGCTTGCCCGTACCGGCGGTTGCTTGTAAAGCAGCGTCGGGTAAGCCATTACCCGTTACTGCATGAGGCTCCAAGTTGAATGCTGGTTTCGAAACCGCCAATTGGTTAGTAGCGGGTTGTGGCTGCACAGTCGCGAAGTTGCCTGGCAGCGCCGCGAAAAATTCGTTTGCCAGCCGATTGAGTATGCCTTCATCGGGCAAACCACTGCTCATTGACGCGACCAATGCATCGATATCATTACCGGTACGTGTCGGGGTATTCATGGTATTTACCGATCTCAACATCTTCGAGCACTGCGAGTGCATCCTCGGTTAATACGGCGAGTGAGCAGTACAGTGAAATCAAATATGACGCAATGGCGTTGCGGCCGATGCCCATGAAGCGCACGGATAATCCCGGGCTCTGTTCGCCGGCGAGACCCGGTTGAAATAAACCCACCACACCTTGACGCTTGTCGCCGACGCGTAGCAATAGAATTTTGGTTTTGCCATCTTCAATCGGCACTTTGTCCGATGGAATTAATGGCAATCCACGCCATGTTAGAAATTGCGAGCCGAACAAACTGACGGTAGGCGGCGGTACGCCACGGCGCGTGCATTCGCGTCCGAACGCTGCAATGGCTAGTGGGTGCGTCAGAAAAAATCCCGGTTCTTTCCACACTTTGGAAATCAAATCATCAAGATCGTCAGGTGTCGGCGCACCGGTCAATGTCGATATACGCTGGGAATCATCGACGGCTGATAACAATCCATATTCGGCATTATTGATTAACTCGCTTTCCTGACGCTCCTTGATGGTTTCAATTGTGAGGCGCAGTTGTTCTTTGATCTGATCGTGCGGGCTGCTGTACAAATCGGATATGCGCGTATGCACATCCAGCACGGTGGTGACAGCATTCAAAAAATATTCGTGCGGTTGTTCTTCGTAATCGACAAATGTTTGCGGTAGATCGGCTTCGTCGCGCTGTGTGCAGGCGACGGTCACTTCGGTCGGATTTTTTACTTTGTTAACGCGATAGATACCGGCCTCCACGGGCAGCCACTGCAGTAAATGCACGAGCCAGCGTGGAGAAATAGTGGAAAGTTGCGGTACTGTTTTTGTCGCGTTGGCTAATTGACGAGCAGCGTTGTCGCCTAGCGCCAGCTGCGCATCTTGAATTTCGGCCATGAATTAACTCCCGATCGTGGCAAATGTATTTCTGTCTCTCTATTGCTACAATTTTTTCTGCAGCGCATTTCCATAAAACATAAACACGATCTTACGGCGCGCGTATTAGCGTCAACCGTCTATAGCCATCAATAACCCATTTAACGATTTGTCGATGCGGTCAGTTGCTCGCAATGTGCCACCAGTGCGGACATTGATACGCCGAGCGCAAAAGCTAGTTTCGAAATGGTTACCAGCGACGGCGTGGTAGCGCCTCGCTCAATTTCACCGACGTAGGAGCGATTCAAGCTGGCGCGGTCTGCAAGCGTTTCTTGCGACCAGCCCTTTTCCTCGCGAGAACGACGGATCACGCCGCCGAATCGACCACATAGTTCAGTCATGATTTATCGATTCTTGATTGGCTATTTCGAATTGTTCATGCAGGGCGGATTGTGAATT
>Ga0268265_10001167_pt1 | contig 23017 bp, 20 predicted proteins | sample KBSSwiS52_FD_190355 | JGI IMG/M metagenome (GOLD analysis project Ga0268265, IMG submission 190355) | Switchgrass rhizosphere microbial communities from Kellogg Biological Station, Michigan, USA - KBS Switchgrass S5-2 (SPAdes) (version 2) | ecosystem: Host-associated > Plants > Roots >... | reverse complement strand
GGAAGATCTCGCCGGCGATCAGGCCGAACGTCCCGGGGTGGTAGCCGCTGACCGTCCCCGGCGGCCACAGGGGCGCCATGGCCGCCAGCCGGGCGCAGACCGCGTCCCAGTCGAACCACAGCGACGGCTCCATGGGCTCCGGAAATCCCGACAACCCCGCCTGGTGCGACAGCGCCTGCTCCACCGTCACCGCCGCCTTGCCGGCCTGGGCGAACTCGGGCCAGACATCCGCCACCGGCTGGCCGTAGTCGAGCTTCCCGGCGTCCACCAGCCGCGCGATCATGGTCGCGGCCATCGCCTTGGTGGTGGAGAACACCGGGGCCAGGGTGTCGGCCGCGAAGAGGCGCGTCTGGGCCCGGTCGGCGAACCCGCCGATCAGGTCGACCACCACCTCGCCGGCCTGCACCAGGGTGAAGCGCGCGCCCAGCTCGCCGCCCTCAGCGAAATTGCCGGCGAAGGCATCCTTCACGGCGCCGAACGGCGCCTGCGCGAAACCCTGGATCTCGGTCATGCCCATTCCCGCGGCGGCCTTAGGAGAGCGCCTCTATACGCACGCCGCCGGCGCCGCGCAGCAGGACCTCGCCCAGCGCGGTCAGCGGCAGGTCGCCCTCTGCGGCCAGGTCGACCATCCGGCTGGCGGCGGCGGCCGTCCGCGCCGCGGCGTGCTGCGGCGTCAGGCCCTGCGCCAGCCCGGCCGCGAACACCGCGGCCGCCAGGTCGCCGGCGCCGTTCGGCGCCTGCGGGCGCCGCGCATGGGCGTAGAGGCTGGCGGCCGCCCCGTCCCACAGCAGCAGGCCGATCTCGCCCTCCCGGGCCGGCGCCGAGGTCACCAGCGCCCGCACGCCCAGCCCCCGCGCCGCCGCCGCCGCGTCCGCCGCCGTGGCGATCTCGCGCCGCGCCAGCCGCCCCAGCTCCCAGGCGTTGGGGGTGATCCAGTCCGCCGCCGGGACCAGCCGCGCGGCGATCGCCTCGGCCACCTCCGGCTTGACGTAGAGGCCCTTGGGGTGGTCGCCGAGGATCGGGTCGACCACCACGATGACGCCGGGAGACGCGGCGCGGACCTCGGCCAGCGTCTCCGCCGCGACGCCCACCTGGGCGGCCGAGGCGAAATAGCCGGTGATGAGAAGGTCCGACCGCCCCAGCAGCCCCTCGGCCTCCAGCCCGTCGACCAGGCCCTGGAACAGCCCCGGCGACATGGCCTCCCCCGCCGAGCCCTTCGCCGGATTGCGGCCGAGCAGGATCGTCGGCGCCAGGAAGGCCTCGATCCCCAGGGCGGCGAGCACGAGCTGCTGCGCCCCACCCCCGATCCGGTTGGCGGCCACGAAGCTGGAGAGGATCAGGGCGGTGGGCATGGGGCGAGCCTACGGGGCGGCATTGTAAGACGGGAGCGATGATCGAAGGCGCAACATGTTCTTCTTTTGTTCTTGTCCATTCGCCGCGCTTGTGGCATGATCTCAACCTCTGGGAGCCGTGAAAATTAAGCGAGAACACCGAGCATGGTTGAATCCAATCCCCGACGCCGACCCGAAACCACAAACGAGTTCATGGCGCGACGCAATCGCGAAGTCGCCGCACGCAGTCGCGGAGAAGCCGCGGCGCATGATGCTTACGGAACAGCGACAAGGTCAGGCTGGAACCCTCACCTGCCGACAACGGACGATGTTCTCGCCTTTGGCGCGCGCCTCAATCGCAATCGCTTCGCGGTCGGCGCTGCAGGCGCCTTGGGTCAGGTGGCAGGATTTGATCGAGGGGTGAGGCGGGGCGCCGTACATATGGCTGAGGACCTGTGGGACGGAACGAAACTCGTGGCGCGTCTCACCGATCCCTATGACGCCCTGAGAAGCGCGCCAGGCCAATCGGCGGCGCAGCAAGTTTTCAGTGCAGGCAAATCCGCAGTCGGCGATGGCCTTAATTACGTGAGGCGCGCCGTCGCCGACCCCACAGTGGTGGCGAAGGACCTGAATAGAGCCGGCCGCAAGTTGCGCCGAGATCTCGACCCTACGGCGACACCGACGGCCAAGACGGCCCTCGGCGAATTCACGCGACGAAGCGATATCGCCGCAAACCAAGGGGAACTCGCCTTCAATGTCGGTGCTGCCGCATTGGGCGCGCCTGAAATAAAGGTGTTCGGAGGCGTAGTGCGCGGCACCAAAGCGGCGAAATATGCAAAATACATCAAGCAAGGCCGAATGCCTGAACTAGCCGAATACCTTTCCGAACCCTACGTGGGCGATGGCGCACACTATATTTCCAAGAAGTTCTTCAAGGAAAATTTTGGAGACGGTCCGGTCGTGCGGCGGATCAGGGATAGCTCTTTGAATGTATCGATTCCCCGAGACATCACCCGAGGCGACTTTTATGAGCATCACTTTCGGACAGATCCGAGGATGTACGGCGCTAGGTTGCCGAACTGGTCCAATCCTCGCGGATGGAGCGGAAAGCGCCTTGGGCTTGAAAAGTTCGGTCCGGTCGGGCGGGCCGTGTTAGGCGCTCCGGACGCCTTGCAGTCCACAGTGGGTGGCGGCTTGGGCGGCGTAGGTTGGACGATTGGGGATTTGCAGGCGGGAGAGGACGAGCGGTGAAGGTCCGGTCCACAGCGCTTTTTCAGGCTCAATTTCCCGAGGACGACCATATCGAAGAGGACGGCGAGATCATTCAGTTCGGTGGGCGGAATGTCGCCGACGCGCTCGCCGCGACCCTCAATTCACAAGGATTCACCACGACGAAGCCGGAGCACGAGGGCCACTACGGCTGGACCTTCTACGCCGCCAAGCACAAGGTCGAGATCTGGCTCAAGGTCCAGTTGATCGACGATACTGAGAACTATCTAAGCACCGAGATGCGAGAGGGGCTGTTCTCTCGTGAAAAGCGTCGTGAGGTCTATGCAGAGGCGCTTCGGGTTCTCAGCGCCGGTATGAAGGCGGACGCCCGATTCACGGGCGTGCTATGGCACACTGACCGCATGCCCCGTGGCGAGGTGGGTTGGACGGAACCCGATCACCCCTAGCTCGCGGCCGCATACGCCGCCCGAAGCTCATCGGGCTAACGGGGCATACGTGGCTTCCGGCGCCTGTACGGAAGCCACGCGTGTGTTCGCCTCAGTACCGGTAGTGGTCCGGCTTGAACGGGCCGGTCTGCGGCACGCCGATGTACTCGGCCTGGTCCTTGGACAGCGTGGTCAGCTTCGCGCCCAGCTTGGCCAGGTGCAGCATGGCCACCTTCTCGTCCAGGTGCTTGGGCAGGGTGTAGACCTGCTTTTCGTAGGACTTGGCGTTGGTCCACAGCTCGATCTGCGCCAGGGTCTGGTTGGTGAACGAAGCGCTCATCACGAAGCTGGGGTGGCCGGTGGCGTTGCCCAGGTTCACCAGCCGGCCTTCCGACAGCACGATGATCTTCTTGCCGTCCGGGAACTCCACGTGGTGGACCTGGTCCTTGATCTTGTCCCACTTGAAGTTCTTCAGGCCGGCGATCTGGATCTCGGAATCGAAGTGGCCGATGTTGGCGACGATGGCGTTGTTCTTCATCGCCCGCATGTGGTCGACGGTGAGCACGTCCTTGTTGCCGGTGGCGGTGACGAAGATGTCGGCCTTGCCGGCCACGTCCTCCATGGTCTGGACCTCATAGCCCTCCATCGCCGCCTGCAGGGCGCAGATCGGGTCGATCTCGGTGACCACCACGCGCGCGCCGCCGTTGCGCAGGGACGCGGCCGAGCCCTTGCCCACGTCGCCATAGCCCAGCACCACGGCCACCTTGCCCGACAGCATCACGTCGGTGCCCCGGCGGATGGCGTCCACCAGGCTCTCGCGGCAGCCGTAGAGGTTGTCGAACTTCGACTTGGTGACGCTGTCGTTGACGTTGATGGCCGGGAACGGCAGCTCGCCGCGCTCGGCCATCTGGTAGAGGCGGTGGACCCCCGTGGTGGTCTCTTCCGACACCCCGGTGATCGAGGCGGCGATGGCCGAGTAGAAGCCGGGCTTGTCCTTCAGGGTGCGCTTCATCACCGCATAGAGCGCCTCCTCCTCCTCGTTCTGCGGGTCGTTGAGCAGCGAGGGGTCCTTCTCGGCCTTGGGGCCCAGCACGCAGAGCAGGGTGGCGTCGCCGCCGTCGTCGAGGATCAGGTTCGGATAGCCGCCGTCCGCCCACTGGAAGATGCGGTGGGTGTATTCCCAGTACTCCACCAGGTTCTCGCCCTTGACGGCGAACACCGGGGTGCCGGCCGCGGCGATGGCGGCGGCGGCGTGGTCCTGGGTGGAGAAGATGTTGCAGGAGGCCCAGCGCACGTCGGCGCCCAGCGCCTCCAGCGTCTGGATCAGCACCGCGGTCTGGATGGTCATGTGCAGCGAGCCGGCGATGCGGGCGCCCTTCAGCGGCTTGTCCTTGCCGAACTCGGCGCGCACGGCCATCAGGCCCGGCATCTCGGTCTCGGCTATGGCGATTTCCTTGCGGCCGAAGTCGGCGAGCGTGATGTCCTTGACGACGTAGTCGGTCATGACGGGATCCTGTGCGGGAAAAGGGCGACGGCTGCATACCGGCGGCGAACGGCTTGTGCAACATACATATAAAGATATCTTTATATCACTCGTCAACCGCGGGCGCCCCGGCGGCGCCTTGCCCCCCAGGCCCGCGACGGTTTAATGGCGGCCTTACGCTAAGGGAACCTCGCGCCTATGAACGCCCACGTCCGCCCCGCCGACCCCGCCCAGCCGCGCCACGACTGGACGCTGGCTCAGGTGGAAGCGCTGTTCGAGCTGCCGTTCACCGAGCTGGTGTTCCGCGCCGCCGAGGTCCACCGCCGCTGGTTCGACCCCACCGAGCTGCAGCTCTCGCAGCTGCTCTCCGTCAAGACCGGCGGCTGCGCGGAGAACTGCGGCTACTGCAGCCAGTCGGCCAGCTTCGACACCGGGGTGCCGGCCTCCAAGCTGATGGACGCGCCGACCGTCGTCGCCGCCGCCGCCGAGGCCAAGGCCGGCGGCGCCCAGCGCTTCTGCATGGGCGCGGCCTGGCGCGACCTGAAGGACCGCGACCTGCCGAAGGTGGCGGCGATGATCAGCGGCGTGAAGGCGCTGGGCCTGGAGACCTGCGCCACCCTGGGCATGCTGACCGCCGATCAGGCCAAGGCGCTGAAGGCCGCCGGCCTCGACTACTACAACCACAACCTCGACACCTCGCCGGAGTACTACGGCAAGGTCGTCACCACCCGCACCTACCAGGACCGGCTGGACACCCTGGCCCACGTGCGCGACGCCGGCATGTCCACCTGCTGCGGCGGCATCGTCGGCATGGGCGAGATCCGCCGCGACCGCGCCGGCCTGCTCCACGCCCTGGCCACCCTGCCCGCCCACCCCGACAGCCTGCCGGTCAACGACCTGATGCCGGTGAAGGGCACGCCGCTGGGCGCCAGCGAGCCGGTGGACGCGCTGGAGTTCGTCCGGGTGATCGCCGTCGCCCGCCTGGTCTGCCCGAAGTCCATGGTGCGCCTCTCGGCCGGCCGCGAGCACATGAGCCGCGAGCTGCAGGCCCTGGCCTTCCTGGCCGGCGCCAACTCGATCTTCATCGGCGGCAAGCTCTTGACCACATCGAACCCGGACAAGGACACCGACGCGGCGCTGCTGGCCGACCTGGGGATGCGGCCGATGGCCAGCGCGAACGCCTGAGCCGCCAGGCGCTTCTTTCCCGATCCTCCCCCAGGGCGAAGCCCGATTGAGGGGGAGGTGGCTCGCGGCGAAGCCGGGAGACGGAGGGGGTTGTCGCCCGCTCACCTCGCGCGCTTGAAGCATGATATCATCTGATCTATTTTGATAGCATCGCAGTCAATCCACGGAGGGCGCCATCATGGCCGCCGTCACCATTCGCAACCTCTCCGAGGAGGCGCATCGCGCCCTGAAGGTCCGGGCGGCGCAGCACAATCGCAGCGCGGAAGCCGAAATGCGCGCCATTCTGGAGGCGGCCGTGCGCCCCGAGGGCCGGCTGCGGCTTGGCACGGCGCTTTCGGAGATGAGCCGAAAGATCGGGCTCACCAACGCCGATGTCGAGGCGCTCGAACACCTCCGCGACACCCGCCCCGCCGAGCCGATGCGCTTCGAATGATCCTGCTGGGCGCCAATGTCGTCTCGGAGGCGATGAAGCCCGAGCCTCACCGTGGCGTCCGTGACTGGCTCGACGCCCAGTCGGCCGAAACGCTCTTTCTCTCCAGCGTCACCATCGCCGAGCTGTTGTTCGGCATCGGCGCGCTGCCCAAGGGCAAGCGCAAGGACAGGCTGGCGGCTGCGCTCGACGGCGCACTGGAGTTGTTCGAGGCAAGGATCGTGCCCTTCGACACCGAGGCGGCGCGGCGCTATGCCGATCTCGCCGTCAAGGCGCGCGCGGCCGGCAGGGGCTTCCCCACGCCCGACGGCTACATCGCCGCGATCGCCGCCGCGCACCGCTTCGCCGTGGCGTCGCGCGACACAAGCCCATTCACCGCCGCCGGCCTGACGGTGGTCGATCCCTGGACCGTGACCAGCTGAGTCGGCTGACGGCTGCGAATTCGGGGACGCGCCCCTGAAGTGGCGAGTTGGCGGGGCCGGCGTGTGGGCTCCGAGCACGACGGGAACATGGAGGGAGCATGATTTCCGCCGCCCGTGGGGGCGGATAACCTGGCCCTGAATTCCCCGGGTGATCGCCGTCGCCCGGCCCAGGCCGTCGTCCCGGGCCGGGACAAGGATGAGATGCACGGGGTTGGGCGTCAGACAATAGGCCCAGACCTCCCCCCGGCTCGGCGCGCCGCCTCGGCCAGCATGTCGGCGTAAAGATCCTGGTCGCCGCCCTGGAAGAAGATCGGCTCGCCGCGGTTTCCCCGCGCGGTCACATGGTGCGGCAGACCTTCCACGACGACGCGGGCGAAACGAGCCATGGGCGCAAGCTAGGCGCACAGGAACAAAAACGCAACATCATGCCCAATATCATGCCCAATATCATGCCGGGCAGGATAACCTGTCCCCGAATTCCGATGTTCGGGGCGAGACGGCCGCCAACGGGGATAGCGACCCACGGCAGACATCGAAGGGATATACAGACGGTGGTCGCTTCTAACTCTGAGCAGACGTCCGGAGAGTCCGCCATGGGCCGCTGGTCACGCGCAGAGATTGCTTGCGCCATACGGCATCTGTCAGGGCTGGCTGTGAATAACTTCCAAGCGGTGCCTTTCGGTACCTTCCGGTGCGCCATAAGCTGAATCTATGTCGACTCTCGAATTGGCGCGCGCCTACCACACCGCGATCCATGCTGCGGCCGGCGCTGCCGTGGACGCGGAAGAAGAAGCCCAACTCACCACGCCAGTAAGCAACCTTTTCGCCGAACTAGCGGCCCAGGCCGGACTTGGCGACCTTAGGATGATCCGGGAAACGCGACTCGATCATTCGCGGCCGGACTTTGCCGTGCTGCTGACCCGAGCCGGACGGCGTCGACAAAAGGGCTTCATCGAACTCAAGGCGCCCAGCGTTTCCGTCGACGTCTCCACCTGGTCGGGCCGCAACGCACGCCAGTGGGCGCATATGGCGCACGAGGCAGAGATCCTGGTTGTCTGCAACGGCGTACGGGCTCAGATTTACCGAGATGGAGAGCCCTATGACGGCGCGGCGGAGCTCCCGTTCTCCGATCCGGACACGTGGTGCGCTGACGGGCTCGTTCGCTTGCTCCGTTTGTTCATCGAGTTGAATCCTACCCCGATCGTCAGTGTGCGCGACCTATCCGCACGCCTTGCTGTGAGGACGGCCGATCTTCGCGACCGGCTGCTCTGGTTGCTGGAGGAGTCGGGTCCGGCGGCGGAGGCGGCGAAGGGCGGCCACCGGGCCTGGCGACAGCACGTCCAGCCGACGGGCAGCGCCCGCGATTTCGCCGACGGCGTGTCCCAGGTGCTCGCCTACGGCATGGTTATCGCGGCGCTCGGTCCCGCAGGCGCCGACGCGGACGGGGACGGCTTCGTGACCGTGACAGAGGCGCGTGCGGTCCTACGTCGGTCGAACCCCGTGCTTGCGGCCGCCTTTGCGCCGCTGATGGACAAGCCCGCCTTGGCAAGCGCTGCAGCGGTGGAGCTCGGCGCGCTGGAAACCCTGATCAGCGCCATCGATGTCGACCGCGTGAACGCGAGTTCCGACCCGCGCGGCGAGCCGTGGCTCTACTTCTACGAAGACTTCTTGGCCGCCTACGATCAAGACGAGCGGCGACAGGCGGGCGTCTACTACACACCTGTCGCGATCGTGCAGGCGATGGCGCACATGGTCAGCCACCTGCTTGTGGAGCGGTTCGGACGGCGGCTCGGATTTGCGGAGCGGTCGGTGGTAACCCTCGATCCCGCGGCGGGCTCCGGGGCTTTTCCGCTCGCGGTGATTGACAAGGCCGTCGAACGCGCGACGGTCGTTCGCGGAGCCGCCGGGCCGCGCCAGGCAGCGGCGAACCTACTTGAGAGCCTGTTTGCCTTCGAACTTCTGCCTGGGCCCTATTCGGTGTCGCACCTCAGGTTGGGTCAGCGCCTGACGGAACTCCGCGGCGACGGGGCGGAGCCGCTCGCGGCGCAAGTGGTGCTGACCGATACACTAGAGTCGCCGTTCCAGCCGCCCCAGCAGGCCGAGTTCTTCGGCGACGCCGAGGTGCTCGCCGCCGAGCAACACCGCGCCCAGCATATCAAGCTGGAGCAGTTGGTAACTGTGGTGATCGGCAATCCGCCCTACCGCCGGGTCGAGCGGGACATCCACGGCCGCGGATCGGGCGGCTGGGTGCTGGGTGGGGCCGTCCCTGGCCGCAACACGGGCAAGAGCCTGTTCGACGACATTCTCGATGTGGCCCGTGCCAACACCATCTTCAGCCACCACGCCAGTCTGTACAACCTCTACGTCTACTTCTGGCGCTGGGCGCTGTGGAAGGCGTTCGAGGCGCACGCTCCCGGCGCGGGCGTGGTGGCCTTCATCACCGGCTCAAGTTGGCTCGCTGGACCGGGGTTCGTCGGCTTGCGCCAACTAGCGCGCGAATTAGCCGACGACATCTGGGTGATCGATCTCGGGGGCGACAACCATGGCTCCAATCCGGAGGAAAACGTCTTCGCCATCGAGACGCCCGTGGCCGTGGTCGTGCTCGCTCGCGACGGCGCCTCGGAACGGACGACGCCCGCCCGAGTGCGCTATCGTCGCGTGCGCGGGACCGCCGACGACAAGCTTGCCGCTATGTCGGCCATCGCCGCGGCTGTCGACCCCCTCGGAGGCGAATGGACCGAGGCGTCGTCGGATTGGATGGCCTCGCTTACCCCGCCCACCGGGGACGCCGAGTGGACTGCCATGCCGCTGATCACTGATATCTTCCCGTGGCAACAGCCCGGCTGCAAGTTTGGCCGCACCTGGCCGGTCGCGCCATCGCCCGAACTGTTAGCGAAGCGATGGGAAAAGCTCGCCGCCGCGCCCCGCGAGCAAAAGCCGGCGGTGTTCTTCACCGCCACCTCAGGCCGGAACGTAGATACGAAAGTTGAAGGCTACGCCCGGCTACGCGATACGAAGGACGGAGACGCGCACGAGCCAATCCAGCGGTATGGATACCGCAGCTTCGATCGCCAATGGGCTCTTGATGACCCTCGGATGGCGAAGACGGACAGTCCATCTCTTTGGCAGAGCGCATCTGCTTGCCAGGTCTTCTTGTCCTCACTTTTGACTGGTGGCATCGGCACTGGCCCGGCTCTGACAGCGTCAGCCTATGTGCCTGATCTTCATTTCTATCGTGGTAGTCACGGCGGCAAGGACATTGTTCCCCTGTGGCGCGATCATGCCGCGACAGAGGCGAACCTCACGGCCGGAGTGGGCGAGATGCTCGGCAAGGCGCTCGGAATCGTGCCGCCCGGGGTGGAGGATGTCGCCGCCTATGTCTACGCTCTCCTCAGCGCGTCCGCTTATCAGACCCGTTTCGCCGAGGCGCTGCGCACGCCCGGATTGCGGATCCCCATCACAGCGGACGCTGAGCTCTGGGACAAGGCAGTCGAGCACGGTCGTCACAGGCTATGGCTGCACACCTACGCTGAACGTTTCGGTGATTCTGCCGCTGGTCGGGGTTCCCATATCTCCCTGGTCGGAGGGATCGGCTGGGACGTGCCGGTTACCCGCATCCCGAAGGATGGCTCTGAGATCGCCTATGATGGGGCTGCGCAGACGCTGACGGTCGGAAATGGCAAGGTCGTCGGGGTACGGCCAGAGGTCTGGGCTTTCGAGGTCAGCGGCATGCCGGTGCTAGGCAAGTGGCTCGGCTACCGCACCGCCAGGGGTGCTGGCCGGGCTGCCTCATCCACGAACGGGCTCGACCGCATGAGGCCGGAAGCTTGGCCTGACGCCTGGAACGACGAATTGCTGGACCTCATCCGCGTGCTCACCTTGACGCTGGACGGGGAACCGACGCTGGCGGACCTGCTGGAGCGCATCTGCAACGGCCCGCTGATCGAGGCGAGCCGGCTGCCGACGCCGAAACCCCAAGAGCGCCGACCCCCAGCAACCCTTTCGCGCGTTTCGGCGGCGTCCAAGGCGGGCGGAGCGGCGAACGAGTGAGGCGGAAAGCTTGTGGACGAAGCGCGTCACGAGCGTTCCCAATCTCCCCCGAATCGTTCACCAAGGGCGCATGTCACAGTTGGATATGTTCGGTCCCCCGCCGAAGCCGGCACCGAGGCTCCCCACCGCAGAGGACGTACGTCCCGAGCTTATCGAGGTCTTGGATCGGCTGCGCGGCAGCGAGACCATGCCGCTCTCGCCTAAGGACGTGCGGTTCTGGCGCACCGTCTTCCCGCAGATGTCTCGCTGGCTACCCGATGACGAACGGGTCGCGATGTGTGCAGCTTTTGCGGCGGAGCTTTCTCGACTCGAGAAGCGCGCCGTAGCGTAAGCCACCTTCTTCGATTACGGTGTACGAAACTTCGAACAGATCGCGCAGGCCGAGGGCCATAGACGGCGCAGCTACTACCGCCGACGCGCGATGTTCCTATTTTGTTCTTTACTCTCCACCCCTCTCGCCCTATCATGGGTGTGATACGCCGAGCGCGCCTGCGCATGTCGGAAACAGACACCCGGCGCTGACCGGTCAACACCTGCGGTAGCCCTTCCCAGGCGCCCGCGCCGATTTTCGAGGCCCGACAAGCCCATGACGATGCAGGGAAAATCACCGCGCTCCGGCTCGCCGCCCGTGGGATCGGGGGGCGCTGACCGCCAGCTGATTTTCTGTTTACCAGCGAAAGGCCGGCGCGCGGCCAGCGCCGCTCAGCGCTCCTCGTCGAACCGGGCCGAGACCAGGCTGGCCAGGGCGTCGACGGCCTGGGCGGCCTCCGCGCCCTCGGCTGCGATGTCGATGAAGCTGCCGATGCCGGCGGCCAGCATCATCAGGCCCATGATCGAGCGGGCGTCCACCGTCTGGCCGTCCTTGGAGACCCGCACCTCGGCGTCGAAGCCGGCGGCGACCTTGACGAACTTGGCCGAGGCGCGCGCGTGCAGGCCGCGTTCATTGACGATCTCCACGGTGCGGACGACCGCTCCGCTCACTTCTCGCCGGCCAGCACGTAGGAGGCGACGGAGATGTACTTGCGTCCGGCCTCCTGGGCGCAGGCGACGCTCTCCTCCAGGGAATGACGGACGCGCACGCTGGCCAGCTTGATCAGCATCGGCAGGTTGAGGCCGGCGATCACCTCGGCCTTGGTCTGCTCCATCACCGAGATGGACAGGTTCGAGGGGGTGCCGCCGAACATATCGGTGAGCAGGATCACGCCGGCGCCGGAATCCACCCGCGCGCAGGCGTCGAGGATGTCCCGGCGACGGCGCTCCATGTCGTCCTCGGGGCCGATGCAGATCGCCTCGACGGCGGTCTGCGGCCCCACGACGTGCTCCATCGCGGAGACGAACTCCTCCGCCAGCCGCCCGTGCGTGACGATCACGAGGCCGATCATTCCAACTCTCTCAATGGGACTCTTCACCCCTCGGCGGCAAGAAACGGGCCGCAGGGGGCGTTTGATACGCCTGTATTGCGTTGCGTCCAAGATGGCGCAACGCCCGCCCCAATTTCGCCGGCGCGGACGCCTCCAGCGGAGCCAGCCGGAGCACGGGCAGCCTCACACCCAGGCGCTCGGCGAACTCCGGGTCGGGCAGCCGCTCGGGCGCGCCGCAGAGCGCGATCAGCACCACTTCGCAGAACGGCGCGGCGGACTCCTCCACCACGTCGAGCCCCCGCACCTCCATGCGCCCGGCCAGGGCGTCGGGGGCCCGGCCGAACAGCCTCCGGCCGGAAAGCCACAAAAGCACGCGGTCGTCCGCCACCATCTTCAACCCTTCCGACCCGCTGCGCAGGGCCAGGTCGGACTTGCCCGCCCCGGACGGCCCCTCGATCAGGACGCCGCGCCAGGCGCCCCCGAGCCGCTGGGCGATCAGGCCGGCATGGACGATCATGGCCGGGCGGCCGGCAGGGTGACGACGAAACGCGCCCCGGCGATCGCGCCGTCGGGTCCGATGCGGTTCTCCGCCCGGATCACCCCGCCGTGCGCCTCGGTGATCTGCCGGGCGATGGACAGGCCCAGGCCCGAGTTGCCGCCGAACGCCGCGCCCTTCGGCCGCGAGGTGTAGAAGCGTTGGAACACCGTCTCCAGATTTTCCGCCGGAATGCCGGGGCCGTCGTCCTCCACGGTCGCCACCGCCTGGCCCCGCGCCTGGGCGAGGGAGACGCGCACCTCGCCGCCCGGCGGGCTGAACGAGCGGGCGTTGTCGATCAGGTTGCGGAACACCTGCCCCACCGGCCCCTCGCGGCCGGAGATCCGGATCGGGTCCAGCCCGGCGGGGGCGATGTAGCGGACCGACACGTCGCCGGGCTTGGCGATCTCCTGGTAGAGATGGGCCACCTCCGCCAGCAGCCGGCCCAGGTCCATGGCCTTGGGCGAATCGCGCGACAGCTCGGCGTCCAGCCGCGAGGCGTTGGAGATGTCGGTGACCAGCCGGTCCAGCCGCTGCACGTCCTGATGCAGGATCCGGGTCAGCCGCTCGCGCGGAGCGGGATCCTTCACCAGCTCCAGGGTCTCCACCGCCGAGCGCAGCGAGGTGAGCGGGTTGCGGATCTCGTGGGCCACGTCGGCGGCGAAGCTCTCGATGGCGTCCATCCGCTCGGACAGGGCGTGGGTCATGTCCTCGAGCGAGCGGGTCAGGTCGCCCAGCTCGTCGTCGCGGCTGGCGATGTCCGGCAGCGAGATCGCCCGCGCCCGCGACAGGCGCACGCTGTCCGCCGCCCGCGCCAGCCGCCGCACCGGCTGGGCGATCAGCCGGTTCAGCAGGAAGGAGGAGACCAGCGTCACGCTGATGGCGATCAGGATGAACGGGATCAGCGCGGCGCGCTCGCGGGCGATGATGGCGTCGACGTCGCTGGCCTCCAGGGTCAGCACGCCCAGCACCGCCTGCACGTGCTGGATGGGGATGGAGACCGAGACCACGCGCTCGCCGTCCTCGCCGATCCGCAGGCCCGCCTGGTGCTCGCCCTTCAGGGCGCGGGCCACCTCGGCGGCCAGGGCCTTGCGCGCCCCGCTCTGCGGCGGCGGCGAGGGGGTCTGCCCCGGCAGGTCCAGCTTGAAGCCGCCGGACTCTTCCGCAGCCCGGGCCGGGGGCAGCACCTTCCACTCCACGCGATCGGCGACGGTGGCGGAATCGGCCACCGGCTGGCCTTCGGCGTCGAACAGCCGCGCCCGTTGCGAGCGCGGGTTCGACAGCATCTGCAGGATCTCGCTGGCGTACTGCGGATCCATCTGCGGCACCGGCTCGCCGACGGTGGCGGCGCGGTCGATGATGTTGGCGATCAGCTCGCCCTGGGTGGTCAGGCTGTCCTGCCGGGCGATGATCAGGCCGCGGCGGTATTCGTTCAGCACCAGGGCGCCGGCCACCAGGATGGCCAGCCCCAGGACCTGCAGCACGATGATCAGCCGGCCCAGCCGGGAGCCGGGCAGCCACGTAAACCAGGACGACCGCCGTCGACGGTCAGGCTTCGCGGTATCGGTATCCGACGCCATACAGGGTTTCGATCGCGTCGAAGGTGTTGTCGACGTCGCGGAACTTCTTCCGCATCCGCTTGATGTGGCTGTCGATGGTGCGGTCGTCCACGTAGACCTGGTCCTCGTAGGCCGCGTCCATCAGGTTGTCGCGGCTCTTCACGAAGCCCGGGCGCTGGGCCAGGGACTGCAGCAGCAGGAACTCGGTGACGGTGAGCTTCACCGGCTTGCCGTCCCACAGGCAATCGTGGCGGGCCGGGTCCAGGGTCAGCTTGCCGCGCTTGATCGCCCGGGAGGCCTCGCTCGACGAGGCCGGCGGGGCGTCCTCGCCGTCGGCGCCGACCCGGCGCAGCAGCGCCTTCACCCGCTCGATCAGCAGGCGCTGGCTGAACGGCTTGTGGATGTAGTCGTCCGCGCCGAGGTTGAAGCCGAGGATCTCGTCGATCTCCTCGTCCTTGGAGGTCAGGATGATGACCGGCACGTCGGTGGTCCGGCGCAGCCGCCGCAGCACCTCCATCCCGTCCATGCGCGGCATCTTCACGTCGAGGATGGCCAGGTCGGGCGGGTCGGCCTCCAACGCCGCCAGTCCGGTGGCGCCGTCGTAATAGGCCTTCACGGTGTGGCCGTGGCTTTCCAGAGCGAGGCCGACGGACGTCACGATGTTCTCATCGTCGTCCACCAGGGTGATTTTCGCCATTTGACTGTCGCGACTCCTTGCGAAGCGAGGGCATTACTCTTCCCCCAGCGTGGCCTCAATGGGGCGCGTCACCCCCTCTGCGCCGTCGAGGTCACCAGGTCTTAAGCATGTTCGTAGACCATGGGCCGGACGAAGGGGAAATAGATGGACGCCCGTCAAGTTCATTACGAGGTCTTCGCGCGCAAGCGCTCGGGCGCCGGCTGGACGCTGGAGATGGCGACCGAGGACCGGGCCGCCGCGCTGGCCGCCGGCGAAGGCCTGATCGCGGACAAGCGCGCCTACGCCGTGCGCGTCACCAAGGAGACCCTCGATCCCGAGACGCGCGGCTTCCGCAGCGCCACGATCCTGACCCTGGGCGACGCCGACGCGCCGGCGCCGAAGAAGAAGCGCGAGGACCTCGAGCCGCTCTGCGTGACCCCGCAGGACCTTTACACAATCCACGCCCGCGCCCGGATCGGGCGGCTGCTGGAGGGCTGGCTGGAGCGCAACCGCGCCACCGCCTTCGAACTGCTGCACCGGCCCGATCTGGTGGAGAAGCTGGAAAGCTCCGGCACCGACCTGCAGCACGCCCTGCAGAAGATCGCCGTGCCGGAGGCCCAGGAACGCGGCCTGTCCGTGCACGAGCTGATGCGGACGTTCCAGGCCCTGGTGGAGCGGGCGATCGAGCGGCTGCTCAAGGACGGCCGCAAGGGCGTGCTGCCCGACGTCGACAAGGAAGGCTTCGCCGCCGCGGCCGAACGCCTGGCGCGCGACCCCGAGCGCGGCTACCTGCTCAGCGCCGGGGTCGCCGCCAGCCTCGCGCCGGCCACCAGTTGGGCCGAAAAGGTCGACCGCCTGCTGGACCTGGCCGACGCTGCGCCTCTGGCCGGCCCGCCCCGCGCCCTGGCGCTGGCCACCCTGGAGCAGCCCCTGGCGGAGATCCTCGGCTCGAAGGTCGGCCTGGACGACCTGCTGGGCCGTGACCTCGACCTGGGCGCAGGCCTCGCGGCCATGACCCGCCTGGCGGCGGCCACGGCGGTCGACCCGCTGATCGCCGCCGACGCCTCGGTGGCCAAGATCATGCCGAAGCTGTCGCCGGCGGCGACGCGGCTGGCCGGCTGGCTGGCCTGCGAGGATTTCCAGGCCGTCCGCCAGGCGATCGGCAAGCGGGTGCTGCGCGAGCTGAACGGCCCGCGCCGGCTGCGCCCGTCCGACCCCGAAGGCGAGATCGACCTGCTGCGCGGCCTGGCCATGGCGCTCACCGCCGCCTCCGGCCAGCTGCTGCCGCACGACGACGTGCAGGCGGCCTTCGCCGCGCGCTCCAAGACCCTGATCACCGGCGACTTCGTCGAGAGCTTCCTGGGCAAGGACCGCTCCGCCTGCCAGGAGGCCGAGGCCCTGCTGTGGCTGGTGGAGAACGTGATCGGCGCGGCCAATAAGCGCCAGGCCGGCCGCTGGCTGGTGGGCGTGGTCACCGCGCTGCGCTTCGAGAAGGAATTGCGCTACGGCCCCGACAGCCCCGCCGTGCGCCTCGCCGCCCTGGCCAAGCTGCAGAAGGGCGCCGGCCGCTGCGGCCTGGCGCCGGAGGACTACGAGCCGATCCAGAAGGGCTTCGGCGAGCTGGGCGGCCTCATCGAGGCCGACGGCAAGCTGACCTTCAACGTCGCCAAGGCCCAGGGCCCGGTCCTGCACCGCCTGACGCTGCTGCTGCGCATGGCCATGGGCGAAGCCGCCCCGCTCGGCCCGGCGGCCGACCGCGCCCGCGCCGAGGCGCTCAAGCTCGCCCGGCTCGACGAGACCCGCGCCGAGCTCGGCCGCAACCCGGAGCGCCTGGTGCACTTCCGTCAGCTGCTGCAGGCCGCCGCCCAGGCGGCCTGAGGGCGGCCTTCCCACTCGCCGGACGGGCGGCGCCCGCCGCCCGGCTTTCGCTGGTAAGCAGATAATCAGGCGGCGGTCAGCGGCCCTGAATTCCATATAAATGTAAGTCAAATCAGCAGTTTGACGAATTCGACGGCGTTGACCGCAATGTTGACCGGTAAACACCCGGCAGGGCTTCGCAAGGAACATCGAGGAAGTCTAACCCGAGGCGGGCGAAGCGGCAAACAAAACAAGAACATTTCCAATCTGGCGCCGTCGCGTGCGAACTCCAGGAATGCGACGGGGCAAGGGACCGGACGGCGAGCGCGAGCCATCAAGACGCAGAGCCCGACGAGCGGCGCACAAACCTGCGCTACGTGACTTGCTCCGAAAGCGCCGGCAAGCCGACGTTCCGAACTTCGGTTCGGGGTGGGCAGCGGAGGTTACAAAGCTGGAATGCTTTGGCGAGGGTCGAACATCTGCAGAGGGCGCTCCAGCACGCCGCCGTCCCAACAGACTGTTCGCCAGAGGTTTGGAGCCGCGCCCGGCGAGCCAGGAAAGGCAGAGTCCGCGCGCCACACCGTTCCCCAGCGCGGGCTGGTCGTGATCACCACCTTCAACAGCTTGACGCCAGTGCGTTCGCGCACGGCATCCGCGTAAGCCGCGCACCTCGTCGCTACGGGATCGATATCCGCAGCTGCTAACTCCTCGCCGGCTTCAGGCGCGTCCGGCGGCATCGGAGGTGGGGTAGGCGGCATGTCAGATCGAGATGACGCGTCCGTCGACGCAGACCTCGCGAAACACATCTGCTGAGCCGCCCTACACTGGGCTGCCTGATCGCCGTTTACGCTGTTCCGAATGCATTGCTCACCCGCGACGACGCAAGCACTCCTTGCAGGCGAGGTGGTCGGTTCGACTTGCCTGGCTGCGCATCCGCCCGGGAATACCACTACGACTGCGCCGGCGATCCGCAGGGCCGAGTTGCAAACTCCGAGTTGGCTCACGCCCATGCCCCCACGTACCGACTACGGGTCCAGCGTACACAGCTACTGAATTTGTTTGCTATGGCTGCGGTAAACCCAATGGGCGGATCACCGCGCGGATGTAAGGATTGTCCTCGGAGAGCTTGCGCGCGCGGGCCCCATGAAAGATGGCGGCAATTTTGAAGCGGTCGGTCTCGATGGACATGGCGAACATTGGCTTCCCAAGCCGCTCTGACCAGCGCTGAGCCGCCGGATCGTCGTCAGGCGCAATCAAGCCCGGATACGCTAGGGAACCATAGCTGCCCCAAACATATCCCTGCGGGTGGCCTGCTGCTTCCCATGCTGCGTAATCCGTAAAAACGTCATCCCAAGACATCGGCCACACGTCGTCCATCACACGCGTCTCGACATGTAGGTCGACGACGTGAGTGAGCATGAGTTCGTACGTTCCACGCGCCTCCAAGACGAACTGGTAATCTCGACCGTGGGGAACGAACCCGTGGCTCATCAACCCGAAGTCAAATTCGGGTAGCCAGTCATCCGTCAGGCTCCGCATGGGGTTGGCTCTCATACCATTCGCGCCTCGCCTTACCTAGGGCCCGGCCGGGGCTTCTGGCTTGCTGATTGTCACCGTGTAGGTGACGCCATCGAGCTTGGTGACTTCGCCGTTGTCGGCATCAATTGTCACCTCGACCACACGTGCAGCTTTCGCGCTGTTTTCGCCCCGCACAATCCACGATCGGCCCTCGCGCGCTGCCCGAATGCGCGATCCCTTGAAAGCCAGTGAACCTGCGTAGCGCTTTGCAATGACAATGGCGTCGCGACTAGACCTCACAGGTCCCGGGTCGCGCTCACTTTGACAGGCCATGAGCGCCTGCATCGCCACAAGCATGCCGATCAGAGCCTCACGTTTGATGGTCCGCCCTCCGCCAACCAGGCCGCAGTCGGATCCTGGCGCTTGAGTGTTGCGAGTCTCCGCCGCTCCCGCAAGCGGACCTCCGCAACGTCGCCGCCTAAACCTCCGCAACGGGGTCGAAGCCGGATATTGCCGCTCCGAGCTTCACTGCGAGGGCTCAGGCGTCGATCACCGCGCCGGCCGGTCGCCGCGGCGACATCGGCAAGGACGGCCCACGGCCAAAGCGCATCACGATGTCCGGCCTCGTGCCTGGCGCGCCGGCGAGCGTCGCCAGCTCGCCCCGCAGATTCGCGACCTCGACGGGCTGGTTGATGAATGCGGTCTTGAGGCCAAGCGCCGTCGCCTGCAGGGCGAACCGCTGGCAGGCGCGGCCGACGCGGACCCAATGCGCTGGATCCGCGCGCGCGCCGATGAATACGGCGACGCCGGCCGATGATCGCAGATGGCGGTCGTACTTTTCGTTTTCCGACTTCGGCTGAAACACCACCTTGAACAGGGGCGAGGCCAGCCATGTGGGCAGGATCGGGTTGCCGCTCGCCGCGCTGTAGAGCCCGTCGCCGTGCCGCAACGCCGCCTGCGGGTTGAAGCGCATCCAATGCGCCAACTCCGCGACGAACGCCGGGTCGGCCATCTGCGCGCTGGCGCCGGCCATGACCAGTTCGCGCAGGCGATCCAGCCGCGGGCGGTCGGTGACCAGCTCCACGTCGACGCCCGGCGTCTCGGCTGCGCTTTCGAGCAAGCCGAGCTCGGATATGCCGACAGGGCGGCCGTCATATTCGGCGCGCGTCGATTGCCGGTGCGGGATCGCGCCGAACAGCGGCGAGCCGACAGCCGCGCCGCTCGCGAAATCGAGCAGGACGCCGCCCTGGTCGAAGCGGGCTTCACTGGCGCGGCCGACCGATTGCGCCGCCAGGGCGAGGTTCTCGGCGGCGCAGCCAAGGCTGACGTAGAGATGATGGTCGTCGGGATCGACGATCGTCGTACGCCGCGAGAAGTCCGGCGAAATGCGGGCCTGATCGTCGGTGATGCGGAAGCGCCACGGCTGGGTGTTGTGGCCACTGGGCGCCAGGGTCGCATACCTGACCAGGTCCAGGAGGGCGGGATCGGACCCGAGCGGCGCGCGCAACGCCGCCATGGCGGCCGCATAACTCTCGGCGGACCCCATCCTCGCGAAGCTCGTCGCTGCGACGGCGCCACCCGTCGCCAGCGCGCCGGCGGAAACGAGCAGCAGCCTTCTGTTCATCGCACCTCCGCGGCGTCAGGCCCCGATCACCCTCCCCAGCAGGGCTCAGTCACCTGAGCACGCCGCCGCCGTAGTGAATTTAATGCACTGTCACCCACGCGCTGCAGAACCCTTTTTCCCTCCACCATGCGCTCTTCCGTCGCCCCCCGGCCGCGATCGCCTTTGGCCTTTGCGCCATCGTGCTCCACTATCGCAGCAGCGGCTTTGCGGGGCTTCCGCCGACCCGCCCTCGCGGGAGCCTTTCGCGAATGGAAATTCGAACCAGCGAAGTGAAGTGGAGAGGACCTTGAAGCGTCTGGCGATTGCGGCGTTGGCCCTGGCTCTTGCGGCGTGTGGCGACCGCGACTCCGGATTGGGGGCGGCCCAAGAGCACGCCGAGGCGATCGAAAAGGTCGCCGTCGACGCCTCCAAATTGACGCCAGGCGCAAACGTGACGCTGAAGGCCGAGACCAAAGGCTGCAAGGACAGGACCAAGGCGGAAGAGCTGGTCGCCGCCTCCAAACTGGATGACCCATCGAAGATGATCAAGATTTGGGCCGAAGGCATGCAGGACCGCACATGCCGAGGCTTCACCGGCGGACTCGCCGTGTCGGTGGAAAAGGTCGACGGTCGGTGGGCCTGCATTCTCCCCGGAGACGAACCCGACAACAAGCAGTGCTTCTGGGCGCCATCCGAGGCGCTTTAGATCCAGACCGGGCTGTGGCGCGCGGACGCCATGGGCCTCAGGCCCCGATCACCTCGCCCAGCGCGTCCGTCACCCGGTCTACGTCGGCGTCGGACATGCCCGGGTAGAGCGGCAGCGACAGGCAGCGGGCGTACCAGGCCTCCGCCCCCGGAAGCTCCAGCGCGCCGTAGCGCTCGCGGTAATAGGGCTGGCGGTGGACGGGGATGTAGTGGACCTGGGTTCCGACGCCGCGCGCGCGCAGGGCGTCCACCACGTCGCGGCGGGTTTGGCCCAGCGCCTCGAAGTCGATCAGCGCCACCATCAGGTGCAGGACCGGATCGCTCCAGCCCGGGCTTGCGGCCAGGCGCAGGTGCGGCGAAAGCCCCTGCAGCCGCGCTTCGTAGCGCGCCGCCAGCGCTCGCCGGCGCGCGGCGAACCGGTCGAGCTTGGCGAGCTGCGATTGGCCCAGTGCGCAGAGGATGTCCGGCAGCCGGTAGTTGAAGCCGAGCTCGGGCATCTCGTACCACCAGGGGTCCGCGCCGGCCGGCCGCACCATGCCGTGGCTGCGCAGGGTCCGCAGCCGGTCGGCGAGGCGCGGGTCGTTGGTGGTGACCATGCCGCCCTCGCCGGTGGCGATGGTCTTCACCGGGTGGAAGGAGAAGGTGGCCATGGCGGCGTAGGCGCAGTCGCCGACGCGCCCGGCCTGGCCGGCGAAGCGCATCGTCCCGCCCAGCGCGTGCGGGGCGTCCTCCACCAGCACCGCGCCCGCCGCCTGCGCCAGGGCCTGCAGCGCCGGGAGCTCCGCCACGTCGCCGCGCAGGTGGACCGGCAGCACGGCGCGGAGCTTGCGCCCGTCCAGGCGCTCCAGGGCGTCCTGCAGGGTCTGCGGCGTCATCAGCCCGGTCTGCGGATCGACGTCGGCGAAGACGACCTCGGCGCCGACGAAGCGGGCGCAGTTGGCGGTGGCCAGGAAGGTGATCGAAGGGGCGATGCAGACCTCGCCGGGCCGCACGTCCAGGGCCAGCATGGCCAGATGCAGGGCGGCCGTGCCGTTGGCGCAGGCCGCGGCGTGCCGGGCCCCCACCACCTGCGCGAAGGCGGCCTCGAAGGCCTCCACCCGCGGACCGGTGGTCAGGAAGTCCGCGCGCAGCGCCTCGCCCACCGCGGCGATGTCGTCGTCTTCGATGGTCTGCCGCCCATAGGGCAGCACGCTCTCAGGCATCGTTGAGCATGGCCAGCAGCCGCTCCCCGGTCAGCCACTCCGTGTTGGTGTCGCTGGCGTAGCTGAAGTCCTCCGCCACCAGCGGGTGGGTGTCGGTGAAGGAGGTGCGCGGATACTCCACGAACGCCGGCTCGATGGCGTAGCGGTCGCGCAGGTCGACCGTCGAGCGGGCGTCGTCGGCCGAGATCATCATCTCGTGCAGCTTCTCGCCCGGGCGGATGCCGATCACCTTGACGCTCGCCCCCGGCGCCATGGCCGCGGCCAGGTCGGTCATCTTCATGGAGGGGATCTTCGGCACGAAGATCTCGCCGCCGCGCATCAGGGTGAGCGAGGAGAGCACGAAGTCGACGCCCTGGTTCAGGGTGATCCAGAACCGGGTCATCCTGGGGTCGGTGATCGGCAGCTCGGTCGCGCCCTTGGCCAGCAGCCGCTGGAACAGCGGCCCCACCGACCCGCGCGAGCCCACCACATTGCCGTAGCGGACCACCGAGAACCGGGTGCCGATGTCGCCGGAGAGGTTGTTGGCGGCGACGAAGGTCTTGTCCGAGGCGAGCTTGGTCGCGCCATAGAGGTTGATCGGGTTGCAGGCCTTGTCGGTGGAAAGCGCCACCACCTGCCGCACCCGGTTGGACAGGGCCGCCCAGACCACGTTCTCGGCGCCCAGCACATTGGTGTGGATGCATTCGGACGGGTTGTATTCCGCCGCCGGCACCTGCTTCAGGGCCGCGGCGTGGATGACGATGTCCACCCCGCGCAGGGCCAGGCTCAGGCGCTCGCGGTCGCGCACGTCGCCCAGGAAGAAGCGCAGGGTCGCATAGACCTCCGGCGGGAACTTCTCCCGCAGGTCGATCTGCATCTCGTGCTGCTTCAGCTCGTCGCGGGAGTAGACGATCAGCTTGCGCGCCCGCGCACGGGTCAGCACCGTGTCGATGAACCGCCGGCCGAACGAGCCGGTGCCGCCGGTCACCAGGATGACCTTCCCGTCGAGGTCGCGGGCGTCGGGTTCGAACATGCCCAAGGGCGGCTCCGGTGTGATTCTAGTGTGCTGGATCTGAAGTTCGCTTGATCATTGTGTCGGCGCCCGAGCGAACTTCAGATCCAACAAGCACACTAGGGACCTAGTCTTCCTGGTGTCCTTATCGATTCCGAAGTTCGTCCGAGCCAGACACGAGCGCTGGCGAACTTCGGAAACGGGACACCAGGCCGCACTCTTGGCCCCTGCCCGTAAAGAGAGCGCTAACCCTACTGCGGCGAATGTACACGTATGAAACGCCGCGTGATCCTCTCCGCCGTCCTCGCCGCCGCAGCCCTGCCGGGCCTGGCGCTGGCCAGCGAGAAGAAGGCCGAGAAGAAGAAGGGCGGCGGCGAGTCCTACATCCAGATTCCGACGCTGGCGGCCACCACCAGCACCGCCTCCGGCCGCCGCGGCATCCTGACGGTGGAGA
>Ga0268265_10001165_pt1 | contig 23037 bp, 26 predicted proteins | sample KBSSwiS52_FD_190355 | JGI IMG/M metagenome (GOLD analysis project Ga0268265, IMG submission 190355) | Switchgrass rhizosphere microbial communities from Kellogg Biological Station, Michigan, USA - KBS Switchgrass S5-2 (SPAdes) (version 2) | ecosystem: Host-associated > Plants > Roots >... | reverse complement strand
CCCGGCCTCGGCCGAGGCGGCTCTTCGGTCGCTCGCCGAGTTGCCCGGCGAACGCAAGCTGGCGATCCTCGGCCTGATGGCCGAGCTGGGAGACCGCAGCGAGTCCGAGCATCGCCGAATCGCCCTCGTGGCCGAGGAGCTCGGGGTCGAGGTGGTGGGCTACGGGACGGGCCTCTATGGCGGGGCCCGGGTAACCGGTGTCGACGAGGCAGTCGCCTTACTGCGGACGATGGGCCCGGGCGACGCAGCGCTCGTCAAGGGCAGCCGCGTGGTGCGACTCGAGGACGTGGTGCGCGCCTATCGCCGAGATATCGAAAACCGCATACGAACCGGCAACGTCACCCTGCCTTGAATATCCGTATGACCAACACCGCAGCAGAAACCAAACCAGTGGACACCGATACCGCGGAGTTGGCCAAGACCGTTGCGGACGAGGGCTGGTCCGTGGTCGGAGTCCTCGACAGTCCCCTCTCCGACCGCCTGCTCCAGGCGGTGGACGAGGTGGCAGCCCGAACCCCCGACGCCGGCGGTACCGGACAGCTACACCTACTGTCGGGCTTGGCGCAGCACCCCGATCTGGTGTCGATCGTCGATTGGCCACCCCTCCTAGCGCTGGCGGTCGAGTTTCTCTCGCCCAACATCTACATCAACCACTCCCACCTCGACGTCCACCCACCGCACCCGCCCACCGGCGCCCACCGCTGGCATCGTGACAACGGCCTGATGGGACGCGACATGCGGCTGCTCTGGCGGGACCAGCCGCGGGTGACCCTGAAGGTCGCCGTCTACCTCACCGACGTCGAGTCCGCCGACGACGGCGCGCTCGAAGTGGTGCCGCGCAGTCACCTCGACACCGAGTCGCGATACCCCGCCGAAGAGCAGACCGCCGGAGTTCCGATCCTCGGTCCGGCGGGCACGGTCGCCGTCTTCGACGCCCGCATCCGCCGCGCCATGTTCATGGCCTACAGCTACCGGTGGCTGACCACTCGCGACACCCCGCTCGAGGCCGTACCGGAGTGGTCCGACCTGCCTCCGATCCGCCGTCAGTTGCTCGGAGACGAGACGGTCGACCCGTTCTACTGGGCCCCCGGCGAGCTCCCCCTCGATCCCCGCTCCGCAGATCCCCAAGCAGCATGACTCGGGCGGCGATTGCCCTCAGCAAGATCGGCGACCATGTCACCGTCGGGACGCTGAGGCAAGCGCTGGCCGACGGGGATCAGGCGACGCAGATGTGGGCGATTCGCAACCTCGGACAGCTCGGAGACCGCGACAGCGTCGATCTCCTCATCGACCGACTGAGCGACGAGGACTCAAACGACCGGGTCCGTCGTGCTGCAGCCACGGCCCTGGCCAAGCTCGGCGACCCCCGCGCCCTGGATCCAATGCGCCGCGCCCACGACGAGGCAGCTGGATTCACCCGCAGGAGGATCGGCCGCGCCCTGGCGGAGCTGGAGTCACGGTTCGATAGAGCGTGATCAGCGGTCGCCGAAATGGCGCCGGCTCACCACTTGGGGCCCGAGGCGCGGGCGACGCGGCGGGCGCGGGCGAAGTCGATCTCCCGGCGGCCGGGCTGGGAGCCCATCGCCCAGGGGTGGCGACCGATCGTTCCGTAGTGCTCGCGCAGGTAGGCCTTCAGCTCGCCACGGTGCTCGGCGCAGGCGAAGCGGCTGACGCCGTAGAGGCCGCGCCCGTGCCAGACCAGCCAGTGGCCGGGCTCGGCGTCGACGTACTCGCCGAAACGAGGGTCGAGCAGCTCGTACTCGAGCGCGGCGCGGGTCTCTTCGTCGGGCGTCCGCCCGCAGGTCTCGCAGCGGAAGATCAGCCGCACCGGCACGGTTCCGAGGCTACTCCGGACCGGTGCCGAGCTGGAGCCGCGCCGCGGCGACGGCGGCCTGCCCGAAGGAGATGCCGCCGTCGTTGGGCGGAAGCGCCGCCGGGACGAGGACTCGCACGCCGGCGTCGCCGAGCAGACGGGCGCAGCGCTCGAGCAGCAGGCGGTTCTGGAAGACGCCGCCGGAAAGGACGACCGAGCTGACCCCGGCGAAAGCGCAGAGCTCGGCACAGGCGCTGGCGGTCGCTGCGGCGACGGTCTCGTGGAAGCGGGCCGCGACCGTCGCCGGCGGGACGTCGGCGTCGAGGTCGGCGAGGGCGGAGCGCAGCGCCGGGGCTGGGTCGAGCTCCTCGCCCTGCAGCGGCATCTCGTAGCGGCCCCGCTCGACGGGGTCCGCCATCGCCTCCAGCACGATCGCCGCCTGGCCCTCGTAGCGGACCCGGGCCGGCGCACCGCAGAGGGCGGCGACGGCATCGAAGAGCCGGCCGATGCTGCTGGTCAGCGGCGCATCTCCGAGCGCGGCGAGTCGCAGGCAGTTGCGCCATTCGCGCTCCTCGACCACGCCGCGAAGCGCCGCCGGTAGCGCCGGCTCCCCACCGATCACCGCACCCAGCCAGGCGCAGGCCATCCGCCACGGCTCGCGGATCGCCGCCGCGCCGCCGGGAAGTGGGACCAGACGGAGATGGGCGAGGCGCTCGAAGTCGGCCAGATCGCCGACCAGGATCTCGCCGCCCCAGACGGTCCCGTCGCTGCCGAACCCGGTGCCGTCGAAGATCGCGCCCAGCGCCGGCCCGGGCTCGCCGTGCTCGGCGAGGCAGGCGGCGAGGTGGGCGTGGTGGTGCTGGACCCCGACCAGGCGGACGCCGTCGCGCTCGACCGCGTACTTGGTCGAGAGGTAGTCGGGATGGAGATCGTGGGCGACGACCTCGGGCGCGACCGCGAAGAGACCTTCGAAGTGGGCGATGCCCTCCTCGAAGGAACGAAGCGTCTCGAAGTTCTCGAGGTCGCCGACGTGGTGGCCGACCCAGGCCCGCCCTCCCTTGGCGAGGCAGAAGGTGTTCTTCAGCTCGGCGCCGCAGGCGAGGATCGGCGCCCGCGCGGCGGCAGGCAGGGCCAGTGCCTCGGGGACGTAGCCGCGCGAGCGGCGCAGGATCAGCGCCCGCCACCCCGCCGGCAGGGAAACGGCGCGAGCGACCGAGTCGTCGGTGCGGGTATGGATCGGCCTGTCGTGAACGAGCATCAGGTCGGCGATCGCGGCCAGCCGCTCGCCGGCTTCCTCGTCGCGGTAGGCGATCGGCTCGTCGGAGACGTTGCCGCTGGTCAGCACCAGCGGCGTTCCGGCGTCGGCGATCAGTAGGTGGTGGAGCGGCGAGTAGGGGAGCATCAGCCCCAGCTCGCGGGACCGCGGCGCCACCGCGGCCGCCACGGGCGCCCCGGGGCGGCGGCGCGCCAACACGATCGGCCGCGCTCGCGAGCGCAGCAGCGCCTCCTCCTCGGTACCGAGCTCGGCCAGCGCCGAGGCCGCCGCGGGATCGGCGACCAGCAGCGCGAATGGCTTCTCCTCACGGTGCTTGCGCCCGCGCAGCGACGCCACCGCGGCCTCGTCGTCGGCGCGGCAGGCGAGGTGGTAGCCGCCGATCCCCTTGATCGCGACGATCGCCCCGGCGCGAAGCGCCGCGGCCGCGGCGGCAACCGCGTCGGCGGCCTCGCCGAGCTCCGCTTCCTCCCCGTTCCGCCCGAGCAGCCGCGCCCGCGGCCCGCACTGCGGACAGGCGTTCGGCTGGGCGTGGAAGCGACGGTCGAGCGGGTCCTCGTACTCGGCTCGGCAGGCGGCGCACATCGCGAACCCCGACATCGTCGTCAGCGGCCGGTCGTACGGCACCCCGACGACGATCGTGAAGCGCGGCCCGCAGTTGGTGCAGTTGACGAAGGGGTAGCGGTAGCGACGGTCGGCCGGGTCGAAGAGCTCGGCCAGGCAGTCCTCGCAGGTGGCCGAGTCGGGCGATACCGGCGCCTCAGGCTCCCCCGCCGCGGCGCTGGCGACGATCGCAAAGCCGCGCTCGCTGCGCGGCGCCAGCTCCTCCGGCTCGACCCCGGCGACGCTCGCCAGCGGCGGCGCCTCGCTCGCCACCCGTGCCAGCAGCGCCGCGACCGCCTCGGGCTCGCCCTCGACCTCGATCAGCACCCCGCGGGTGTCGTTGAGGACCCACCCATCGAGCCCGAGCTCAGTCGCCAGGCGATAGACGAAGGGGCGGAAGCCGACACCCTGGACGGTCCCGGTGACCCGCGCCCGCACCCGGCGCCTGGTGACCTCACCGGTCGCCACCACTCACTCCCCCGGCCGCCACCGGAACTCGGAGAGGACCAGGCCGTAGAGCAGATGGTCGAGGGCCAGCGCCGCTCGCTCGACCGGCCGCGGCCGCTTCGCCTGCTCGAGGCCGAGCAGCGGCGCCAGCCCCGCTTCGAAGCCGGCCCAGACCGCGAGGCCGTAGACCGGCCCCGCCCAGGGCCGGTTGCGGACCTCGCGCGGCAGCAGCGCGAAGGCGGCGCCGCCGCCGGCGCCGTATCCCCAGTGCGCCAGCTCGATTGCGGCCCGCCGGCGGCCGCGGGGGACGAGCCGCAGCAGGCCTCGCGCCCGCTGCCGGAAGATCGCTTGCGGCGGCGGCTCCTCGACCAGCCCGAGCTCGGTCGTCAGCACCCGCATCCCGGTCATCGCCATCGCGGCGACGCCGCCCCGCAGCGCGGCGTGGGCGACCCGTTCGGGTGGCGGGGCGTTGATCGGCAGCTCGGCGCTTCGCATGCCGACCCGCTACCCGCTCAGCTCGACCAGCTCGCGCAGCACGTGGTAGGCGCTCGCCTGCGCCTCCTGGATGCGCGGGATGTGCTGGGAGCGACTGACGACGAAGTGGTCGGCGAGCCCCTCGGAGGCGACCCGGCCGCCGTCGTAGCCGACGAAGGCGACGGTCGCCAGCTGCCGCCGCCGGGCCTCCGCCAAGGCCGCGATCACGTTGCCCGAGTTGCCGCTGGTCGAGAGGGCGACGAGGGCGTCGCCGGCGCGGCCGTAGGCGATCACCTGCCGCTGGAAGATCACCTCGGTGCCGACGTCGTTGGCGATCGCGGTGATGATCGCGCTGTCCTCGGTGAGGTCGATCGCCGGCCGCGGCCGCCACTCGGGCTCGATCGGGAAGCGCAGGTCGGCGACCAGGTCCATCGCGTCGGTCGCCGAGCCGCCGTTGCCGAGCGCCAACGCCTTGCCGCCGGCGTCGAAGCTGCGGCGCAGCGCCGCGGCGGCGGTGAGCAGCGCCTCGCCGCCCTCGCCGAGCGTCTGCTCCCGCAGAGCCCCCACCTCTTCCGCCTTCAGCAGGACCGAGGCGCGGACGTCGTCGATCACCTCGTCGAGGCCCGTCTCCGCCTCGCCGAGGAAGGGGTAGAGGAAGCTCGAGGCGCCGCTGTCGTGGACCGGCCCCGCCTCCCGTCCGGCGAGCAGCCCGCGGTGCTCGAAGAAGACGTGGACCGACTCCCAGAGCACGTGGTAAGCGGTCTCGGCGAGCTCCTGGCGTACGCTGGGGTCCCCCGCCTCGACCGGCAGCTCGCACTCCGCCCCGGTACCGGCCTCGAAGGCGACGGTCAGCGCGCCGTACTCACGCGCGAGCCCGAGCGCGGCGCGCACCTCCTGCCCTCCTTCCCCGCCGGCGCCGAAGGCGAGGACGATGTCCTCCGGCCGGACGAGCAGCTCGACCTGGCGGCGAAGCGGGCCGCCGTCGCGGGTCAGCCCGATCGCCGGCAGCGCCCGCTTGCCGACGATCACGGGGTGGACGAACTCGACGGTGACGTGGCGGACGTCCGAGCGGGCTGCGGGCGAGACACCGGCGGCGACCAGGCGGCCGCCGCGGGCGAAGCGCTCGGCCATCCGGTGGCAGAGCCGCGCGAGCGCCTCGGCGCTGGCCTCGAAGTAGGCGCGGTTGGCGGCGCTCCGCCGCGCCCGCAGCTCGGCGATCCGCGCGCTCGGGGCGAGCGCCTCGGCCGAGCTCTCGAGCGGCGACGGCATTGCCGCCTCAGGCCGCGGCGGGTGCCCGGCGGGCGACCCGCTGGAGCCAGTCGCGGAAGCCCTCGATGCCCTCGCCGCTGCGGGCGCTGATCAGCATGTGCTCGACCCCCGGGTGGACCGCGTCGAGGTGGTAGAGGAACTTGTCGAGGTCGAAGTCGAGGTGCTCGAGCAGGTCGATCTTGTTGATCAGGACCAGCTCGCAGGTGCGGAACATCAGCGGGTACTTGAGCGGCTTGTCCTCGCCCTCGGTGACCGCCGAGACCATCACCCGGGCGTCTTCGCCGACCGTGAACTCGGCCGGGCAGACGAGATTGCCGACGTTCTCGATCACGAGCAAGTCGATCTCGGCCAGGGGGAGGTCCGGGATGGCGGAACGCACCATGTTGGCGTCGAGATGGCACTCGCCGCCGAAGCCGGCGTCGGTGTTCAGCTGCACCACCGGCAGGTGCAGGGCCGCGAGACGGTCGGCGTCGGCCGAGCCCTGGACGTCGCCCTCGAGCACGCCGACCCGAGCGTCGATGCCGCCCAGCGCCTTTTCCAGCAGCGTCGTCTTCCCCGCCCCCGGCGCGCTCATGAAGTTGACGACGCCGACCCCGTGGCGATCGAAGTCGGCCCGGTTGGCGTTGGCGATCGTCGTGTTCGCGTCGAGCGCGTCCTCGGCGATCTTCACCTTGGTCCTATGCATGCGTCTCCGCCTCCTCCCTCTCCTCGACGACTATCGAATCGATCTCGAACTCCGCCCCGGCCAGCGTCTCGACCGCGGCGCCACCGCAGCCCGGACAGCGGAAGAGCGGCAGCTCGGGCGACCACCGCCGCCCGCAGTCCTCGCAGCGCAGCCGCGCCGCCACGTACTCGGCCTCCAGCGCGGCGCCCTCGGCGAGGGTGCCGCGGGTGACGATCCCGAAGTAGAAGTCGAGCGACTCCGGCACCACCTGCCGCAGCGCCCCGATCCGCATCTGCACAGATTTCACCGGCCGACCCTCGGCGTGGCGCAGCGTCGTCGCGACGATCGCACTGGAGAGCGAGAGCTCGTGCATCCGTCAGCCTCCGTAGGCGCGGTCGGTCCGCAGCTCGGCGATCTGCTCGAAGACGGCGTCGACGGCGCGCTCGACCACTGCGGCGACGCCGTCGCTCAGCTCCATCCCCATCTCCTCGACCGCCGCCGGCTCGCAAGCGACGACCACCACCTTGCCCGGCCAGCCGCCGACCGACTTGACGAAGCGCAGGACCGTCCTCGGGTCCATCCCGTGCGGGTTGATCGCCTCGCCGTCCTCGATCCCGCCCTCGACCTCGTCCTCCTCGGGCTCAATCACGTACAGCGTCCCCGGCTCGCCGCCCTGGCGGCTGACGTCGACGATCACCAGGGCGTCGTAGCCGCGCATCACCTCGTAGGCGAGGTCGAGGCCGCCGGTGCCGAAGTCCATCACCGTCACCCCCGCCGGGACACCGCGCCGCTCGACCGCCGCGGCGACAGCGCCGCCGAAGCCGTCGTCGGCGAGGAAGGCGTTGCCGACCCCGGCGACGAGGATCTGCTTCTCGCGGCCCGGGCTCGTCATCCGCGCCTCCATCCGGTCGACGGCAGCCTCGACCTCGGCGGACCCGATCTCAAGCGCCGGCTCGCCCGCCGCTCGCGCCCGCTCGCTCACCGGACCTCCACCTCCTCGGGGCCGAAGAACAGGTAGCGGCCGCTCTCGCGCATCAGCTCCTGACCTGGGTCGTCGTCGATGGTGACGCCGAGGTGGACGCCGTCCTCATAGTCGACGTAGATCCGCTCGACGGTGGCGGGCTTGCCGGCGAGGATGACGTCGTAGGTGTCGCCGGCGCGGCGCCGCGGCCGGAGGGTGACCCGGGCGCCGCGGCGGATCGTGCGGCCGCCGACCGTCGCCTTCGGCTCGCCCGCCTGTGGGTGGCCCTGCTCGGGCTCGCCGGCCTCGAGCCGGCCGTGCAGGGAGAGCAGCTGCGCCGGCGTCGCCCCCTCGGCGCGGGCGATCATCTCGCGCACGGCCGGGTCCTGGCCGGCGATCTCGGCCCGCTCCTCGTCGCTCAGCGTCTGCACGTGGAGCAGCAGCGCCTCCTCGATCTCGGTGTTGTCGAAGAGGCCGCCGAGGCTCTCGGGGGCGATCTGCGGGTGGTCGGGCAGGTACATCGCGGCGCCGAGCACGACGTCGTCCGCGGCGGCGGCGAGGACCGGCCAGGTGTTGACGTTCTCGCAGCCGGCGACCGCAGCGCCGTGCGGCCCGTAGCGATCGAGCGGCGAGACGAAGCGGCCGTCGCCAGCCCGCAGCACGACGTGGGTCGAGAGCAGGCTCGCTCGCAGCGCCTCCGGCCGCCCCGCGTCCTTGCCGGCCAGCTCGGTCAGGTTGTGGACGCAGAGCTTGACCCGGGCGAGCCCGGCCGCGAGCCGCTCGGCCCGCATCGCCGCCCGCCCGCGCAGCTCCGCCTCGGCCGCGAAGGCGAACTCCAGCCGTCGCGGCTCGGCCTCGAGCGCGGCTATCGGCGTCGCCGGTAGCTCCAGCGCCCGCTCGACACCCTGGTGGCGCTCGCCGCACGCCTGCAGGAAGCGGACCTGGCCGGCGAGCGTCGCCGCGGGGCCGTGCTCGAGCACGACCTCGACCCGCAGCACCGACTCGGCCGCCGGGTTGGCCACGGCGTAGGCGGGCGGGTAGACGATCCCGTGCGGGGTCGGGGTCGCGTTCTTGGTCGTGCCCGGCGTGTAGGGGTAGAGGGCGTAGCCCTCGTAGAGCAGCGAGTCGACCAGCTGCTCGACGCTCATCGCTCTGCCCCGTCCCCGTCGAGGAGCCGCTGCAGGGCGACATCGTAGGACGGCAGGCCCCGCTCCAGCTTGAAGCGCCGCAGCCGCTCGATCGTCGCGCTCCCGGCCGGCACCCAGCCACGGTCGGGGTAGTAGGTGTCGATCATCGCCTGCCAGATCGAGATCGGCAGTCGGTAGGAGCTCGACTCCTCCCAGGAGATCTGCACGATCTGCATCTGGCCGTCGTCACCGGCGTAATAGACGCTGCCGTTGAAGTGGAAGACGAGCGGCACCTCGCCGTCGGCGAGCGAGCGGAAGTAGTTGCTGGCGGCGATCTCGAGGTCGTAGGCGCAGGGCACCGGGACGGCGACCGAGGTGGCGCCGCGGAACGGCCGCACCAGCACGTCGACCTCGGCCCATGGCAGCGTCCGCGTCGGCGCCCCGACCCGCGCCGGGTCGCCGAGCAGTTCGACCAGACGCTCGCGGGTCTCGGGGTCGTAGCGGCGCTGCGCCGGCTCGATCGCGATCTGGACCGCGAGCGCGATCGTGAACACCTCGCGCTCGGACGGGTCGGCGACCTCGAGATCGAAGATCAGGGTCGGCGCCGCCGCCAGCCGCGAGGTGCGGGCACCGCTGACGCTGAAGCTCGGCCGCGGGTCGCGGGGCCGGGGCGGCGGCGCGGCCGCCGGCGCCCAGCCGTTGGCGTTCTGCGGCTCGGCGCTCACGCCGGCACCGCCCGCTCGCGCAACTCTTCGAGCATCCCCGGCACCACCCGTTCGGCCACGCCGCCGCCGGAGATCCCCTCCCAGCTCGCCTTCACCGCGCCGACCAGCCGGTAGCACTCGTCGATCGGCGCGAGCAGGTACTGCGGCGGCTCGGAGGTGCGGTTGACGATCAGGCCCTCGACGTCCTCGTCGAGGCCGGCCAGCACCGGGTTGGCGGCGGCGAGCTCCTCCCAGGCGGCGAGGTCGAGCTCGGATTCGGTCGCCCCCGCCGGGCTCGGGTAGAGGCCGACGACCCGGCCGGCCGAGCTCGAGCGCATGAAGAAGGCGAGCCCGATCGGGATCCGCAGGCGCGCCCAGAGGTCCTCGGGAAGCTCGAACTCCTCGAGCCAGAGCAGCCGCGAGCCGGTCGGGCGGTACGGGCCCTCGCCGGCCCGCATCGCCACGCAGGGCTCGCAGGCGCAGAGGATCCGGCGCTCCTCCAGGTGCAGCAGGTGGCGGTGGTCGGCAGCCAGCTCGGAGCCGCAGAGGTCGCAGCGCTCGACCTCCGCGGCGCTGCTGCCGCCGCTGGCGGCGAGGCGCCGCAGGCGGGCGACGAGCTCGGGGTCGGCGCCGCCCATCAGCCGACCGCCACCGTCACCTCGCCGCCGGACTCGAGCAGCGGCACCGGTTCGAGCAGCAGCCGCTCCTCGTCCATCGAGCGACCGGCGCGCGGCAGGTAGAAGCGGCGCTCGCAGGAGGGGCAGGCGAGGACGCCGCCCTTCAGCGCCCCGGCCGCCGAGATCGCGCTACCGCAGCAGGCGCAGCGGTCGCGGAAGGCGAGCAGCGAGCCGCCGACGTTGGCGACCGCGATCTCGACGCCGCCGACCTGCGCCCAGGCCACCGCTCCGGGCTCGGGGGGCGCCGCGGCGAGGGGGAGCCAGCGCGAGCCGCCTCCCCCCTTTGCGCCCGCGTCCGCCGCGGCGCCGTTCCCGTCTGCCTGGATCACCGGCAGCTCGATCCCGCTCGGAGCCGGCGCGGCGTCGGCGACCAGCCCCTCGACCTCGAGGCCGACGATGTCGGGCGCCGCGCGCTCCAGCGCCTCCTTGATCGCCAGCTCGAGCGTCGAGGCGGAGGCCGGGCAGCCGTCGCAGCGCCCCTTCAGGCGCAGTCGCACCACCCCGCCATCCGTCCCAAGCAGCTCGACATCGCCCCCGTGCGAGTCCATGTAAGGCCGCACCTCCTCGAGCGCATCGCGGACCCGCTGATCGAGCGAGACCGGATAGAGGTCGTGGATCAGCAGCAGGCTGGCGACGACGCCGTCCTCGAGCAGCTTGCGCTTCGCCTCCTCGCCGGCCGCCCCGGCTTCGTCGAGCACCGCGCCGATCTTCGCCAGCCCGGCGCCGTGCATCTCCAGCACCGCCGCGACCAGCTCCTCGGCGGCGCCGCGCGCCGCCGGATCCTCGATCGCCTCGACCCGCTCGGAGAGCTCGCGCAACCGCGCCAGCAGCTCCTCGGAGGAGCCGCCGGCGCCCGCCGGCGCCCCGGCGGCATCGTGCGCGACGGTCGAGGCCACGGCCCGCTACGCCATCCCGGTCGGCGTGTGGACGACCTTGCGGACTCCCTTGCCGGTGTACATGTGGACGCCGCAGGGCAGGCACGGGTCGAAGCTCCGCACCGCCCGCATGATGTCGACGCCCTTGAAGTCCTCCGGCCCGTTTTCCTCGAAGATCGGGGTGTTTTCCACCGCGTCCTCGTAGGGGCCGGGGGTGCCGTAGCTATCACGCGGGTTGCCGTTCCACGGCGTCGGCGGGTATGGCTGGTAGTTCGCCACCTTCCCGCCGCGGATCACCATGTGATGCGACAGCACCCCCCTGGCCGCCTCGTGGAAGCCGCAGGAGACCGCTTCCTCGGGAACCTTGAAGTCAGCCCAGGACTTGGTCCGCCCGGCCCGCACCTCGCCCAGCGCCCGCTCGAGGTTGTGGAGTCCGATCAGCGCCGAGTACGCCTCGTGGTAAGCCCGCGCCCGGTCGCGCTCGATCGCGTTCGACTTCGCCGGGATCTTCCACTCCAGCTCCATCTCGGGTTTCGAGGCGGTGCGGGGCAGGACCATCTGGATGCTCTCGCCGGTCGCCTTCGCGTAGCCGAAATCGACCAAGCCGGCTTTCGCCGTCACCCACTGGCGGGCGAACGGGCCGCCGCCGGTATCGCTGGCGATGTAGGTGTCGGTGCGGTCGTCGTAGATCCGCGGCGAGGCGACCCAGCTGTACTTGTCGGCCCAGTCCCGCTTCTGCGGTTTCGGCAACGTCGTCTTGTTCCAGGGGTGGCGCTTGTCGACCGAGTTGCCGAGCGGGTCTTTGGTGACGTAGGTCTCCTCGTCGGTCCAGTCGTCGAAGTAGCTGGAGCCGAGGAGGATGCGGATCATCAGGTTGATCTCGACCAGGTCGGTCGAGCGCAGCTCGCCGTCGATCACCACCCCCGGGGTGACGTACCGTTTCTCACCCCAATCCCCCATGTTGCGGTAGTTGTAGTCGACGTAGTCGGGATCGTCGAAAGCGCCCCAGCAGACCAGGTCGGTGCGCCGGTAGCCGACGTCGTCGTAACCCGGCAGCTGCTCGAGGAAGAAGTCATAGAGGTCGTCGTGCATCGGCACCGACCGCTTGACGTAGTCGATGTAGCGCATCAGCCGCACGTAGTAGTCGGTGCAGGTCTGGTGGGTGATGTCGGCGCTGACCCCACCCGGCATGATCGTCGAGGGGTGGGTGTGGCGGCCGCCGAACAGGCAGTACATCTCGCGCGTGTAGCGCGCCACCTGCAGCGTCTCCAGGTAGAACTCGCCGGTGAACGGGTTGAGCGCCCGCATGATGTCGGCGATCGTCGGATAGCCGTGGATCTCGGCGTGCGGAGCGGTCGTCGATTCGGCCGTTTTGAGCAGCGCCGGGTTCGTTTCCCGCACCATCTGCTCGCAGAAGTCGACGTTCGCCATGCAGTCGTTGAAGATCGCGTGGTCGAACATGTAGTCGGCCGACTCGGCGAGGTTGTAGGCGAGGTCGCCGAGCGGCGGCGGCTTCACCCCATAGGCCATGTTCTGGTTCAGCACCGAGCAGGTGCAGTGGTTGTCGCCGCAGATGCCGCAGATGCGGCTGGTGATGAAGTGGGTGTCGCGCGGGTCGATGCCCTTCATGAAGATGTCGAAGCCGCGGAAGATCATCGAGGTCGAGTAGCACTTGTTCACCCGGCGGGCGTCGAAGTCGATCTCGGTGTGGATGCCGAGGCTGCCGACGATCCGCGTGATCGGGTCCCACGACATGTCCTTGACGCCGACTTTTCTCTCGGTGGAGCTCTCTACGGTTGACATCTCCTCACCACCTCTTCTCGTAACCGGTGGTCAACGCCGCTCCGCGTCTGCGCCACTCGGGCTCTTTGTCGAACTGGCTCTTGATGTGCCGCTGGCGGAAGCGGCGCACGATCGGCCCGTAGGTGAACTTCATGATGTTGGCCGCCGCGCTACCCCATCTGTCCTCGTCCATGAACGGCATGTACTTGTCGGGGAAGCCGGGCATCGTGCAGGCCATGCAGATGCCGCCGACGTTCGGGCAGCCGCCGACGCCGCTCTGCCAACCCCGCACCGGGACGTTGCACTTGACCACCGGTCCCTTGCAGCCGAGTTTGACCAGGCAGCGATGGTCGGAGCCGTATTCGGTGGCGAAATCACCCTCCTCGGCGAACCCGGCCCGGTTGCAGCCCTCGCGCACCGTCCGCCCGAACAGCCACTTCGGCCGCAGCGCCTCGTCCAGTTCCGGCGCCGGCGCCCGGCCAGCCAGGTGCAGCGCCAGGTAGAGCAGCGTCTCGGTCGTGTTGTCGGGCTGCGCCGGGCAGCCGGGGATGCAGACGACCGGCAGGCCGGCGCTCGACTTCCAGCTCCAACCCAGGTAATCGGGCAGGCCCATCGCGCCGGTCGGGTTGTTCTTCATCGCCGGGATGCCGCCGTAGGTCGCGCAGGTGCCGAGCGCGACCACCGCTGCGGCTTTCGGTGCCAGCCGGTCGACCCACTCGTTGGTGGTGATCGGCTGCCCGGTGTCGGGGTCGTCGCCCATCCCCGACCAGTAGCCGTCGCCGTTGATCTCCTCGTTCGGGATCGAGCCCTCGACGACGAGCACGAACGGGTCGAGTTTGCCGGCCTCGGCGTCGTACCAGGCCTGCATGAACTCGGCCCCCACCTCGTAGGCCAGGACCGGGTTGTGAACGACGACTTTCGGCATCCCCGGGATCGCCTGGGTGACTATGTCCTCGAGGCTCGGGTTGACCGCCGAGGTCATCGCCACCGAGTCGCCGTCGCAGCCGAGGCCAGTGGTCATCCAGATCACATGCGCCGTGACTGCCTCGGTTTTCGCCTGGTCGGGTACGAACTCGGTGCTCGTCATCGCGCTCCTCCGTTTCTCAGCAGATCCGCGGCAACGGATCCCCGGCCAGCAGGTCCATCACCCTTCGCCCTCCGAAAGCCGTCTCCACCAGGACCATCCCCGGCGGCTCCGTCTTCACCTCGCCGATCTCCGCGGCTTCCTCGCAGCCCTCGATTCCATGCATCGCCGCCAGCGCCGCCGGCGCCCGCTCAGGCCCGACGAAGGCGACCAGCTGCCCCTCGTTGGCGACGTACATCGGGTCGATCCCCAGCATCTCGGCCGCCCCGGTGACCGCCGGCGCCACCGGCACCGCCGCCTCCTCGACGACCATCGCCACCCCCGAGGCCCGCGCGATCTCGTTCAGCACGGTGGCGACGCCGCCCCGGGTGGCGTCGCGCATGCAGCGCAGCTCCTCGCCGGCGGTGTCGAGCAGGGCGTCGACCACCGGCCACAGCGAGCGGGTGTCGGACTCGACGTCGGCGTCGAGCTCGAACTCGCCGCGGGCCAGCATGATCGCGGTGCCGTGGGCACCGACCGGGCCGGAGACGAGGACGCGGTCGCCGGGCCGAACGTTCGCCGGCGCCACACGCGCCCGCGGGTCGACCGCCCCGATCCCGCTCGTGCAGACGTACATCGAGTCGGCGTGGCCGCGTTCGACCACCTTGGTGTCGCCGGCGACGATCTCCACCCCGGCAGCCGCGGCGGCGGCGGCAATCGCCTCGACCTCGGCCCGCAGCTCGTCGGCGTCGAGACCCTCCTCGAGGATCAGCGAGAGGCTCAGCGCCAGCGGCCGAGCCCCGGAGACGGCGAGGTCGTTGACCGTGCCGTTGACCGCCAGCTCACCGATCGAGCCGCCGGGGAAGCGGATCGGCTTGACCACGAAACTGTCGGTGGTCAGCGCCAGCCGGGTGCCCTCGACCTCGACCGCCCCGGCGTCGCCGAGCTCGTCCAGCGCCGCCGAGGCGAAGGCCGGCGCGAACAGGCCCTCGATCAGAGTCTGCGTCGCCTTGCCGCCGGCGCCATGCGACATCGTCACCTTGGCGTCCTTGAACTTCGGGCGCTTGGCACGGGTCGTCTCGATGATCTGGAGGATTCGCTCCTCGCGATCGCTCACCCGCGCGGTCTCGGGCATCAGACCACCGCCTTCTCACTGGCGAAGCGGCCGTAGTTGTAGTACGCGGCGCAGGCTCCCTCGGGCGAGACCATGCAGGTGCCGATCGCGTGCTCGGGCGTGCAGGCGGTCCCGAACACCTTGCACTCCCAGGGCTTGATCACGCCCTTCAGAACCTCGCCGCACTGGCAGGCCTTGGGGTCGGCGACCCGCACTCCTGGAACCGAGTAGCGCAGCTCGGCGTCGAACTCGGCATAGGAGTCGCTCAGCTTCAGCGCGCTCTGCGAAATGAAGCCGAGGCCGCGCCACTCGAAGTGCGGCCGCAGCTCGAACACCTGCGCCATCACCTCGAGCGCCCGCAGATTTCCCTCGTAGGGAACGACGCGGGTGTACTGGTTCTCGACCTCGCAGCGTCCCTCGTCGAGCTGGTTGATGATCATCAGCACGGTCTGCAGGACGTCGAGCGGCTCAAAGCCGGAGATCACTACCGGCTTGCCGTAGTCGGCGGGGATGAACTCGAAGGGGCGGGCGCCGACGACGGTCGAGACGTGGCCGGGGCCGATGAACCCGTCGAGCCGCAGGTCCGGCGAGTCGAGCAGCGCCCGCAGCGGCGGCACGATCGTCACGTGGTTGCACATGCAGGAGAAGTTGGTGACGCCCTCCGCCCGCGCCCGCATCATCGTCAGCGCCGTCGAGGGCGCCGTCGTCTCGAAGCCGATCGCGAAGAAGACGACCTCGCGATCCGGGTTCGCCTTCGCGGTTCGCAGCGCGTCGAGCGGCGAGTAGACCATCCGCACGTCGGCGCCCTCAGCCTTCGCTTCGAGCAGCGAGCGCTCGGAGCCGGGGACCCGCAGCATGTCGCCGAAGCAGGTGAAGATCACCTCCTCGTTGCGCGCGATCGCGATCCCGTCGTCGACCCGGCCCATCGGGATCACGCAGACCGGGCAGCCCGGCCCGTGGACGAGCTCGACGTTCTCCGGCAGCAGGTCGTCGATCCCGTAGCGATAGATCGAGTGGGTGTGACCGCCGCAGACCTCCATCAGCTTGTAGTGGCGGTGTGGATCGACCGCGGCGAGGATCTCGCCCGCCACGACCTTGCCGAGCGCGGCGTCGCGGAACTCCTCGACGAACTTCATCCCACCGCTCATGCCGCCCTCGCGATCGCCGTCCCGGCGTGGACCAGCAGCCGCTCGCCCGCGGCGACCGGCTCGACCAGCGCCGTCTCGACCGTGCTGCGGGCGCTCGAATCCTCGGCCTTGGCGCAGAGGGCGAGGCCGCGCTCGGCGTCGACCGCCAGCACCTCCATCGCGATCGCCTCGTCGCCGCAAGTGATGCAACCCTCGGTGTGGTCGCAGCGCGGAGCGAGGCCATCCATGTCAGTTCCCCCGTCTCACTCGATCGCGCTCGCCTTCAGCTCCTCGAGCTCCTGCTCGTAGTCGGCGCCCATCCCCTCGAGCAGCCGCCGGGTCGCCAGCGCCTCCTCCTCGTCGACCTTGGAGATTGCAAAGCCGACGTGGATCAGAACCCAGTCCCCGGGCTCCACCCCCTCGCCCTCCTCGTCGAGCAGGCCGACGTTGACGGTGCGGCGCACGCCGGCGACGTCTACCTTCGCCAACCGGTTGTCGGCGTCAACGACCTCCAGTACCAACCCTGGAATCGCCAGGCACATCGCAGCTCCACTTCGTCGTTTCCCGTCGGGCCTGTGGGATCGGAGCTCGGGGAGACGCCGAGCGAACGAGCCGAGAATTTGGCTGCGTTTCACCGGGCGGCGGTCTCGCGGACCCAGATGTGGTCTAAACCCCCGGCGCCCCCGTGTCAAGGTTTCAGAGCAGCGAACCGCCTGGAGGCAGGACCCAGAGGCGACGGGCGAGGCGCTCGCGGAGCGCGGGGTCCAGCTGCGCCACCGTCGCCCCGGCGCCGAGCGGCTCCAGCTCGGCCGCCAGCTCGCGCCAGGCCTGGGCGACGCCGGCGACCTTTGCCAGCGGCCCCCAGCTGCCGGCGCCGGCCAGCTCCTCCGCCTGGGCGCGGGCGTCGGAGGCGGTCAGCTCGCCGAAGCGCCGGTAGCGGCCGCCGACATACAGCTCGTGCCCGAGCAGGCCATCCTCACCAACACCCATCGACCGATTGTCTCACCGATCCTTATTGACACCGTGTTGCAATAGGACTACGGTCGCGACAGGGTTTCGCCAACCGCACCAACTCCGCCAGGAGGTCGGGATGGAGGCGAACACGGTGAGGATCGGCGCCCCCCGGGGGCGCCTCGGTCGCCTCCGCGGCGCGCTCGACGCCGGCCAGTGGCGCGCCGTCGCCGGCATGGCCGCGGTGATCGTCGGACTCCACGTCGTCGGCTTCGGCCTGCTGTTCCTCCTCGTCGCGCCCAACGAGTACAGCCTCGGCGCTTCGGGCGCCTTCACCGTCGGCGTCGGCTTCACCGCCTACACGCTGGGGATGCGCCACGCCTTCGATGCCGACCACATCGCGGCGATCGACAACACCACCCGCAAGCTGATGAACGAAGGCAAGCGGCCGCTCTCCGTCGGCTTCTTCTTCAGCCTCGGCCACTCGACGATCGTCTTCGTCCTCGCCTTCCTGTTCGCGATCGGGATCAAGGCGATCAGCGGCCAGGTCGAGAGCGAAGGCTCGAGCCTGCACGAGGTCACGGGCTGGATCGGCACCAGCGTCTCCGGCACCTTCCTCTACGTCATCGCCGCGCTCAACCTGGTGATCCTGGTCGGCATCGTCCGCGTCCTGCGGGAGATGAAACGGGGCACCTATGACGAGGTCGCCCTCGAAGCGGAGCTCGACAACCGCGGCCTGTTGAACCGCTTCTACAAGCGCTTCACGAGGACGATCACCAAACCCGCGCAGATGTACCCGATCGGAGTCCTCTTCGGTCTCGGCTTCGACACCGCGACCGAGGTCGCCCTGCTCTTCCTGGCCGCCGGCGCCGCCGGCGCCGGCCTCCCCTTCTACGCCATCCTCTGCCTCCCGATCCTCTTCGCCGCCGGCATGTCCCTCCTCGACACGATCGACGGCTCGTTCATGAACTTCGCCTACGGCTGGGCCTTCTCGAAGCCGGTGCGGAAGGTCTTCTACAACCTGACGATCACCGCCCTCTCCGTCTTCGTCGCCCTGGTGATCGGCTCGATCGAGTTCTGCTCGCTGCTGGCCGAGAAGCTCGGCCTGCGCGGCGGCTTCTGGGAGTGGCTCGGGGCGATCGACCTGAACACGATCGGCTACCTGATCGTCGGCCTCTTCGTCGGCACCTGGGTGCTGGCGCTGGCGATCTGGCGTTTCGGCCGCATCGAAGAGCGCTGGACCGCGACCCTGAAGCAGCCCGAGTGACCGAGCCGGCCGCCAGCGCCCCGCGCAGCTTCGACGACATTGACGACGTCTTCGCCCTGCTGCGCGCCGAGGGGCACCGGGTCACCGCCCCGATCCGCGCCGTTCTGGCGACGCTTTTCGCCGCCGACGCGCCGATCTCCGCGCAAGCGATCAGCGCCGGCTCCGCCGTCGCGGGCCTGCAGCCGAGCTCGGTCTACCGCGCCCTCGAGCGCCTGGAGGAGCTCGGCGTCGTCCGCCACGTCCACCTCGGCCACGGGCCGAGCCTCTACCTGCTGGTCGGCACGGGGGAGCGCGAGTTCCTGCTCTGCGAACGCTGCGGCGCGGTCACCTCGGTCGAGCCGCGGCAGCTCGACCCGGTCCGCAAGCAGGTCGAGCGGCGCTTCGGCTACCGCGTCCGCTTCGGCCACTTTCCGCTGGTCGGGCTCTGCGCGGAGTGCGCGGCGATCGGAGCGCAAGCGGCGCGATAGGGGTCGGCTCGGCAAGCCGCAAGCAGCGAGCTGGCCCTCTCGGCAAAGCGTCCGGGCTCCTTGCGGGAGCGAGTATGGATTGGGATGCTTGCTCGGTCTCGTCCTCCGTTCCGCACGAGGAGGACACCATGAAGCGAGCGTTGCCGCGCCTCACCTACGCCAACGTCGTCTCGACGTTGTGCCTTTTCATTCTGTTGGGAGGGGGTGCGATCGCAGCCAGCGGGCTGGCGAGGAACAGCGTCGGGTCACGGCAGCTGAGAAAAGGAGCGGTGCGCACCGCGAAGATCGCCAACGAAGCGGTGACCGCGGCGAAGATCAAACGCGGCACGATCGATGGGTCACTGATCGCGCTACAGACGCTCGCGACCGTGCCCTCGGCGCAGAACGCGGCCAGCGCTCTGCGTGCGACGCGCGCGGATTCCGCCGGCCACGCCGATACCGCCTCGCAGGCGGCCAACGCGCAGAGCCTCGGCGGCGCGGCACCCTCGAGCTACCTCGGGCGGGTCGCCCAGTCGGCGACCGGGATCAACCTGCATCCGGGCGGCGGCTCGGTGGTCGACGCGACGCCCGGCGGCCCGCTCGCGATCACCGTTCCCGCCGGGGTCGGTTTCGTCGTCGCCGACGGCGCTGCCAGCTTCGCCGACGCGAGCGTCGCCAACACCAACATCGAACAGTGGGTGGCGCTCGACGCACCGTGCGCGATGCAGGGTCCCGGCTGGGAAAGCCACAGCTACGGCACGCTCGTCAGCACCACCGCTCGGCAGGAGCTGAGCCAGCACCTCGCCTTCCCCGTCGCGCCGGGGGTCCACAGCGTCCGGCTCTGCATCCTCCCCGGCAGCACGCTCGACGTCTTCTCGCGGACGCTCACCGTGACGACGGTCGCCGGGGGACCCAATGGGTAGAGCGGCGCCTCTTCTCCTCTGCCTCATGGCGGCGCTGGCGCTCGCCTCCCCCGCGGAGGCGACGATAACCGTCGGCAGCGACCTCACCGAGGCCGCTTCCAGCCAGGCGAGCGACTGTTCCCCGCTCGCGCCGACGTGCACGAGCATGCTCGCCAGGGCCAAGCCGGGCAACCTATACCCGGCGGCTTCGCCGGCGGACGGCACCGTCGTCAGGTTCGGGATCAAGAGCGGCGATGCCGAAACGGTCACCTTCCGCCTCCTTCACCTCGATGCAGACATCGCGGCGAAAGTGCTCCTGGTCGGTGGCGCCAGCACCGGCCCGACCGTCACCCTGCCCGGCCCCGGAACCTTCGAATTCCCGGCGAGCGTCCCGATCAAGGCCGGCGACTCGGTCGGGTTCGACTCCTCGAGCTCGACCGCCTACGGAGCCTGTCAGAGCGGCGCCGAGCTCTGGAAGTTCAGCCCGCCCCTCGTCGACGGCGCCTCGTTCCAGCCACCGCAGTCGAGCCAGGACTGCGAGCTGCTGGTCGATGCCGTGGTCGAACCGAGCGCCAGCGTCGGCTTCGGCAGGGGCGCGGTCAGTAGAGCGGGGCGCACGCGGCTCGTCCTGCACCTGCCAGGGCCCGGCACGCTGACGCTGAGCGGGACCCAGATTCGAACCGTCACGCGGAACATCGCCCGGGCGGGCACCTTTAACGCCCCGGTGCACCTCAGGGGCGACGCGCGCAGGAGGATCACGAAGTCGGGGCACGCTCGCGTGGGGGTCTCCGAGACCTTCACGCCGACCGGCGGCGTCGCCGGCGTCGAGTCCTTGATTGTCAACTTCAAGGGAGGTACGCGGTGAGGAGGATCAGCTCGAAGCTGACTTACGCGAACGTCGTCGCGACCCTGGCGCTGGTGATCGCGGTGGGCGGCGCGTCCGCCTTCGCCGCAACCCACCTGGCGCAGAACAGCGTCGGCCCGAGGCAGCTGCGCAGGAACGCAGTGACCAGCGCGAAGATCAAGAACGGGGCGGTGACCGGCGCCAAGATCAATCTCTCGACGCTCGGCACGGTGCCGTCGGCCGAGCACGCGGCGAGCGCCGAATCGGCCACCCACGCCGCCACCGCTGCTCTTGCCGAACGCTCGACCAGCGCCTCGACCGCTGCCGCGCTCTCGCCGCCGGAAGCGATCCATTTCGTCAACGCACCGGGTGAGCCGCCGTTCGAAAACGGGTTCGCCGATCTCACGATCGGGTCGAGCCCGGCCGGCTTCTACAAGGACCGCGAGTGCATCGTCCACCTGGTCGGGACGATGAAAGGCGAAAGCCAGCACGTCGCGTTCCGGCTGCCGCCCGCCGACGCGCCAGCGCAGGAAGCGTTCGGGGCGATCGCGGTCGCCGGCCCCGAAGCCGGCAACCTGACGGTCGTTCCCGCCGGTACCGTCGAGCCCGCGAGCGAGGCCGGCGGGCCGTCCGTCTTCGGTCTCGACGGCTTCAGCTTCAGGGCGGCCAACTGCTAGGTATCGCGGCCACAGCACGCAACGGGAGCGACGGGACTCGAACCCGCGACCTGCGGCGTGACAGGAAGAGATCACGAGGGCGATTAGGGGCGTGTGATCGACGCTAGCCGCTGCGCGCCTGCTCCCGCTGCCGCAGCTCAATCCGCCGGATCTTCCCGGTCAGCGTCTTCGGCAGCTCGGCGACGAACTCGACCCGGCGCGGGTAGGCGTAGGCGGAGAGGCGCTCGCGGACGAAGGCCTTGATCTCCTCGGCCAGCTCCTCGGAGGGCTCCTCTCCCGGGGCGAGGACGACGAAGGCCTTGACCACCGAGCCGCGGCGCTCGTCGGGGGAGGCGACCGCGGCGGCCTCGGCGACGGCGGCGTGCTCGAGGCAGGTCGACTCGACCTCGAAGGGGCCGATCCGGTAGCCGGCGGCGATGATCACGTCGTCGGCGCGGCCCTCGTACCAGACGTATCCGTCCTCGTCGGTGCGGGCGGCGTCCTTGGAGTGGAACCAATCGCCGCCGAAGGTCTCCTCGCTCGCCTCCGGCGAGCGCCAGTAGCCGAGCGGGTAGTGGGGGTTGGAGCGGGCTCGGAGGCAGATCTCGCCGCGCTCGCCCTGGGGCACCGGGCGCTCGTCCTCGTCGAGGATCGCCACCTCCCAGCCGGGCATCGGCTTCCCCATCGACCCCTCGCGCACCTCCATCCAGGGGAAGTTGCCGCAGAGCGGGTAGGACTCGGTCAGGCCGTAGTAGTCGAGGACGGTGACGCCGTACTGGTCTCTGAACCAGCGGATCGCCTCGGGATTGAGCGGCTCGCCGGCACTGCAGACGACGCGGAAGCGCTGGGGGTAGCGCTCCTTGGCGTCGGCGATCCCCATCATCGAGCGGATCGCCGTCGGGGTGGCGAAGACGTTCTCGGCCTGGTGGCGGGAGAGGAAGTCGAGCTGCTTATGAGGGTCGAAGCCGCCCTCGCGCTGGTAGACGAGCTGGACGGCGCCGAGCCGCCATGGCCCGAGCAGCGGGCAGATCCCGGCCGCCCAGGCCCACTCCCCCATGCCGTGGAAGCGCTCGGCCGCGCGGAGGTCGTGGCAGAGCTCGAACTCGTTGTGGGCGAGGAGGTAGCGGTGGGCGTGGACGATCCCCTTGGCGAGACCGGTGGTGCCGGAGGTGTAGTAGAGCTGGGCCGGGTCCTCGGAGGAGGTCTCTGCCGTCTCGCAGGCGTCGGACTCGGCGGCGAGCAGGCTCGGCTCGAGCACCACGACCCGCGGACCCGCCGACCCCTCGAAGCGCGGCGCGTTGGCGGCGTCGGTGATCAGCACCTTCGGTTCGGAGTCCTTGAGGCGATGGGCGATGCCCTCGTCGCCGTAGAGCACCGACATCGAGAGCAGGATCGCGCCGAGCTTCCAGGTGCCGAAGAAGAGCGCCGCGGTCTCGGGAGCCGGCGGCAGGACGAGGGCGACCCGGTCGCCCTTCTCCACCCCGAGCCCGGCGAGCAGGTTGGCGGCCTGGTTCGCGAGGCCTTGCAGCTCACCCCAGTGGACCTCGCGCACTGCCCCTTCGTGATGCTCGTGGACCATCGCCAGGGCTGCGGGGTCGCGGGCGTCGCAGACGTCGGCGGCGATGTTGTACTTCGCGGGTACGTCCCAGCGATGCTCGGCGCATAGCCGTCGGTAGTCGGGCGCCTCGGCGCTCATTCCATCCTCCTAGCTCGTTCCCGCGGCCGCCGAGGGCCGCCCACCCACACTACGGCTCCTCGGCCGGGTTACAAGAGCACGGCGTTAGGAGTGCGCCCTGAAAAACGGCTCGACGCAACGGGAGCGACGGGACTCGAACCCGCGACCTCCGGCGTGACAGTTACTCAATTCCTCCTTATCGATCGTCCTGAAAGTTCTTTTTGCAGGGAGAACCTGGGATTCGTATCGACCGCGGGCAGGCGCGATTGATCCCCATTGGCCCCGATATGTTGAGGTTTCCGACACCCCAGCAAAAGTGGCTG